>Ga0068863_100000542_pt1 | contig 38493 bp, 24 predicted proteins | sample KBSSwiS62_FD_66596 | JGI IMG/M metagenome (GOLD analysis project Ga0068863, IMG submission 66596) | Switchgrass rhizosphere microbial communities from Kellogg Biological Station, Michigan, USA - KBS Switchgrass S6-2 | ecosystem: Host-associated > Plants > Roots > Rhizosphere > Soil ... | reverse complement strand
CTCTACGAAGATCAGGTCGAAACCCGCGAGCTGATACAGCTCGATCACGTCCTTGAGCACCGCCGAGGTGGCGAGGTGCTGGCGACGCGTTGCCAGCGAGCGCATGAAGATCTGCTCGTTGGCGAGCGAGTTCATGCGAATGCGATCGCCGAGCAGGGCGCCGCCGGAGCGACGTCGCGTCGGATCGATTGCGACCACGGCGATCTGTCGCTCCGGGAAATGGCGAACAAAGCGTGCGAGCAGCTCGTCGCTGAGGCTCGACTTGCCGGCGCCGCCGGTACCCGTGATGCCGACCACGGGGACCTGGTGTTTGGTGCGACCGAGCGCTCGACGGATCTGATTCGACTCCGCACCGCCTTCACCTTCGCTGTCCGCGCCTTCGAGCACGGTGATCGTCGTGGCGATGCGCCGGTGATCGCGAACGTGCAGCGGGCCGAATTCGTAACGCGGCTTCTGCGCGGCGCGGACGCGCTTGATCACGTCCTCGATCATCGGCAGCAGGCCCATGCGCCGGCCGTCCTCGGGCGTGTAGATCTTCTCGATGCCGTATTTCTCCAGCATCTCGATCTCGTCCGGGGAGATCGTGCCGCCGCCGCCGACCACCACGCGGATGTGCTCGCAGCCCTGCTCCTTGAGCATGTCGACCATGTACTTGAAGTACTCGTTGTGGCCGCCCTGGTAGGAGCTGACCGCGATGCCGTCGGCATCTTCCTGGATGGCTGCGCGCACGATGTCGGACACGCTGCGGTTGTGGCCGAGGTGCACGACCTCAGCGCCGCTCGATTGCAGCAGTCTGCGGATCATGTTGATGGCTGCGTCGTGGCCATCGAACAGCGATGCCGCCGAAACGAAGCGCAGCACGCCGCGCCCTGCGGGGGCGGGCTGTTGACGCAAAGAGGAAGCCTGCTCAGCCATGGTCTGGGTCGTCCACTGTCACTAGCGGGGCGGTAGACTCGTCTTGCCTACCAGAACACGCATCTTCCTTACTTTGACGGCGGCACGCCAGCATCCAATGGGAGACATCGTAATGCGACGCACTTTTCTGGCATTTCTAGCTTTTGCCGGCCTCGCGGCCAGCGCTTTGGCGGCAGATCGCGCCGCGACGGTACCCCTGCGCAGCCAGCCGCTGCCCGACCTCAACAAGGTCGCCGACATGATCACGGTGGAGTACGCCCCCGGCCAATCGACGCCCGCCCATCGGCACAATGCGCACGTCTTTGTATACGTTCTGGAGGGCTCGCTGCTGATGGGGGTCAAAGGCAAGGAGCCGGTGACCGTGTCGGCGGGCCAGACCTTCTACGAATCGCCGACCGACGTGCACGAGATTTCTCGCAACGCCAGCGATTCGAAGCCCGCGAAATTCCTGGTGCTGCTACTCCACGATCCAGGAGCTTCGACGATGCTGCCCGCGGACAAGTAATATTGGGAGCCAATGGCTCCCCGTCCCAACAAGTCCGCCACCCACAAGTTCCACCGGCGGCGGGACACGATCGTCCGCGCCGCCGTCGAAGTCCTCAATGCGAAAGGCGTGCGCGGCATGACGCTCGCCGACGTCGCGGCGCGCATCGATCTGGTGCCGACGGCGGTGATGTACTACTTCCGCAAGAAGGAAGAGCTCGCCGCCGCCTGCTTCCACAAAGCGATCGAGCAGTACGAAGGCATGATCGCGCAGGCGCAACGCGGCCAATCGGCGCGCGAGGCGCTCGAGATCTTCGTCCGCGCTTACTTCGAGTTCCGCCGGCAGGTCGTGGCCGGTGAGGCGGATCAGATCGCCGTGTACAACGACGTGCGCGCCGTGCAGGACCCGGGTGTCGGCCTGGCGTACACGCAGATGTTCCGGAACGCGCGCAGTCTGCTGCTGAAGTCGCCGGAGATTGCCGCCCTGCCGCGCATGGACTGCAATGCGCGCACGCACCTGGTGCTCGCACAACTGTTCTGGTCCGACGTGTGGGTCCCACGCTATTACGTCGAGGACTATCCGCGGCTCGCCGATCACGTGCTCGACATCTTCGAGAACGGCCTGCTGCGTGGCGACGGTGCGTGGCAGCCGCGGCCGCTGAAAGATCTCGAACCGCCGCTCGCCGACGGATCGAACGAAGCGCGGGAAACCTTCCTGCAGGCAGCGACCAGCTTGATGAACGATCACGGGTATCGCGGCGCGTCCGTGCAGAAGATCTCCGAGCGGCTCAACGTCACCAAGGGCGCGTTTTATCACCATCTCGATACGAAGGATGATCTGATCCTCGCCTGCTTCGAACGCACGCTGGCGATCGTGCGACGCGCGCAGGACGAAGGTGCACGCGGCGCTGGCAATGGCGCGGAGACTTTGGTGTCCGTGGCTGCCGCGCTCGTGGAGCATCAGCTGTCCGGCAAGGCCCCGCTGCTGCGCACGTCGGCGCTGACTTCAGTGCCGCAGGAAATTCGCGCTGACCTGGTCAAGGAGTTCGATCGTGCATCCGGCCGCTTCGCGCTGGTGTTCAGCGAAGGGATTGCGGATGGCTCGCTACGACCGGTCGATGCTGCGATTGCCGCGCAGATGATCACGGCGTTGATCAACGCGGCGGCGGAAGTGCACAACTTCGCGCAAGGCATCTCGCAGGAGAACATCGCGCGCACACACGCGCGACCGTTGTTTTTGGGATTGTTGAGTAGCTAGCAAAGGGAGTCTATGGCCGCGCCCGCACCGCATCTGCCACTCGCCGCGTTACTCGGCATCGGCGCGCTCGTCGCCTGGCGTCTCTATCGTCGAGCCCACAAGCTCATCATGCGCCAGCACTTCAACCCCAAGCGCTCCCGGATGTCGATGATCTTCTTTCCGCTGTTGCTGCTGCTGTTTCTGTACACCTCTTACACACATCCGCTGGCCGTCGCGGCTGAAGTGGGTGGAGTTCTGATCGGCGTCGTGTTGGCTGTTTACGGCCTGCGTCATACGAAATATGAGAGCACGCCGGAGGGCCTGTTCTACACGCCGAACGCTCACATCGGCATCGCGCTGTCGATCCTGCTGGCCGCTCGCGTCGCGTATCGATTTTTTCAGATGTACGTCTCGACCGCCGCGTTCGCAGCACCTCCGCAGGACTTCGCACGCAGTCCGCTGACACTGCTGATTTTCGGCACGACGGCCGGATACTACGCGTGGTATGCGTTAGGGCTCATCCGCTGGCAGCGCTCCGTCGCGTCATCACCAAGCGTCAATAGCTGATCGCCGCTTCCCTTCTCCTCGCGGTCTCGGTTGCAGCGAGCGCAGGAGATTCGCCAGCCATGGTCGCGTATCCGCCGGGTCGATCGTGTCGTCGACACCGAAGATCGTCGAGATGCTGAGTGCTTTGCCGCGCTCGTACATCTGCGCGACCATTTCTTCGTACTTGCGACGCCGCTCGGCGGCATCCTCGATCTTCGCAAGCTCGTTGCGATAGGCGAGCTTGACCGCGCCTTCCAGTCCCATGCCGCCGAACTCGCCTGTCGGCCATGCGACAGTGGCAACCGAGCGCTTGAACGAACCGGCGCTCATCGCGATCGCGCCGAGGCCGTAAGCCTTGCGCAGAATGACCGTAAAGAAGGGGACGGTGAGGTTCGCGCCGATCACGAACATACGGCTGGAGTGCCGAACGAGCGCGGTCTTCTCGATCTCCGGCCCGACCATGATACCCGGCGTGTCGCACAGGAATAGCAGCGGGACGTCGTACGCGTCGCAGAGCTGCATGAAGCGCGCTGCTTTGTCGGCGCCGTCGGAATCGATCGCACCACCGAGGAAGCGCGGGTCGTTGGCGATGACGCCGACCGTGCGACCTTCGACGCGAATCAGCGACGTCACCATTCCGCGCGCGAACTCGCGTCGCAGCTCCAGGACCCAGCCGGTGTCCGACAGGGTCTCGATGACGGCGCGCACGGCGTACACGCGCAAACGATTTTCCGGAATTATCTGCCGCATGCGTCGTTGATCGGCCGTTTCGTAGCGCGTGAGCGAACCTTGGAAGTACGAGAGGTACTTCTTTGCAACTCGCACGGCTTGCGCTTCATCGGTCACGCCGATGTCGACCACGCCGTTCGCGAGCTGCACGGGCAGCGGGCCGATTTCTTCCGGCGCGAAGACGCCGAGGCCGCCGCCTTCCACCATCGCCGGCCCGCCCATGCCGATGTTGGAGTTCGCCGTCGCGATGACAACATCGCAACACCCAAGCAACGACGCGTTGCCAGCGAAGCAGCGGCCTGACGTGATCCCGACTGTCGGCACGAGTCCACTCAACTCCGCGAAGCGGCCGAATGTCGGCACGCCGCCGGAATCGCCGCTGCTCTCGGTGTCACCCGGTCGCCCACCGCCGCCCTCCGCGAACAACACCACTGGCATCCGCGCGGACTGCGCGACGCCGATCATGCGATCGGTCTTCGCGTGATTCCTCGTGCCTTGTGTGCCGGCCAGGACCGTGTAGTCGTACGCCATCACGACGGTCGACGACTGCGGTTCGGGGAAGAGATCACCGTTGATGCGGCCGACACCCGTGACCATGCCGTCGCCCGGCGTCTTCTCGATCAACTCTTCCAGACTGCGTCGGGCGCGCTGCGCGGCGAGTGCGAGCGCACCGTATTCGACAAACGTCCCCGGATCGCACAGATCTTCGACGTTCTCTCGCGCTGTGCGTTGCTGTGTGGCCCGTCGACGCGCAACCGCTTCCGGTCGCTCGGCATCGAGCGTGCGCCGCTTGCGCGCCTTCACTTCGGCGAGGTCGCGACGAACGTGATCCAGATCGACGCTCTGCATAACTTCGGCGTCGTCGTGCTCGACATCCGCCGCGCGCACGGCCAGCAGCGGCGCGCCTTCGAGCACGGCGTCGCCTTCCGTCACCATGATGTCGATGACATGCCCGCCTTGTGATGCTTCGATGACGTGCTCCATCTTCATCGATTCCATCACGATGACTTGCCGCCCGCGGCGCACGAGCTCGCCCGAGCTCACGTCGACACTCACGATCGTTCCCTGCATCGGCGCCCGGAGCACCGCAGCGTCCGTGCTCGAGCCGGTCGTCACGTCAGACCTGCGCGCCTGTTTGCCGTGATGCAAGACTGCAAGCGGATCGCTCGTATCGATGCGTGCGCCGGCCAACGCGGTCTTTTCAGCCGGGCTCGCGGCAGGCTGCGCATACAAGCGCGGATGTCCGCTGTCGCCGGCCGCAAGCTCGCTCGCATGCCGCTCGATGAACGTGGTATCGACCTCGTTCGATTCCACAGCCGGATGACACAGCAAGTTCTGCAGGAAGCCGACGTTGGTCGCGACGCCTTCAATCCGAAACTCGCACAACGCTCGATAGGCACGTTGCACGACGTCGGTGAAGTTGTCCGACGAGGAATGCGCAATCACCTTGGCCAGCAGCGAGTCGAAAGCCGGCGAAGTGCGATAGCCCGCGTAACCGAAGCTGTCGATGCGCACGCCCGGACCCGCCGGCGGCTCGAACGCGCTCAGCGTGCCGCTGGTCGGACGCGTGCTGCCGTCACGCTGCATGGTCTCCATGTTCACGCGCAGTTGCATCGCGTAGCCACGCGGGCGTAGTAACGCGTTCTCCTGCAAACCAATCTCGGCCAGCGTCGCGCCGGTGGCAATGCGCAACTGCGCTTTGACGAGATCGATGCCGAGAACTTCTTCCGTCACCGTGTGCTCGACCTGCAGCCGGGCGTTCGCTTCGATGAATGCGAAGCGCTCGCCGCCGCGCGCATCGACGAGGAACTCGAACGTGCCCGCGTTCTCGTAGCCGACTTCCTGAGCCATTTTCAGCGCGGCCGCGATGAGTTGTTGCCGCGTCGCGTCCGGCAACGTCGGGCTCGGCGCGATCTCGACGATCTTCTGATGACGACGCTGCAGGCTGCACTCGCGGTCCCACAGGTGAGTGACGGTGCGGCCGTCGCCGATCACCTGGATCTCGATGTGCCGCGCGCGCGGGAAGAATTCCTCGACGTAAACGTCGCCGCGACCGAACGCGGTTGTCGCTTCCGACTGGCAGCGCGCGAAGGCGTCCGCCAGGTCGGCGTCGTCCGCGACGAATCGCATGCCGCGTCCGCCGCCGCCCGCGCTCGCCTTGATGAGCATCTGGCCGCGCGCGCCGAGCGAAGTCAGAAAGAATCGCGCGTCCTCGAGTGTCGTCGCACTGAACGTGCCGCGCAGGAGCGGCACATCGAGGCGTTGCGCGAGCGAGCGCGCCTTGCCTTTGTCGCCGAACAATTCGAGCTGCTCGACGCTGGGGCCGACGAAGCGCAGGCCCGCTTCCGCGCAATCGCGAGCGAACGTCGCGCTCTCGCTCAGAAAACCGTAGCCCGGATGAATCGTGTCGCAGTCGGCCTCGAGCGCGGCCTCGATGATCGCTGCGCCGTCGAGATAGGCGCGCGGCCCGCTCCCAGCCAGTTCCACGGCGTGTTCCGCCTTGCGAATGTGCAGCGACTCCGCGTCGTCCTTCGAGTAGACCGCTACGGTTCGGGCACCGAGCTCGGCGGCGGCCCGCGCGATGCGCACGGCGATTTCGCCGCGATTGGCGATCAACAGATTCATCCCTGCACCTCTTGCGCGCGCAGCGTGCGCGTGGCGATGAAATAGTGTGCCGCAGACCAGAGGTTGGCCGCGACGACGATTCGCAGGGACCAACGCAGCCCTTCGCCGAGCGCCTCGGCCTCGGACAAACCCCGCTCCAGGAACATCTGTCGCAGCTGATCGCTCGCCAGGCCGGCGAACAGCGGACCGAGCCCAAGCCCGATCAGATTGATGATGAACAGCAGTACCGCGCTGGCCAGCGCGCGCTCGCGGATTCCCACCAGGCCGTAAGTGGCTGTGATGCTCGGGGCGAGGTAAGCGGCGCTGCACATGACGACAGGCGTCAGCAGCGCGATGACGATGCTCGTGTCTTCGAACAAGAGCACGCCCTGACTGAGTGGGAAACCGATGATCAGCGACAAAGCGGGCACCCACAGGTAGTAACGGCTGTCGTGGCGGCGCGCTGCGAGTCGATCGCTCAGCATCCCGCCGAAGTACGTGCCGGCGGCGCCGCCGATCACGGTGCAGATCGCGAGGATCGTGCCGGCCTTGGCGACATTCATGCCGTGCGAGCGCATGAGGAATGCGGCGTACCAGTTGCCGACGCCGTAGACCGCGAAGTTGTGCAGGGCTGCCGCGAACGCCAGGTGGCGGAACGACGTCTTCGCCAACAGCGCGCGCACCACCTGCCCGACCGGAGGCGGCTCGGCCACGACGCGGACCGGATCGGAAAATCCGCGCGGCAGTTCGCGCAGCGTCAGCTTCATCAGCAACGCCACGCCGATGCCTGGCAGTCCGACGAGCAGAAACGCCGCGCGCCAGCCGTAGGTGTGTCCGATCCAGCCACCGAGCAGCAGGCCCAGGAACGACCCGATATAGCCGCCCATGTGGAAGATCGAAAGCGCCGTGGCGCGACGGCGCGCTTCGAAGTAATCGCCGATGAGCGAGTACGCCGCCGGATTACAACCGGCTTCGCCGATCGCAACGCCGACGCGCGCGATCAGCAGATGCACGAACGTCCTGGCGAGGCCGGTCAGTCCGGTGAAAGCGCTCCACACCAGCAGCGAGACGCCAATGATCGTCACGCGGTTGTTCCGATCTGCGAGCCGCGCCAGCGGCACGCCGAGCACCGTGTAGAAGATTGCGAACGCGAAGCCGCTGAGCAGCCCCATGTGCCAGTCCTGGAGCGCGAATTCCTTGCGGATCGGCTCGACCAGGATGGCCACGAGCTGCCGATCCATGATGCTGAGGGTGTAGACGCCGCACAGGAGCCATGCGACGTAGTAGCGATAGGCGTCCGTGACGCGGATGGCCTGCAAGATTCGCCCGCCCTACCGTTTTCGTTGTGGCGGGGAGCGTATGCCAATAGCGCTGGTGTTTACTAGCTGGGAAGCGCAGCGGCCGGCAGCGTGAAGCGGAACGTCGTGCCTTTGCCTTCGGCGCTCTCGACCGTGATCTTGCCGGCGTAACGCTGCACGATGCGCGCGACCGTTGCCAGGCCGATACCTATGCCCGGAAAGTCGCTGGCGGTGTGCAGCCGGTGGAACGGCTCGAAGATGTGCTCGGCGCCGGCCATGTCGAAGCCCGCGCCGTTGTCGCGCACCGAGAACACGGCGGCGTCGCGGGCCTGTGCCTGACCCAGCTCGACGCGCGGATGCTCGGTGCGTGAGGTGTACTTCCACGCATTCCCCAGCAGGTTGTAGAGCAGACTCTTCATCAGTCGCGGATCGGCATTGACGGTAAGCCGCGGCTCGATGCGGCAATCGACACGATGACGCGGGTACTGCTGGTTGAGATCCTCGACGATCGCCTGCGCCAGCGCCGTCAGATCGACGCGCTCGTTGAGCAACTCCTGTCGCGAAATTCTCGCGAGCGATAACAGGCCGTCGATGATGTCGGACGAGCGCCGCACGCAGGACTGGATGCGATCGATCCGGCCGCGGATGGTGTCGTTCATCGCCTGCTGCAGCTCGTCGCGCAGCAGGCCCGCCTGACCGGCGATTGCACCGAGCGGCGAGCGCAGATCGTGCGAAGCGGAAGCAGTGAACGCCTCGAGCTCCTGGTTGGTGAGCGCGAGCTGCTGATTCGCACTCTGCAGCTCGGCGGTTCGAATTTCTACGCGGCTCTCAAGCTCGCTGTTCAATTGCGCGAGGTTCGTGTTCGCGCGCTCGACGCGCAGCATGAAGTTCTTGAGGAGCGCAGTCAGCGCCAGGAACAGCACAGAAACACCCGCCAGCACGTACACGAGACTGCGCGTGCGGTCGCGCCACGGTTGCATGATCGCGTGTTTGTCGCGCGCCGCCGCGACCACGAGCCGAAAGCCGTTGAGATTGCGATACGCGTACAGCCACGTGCCATCGACGATCGGGCTCGTTCCTTCGACGAAGCCGCCCTCGCGCGACAGATCGCCGGCCTTGCGGAACAGCTGCGTCTTGCCGACGTTGATCGTGCGGTCGCCGCCAGGCGCACGCGGCACGCGCAGCAACAGATCGCCGCTCGTCGAGATCAGGCTCAATGAGCCATCGCGAATCGCCATGCTCTCGTACAGCTGATCGAGCGCTTCGACGCCGAGTAACGCGCCGGCCCACACGGTCTCGCCGCTCGGGTGCGCGATGCGCACGGCAATCGGAATAGCGTGCTGCGAGCTCTCGGTCGGGTCGGTGATGCGCGGCCCGATGTAGACGTTACGCTGGCGCTGCGCAGTGAGATCGAACCATTGCGGCCAATTGTCCTGCGACTGCACCTGGTCGTCGCGGGCCACACTGAGATAACGCCCCTCGCTGGCGACGAACAGCGCGCGCACGTAATCGCCGCTGCTCAGCTCGCGTGACAGCAGCTCGGCGGCTTGGGCGGATGTGATCGTATCGAGGCCACCGCGGTTGTCGATGGAAGTGGCGGCGGCGCGGGCGGCACCGAGACTGTCGTTGAGAACCGCCTGCATGTGAACGTACATGCCTGCGGCGACGGCGCCGAGTTCGTGGCGCGCGTTGTCGAGGACTTCGGCTTCATCGCTGCGGATGCGCCAGGTCGCGTAACCCCAGACCAGCACGATGATGACAATAGCCTGGGCGACCACCGCTCGCTTGACGAACGACGGCAGAGTCGTATCCGGATGCTTGTCTCCGTCGTGCATCGCTCAACTCGCGAAAGTCCCGATTCGCGGGCATGAGTCTCGCGCGACGTCGCGGGCGGCGAGCTAGAGGTCCGTCACAAAATCGCGTTCAATTCCTGGAATACCGCACCCGCGGACGGACCGAGTACAAAGTGCAGACTGTCGGCGGCGGGCCTGGCGATGCCGCGCACGCGCAGCTCGGCCAGGCGCGAGTCGACGACCGCGTCTGCGTTCTTCACTGCGATGCAAAGTCGGCTGGCAGCCAGCTTGACGTCGCGCACGTTGGCGCGCCCGCCCAGCGCTTCGAGCAGCGTGCTCACGGAAAGCGATGGTGCAGATTCGGACGTCGGTGCTTTCAGCTCGCTGCGAATGTCGGATGCCAGCTGGTCGGCGATCGGTCCGACCACGACCTGCAATGACTCGGCAGAGGGCCGCACTACGCCGCGCGCACCGAGCTTCTTCAACGTGGCTTCGTCGACAGGCGATTGGCTGGCAATGACGAGGCGCAGCCGGGTCGTGCAGGCGTCGACTGACACGAGGTTGCGCGCTCCGCCCAACGCCCGGACCCAAGCCGCTGCGCCCGACCCAACCGGTGCCGAGGCAGTGCCCGCAGTCGCCTCCTCCAACTCCCGGCCCGGCGTCTTGAGATCGAACCGAACGATGAAGAAGCGGAACAGGCCGTAGTACAGCGCGAAGTAAACCAGGCCGATCGGCAACAGCAGCAACGGCCGCGTCGCCTTGCTGAAGCTCAGCACGTAGTCGAACAGTCCGGCGGAGAAACCGAAGCCGAGGTGCACGCCGATCGCATCCATCAACGCCATCGCTGCGCCGGTCAGCACGGCGTGAATCGCGTACAGCACCGGCGCGAGGAACATGAAAGAGAACTCGATCGGCTCGGTCACGCCGGTGAGGAACGACGTGAGTGCCATAGAGAACAACATGCCGCCGACGAGGGCGCGCTTCTCGACCGGCGCCGAGCGGTACATCGCGAGACAGGCTGCCGGCAGGCCGAACATCATCACGGGGAAGAAGCCCGACATGAACTTGCCGGCCGTCGGATCGCCGGCGACGAAGCGATTCAGATCGCCCGTGACGCCGTTGTAGTCGCCGAGCAGGAACCAGACGAAGTTGTTGATGATGTGATGCAGCCCGGTGACGATCAGCACGCGATTGAGCACGCCGTAGAGAAACAGCGCGAACCCGCCCGAGGCCAGCACGGCCTGGCTCGCTGCATCCATGCCGCTCTCCACGATCGGAAATCCGTAGCCGAAGCAGAAGGCGAGCACGATGCCGGCGAGGCCGCTGACGATCGGCACGAAGCGGCGGCCGGCGAAGAACGCGAGGTACGCCGGCAGGCGGACGTTGCTGTAGCGGTTGTAGAGCCAGCCGGCCAGCAGGCCGTTGATCAAGCCAGCGGGCACACTCAGCTTCGCCAGCTCCTTCGCGCGATACGCGTCGGTCGCGAGAGCGATGGCGCGGCCGGTCAAGTCTGCAGTTGCTTGCGGCGGCACGCCGATGAGTACCTCAGCGCCCTTGGTGGTCACGAGATAGCCGACCACGGCAGCGAGACCCGCAGCGCCGTGATTCTCGCGCGCGAGGCCCACGGCTACGCCGATCGCGAATAGCAGGCCGAGGTTGGAGAAGATCGCATTGCCGGCCGCTGCCATCGCGGCGATGTTCAGCAGATCGGGTTGTCCCAAACGCAGCAGCAGCGCGGCGGCGGGCAGCACTGCGATCGGCAGCATCAGCGCCCGGCCGATCGGCTGCAGACTTGCGACGATGTTCTTCATGACGCCACCTGGGATTCCGAGGCGGAGAAATCGTTGACGAGGGCTCGCACGGCTTCGGCGGTGTCGAGTGCGACAGCGCGTTGCGCTAGCGAGCGACACGAATCGAGCGTGAGCGTGCGGATCAGGCTCTTGAGCTGCGGCACCAGCGTCGGCACGACCGACAACTCGTGCACGCCCAACCCGAGGAGCACCGGCACGGCTGCAGGCTCAGACGCGAGTCCACCGCAGACGGCAACGAAACGCGAGTGCTTTTCAGCCGCTGCGACGGTCGTTGCGATGAGACGCAAGACTGCCGGGTGCAGGCCGTCGATGCGATGTGCCAGCTCGGAGTGGCCGCGATCCATTGCCAAGGTGTACTGCGTGAGATCGTTGGTGCCGATCGAGAGGAACTCGACTTCGTTTGCCACGCGCTCGGCTAGCAGCGCGGCAGCAGGCGTTTCGATCATCGCGCCGACTGAAATTGATCCCGTGTGCCGCAGCTCGCGCCGCACTTCGTCGATCATGCGACGCACGGCGCGGATCTCCGCTGTGTCCGTAATCATCGGCAACAGCACGCGACATTGTCCGGCCGGCTGCACTCGCAGAATCGCGCGCAGCTGCACGCGCAGCAGATCAGGCCGCCACAGACTCGTGCGCACGCCGCGCAGGCCGAGCGCGGGATTCGGCTCGGCCGGCATCGGTAGATAAGGAATGGGCTTGTCGCCGCCGATGTCGAGGGTACGCACGACGAGCGGCCGGCCGGCGAGCGTCGTCGCGATGCCTTGATATTGCTGGAGCTGCTCCTCCTCGTCAGGCGGCGCCTCGCGATCGAGGAACAAGAACTCGGTGCGCAGCAGCCCGCAGCCCTCGGCGCCGTGCGCCATCGCAACCTGCGCTTCGGCGAGCGAGCCGAGATTCGCGAACACTTCGATGCGAATGCCGTCGGCGGTCCTGCAATCAGCGTGCGCAGCGGCTCGCTCTGCTTGCTTGCGTTGCTGACGCGCGGCGAGCATCTGCTCGGCTGCGGCCAGGGCAGTCTGGTCCGGCGCGGTCGCGAGATTGCCCTGCTCGGCGTCGAGAATGATCCATGTGCCTTCCGCGACTTCGAGCACCGAGGGACCAAGCGCCACGAGCGCTGGAATGCCCATCGCAGCGGCGAGGATCGCGACGTGCGAAGTCGGCCCGCCGGCAGCAAGACAGATGCCAGCAAGTCGCGTCGCATCCAGCGAAACGAGCTGCGAGGGTTTCAGATCTTCGGCGATGAGAATGGCGCGCTCGGGCAGATTGCGCACGACGATCGGCGCCTCTCCGTTCAGGGTCAGCAGCACCTGAGATTCGAGGTCGAGCAAGTCGTCGACGCGCTCGCTCATGCGCGGATCGCCGAGCGCGCGGAGTGTGTCGGCACTGTCGCGAACGGCGCGACGCCACGCGAAACCGGCGCTCTTGCCGCGCGCGATCGCGCGACGCGCGGACGCGACGAGCTCCCAGTCGTCCAGAAATTCCAGATGCGCCGAGATCACTTCGCGTGCGGTTCCTTGCGCGGACGCCGCGATCTGCTCCAGGCGCGCACGCACTGCGGCGCGCGCGCGTTCGAATTCTTCGGTTTCGTGCGCGACGCCTTTGCCAGCCTCGGCGACCTGGACTTCGGCGCCTTTGAGAGGAACTGCGCGACCGACGGCGAGGCCGCGACTGGCAATGACGCCACGCAGGCGGTTGGGCTGGCTTTGCTGCTTGATGGGAGGTGCAACGGCCGGAGCAGCCTTCGGCGCACTCCCGGTCTTCCCATCCAGAGACAGAATCAACTTCTTGATCTCGGAGATCGCCTTCGCTGCGTCGTCACCCGACGCGACCAGCGTCAACTCATCTCCACCCTGCGCTCCTAGCGACATCAGCGCCACCGCGCTCTTCGCGTTCGCGCTGCGACCGCGCGCGGAAATCGTGATCTCGGCAGCGGCCGACTTGGCGGAGTTCGCGATCAGCGCGGCCGGACGCGCGTGAATGCCGTGAGCGTGCGCAATGATCACGCGCTCGGACATTTCCTGAGCCGCTGACTCGTCCCGTCGCGCGTGCGTCTCGGCACTCGCCGACTGAAGATCGAACAAGGGATCGCCGACGCTGACCGCCTGCCCGCAGCGCGCGTTGACGATCGTGAAGCGCTCACCGTTCGTGATGACGATCGGCGTGATCAGGCTCTTCGCACGGCGCGCGAGGACATCGAGATCGAAGTTGAGGAGCGGCTGACCGCTACGTACGCGCGCACCGGCGGACACCAGCACTTTGAAACCCTCGCCGCCGAGAGCAACGGTATCGATGCCCACATGCAGGAGAATCTCAGCGCCGTTCGCGGCGCGCAGCGCGACCGCGTGCCCCGCCGCCGCGACTGAAATCACTTCGCCCTCGCAGGGCGCGTACAGGACGCCTGCAGTCGGATCGATGGCAACGCCATCGCCGAGCAGCCGCTGCGCAAATACGGCATCGGGCGTCTCGTCGAGCGGCGCACACCAGCCACGCAGCGGAGAAACCAGCGTCAGATTCGCCATGCACGCTCCTGCCAATGTCTAGCGGTTGCCTGCGACGGTCGCAGGATGAGCGCCGCCTGCAGTGTCTGCAAGGTCGACGAGCTGCACGGCATCGAGAACCCAGAGCGGATCGAGGGCGGCCTGTGTGAACATGAAGCAGAGATCGTGCGGGCCGGCCCGCTTCGCGATCGTCGCCGCAGGCAACTCAGTCACTGCGTAGTTCTTGACGGCCGGCGCGAGCGACAGCGTCGCGATCTTCTCCCCTTCGCAGCTGTCGATGCGCACTTCGAGCTCGCCGGCGGGCGTCTGCGGCCTTCGCAACGCAATCTTCTCGATGTCGTCGCCGATCTGGTAGTTGAACGGCACCTGGCCGACCGCGGCCGCAATCCCACCGATTCCCGAGAGATCGGCGGCGCGATAGATCCAGCACGGATTCATGATGTCCACGAGGAACACGGCGCGATCGCCCTGCACCGGCGCGTCGTCTTCGAGCGAGAGCAGAATCTTCTTGGTGCACGATTCGAGCTCGTAGCTGGTGCGATGACCGGGACGTTCCGCGACCGTCTCCGGCATGCGCGCGTAACCGATGCCGAGCGACTGATATCGATCGAGCTGAGCGGTCATGCGTGCCGAGAACGATTGCCAGTCGATCTGCGTCGCCGGCGACCAGCCGACCTCCGCGATTGCAGCAGCACGCGGGAAGAACATGTACTCGGCGCGATCCTCGGTGCGCACGTGCTCGGTCCACAGGTTCGCCTGCACGCCGAGAATGTGCGCGCGCTGCGCCTCCGTCAGCGCCGCTGGCGCGGGATCGAAGCGATACACGTCTTCGAGGCTCACGACCGGTCCGCGCCCGGGACGCGCCCAGTCCAGCGGACGATTGTCGAGATACAGCGTCGGCGCCGGCGACAGCACCGCATCGTGATTCGCGGCGGCCGCGGTAATCGCGCCTTCGATACCCCGCCACGACATCACGCTCGCATTCGGCGGCAGACCGCCTTCGAGAATTTCGTCCCAGCCGATGAGGCGGCGGCCGTGCGCGCTGAGGTACTTCTCCATCCGCTGCACGAAGTAGCTCTGCAGCGCATGCTCATCCTTGACGCCGAGCTCGCGCATCCGGCTCTGCACGCGCGGCGAATCGTGCCACTGGTTCTTCACGGCCTCGTCCCCGCCGGTGTGGATGTACTCGCTCGGAAACAGCGTCAGTACTTCGGCGAGCACGTCTTCGAGGAACGTGAAGGTGCTTTCGTCGACGTTGAACAGGTTCTGATAGATGCCCCAATCGGCCGGCACTGCCGCAGGCTTCCCGGTGACACCGAGTTGCGGATACGCCGCGATCGCCGCGCTCGCATGTCCGGGCACGTCGATCTCCGGAACGATCGTGACGTAGCGTGCGGCCGCGTACGCGACGATCTCGCGCACCTGCTCCTGCGTGTAGAACCCGCCATAGAGCCGCTGCCGTTTGGTCGTCGGATCGATGTCCGCTGCCGGAGCCTGGCCCGCTGGCACACGCCACGCGCCAACTTCGGTCAGCTTCGGGTACTTCTTGATCTCCAGCCGCCAGGCCTGGTCATCGGTCAGATGCCACTGCAGCACGTTGAGCTTGTGCAGGGCCATCGCATCGATCAGCCGCTTGATGAATTGCGGCGACTGATAGTGGCGCGCCGAATCGAGCAGCAGCCCGCGCCAGCGAAAGCGCGGGGCGTCTTCGATTTCCACAGCGGGAATCTGCGCGCCCGCTGCGAGTTGCCACAACGTCACTGCACCATAGAAAAGGCCGCGAGGGCTGTGCGAGGAAACGAGGACCCGCTTGGGGGACACAACTAGCGAATACCCTTCCTCGACCTGGGAGCCCTCGCGGGCCTGAAGCTCGAAAGAGATGGTCTGCTCGGCGCCGGTTGGGCCGGCGGACGCAGCGAGCGCAACGCCGCGCGTCCGCTGCATCAGAGCCACGAAATAAGTGGCGACCTGCTCGCCGGGCGAGCCGGCGGCATAGCGCACCGGCGTGGCCGCGCGCAACTCGAAAGCGCCGCGATTCATCACGACCTTCGCCGGCGCCGGAATGACGGAGATCGATTGCGTCGTCTCGGCCGGCGGCTCCTCTTTCTTCGAGCAAGCAGCCAGCAGGCAACACACGGCCAACGTCATATACTTCTTCAATGTCCACTCCTGCTCATCCGCTGCAAGCGCGCTACTTCGAACAACGACGTCGAGGCGAGCTGGCCGCAGCGACCGAGACGCTCAAGACGGTGCTGAAGGGCGATCCGCGAGCCGACTGGGCCTACAACGAGCTGATCGAGCTGCTCTATGCGAGCGGGCGCCACGCGGATGCGTTCACGCTGGCGCGCACCGCGCTGCGCGTCAATCCGCTGAATGCGCAAGGCCACAACCTGTTCGGCACGATCCTCTCGCAGCTGAACGATCTGCCCGCCGGCGAATGGCATTTTCGACGCGCGCTGCAGCTGGGCGGCGAACAGGCGCCATTCCTCGCGAACCTGGCGCTCAATCTCATGCAACAGGGTCACACCGAGGAAGCGGAGACCTGTTACGCGCGCGCGCACGCACTCGCGCCCGGCGAGTTCCGCACGCTCGCGCACTGGTCGAAACTGCGCGAGGTTCGCGGCGACCACGCTGGAGCCTGGGATCTGCTGGAACGCTCGCAGCGCGTTGCCGGAAACAACGATGTCGGCTTGCTGCGCGCCAACCATCTTGCGAGAACGGGTAAGACGCGCGAAGCGCTCGCGATCCTGGACACCACGCCGATATTGAGCGGCGATGCGCGGCTGGAACGCGGTCGATTGCTCGATCGACTCGGTCGCTACGACGAAGCGTGGCGCGACCTGGTCGAAGGCAAGCGGCTGCTGGCGGCCGAAGCCGGGGGCTTGACCTACAACGCTCAGGCGGTCGAGACGTTCTTCGCGCGCCTGCAGCGCTTCTTCGTGCGCACGAATATTTCGATGCTGCCGCAGGCGGCGCTGCGCACGGACGTGCCGCAGCCGATTTTCATCATGGGCTTCCCGCGCTCGGGCACCACGATGATCGAACAGGTGCTGACCAGTCACTCGGCAGTGCGCGCCGGCGGGGAGCTGTCGTTCATTGCCGAGCTGCGGCAGTTCTCGCTGCAGCAGTTCACTGGACCCGAGCCATTTCCGGAAAACCTGGCGCGCACCTGGACAGCGGACAACCGCTGGGCCGCGACGCTGTTTCGCGATTACTACCTTGCGCGCGCCGAGCAGTACGGGCTGCTCGCACCTGGCAAGCGCTACTTCACCGACAAGATGCCTTTTAACGAGATCTGGCTGCCGCTGGTGCGCATGGCATTCCCGCACGCGCAGATCGTGCGCGTGCTGCGCCATCCGCTCGACGTCTGCGTGTCCATGCTCGCCAACAACATGACGCACGGCTTCAACTGCGGCTATCGGATCGAGGACATCGTGCATCATCTGTTGGCGGTATCCGATCTGGACGAGCACTACGCGCGCGAGCTCGCTGCCGACCAGCTCCAGCTGCATTACGAGCAGTTCGTCGCGGAGCAACGCGGCGAGACGACACGGCTGCTCGATCACCTGGGACTCGAGCTCGAGCCGGCGTGCCTGAGCTTCCACGAGAATCCCCGTTATGCGCCGACGCCGAGCTACGCGCAGGTGACCCAGCAGCTCAACGACCGCTCCATCGGTCGCCATCGGCACTATGCCGAACAGCTCGCGCCATTTCTGGCGCAGCTGCAGCCGCTGATCACGGCGCGGGGGTATTGAAACCCCCGCGCCGCTCCCTCCCTATCAGAACTTCAGCCGGACGCCCGCGTAGTACACACGACCGTTGTCGTAGATCGCGCGCGGCCGCAGCTCGGTGCCCGCGAACTGCTTGGTCTTCTCGTTGGTGATATTCAACGCGTCGAACGTCACCGCGACGTTGTCAAGCACGTTGACCACGAACGAGGCATCCACCGACTCCAGCGCTTCCTGGTTCAACGGCGTGGTGCGGTCGAAGGTCACGAACCAGTCGGAGCGATAGGTGTACGAGAGGCGTGCGCTGAGCAGCTGGTTTTCGAAGTAGCCCGTCAGGTTGTACGTGTCCTTCGAGTTGCCGGGCAGCGGATCGCCGCTGTCGGTGTCCGCGTCCGAGTACGTGTAATTGCCAGTGAAGCCGAAGCCGAGCGCGATCGGCTGCGTCAGCGTGAACTCGAAGCCCTTCACGGTGCCGCCGCCGCCGTTGGAACGGCGGTTGATGCTGAACGGACAGTTGAACAGGTTCGTGCCCGCCGCCGTGCACTGCAGAGACGGCGAAGTTGCCGATTGAATCGTGAAGAACTCCGTGCCCGGCTTGTCAGCGATGAACGACTTGATGTCCTTGTAGTAGACCGCAAGTGCAACCACCGCGTCCTGGCTGTTGTACCACTCGAGCGACACATCCGCCTGATTCGCGCGGTACGGATCGACGTGCGGGTTGCCGCCCGTGCCGGTCAGCGCGCCCGGATTCAAACTCACGCGTGGTGCGACGTCCGTATAGTCGGGACGTGCCATCACCTTCGCGGCTGCGACGCGCAACACGAGATCATTGCCGACATCGAACGCGAAGTTGGCCTGCGGCAGAATGTCGTCGTACTTCACGTCGACGCTGACCGGCGTATAGCAGCCGAACGGATTCGGTGTGCAGCCTGCGGCGCCGATCTCGTTGCCCTTCGAGTTCTGGTCGGTGCTCACATAGCGCACGCCGACGTTGCCACGCCACTTGTCGCCGCTCAGGTTGCCCATGACGTAACCGCCCGCTGTCTTCTCCGTGACGGAGAAGCTCTGCTGCGGGTAGTACACGCGGGGATTGGTCAGATTGTTGAACAGGATGTCGTTGACCGCATCCTTGTTGATCTGCCAGTACGCATCCAGCGTGCCTGGGGCCGAGATATCGCTGAGGAAATTGCCCGGGGTCGGGCCGCCGGCGAAGTCCGAGGCCGGCCTGCCATTGATCGGCACGTGGAAGCCGCCGTACGTGGTGCCGTTGAACCGCAGCTCGCGGTTGTGATCCGTGTACTTGGCGCCGAACTTGATCGAATCGAGCACGCCCCACTCCAGCTCGTGCGTGGCGTCCGCATACCCGTACGTCTCGTCGTCGTCGTTCAGGATCTGGTGCAACGACGAGAAGATGAACTGCATGTCGTTCGGATCGGTCGGATCGACGTTGTTGAAATGCACCTGCGGCGCCTTGCCGCGCAGGTCGTAGGTGAACTGCGCGGGCGCGCCGAACTCGACGAACGGCTGATTGTCGGTGTTGCCTTCGGCGTCGGTGTAGCCGACCTTGAAGTGCACGTCCCACTTGTCCGCCGGGCGCCAGGCGAAATCGGCATCGATCGAGCGCGATTCCGCCGAGGCGAAACGATTGATCGCGTCGTACACGACGCCGAAGTCGCCCGTGCCGTTGTTCAGCGAGGAGATCGTGCCGGCAACCGCGGTGCCGCCCTCGATCGTGGCGTTGGTGATCGTGCCGCCGTTGTTGATGGCGCGCGAGCCCCAGGCGAGGAAGTTCTCGTTGGTGTTGTCGGCGTCGAACTTGGAGTACAGGCCTTCGAGCGTGACGTCGAAGTTGTCGGCCGCCTGGAACTGCACGGCGAAGTTTACGCCCTTGCGCACACGCTCCTGCGTGAACAGCGCCGAGCCGATCAGGCCGGGCACCAGGATCCCCGACTGGCCGTTCACGGTGCGCGTGTCGTAGGTCAGCGTCTCGACGCCGTCGCGCCGGATGTTCCGCTTCTGGTAGATGGCAGCGATCATCGCGCCGAACGTGCCTTCGTTGTTCTTCCAGTTGAACAGGCCCGAGAACTGCGGATCGTAGCTGTCCGCAAGGTCGGTGTAGGCCATCTGGCCCGACAGGTACGTCTGCATCGAGTCCATCTCGAGCGGCTTGCGCGTGACGACGTCGATCGTGCCGCCGATGCCGCCCTCTTCGATGTCCGCCGACGGCGACTTGGTCACTTTCACCTGGCCGATGACATCGGACGGCAGCATCAGGTAGTTGAAGCTGCGCGTCGTGTTCAACTGGTCGAGGATGAACCAGTCCGCGGTCGCGAGCGTGTGACCGTTCAGCGTCGTGCGCGTCAGCGTTGACGACAGGCCGCGCAGGTTCACGCGCTCGCCTTCGCCGAAGTCGCGGCTGATGACGATGCCGGGCACGCGTTGCAGCGCCTCGGCGAGATTCTTGTCGGGGAACTTGCCGACGTCCTCGGCCGTGAGTGCGTCGACCACGCTGACCGACTCACGCTTGGTTTCGAGAGACTCGCGCAAGCTGCCGCGGATGCCGGTGACCACGACCTCTTCGATCTGCTGGTTGTTCGAGGTGGTCGTTTGCGCAGCCAGCACCGTGGCCGTCTGTCCGGACAATGCCAGCGCTACCGCTGCAGCGACCAGAGTGGATCGCTGGGTCGATCTCTGTGTGCTCATAAGCCCCATACCCCTTTGTGCTTTGTGTGATCCAGACCAATATGGGGCCAATATAGTACCAGTCGATTGGAAAAGCCAAGCCTCTTGCATACCAGTTCTTTGCGATTCGCATTTTCCCTGCGGAAATAATCGATTAAAGAGATCCGTGTTGTATTCATGGGCTGCATTGGTATTGCATTGGTAATACTACGGTGGCATCTTGAGCGCCAAAGACGCTCGCGCTGAAGCGACGGGCGATACGCATGGGAGAGCAGGTTTGGCAACTTTGTCCCAGTATTTGCGGCCACTCGACGAAGCGCACACCCTGCCGCTCTATCAACAACTGCAGCGCCGACTGCGCGAGGCGATCGAGAATCGCATCCTCGGACCGGACGACGCGCTGCCGCCCGAGCGCGATCTCGCAGAAGAGCTCTCGGTCTCGCGCATCACAGTGCGCAAGGCGATCGATGGATTGGTCGAAGAAGGTTTGCTCGTGCGCCGGCAGGGTTCCGGCACTTTCGTCAGCAATCGCGTCGAGAAAAATTTCTCGAAGCTGACTTCGTTCTCGGAAGACATGCGCGCGCGTGGCCGCAAGCCGCGCAGCGTCTGGCTGAATCGCGCAGCCGGCACTGTAACTCCGGAAGAATCGCTGCCGCTGCGATCCAGCCCGGGCACGCCGGTGTATCGCTTCAACCGTATTCGCTACGCAGACGAAGTGCCGATGGCGCTGGAGTACGCGACAGTGCTCGCATCGTGCCTGCCGTCGATCGATGCAGTGGAAGCTTCGTTGTATGAGGCACTGGAGCGCACGGGCAATCGGCCGGTGCGCGCGTTGCAACGACTGCGCGCAGTGCTGCTCACAGCGGAGCAGGCAAAGCTCCTCAAGGCGCAGGAAAACGATGCGGGGCTGCTCGTCGAGCGTCTCGGCTTTCTCAAGGACGGCCGCGCGGCGGAGTTCTCGCAATCCTACTATCGCGGCGATATCTACGATTTCGTCGCAGAGCTCAGCGCCACGTCATGACCCTGTCCAGCCGAATGTATCGCGAGGCGGAGCAGGCGCCGCACGTCGTGCGCGAGCAGCTCGACATGAATGCGCAGCGCATGACGCAGCTCGGGGCGTTGCTGCGGAAAATGAAGCCGCATGCAGTCGTCACTTGCGCGCGCGGCAGCTCGGACAATGCTGCTACGTTCGCGAAGTACCTGATCGAGTCGCGCGCCAAGATCCTCACCTCCTCTGCCGCGCCTTCGTTGAGCTCGCTGTACGAAGCGCAGCCGGATCTGCGCGGCGTCGTGTGCCTCGCGATCTCGCAATCGGGCAAGAGTCCGGATCTGCTCGCGTCGGTCGAAGCGGCGAAGCGCGGCGGCGCGCTGGTCATCGCAATCTGCAACTGGACGGATTCGCCGCTGGCGGCGCTCGCAGATCATCTCGTGCCGCTGTGCGCAGGCGTCGAGATGAGTGTTGCCGCGACCAAGTCCTACATCACGTCGCTGAGCGCAGTCCTGCATCTGGTCGCGAGCTGGACCGAGGATCAGTCACTGTTCAATGCGCTGCTGCGATCTCCAGAGCAGCTCGAGCAGGCATGGGGACTCGATTGGAGCGGCGCCGAGCCGGCGCTGCAGGACGCGACCAATCTGTACGTCGTCGGTCGCGGCTTCGGTCTCGGCATCGCGCAGGAAGTTGCGCTCAAGCTCAAGGAAACCTGCGGGCTGCACGCCGAAGCGTTCAGCGCCGCGGAAGTGAAGCATGGGCCGATGGCGCTGGTGCGGCTCGGCTTCCCGGTGCTGATGCTGTCGCAGAACGATGAGAGCCGTGCCGGCATCGCCCAGCTGGCCGAAGACTTCGTGTCGTGCGGCGCTGAAGTGCTCACGGCCGGGATCCAGGTCGATCGTGCGCTGGCATTGCCGACGATCGCAGCTCATCCCGCGCTCGAGCCGATGTTGATGATCCAGAGCTTCTATCGCATGGCCGCCACGCTGGCGCTCGCGCGTGGCTTCAATCCCGACAAGCCGCCGCATCTCAACAAGATAACCGAGACGCTGTGATGAGCCTGGCGCTGATCAATGGCCGCGTGCTGACCGATGCGGGCTTCGAAGACGGCCGCGTCGTCGTGCTCGCGGCCGGGCGCATCGAGGCAGTGATCAGCAGCGACCAGTGGCGGCGCGACAGCAAACAAAGCGTCTACGACCTGAAGGGACAACGCCTCGTTCCCGGTTTCGTCGACACGCAAGTCAACGGCGGCGGCGGCGTGCTGTTCAACGACGATCCGAGCGTCGACTCGATCGTCGAGATCGGGCGCGCACATCGCCGCTACGGCACGACCGGCTTTCTGCCGACACTCATCAGCGACGATCTCGATGTCGTCGTGAAAGCAGTGCACGCGGTGCAGACTGCGATGGAAATCGGCGTGCCGGGCGTGCTCGGCATTCACATCGAAGGGCCGTTTCTCAACGAAGAGCGCAAGGGCGTGCACGACGTCACCAAGCTGCGCTGGCTCGACGAAGATGCGCTGGGCTTGCTGACCGGGCTGAATGGCGGTCGCACGCTCGTCACGCTCGCACCGGAGCGCACCAGCCCGCAGGTGATCCGCAAGCTCGCCGATGCGGGCGTCATCATTTCGGCGGGTCACACCAACGGCACGTACGACGAGATCAAGGATGCGCTGTCGCAAGGTCTCACGGGCTTTACGCACCTGTTCAACGCCATGTCGCAGCTCACGGGCCGCGAGCCCGGCGCAGTCGGCGCCGCGCTGGACGACCCGGACAGCTGGTGCGGCATCATCGTCGACGGTCATCACGTCGACCCGGTCGTGCTGCGCATCGCGTTGCGCAGCAAGCGGCCGGATCGCTTCATGCTGGTGACGGATGCGATGCCGAGCGTCGGTACGCCAAACAAGGCGTTCAAGATCCAGGGCCGGCCGATCTCGGTCTCCGACAACATGCTGCTCGACGAGCACGGCCGGCTCGCGGGCTCGGACATCGACATGGCGAGCGCCGTGCGCAACGCAGTGTCGATGCTCGGTGTGGAGCTGGAGCAGAGCCTGCGCATGGCGAGCCGATACCCGGCGGAGTTCCTGCGGCTCGGTCAGGAGCTGGGGAGAATCGCGCCGGGATATCGGGCGAACTTCGCGCTACTGGATGCGCAGCTCAATGTCGTCGAAACCTGGATCGACGGCCGGGGAGCGTCAGGCTAAAGCCTGACCCACAAGACCAGATCGAAGCTGTGGGTCAGGCTTCAGCCTGACTCAGCCCTTGAGCGGCACCCAGATCTCGACCTCGCCATTGCCACTGCGCGGATCGAACCGCGCGTCATAGCGCTCGAAATCCGGCGCGTCCGCGATCTGATGCCCCGACTTCGGCAGCCACTTGCTCCAGATCGTCGACCACGTGCTGCGAATCGCGGAGATGTGTCCATAGTGCGTGAACACCGCATAGCGATTCGCCGGCACACGCACGCGGCTGAGCTCCGGCGGCAACTGCGAGAACTCGCCGACCTCGACGCCGCACAGATAATCCAGGCCGTTGTCGTCGCTGTTGTACCGCACGCCGTAGGCATCGCTGCCGACCTGTCCAGCAACGCTGCCGATGTAGGGCCCGAAGCGCTGCCACTGCGCCGGAATTCCACCGCCGCAGCTCTCATAGTCGTAACGCGCGCTGAGACCCGCAACTAGAAATGCCTTGCGCGTTTCGAAGCGCGGCTCTGCAAGTTCTTTGAGCACTGAATGATTCATGCTGACTGCCTCTACGAGTGCGATGTTGTCGACATGGCGTTGCGCGCGCACGCTCTCGGGCGTCAGCCCGAACTGCTCGCGGAACGCCCGCGTGAATGCCTCGTGAGAGCCGTAACCCACTGCCAACGCGACCGTCAGAATGTCGGTCGCGCCCGACGCGAGCGCCTTGGCCGCTTCGGTCAAGCGCCGCCCGCGCACGTAACCCGTGATCGGGCGACCGATCGCCTCGCCGAAGGCGCGCGACACGTGGTAGCGCGACACGCCCGCAACGTTCGCGATCTCGTCGAGCAGCAGCTCGCCGGCGAAGTTGTTCTCGATGTACCAGAGCGCTTTCGCTACTGGATTTGTGGGCGTGTTCAGTGGCGCATTCATACAGTTCTCATTTCAGCACAGCGTCACAGTGCCGCAAGCGTTACAGCCGGACTTGATCGCGTTTGCGGTCTGAGCTAAAGGTCGCTCCCATGAGTACTGGAATCAACTATGACCTGCTGGTCATCGGTGCCGGATCGGGTGGCGTGCGCGCGGCGCGCATCGCATCCGGCCTTGGCGCAAAGGTTGCAATCGTCGAGGAGCATCGCATCGGCGGCACGTGCGTCGTGCGCGGCTGCGTGCCGAAGAAACTGCTCGTCTACGGCGCGCATTTCGCGGAAGACCTGGAGGACGCGCGCCGCTTCGGCTGGCAACTCGCCGGCGCAGCGTTCGATTGGCCGACCTTGCGCGACAACGTGCTCGCGGAAGTCACGCGCCTCAGCGGGCTTTATCGTCAGACGCTCGAAACGCACAAGGTCGATATCTTCGAAGGCCATGCCGCGATCACCGGGCCGAACAGCGCGCAGATCGACGGACACAAGATCAATGCGAAGTTCATCCTGGTCGCCACTGGCGCGCGGCCGCAGATCGCGGCGGTTCCCGGCATCGAGCACGCGATCACCTCGAACGAGGTGTTCCATCTCGACAAGCTCCCGGAGCGCATCCTGATCGCCGGCGGCGGCTACATCGCGAACGAGTTCGCGGGCATCTTCAACGAGCTCGGCTCGAAGGTCACGGTCGTCAATCGCGGCGACCAGATCCTGCGCAGCTATGACGCGCAGATCCGCGACCGCCTGCTGCAGATCTCGATGAGCAAGGGCATCCAGTTCCTCTTCAATGCGCCGCTGAAGAGCATCGAGCGGCGCGCGAACGGCATGCTCGACGTGCGGCTCGGCGACACTAGTGTCGAGTGCGACGCCATGCTGTGCGCGGTCGGCCGCGTGCCGAATACGGAAGCACTCGGCCTCGACACCGCGGGTGTCGAGCTCGACGCCAACGGCGCGGTCAAGGTCGACGAGTACAGCCGCTCGACCTGCCCGTCGATCTACGCGGTTGGCGACGTGACCAATCGTGTGCAGCTCACTCCCGTCGCGATCCGCGAGGGCCAGGCTTTTGCGGAAACCGTGTTCGGCAACCAGCCGACCAAAGTCGACTACAACTGCATCCCGTCCGCTGTATTCAGCCATCCGCCGCTCGCCGGCGTCGGGCTCACCGAAGCGCAGGCCCGCTCGCGCCTGGGATCGGTGAAGGTCTACACCTCCGACTTTCGCCCGATGAAGAACGTGCTGGCGAACCGCAACGAGCGTGCGCTGTTCAAGCTGGTCGTCGATGACACCGACGACCGCATCGTCGGCGCGCACATGATCGGTCCCGATGCGCCGGAAATCCTGCAACCGCTGGCCGTCGCGGTGAAGGCTCGCCTGCGCAAAGCGCAGCTCGACGAATGCGTCGCGATCCATCCGACGATGGCGGAAGAACTGGTGCTGATGAAGTAGTCCGGAATCGGATCTTCGCAATCGCAGCCCAGTTCGATCGCAAGGAACGGGGTGTCCGACTGCACCGAACCCGTCAAGATCGCCGCCTATGCTCAAGTACTCTCTCAGTGCGCTTGCGCCCCTGATGTTTTCGCTAGCGAGCGTTGCTGCCGATTCTGACCGGCAGTCGCTCGACGACGCCTGGTGGACCGGCCCCATCGTCGCTGCCGGCGCCGCGACGCTGCCGCAAGGTCATGCGTTGATCGAACCGTACGTGTACGACGTGGTGACGCGCGGACGTTACGACAGCAACGGCAACTATCGCGATACCGACACCGTGCACAGCTACGGCTCGCTGACGTACATGCTTTACGGCGTGACCGACAGCTTCACCGCCGGCGTGATTCCGACGTTCGGCTTCAACGACGTCGAGAGCGGTCAAGACAGCTCCGGCATTGGCGTCGGCGATGTAACGCTGCAGGCGCAGTGGCGACTTTCGCAGTTCGACGAACGCCGGCACGTACCGACTTCGTCGCTAGTGCTGCAACAGACGTTGCCCACCGGCAAATACGATCAACTCGGCACGCGGCCCAGCGATGGTCTGGGCGCCGGGGCATACACGACTTCGCTCGCCGTCCATTCGCAGTACTACTTGTGGATGCCGAATGGACGTGTTCTGCGCACGCGCCTCAACGTCGCCTACGCGTTTGCGGGCAGCGTCGATGTCACCGACACGAGCGTGTATGGAACGCCGCAAGGCTTTCGCGGTCACGCAGATCCCGGCGACACGTTCAGTCTCTACTCCGCTTGGGAGTACAGCATCACGCGCAATTGGGTGCTCGCACTCGACGCGTTCTATCAACACGATTCGAGCACGCGCGTTCGCGGCGACACGCAAGGCGTTCCGTTCAGCGCGGACTCTGGATCGGCCTGGCGCTTCGGTCTCGCGCCTGCGATCGAGTACAACTTCACCAGCAACATCGGCGTGATCTTCGGCGCGCGCTGGTTCGCTGCCGGCAGCAACACCGGTGCGAGCGTCACGCCAGTCGCCGCAATCAACATGTTTTATTGAGGTGGCGGCTGCAACGCGGCCGTCACCAGCTCGGTATCGAAGTACTCCGTCAACTCGCGCATCTTGCCGTCCGCGAAGCGAATGACGTAGCAGTACTGATTGTTGTACGTCTTGCCCGACTTCGTCGTCACACGTCCGCGGCACTCGACCACCACGTAGTCGTCCTCCGCAATCATGCGAATCGCCGTGTTCGTGTACAGATCGGCGAACTGCGCGAACAGCGGTCGCAGCAACTCGTCCATCACCACCTGCTTGCCGCAAAACGGCCGCGACCACGCGGTCGTGCCGATGGCCTGCCAGCAAAAATCCTCGGCCATCGCAGCGACGAACGGCTTGCCGTTGCCCTGCGCGAGCTCCGCAAACACGCTCTGTAACAGCTGCTTGTTCTCGCGCGCGCCCATGAGTCCTACCTCCAGCGATCGATGGGCTCATTACACCGGCTAGAGCGCGCTCGAAGTCAAGAGCAGTGGCACAATGCGACAGTGAACAAGGCGCGCGGCTTCATTCTGCAGGCGAGCTATCGGGTCGCGAATCGACCGGATGGCGCGCGCGTCCCTGTCGTGCATATCTACGGCCGATTGGAAGACGGCGGCACGTTCCTGGTGAGAGACGATCGTCAGCTGCCGCACTTTTACGTGCGCGCCGCCGACGCGGAGCGTGTGCGCGTGTTGCGCGTTCCGCCGGCACGACCCATCGAGAGCCGTACCTTCGCGGGCGAGCCAGTCGCTCGCATCGAGATCGACGTGCCGTCGGACGTGCCGGCACTGCGCGATCGCCTGCACGCCGCGGGCATCGATACGTTCGAAGCGGACGTGCGCTTCGCTGTGCGCTACCTGATCGAACGCGGCATCAAGGGCGGATGCGAGATCGAAGGCAACGCGACCGCGGGTCACGGCGTCACGTGGATCTTCGACAACCCGGTGCTGCGCCCCGCTGACGTGACAGTGACCCCGCGCGTGCTGGCGTTCGACATCGAGACCGATTCGAAGGGCGAGCGCTTGCTCGCGATCTCGCTGTTCGCGCCCGCAATGGATGAAGTGCTGATCGTCGACGGCGGCCAGCGTCCGATGCCGGAAAAGGCGACACGCTGCGTCAACGAATACGCGGCGCTCGACGCGTTCTGCGCTCGTGTGCGCGAGCTGGACGTCGACGTGATCACAGGCTGGAACAGCATCGACTTCGATCTCACCGTGCTGCAGAAGATCGCGTGCCGCCTGCGCCATCCGCTGCAGCTCGGTCGCGACTCGTCACCGCTGCGGCTGCGCAAGCCCGAAGGCTATTTCGGCAGCGGCCAGGCATCGATTCCGGGACGCCTGGTGCTCGACGGCATCGATCTGCTGCGCGGTGCCTTCATCCGCATGGACGACTACTCGCTCGACGCCGTCGCGCGCGAAGTGCTCGGCGAAGGCAAAGCAGTCGCAGGCGACGTGCGCGACCGCATCGGCGAGATCGTGCACAACTATCGACACGATCTACCCGCCTTCGCACTGTACGCACGCACCGACGCGCGGCTCGCGTATCAGATCGTGGAGAAGTTGAACGTCGTGCCGCTGGCCTTCGCACGCAGCAAGCTCAGCGGCATGACACCCGACCGGGTTGCTGCGAGCATCGCGTCGTTCGACTTTCTGTACCTGAGCGAATTGGAACGGCTGAAGATCGTTGCACCAAGCGTGCGCTCCAGCGACGCGCGTGTGCATGCAGCCCAACAGGGCGGTCACGTACTCGAACCGCTCACCGGCATGCATCGCAACGTGTGGGTGTTCGATTTCAAGAGCCTGTACCCGAGCATCATCCGCACTTTCAACATCGACCCGCTGTCGTACGTCGCCGAGCCGCAGCCTGGCGAGGCGCTGATCGAAACGCCGGGCGGTGCCTTCCGTCGCGCGCCGGCAATCCTCCCGCGCATGCTCGACGAGTTGTTCCCGCGGCGCGAAGCGGCCAAGCGCGCCGGCGACAGCGTTGCCGGGCACGCCATCAAGATCCTGATGAATTCGTTTTACGGCGTGCTCGGCACGCCTGCCTGCCGCTTCTACAATCCCGCGCTCGCCAACTCGATCACCGGCATGGGCAAGGAAATGCTGCTGTGGTCGAAGAGCTGGTTCGAAGCCGCGGGCTTTGTGGTTCTCTACGGCGATACCGACAGCTTGTTCGTCCACTCGGGCATGGACGATCCGGAGCGCGCCGCTGCGCACGGGCCGGAGCTGTCTGCAGCGTTGAGTAAAGAGCTCGCGGCGTACATCAAGCAACGCTGGCAAGTTCCGAGCAAGCTGGAGCTGAAGTTCGAGAAGCTGTACCTGAAGCTGTTCCTGCCGCGGGCGCGACACAGCACGCGCGGCGCGAGCAAGCGCTACGCCGGACTACGTCACGGCGGCACGCTCGATACCGTCGAGTTCGTCGGCATGGAAGTCGTGCGTCGCGACTGGACGGCGTTGGCAAAGCAGGTGCAACGCGAGCTGTACCAGCGGTTGTTCACGGATCAAGCAGTCGATGTTTATCTCGCGGATATCGTGCGTCGCGTACGTGGCGGCGAGCTCGACGATCAGCTCGTGTATCGCAAGAACCTGCGCAAGGATGCGGAAGAATACACGGCGACGACCCCGCCGCACGTGGCCGCGGCGCGCAAGTCGACGCAATCGAACGGTCGTCTCGTCAGTTATGTGATCACGACTGCGGGGCCGGAGCCGGTGGACAACGTTGAGAATCCCCTCGATCGGGAGCACTACGTGGTGAAGCAAGTGCAGCCGGTGGCGGAGCCGGTGCTGGAGACGCTCGGGTTGGAGTTCGAGCAGGTGATCGGGGATATGAAGCAGTTCGATATGTTCGGGTAGACCCACCTACAGCGGCCGCGACCAGACGATGCGAGAACTTCCGGCGGGAGCGCGCTCGAGCTGAAGATCGAGCGTTGCATGGAAGCGAGTGCCGAGTGCGGCTAACACGCGGTCCATGCCGTTGGCATTTGCGGGCGCTTGCAGGCCGAAGTCCTGTCCGTCGATGTCGAAGGCAACGAACCAGCGCACGTCGCCGGACTCCGCGACCAGCTCGCGAATCGCGCGCAAGCGGCCCGCGGGAACGCTCCAGGTCGCGTTTTCCGGCCCGTACCACAGGAGCACGTGGCCGTCGAAGACGATGGACGATGCGTGGCAGGTCGACACGATGGTAGTGACGGTCGCTGACCGGCGTTAGTTCCGAGTCGGGTCGGATCAGTCAGGATTCGGCGGCGATGCTGTGCGTGACCGTGGCCATGCTGGTGAGCGGCGCGTTGAAGAACGTGGCACGCAGCCGGCCTTTGCGGTCGAGCAGGAAGATCTGCGAGTTGTGCTGCATCGAATACTCGCCCTTGTTCGCGCCGGGCACCTTGTAGAACGCAGCGGAGAACTGCTCGGCAATGTTGTGCACCGTGGCCGGCGCACCCGTCAGGCCGATGAAGCTCGGAGAGATCGGCTGCAACCAGGTTTTCATGGCAGCGGGGTTGTCGCGCTCGCCGTCCACACTGATGATCACTATGCGCGTTTTGCCAAGCTCGGCGCGATGCTCGCGCTCGAGCTGGCGCAGCTGATGCAGCGCCGCCGGACAGACATCCGCGCAGTGCGTGAAGCCGAAGAACATCAGCACCGGTGCGCCGCGCAAGTCGGCGAGCTTGACCGTCTTGCCGGCCTGATCGGTGAGCTGGAAGTCCGCGATTGCGCGCGGCGGCTCCGCGAGCAGCGTGCGCTCCGGCGCAGGCGCCGCTGCCGTAGCAGCGCCGCCTGCGAGAAGTGCGATCAGAACGATGACCGACCTGGTTGCCAAATCGCTAGTTACCGAACAGAGACGCCGCCGGAATCGTTACGTAACTGCTCGTGCCAGGCAAGCGCCATTGCAGCTTCGCGACTGCGCTGCCGGTCTGCTCGTAGAACTCCATCTTGATCGTGTAGCGCGTATTGGCCGCGAGCGTGATCGTGTTGCTCGTGTTCGTGGTCGCCCCATGCAGCGACCAGTTGTCGATCACCAATACGCCGTTCACCCACAGCCGCACGCCGTCGTCGGAGACCGTACGGAAGCGATAGCCGCCCGCCGCCGAAGTCTTCACATCACCGGTCCAGCGGACCGAGAAGTTGTCCTTGCCGATGCCCGTGCCGGGCGCATTCGTGCCCCAGTCGAAGTTCACGACTTCGGTACGCGTCAGTGCGGGCGTGCCGGTGAGGGTCTTGTTGTTGAAGTACCTGCCCACCAGGCCGGTGCCGTTGACCGGTGGCGGCACGGGCGCAGTCGCCTCCTCACTACCGATCTGCGCGAGATACGCGCCGACGGAGATCACCTCGGCAGACGTCAGCGTGACGTTCGTGTGTGCGCGAACCGCATCCTCCAGCGTCCGCGCAGAGCCGTCGTGCAGATACGGTGCAGTTGCCCACACGTCGCGCAGTGTCGGCGGATCGATGCCCGTCAAGGCCGCGCCGAGGCGCTGGCCGCTGGTCGGCTGCTTGATCGTGCCGATGTTGTCCAGAGTCGCGGCAGCGCTGTCCGTGAAATTCGTGCCCGCATGGCACGAGCCGCAGTTCTTGTCCTGGAACACAGTGCGACCCTGCACAGCCGCCGCAGTCAGCGAGCCGTCCGCATTGCGATACGGGCTTTGACTGAAGGTCGTGAGCGATGCCAGGTACGCCGCGAGTGCGTCGAGATCTGCGCTCGCCCCAGCCTTCGCCGCGCCAAGCGGCGTCGACCGCGTCGCGAACGCGGCGTCGGTCATCAGACCGGTACCGCCGGCGAGCGAGCGGATTTGACCTTCGAAGTCCTGCACTTCGTCGAAGTTCGCGCTCCAGTGCAGGAAGCCGTGCCCCATGCCGCCGCGCCCGTTGAGCGTGATCGTGTTGCGCAGGCCCTCGCCCATACCCGTGAGATCCCAGACGCGTCCGTCGCTGCCGCCGTCGTTGTGGCAGGTCGCACAGCTCATGTAGCGGTCGCGTGCGAGCCGCGTATCGCGCGCGTCGTAGAAGAACTGCTTGCCCTTCAGCACGGTCGCGGTGAGCTTCTCGGTCGTGACCGCATTCACATTCGCCAGCAGCGGTACGTTCACCGCGCCGTTCTGCAGCAGCGGACGCAAGTCGAATACACCGACGCTGCGATCCATGAAGTTGTTGACGAACAGCTTCGAGCCGTCCGGAGCCACCGCGAGGCCCTGCGGCGCGCGACCGACGTCGAAGCGGAAGACTTCCCAGCGGCCATGCGCATCGACTACCGCGACTTCGCGACTGGTCTCCAGCGCGACGAACAGGTAGACGCCGAGCGGATCGAACGCGACCGCGCTTGCGAGGCCGGCGTTGTCGTGGTCGATGCGCGCGGCCAAATCCTCGATCCCCCCTGCCATGTCGATTCGAGAGCTGATCGCGCGCACCGTATTCTGGAAGTCGATATTGCGTCCGTCGCGCAGCGTGCCGCGCGCAACGTTGTCCTGCTTCGAAGGCACCCACGCCTGCGTGCCATCCGGCGAGATCGTCGCCGCTCCGAGATAGTTCGGAATGCCGCGACCCTGAGTCTCGAAGTCCGGCAAGTCGCTGTGCGCGAGCGTAATGGTGCGCACGACTGCGAATGGGTTCGCCGAGAGCGCTACGACCTCTGCACCGCCCGCGCCGGTCTGCACGACTGCGGTGTTCTCGCCCGGCAACGGCGGTGTGATGAAGCGCGAAACGAAGATCGATTGTCCGTCACCGCTCATCGACAGCTGGCGTGCATTCGGCCCGATGTTGACGGAGCCGAGCGTGGCGCCCGTCGCCGGATCGAGCTTCAGTAACGCGCCGCTGGCCGCGCACGCGACGAAAGCTGCGCTGCCGGTTGGATCGAACACGATGCCGTACGGCTGCGAAGCGCGCGGCAGCGAGACCGTCTGCACGACAGTCAGCGACGTCGGATCGATCATGCTGATCGAAGCGCCCTGCTTGTTCGTCACCCAGATCCGGCCGTTCGGCGCGACCGCGACACTGCGCGGCGCGGCACCGACCGCGATCTCGGCGATCTTGGCATTGGTCGCGGCGTTGAAGACGCTCGCGGTGTCGTTGTCCTGGTTGACGACCCACACGCGATTGCCTGCTGCGCGCGGTTCCCAGGCGATGGTGCTCGAAGCAGTCGGGCGATTCGCCGTCAGCGGCAGATGCACGGCCTGCACGAAGGTCTGTGAAACCTGCACGCCACGATCGTCGGTCGCCGTGACCGTTACGTAGTAGACGCCTGGACGCGTGAAGGTGTGAGTCACGGTCGTCTCGGTCGACCAGTCGGTAACCGGCGTGCCGTCGTCGAAGTCCCAGCGCACTCGCGCGTTCTCACCGTTCGTCACGCCGGCCGTGTAGGTCGCCTGTCCACCGAACAGCAGCGCTGCGGGCGGGGGCGGCGGTTGCACTTGCAGCGGCGCCGGATCGGCAATCGTCCACAGGAACGACTGCGTTGCCGTATTGATACCGTCGCTCGCAGCGACGACGACGTTGAAGTTGCCGACCGCGTTCGGCGTGCCACTGATGGCGCCGGTCTGCGCGTTGAGCGTCAGGCCGGGCGGCAGGCCGCTGGCGCCGTAGCCGAGCTCATCGCCATTCGGATCCGACGCTGCGAGCTGCAGGCCGGTCGAAATGCCGAACGTGCCGGCCTGATTGCCGGGATTCGTCAGCACCGGCGTGATCGCCGGATTCCAGTTTGCGGCAACGTTGATCTTGATGATGCGCGCCTGCGAGGGCACGCCCGATTCGTTCAAGGCGAACAGCATCCAGAATCCCGGCGGCGCATCGGCAGCGCGCGTCGGTGCCTGGACGCGCAGGCGCGAGCCGTCGCGCACGAACGTCAGCTCGACGAAGCGCTGCTCCATGTTCCAGCTGTGGGTCACGGAAGCCGCCTTGACCATGGTGACGCGGCTGATATCGGCAGCGTCGGTGAAGTCGGCGAAGAATGTTTCGCCGATGTCGATCTGCGCGGGCGCGCTGGTCAGGCGCGCTTGCAGCGCGCGCGCGCCGCTCGAGTCATACAGATACGGCGGGAAATAGACTTCCATGTTCATGTTGGCGAGCGGGCCCGGCGCACCGCCGCCGCCGACCAGCACACGGCCGTCCGGCAGCAGCAGCGACATCGAGTGATACAAGCGCGCACGCTGGCCGTCGGGGCCGCGCGTCCAGATACCAGTCGTCGGATCCCAGATCTCGGCAGAGTTGTTGACGCCGGTGAGCTGATTGTTGACCTGGCTGCCGCCGGTCGCCAGCACCTTGCCGTTCGGCAGGACCGTGGCGTTCACGAGCCGGCGCTGCGAAGACATCGAGCCGGTCGGCGTCAAAACCGGCGTGCCGCCCGCGCTGATGTCGATCACCAGCGCGCCATTGGAATTGCCGCCGAACTGCAGGATGCGACCCGGCCGGAACATCGCCGCACTCGCGTCGCTGGCGCGATAGTTCGACGCGAACTGGCCGACGTTGGTGATCGCGCCGGTGCCCGTCGGGTTGACGTAGTACATCTTGCCGTTGCTGTCGTAGCCGAACACGCGGCCGTCGGGCGCGATGAAGTTGCGCGGATACATGAAGTCGAGCGTGCTGGTGTCGGTGCTGCTCAGCAGGCGGAACGTACCGTTGGCCTGGCGGACTTCGGGTCGATCAGTGCCGCTCGAGCCGCCCTGGATGTACACCTCGCCGTTCAGCAGGACCGTCGAGCCCGAGTACCAGCGGGCGCGGTTCATGTTGTTGCCGCGGCTCAGGATGTTGCTCGACAGGTCGAGCACATTGCTGTTGTTGTTGCCGGTGTTGGTCGTAGCAGTGCCGGTCCAGTTGTCGCCGCCGGCGAGAAATACCTGGCCGCCCTGCGGCAGCACGACCTGCGAGCCGCAGAAGATGTCGGTGTTGGTCACGTTGTCGAGCGTGAGGTGGCCGCCCTCCAGGCCCGCGTTGATGTCCCAGATGTCGTAGATGAAATAGCCGGTCTGGCGCGCGATGCCGTCGGTGCCGTAGGACATGATGCGCATGTCCGGCGTCAGCACCGAGTGCACTGGAATCAGCGGCCAGGTGTAGAGCTGGGGATCCCAGGCTCCGACCACGTTGTTCGCCTGAACGAAAGGACTGGCAAGCAAGGCGAGTGCAGCGCAGCTGAGTGCGCGCGTCGCGCGGCGAGAAGGAAGTGCCACTGAGAACCCCAACAGTTTGTTATGACCGGGTCCCGTTACCCGGGGACTGCAATTGCAGTCCGCTGCTGGAGACAGCAACGCATGTGCCAGCGGGGCAAATAGGTCAGGGGTTCAGCGACTTCGACCCGCCCGGGAGTGCCGGAACCGGGGCGAGTGGAAAGATTCCCGACGGCAGTCCAAGGGATCTATGTTCGGGGGTGTCTGAGGGGTCGCAGCCTGGCCCATGCGAGCAGCAGGGCCAGGGCCAGCGCGAACCATCCGCCGAGCGCGCCGCCGCCATGCTCGCGCGAGGTCACTACCCCGCCGCCGCCGTTTGCGGGCGGCGTGCTGACGCGCGTGTCGCGGGCCTGGTCTTCGAGCGGGATGCGTGAGAGCTCGGGGCGCTCGCTGCCGGCCGACGCGACCAGCTTGCCGGTGTCCGCGTCGCGCAAATCGATCTGCACGTCATAGAAGGCGGTCGGATAGCCGCTGACCCAGTCGGCCGTGAGAGTGTAAGTATCGGCGGCACCGCTGGCGTCGACGAGGAAGTCGTCGGAGACGTGCTCCTGGATCCACTCGCCGCCCTGCGGCCGCACCCACACTTCCGCGTAGACGAACGTGCCGTCGAAATCGGCGTCCGGATCGAACGTGACGCGGAACTTCGAGTAGTGACCGTCGCCGTCGTCGTCGATGAGCAGCTGACTGCTCACGCCGCGAATGCTGTAGCCGGGCAGCTCGATCGGCTGATCGAGGCCGGTCTCTTCGAGCGGCAGCAGTGCGAGGCCGTCGCTGTCGAACGGGCCGATGGTCGCGACGATGCCGTCGAAGCCGGATTCGTACAGATCGACCAGCACGTCGTAGTCGCCGGTCGGCCAGCCGTCGTCGAGCGTCGCGGTCACGAAGTAATCGTCGTCGCCGTCGTCCTCGAAGATGTCGAAATCGTCCGTCTCGTGATACAGCAACCAGTCGCGATCGCCGACGCGCCGCAGATACAAACGCGCGAACACGCGCGCGCTGCCCGACACGACGTCGGCGTCGAAGCGGACGCGAAACTCGCGATGAAAGCCATCGCCGTCACGATCGTCGAGCAGCGTGCTGCTCGCATCGAAGAACGAGAAGTTGGAAATTTTCTGCATGGCCGTTGGCGACGACGGCCGCACGGATTTCAGCTCAGCAGTCTTGGTTGCGCCGCGCACGCTGTGCGACTTCGCCGATTTCTGCGGCGCCGCTAGTGTCGCGCCGCGCTCTTCCGTGTACTTCGACACACGCTGCGGATCGAGCGGCTGTGCCTGCAATTCCGAAACGCGACCCTCTGCCGCGCACGCGCCGGCCTGCGCCAGAACCGTTGTCGCAATTACGATGCAGGAAGCCAGAATGCGTCTCATGATTTTGCCTGCGAGCTGTAAGACTCGCGGCCATCTCAACGCAGCGGCACTTAACGACTTCTGAATGTTTTCGTTCAGCAGCGAGTCAGCTTCTGTCGGTCGTTGACGCACTCGCATAAGTCCTTGGAACAAGGCGCGTGTCGGCGCGTCACTTACCGGTGAGGAAGTTCCTGGCCGCAGCTCTGTGCCTGTTTTTTGCCGCGCCGCTGCGTGCCGAGCGCGTTGCCGTCGTCGTCGAAGGCATCGAAGGCGAGATGGCGGAATCCGTGCGCGCCAGCATCGAGTTGACGAAATACGAAGATCGCGACGTCTCACCGATCGAGATTCGTCGACTGTTCGAGGGCGCGCAGGCACAGATCCGCACGGCGCTGGAGCCGTTCGGCTATTACGGCGCCGAGGCCACGGGCCGGCTGGAACGGCCGGAGCAAGGACACTATCGCGCGACGTTCAGCGTCAAACCGGGCGAGCCCGTCATCGTGCGCAAGGAGCGCGTCGTGATCGGCGGCAACGCGACGCAACTCGAACCGGTGAAGCTCGCGCTCGAGCACTTCGCTCCCAAACAGGGCGAGCGTCTCGATCACGCCGCGTACGAACGCAGCAAGCAGGAGATCGCCACTGCGCTCGCCAACGAAGGTTATGTTCGTGCGCAACTCGTGCAGCATCGCGTCGAAGTCGTGCGCGCCGCGAACAGTGCCGAGATCGATCTCGAGTGGAATCCTGGCGAGCGACATCGCTTCGGCCCGGTGCACTACAGCGAGGTGCAGTTCCCCGACAAGTTCCTGCAACGCTACACGCCGTGGCGTCCGGGCGAGTTTTATTCGATCGACAAGCTGCTCGAGTTGCAGCAGGCGCTGGTCGATGCGGATTACTTCGGCGCAGTTGCGGTCACGCCGGATCTGGAGCACGCCAAGGACGGGGTCGTGCCGATCGAAGTGGTGCTCGTGCCGGCGAAGCGCACCGTCTACACCGCGAGTGTTTACGTCAGCACGGATACCGGTCCCGGCGGCAAAGTCGGCTTCCAGCGGCGCTGGCTCAACGATCGCGGCCACAAGCTCAGCGCGGATGCGCAGTATTCGACGCGGCTGGAGGATTACCGCGTCCAGTATCAGATTCCGAAACCAGGTCAGCCGAATCGCAGCTATACCTTCGGCGTTGGCTACAAAGATGAGGAGACCGACACCAGCACGTCGCGCATGGCGCGCGCGGCGGCGAACGAAGTCACGGATCGCTGGAAGGGCTTCACGCGAACCATCGGCCTGCAATATCTCAACGGCGATTTCGAGATCGCCAGGGAACAACACTCGACCAGCCTGCTCTACGCCGAAGGCACGTTGACGCGCAAGAAAGCGGACGATCTGTATTTCCCGCTGAGCGGCTATTCCCTGCTCTATGGCGTGCGCTTCGGTGCCGAGCAGTTCCTCTCCGATACGAGCTTCGCGCAGGTGCGCGCCGAGGCGAAGTGGCTGCAGCGAGTCGGCACGGACAATCGCGTGATCCTGCGCGCGATGCTCGGCGGCATGATCGTCAAGGACTTCGATTCGCTGCCGCCGGAGCTGCGCTTCTTCGCGGGCGGCGATCGCTCGATCCGCGGCTTCGATTACCAGCAGATCGGCGATCTCGATGCCAAGGGCGAAGTGATCGGCGGCAAGTACCAGGTGGTCGCGAGCGCCGAGTACGAGCACTACTTTCTCGACAAGTGGGGCGCAGCCGCCTTCGTCGACGCCGGCGACGCATTCACCAACCAATACGACACCAATCTCGGCGCCGGCATCGGCCTGCGCTGGAAATCGCCGGTCGGGCTGGTGCGGCTGGATATCGCGCGGCCGCTGGTCTCGAATTTCGATCACGAGTGGCGCGTGCACCTGATCATCGGACCGGATCTGTGAAGCGAGCTCTCAAATGGACGGGACTGACGCTGGCAGTTCTGCTGCTGCTGGTAGTCGGCGCAGTTGCGTGGGTCGTGAACACGCAATCGGGCACGCGCTCGATCGCGCGCATTGCAGTCGACGCGCTCGGCGGGAAGCTCGCGCTCGACACCGTTGCAGGGACGATCGCCGGGCCGCTGACGGTTACCGGCCTGCGCTACAAGGATTCTGAAG
>Ga0068863_100000539_pt1 | contig 38626 bp, 31 predicted proteins | sample KBSSwiS62_FD_66596 | JGI IMG/M metagenome (GOLD analysis project Ga0068863, IMG submission 66596) | Switchgrass rhizosphere microbial communities from Kellogg Biological Station, Michigan, USA - KBS Switchgrass S6-2 | ecosystem: Host-associated > Plants > Roots > Rhizosphere > Soil ... | reverse complement strand
CCGTAGGTTGACCGGGGCGAACGCTCACAGGTTATTAAGCTGCGAGAGCGAGCTGCGTATTCGCAGTTATGGTGTTCCACCGGATTTACGAGTCAGTGGAGCTCGGCAACGCATCCTTCGTCCAACAACCCCCGTCGAAACTAGTCGCCCCCGTTAGTCATCCATTGTACGGGGCTGGGGCAGATACGGTCAACTGATTCTATCTGTTGGAGTTGTTGGCTCTTGAGCTGGACCTCTCTGGACCAGGTGGACGGCAGTCGCTTTCACGAGGGCGGTGACCGTAGAGCCTGGCGCGACCTGCAACTCGTCGAGTGATGGCCTCGTAATCAGGGCCGTCAGCACGAATCCGCAATCGACCGTTACGCGCACGACACTTCCCTCCGACTGCAGCGCCACCACGCGGCCTGTCCATTGGTTTCGTGCGCTCACGTCGCCATGCTGCGACCGTTCCAGGATGACGTCCTCGGCGCGGATGCAGACGAAGACAGGCCCCGACTCGACGTCTGCGGCCACCCTGATGGACCCGTCGCCCACACGCACGGTTGCCAGACCGGCGGCGGATTCGACAACCGTCCCGGCGACCACATTCTCGACTCCGACCGACGCCGCGACGGCAACGTCGGCAGGCCGGCTGAACACCTCTGGGATCGATCCGACCTGACGGATGAACCCGCCAGAGAGCACCGCCATCCGATCGCCGAGCGTCAGCGCGTCGACGCGATCGTGCGTCACGATCACGCTCGGGACGTCGATCGATCGCAGGAACTGACGCAGCTCCTGACGCATCGGATCGCGCAGCGGCAGATCGAGCGCGGCCAGCGGTTCGTCCAGCAGTACCAGCGCGGGATCTCTGGCCAGCGCCCGCGCCAGCGCGACGCGCTGCCGCTCGCCGCCCGACAGCTGCGCGGGAAGCCGGCCGGCCATCCCGGCAAGATGGACGCGCTCGAGAATCGACGCGACGCGCGCCGTCGCAGCCGATCGGTTCGCGTCCATCCCAAACCGGACGTTCTCTTCCACGGTGAGATGCGGAAACAGACCGTAGTCCTGCGCGACGTACGCCAGCCGCCGCGCCTGCGGCGAACGGTTGACGCCGGTTGCCGCGTCGAACCAGATCTCGGCGCCGAATCGGATGAAGCCTTCTTGCGGCCGGTCCAATCCCGCGAGGCATCGCAGGATCGTCGTCTTGCCCGATCCCGATGGCCCGAACAGTACCAGCACACGGCTCTCGCCGGATTCGAGCTCCAGGTCGGCCCGCACCGAGACGGTCGGCGTGTATCGGCGGACGAAGGACGCTACGAGGCGATCGGCCACGCTCGCCCCGATCGTCGTTGCAAGCGGTAGGTCAGCGCAAGCACCACGAACGAGAACGCGAGCAGGAGAGCCGCCGTCCGGCCGGCTCTCGCGTAATCGAGCGCCTGCACGTCGTCGTAGATCGAGATCGAGACCGTCCGCGTCACGCCCGGCAGATTGCCGCCCACCATGAGCACGACACCGAACTCCCCCACCGTGTGCGCGAACGTCAGCACCGCGCCGGCGATAATCCCCGGCCGGGCCAACGGCACGACGATGCGCGTGAACGTGCGCAGACGCGACGCGCCGAGACACCAGGCGGTTTCGATCAGCGTGCGATCGACCGCAGCGAACGCGGCGGCAAACGGTTGAACCGCGAACGGCAAACTGTAGAGGACGGACGCGACCAGGAGTCCGCTGAAGGAAAACACGATCGGGCTGCCGGTCAGCGTCTCGAAGGCGCGGCCGATAGGACTTCGAGGTCCCAACATCACGAGGACGTAGTACCCGAGAACGGTCGGCGGCAGGACCAGCGGCAGCGCGACCAGCGCATCGACCGCCCAGCGTCCGCGCCGGCCTGACAGAGCCAGCCAGCTCGCGAGCGGCAAGCCGATCGCGAGCAGGACGATCGTCGTCGCCGCCGCGAGCCGAAGGCTGAGCGCGACAGCCGACCAATCCATGGCCTTAGAAAACCAGCTTCAATGCGAGCTGCGCCACGCGGGGGTCGAGCGCCGATGTAATCGTGCCGAACGCGGCCGTTCCCTGGACGCCGTTTGGTGCGCCAAAGTTCGGCGTGTTCAACAGGTTGAACACCTCGGCGCGGAGTTCGAGCGCGGTGCCGCCGTGAATCGGGACACGGCGAATGAGCGCGAGATCGACGTCTCGATACGATGGCCCGCGGACCGGGTTCCGCGACGATGAACCGATGGTGAAGACGGGCGCAGCGGTGAAGGCCGCCGTGTTGAACCAGCGGCTGGGCGTGCGCTGGTCGGCCGGCAGCGCGGGATCGTCAACGAGATTGGGTCTCTGCACGCCGAAGCCGAAGGCCGCGTTGTTGTTCGTGGTTTGCGTGACCGCAACCGGCAGGCCGGATTGGAGCGTGACGAGGGCCGTCACCGTCCAGTCATTGGCTAACGCGCCAAGCATGCCGCGCAACTGCCGACGGCGGCCCGTGCCGACAGGTAGATCCCACACCACCGACGACACGAAGACGTGCGGCATGTCGCCAGTTGAGTCATCGCGCTCGAGGGCGCGGTTGAAACTGTCCGCGACCGGATAGTTCGCGACCGGGCCCGTCAGGATCGACGCGTCGAACACGGCCGAGGCGTCGTCCATCAACTTCGACCGCGTATAAGCCATCGAGTACGACAGACCGCGCGCCAGTCTCTGGCGGAGGCTCAGCTCAAACCCCTGGTATCTCGTGGTGCCGACGTTGTTGCGGTAGAGGCTCACCGTCGTGTACTGCGGGTACGGCTTCATGAGCTGCCCGACCGTGATCGTCGGGTCGCCCAGCGACGACGACCGCGGGATGAGCCCGAAATACGGATTCGTCACTCGCTGATTCAATGCGTCCCGCTGCGCCAGCTGACTGACGGAGAGCTGATTGATATTGCTGTCCGGAATGCCGACATGAGTGATGTTCGATCCGACATACGCGGCCTCGACCGTCGTGTTGGCGGTAAGCTCCCGTTGCACCGAGACGTTCCACTGCTGGACGTAGCCCGACCCGAGCGTCGCGTCCACCGCGAACACGCCCTGGCCCAGACCGGCCGTCGGCGTCGGCGAGATCGGCGCGACGCTCGGCCCGTTGCGAAGCACGAACGCCGGCGAGATGGTGTCGAGCGCGCGTTGAGACGCGGTCTGCAGGAACGGAAACGTCGGCGTCGTGAACGGCGTGGTGATGCCGGCCATTTCGATCCACACCAGGCCGTAACCGGAGCTGACGATCGTCTTGTCGGTGAGGCGGTAGACCGCCCCGAGCCGCGGACCGAAGTTGTCCTTCTTGAGCGGGCGCACGGGATTGGCTCCGGGATAATCGAGCTGGCGGGTCTGGAGGTTGAACACAGCGGTCTGGCCGTTGATTTCCGTGGACGGAAAGTTCAGGGTGTAACGAAGGCCCGGATTGATGGTCAACCGATCGGACACCTTCCAGTCGTCCTGGATGAAGTATTCCTGGAAGCGCGCTCGCTCCTGAATCGGCGCGTTCTGTAAATCAATCGAGAACAGCTGCACCTGGCCGAGCAGAAAACTGGCGAACGGAGTTCCAGTGTTGGCGGTACCCGGTAGATCGCTACCGAGCGCATTGAAGGTGAACGATCCAGTCGGGGATGGGGGCTGGACGACGTTCAGACGCTCCCAACGCCAGTCGAACCCCATCTTGAACGTGTGCCGGCCTCTCAACCAGGTCAAGGCGTCGGCCACCTCCGACACACCCGTATTGAAATCGGAGGCGGTGTTGGGCGGCGATCCCAGTTGCGTGTAGCCGCTAATCAGAAACGTCGGCAAGGTGTCGGGGAATGTGGCGGTGGAAGGTATACCCGGAATGCTGAGGGCCGCCCCGGCCGACGCCGACAACTGCGCGGCGCTCCTGGCGACCTTGCGCCGCGTGTCGCCGATCCGCAGTTCGTTCAGCACGTTGGACGAGAACGCGTGCTCGTAATTCGACGCGAAGGACCAGGCGGTCGTGTCCTGCGGTCCGAGAGTTCCCGTCGTCACACCGCTGCCTTCCGGAAGCGGCGTCACCGGCACGAAGCCCTCGCGGAAGAACGATAGCCGACCAAAGACCGAGTCGCGGTTCGAGGCGAACTTGTGATCGAGGCGCACGTCCCACTGGTCCTGATCCTGCGTTTCGCTTTCGGTCCGGCTGTAGTTGTTGGCCGTTCCCGGGCCGCTCGGCAGCGGATAGCGCTGCAGCAGCGCGAACGCGACGGGATCCACTCGCGCCAGCGGAATCGCATGGTTCAGGAACTGCGCGCGTGTCGAGCCGACGGTCGTGGCCGGATCGTAGATGACCGGAACCCGACCCGCGATCGCTTCGGTGAAGATCCCCTGCCGCTGCAGCACGGTCGGCACCGTGGAGATGACGGTGCGGCCGATCGACTGTCGCTGGCCCTGATAGTCCGCGAAGAAGAACGTGCGATCGGCCACCACCGGGCCGCCGAGCGTCCCCCCGAACTGATTGCGCGTGTAATCCGGTTTCACCGGGTTTGTCGACTGAAAGAAGTTCCGCGCGTTCAGCGCCTGGTGGCGAAAGAACTCGAAGCCGCTGCCGTGAAAGGCGTTGGTGCCGCTCCTGGTCGTCAAGTTGATGACGCCGCCGTTGAACCGGCCGAATTCGGCGGCCGGGCTGTTGCTCTCGATCTTGAATTCCTGGATCGCGTCGACCACCGGAAAGAATGCCACCTGGCCCGGCTCGGGCTGCAGCACAGAGATGCCGTCGAACAGATATTCGTTGGTACGTGGACGACCGCCGTTGATACGGGGCAGCTGGGTGTTGGGAGGGAGCGCCACGCCAGGGGCGAGCGCCGCGAGCATGATGAAGGCGCGGCCGTTCAACGGCAGCTGCACGACCTGCTCGTGCTCGACGACGTTGCCGAGGCTCGCGATGACGGCGCGCAGCATCGGCGAATCGGCGGTGACCGTGACCTGCTCGCGGATGTTGCCGACGACCAGATCGAAATCGATTCGCGCTTTTTCTCCAGTCGCCAGATGGATCCCCGCGCGGCGCACCGATCTGAAGCCGGCCAGCTCGACGTCGACCCGATAATCGCCCGGCGCCAGACTCGGGACGGTGTACATGCCTTGGGCGCTCGAGGTAACGATGTGCTGCCGGTTGGTGTTGACGTCGGTGACGGTGACCGTTGCACCGGGGACGGCGGCGCCCGCCTGATCCTTCACGAGTCCGGTCATCTCCCCCGCCGCGACCTGGGCGCGCGCCGGCGCCGCGGCGGCCGCCAGCCACGCCACGATCACCACCGGAACCGCACGCCACATGACCGCAGATTCTACATCATATCAATACGAAAACCGACTCGAATCGCTCATAATAGTCCGAAGCAAATGTCGAGAACCCTGTTGCGCGGGCTGTTGTCGCTCGTCCTGATTGTCGGCGGGACCTCACGGTGCCTGGCGCAGGGCCTGACGGTCGCGGCGGCCTCGGATCTGCAGTCAGCGCTCCCCGCAATTGCCTCGCAGTTCGAGAAGGCGACCGGCCAGCCGGTCCGTCTCGCCTTCGGTTCCTCGGGCAACTTCTTCGCGCAGATTCAGAATGGCGCGCCGTTCGATCTGTTTTTTTCCGCGGACATCGACTATCCAAGGCGGCTCGAATCGTCCGGCACAGCCGAGCGCGGCAGCCTGTACGAGTACGCCGTAGGTCGCATCGTCCTGTGGACGCGAAGCGATTCCGGGATCGACGTGCAGCGGGGTCTGGCGGCGCTGGCGGACGCGCGCGTTCGCCGGATCGCGATCGCGAACCCCGAGCATGCGCCGTATGGGCGCGCCGCCGTCGCGGCGCTACGCCACGAAAATCTCTACGACCGCGTGAAGGACAAGTTCGTCATCGGCGAGAACATCTCTCAGACTGCCCAGTTCGCGGACTCGGGCAGCGCCGACGTCGGTCTGATTGCGCTTGCGCTCGCGCGTTCACCGGCGCTCACGAAGGCGGGAACCTACGTTGAGATACCGGAAAGCTGGCACCCACCCATCGAACAAGCGGCCGTCGTGCTCGCATCTTCGCGGCAGAAGGCGCTCGCCCGTCAATTCCTCGAGTACCTCAAGCAGCCCGACGTCGTTCGGATCCTCCGGTCGTACGGCTTCGCCGTTCCTCAGCCCGCTCGTTGAAGCCACGTCGCCGGCTGTCTCGAAAGCGGCACGCCGGCTGCACCGACGCGCTATGATTCGAGTCGGCCTCTGGAGGTCCCTCGCGAAATGTCGCTTCTCACCGTACGCGCCGCCGCGGAGCGGATGGGCATCGGCTACTCGACCCTGAAGCAATGGATTCATCAGGGAAAGGTCCGCACGACGCAGACCGCCGGCGGCCATCACCGCTTGTCCGAAGCAGAGGTCGATCGACTGCTTACCAGGCAGAATCCGGACGCGACGGTTCCGGCCCGCCGCGCCGACGGTCCGACCGGCCTGATCATCGCGCTCAGCGGGCGCAATCGGCTGAGGGGGTTTGTCGAGGAAGTGCGGATCGATGGCCTGCTCGGACAGGTGCGTCTGCGGATCGGCGATCAGCGCCTGACCGCCGTCATCACCAGCGACGCGCTCGCCGAATTGAAGCTTCGTCGCGGCGACTCGGCGATGGCAATCGTCAAGTCTACAGAAGTGATGATCGCGCGCGAAGCCGAAGCCGTCCCGGTCGTGGCGCGCCGCGCCCGTCGGCCGCGGCGCTGACGGTCACTGGCGCGCGCCGGACTCCTGCGCCGGTTCGGCCAGCAGCCGTTCGACGAGATCGCGCACTTCCTGCTTCAACCTGACATGCTCGGCGCCGGCCGCGGGACTGGCAAACCCCGCGTGCACGCTGCGGACGCGGCCGTCGCGTCCGAGGAAGATCGTGGTCGGATACGCACCGAAGTTGACGATCTGCGGCAGCGCGTCGGCAATCGTCTTCGACGTCGGCGATGGGTTCGTCGTCCCGGCGATGAGCATCGGGTATTGAGCCGCGTAGCGTTTGATGAACGATTGCACGCGCGGCCGGGCGACCTTCGGATCCGGATCGTTCTCGAACATCAGCCCGACGATTTCGAGCCCACGCCCGCGGTAGTCCTTGTACAACTCGGTGAGAAAGGGTGCCTCGTCGTGGCAGTTGGGACACCAGCTGCCGCCGATCGCAAGAATGATCACCTTTCCGCGGAACTGGGGATCGCCGTCCGACACGATCTTCCCGGTGAGATCGGGAAAGGCGAAATGAAACGGCGCGGTCGGATCCTTCACGTTCGTGTACCGCGACGGATCCGGCGGTTCGGGAATGCCCTTGGCGCGGGCCTCGGTGCTTCGGACCACCAGGTAGTGAGCCGTTCCGTTCAGCGTCACCGCCATCGTGCCGTCGGCGTTGAGCGCCCCTTCGAACAGGTTCGGGCGCTCGCCGGCGAAGTGGCTCAGCACCAGCTTGCCATCCTGCCAGTGTCCCACCAGCGTTCCGGTGTCGCCATCGACGCGGAGAATCGTCCCTGACAACTCGGCGCCCGATTGCCTCAGGAACACGCGCCACGTGCGTGTATCGCGGGGCGCCGTCACTTCCTCGGCGATCCGCCGCATCTCCCAGTTTCCGGCCAGCTGCGGCACGTTCCCTTCGCCAGAAGCAATTGCCTTGAAGCGACGCATGCGAACGTCCTGCGGGCGCGCGCCGGCGCGATTGTTCTTGTAGGTCCCGATCAGTTCGCCGCCGTTGACCTTGAGCTCGAGGGTCGTGTTCAGGTGCTCGTACTCGAGCGTCAACACGTCATTAACCAAGCGCCCGGACGACGATCCAACCTTCCGGTCGCCCTCGAAGAAGGACCCCTCGATCTGGCTGCCCTGGCTCGCGATCTCGAATCGGAAAGGAATCTCGGTGCCGCTGGCCACGATGACGGCGTCCCAGAGACCGTCGACGGGCGAGGCCGCATCGACGGATCGTCCGGCGGGGAGCAGCAGGCAGGTCACGAGCAGCGCGGCCGTCAGGTTCTTCATCGCTGACTCCATTCATCAGAGCGGCAACGCGGAAGCTCTTTCCCCCTTACTTTACAGCCAACCTGTCCGATCTCCGGCTTCGTCGCGAGCGCACGCTCCGGATGAGGACCGCCAGGGCGACCGCCGCGGCGGAGATCACCAGTGCCACAAACGAAAACAGGCGGGCCTCCGTCGCATCGTCGATCGCCTGCTGCACGCGCACCTGCGCGTGGGTGACCGTTTCGGCCAGCTGCGCGGAGGTCGGGTCCTTCTCGGGAAACTGGACCTCGCCAGGTTCCCTCACACACTGAAACGTCTTTTCCGAGCACGCGGAGGTGATGTCGATGGCCTCGCCCTTCAGCCGGCCGCTGATGTGGAACGCGTACCTGCCGGCGCGACTGGGCACGACCCACGCACGGTACATTCCCGGCTGCCGTTCCACCGGCAGCAGCGGGAGCCTCAGGCGGCGATCGCCGAACGTGACGTCGACACTCAGCGTGTCCGTTGGATCCGCGGCTGGCGCACCCGTGGTATCGGCCACGCCGACATCGATCGAGTTTCTCGATCCGGCGAATGCCGATTCGTCGCCCCAGCCGATGGTGAGTTGGAGCGTGCCGACGGTTTGCTTGTCGACTGCGCGGATCGGAGGGGACAGCGCCAACAACGCGGCAGAGAGGGAAATGGCCAGCCCGCCGCGGCGCGTCGATGTCATTCGAGTGTCGGGCGGCAGACTAACGCACCACCAGGCAGCCGTCAACCGTCAGAAGCGGTAGATCAGGAAAACCGGGCCTGGAGCGATTTGGCTAGAAAGGCGTCGATCTCCTCTTCGCCCAGCTCGCCTTCGCCGGCCGATAGCTGCGCCCGTGCCGCCGCCTGGTAAATCTTGTAATCCTCGGGCGGCGCTTCGACGTAGATGGCGTGCAGCTCCAGCATCAGCGCATCGCGTCCTCGACGGGCCGCCGCGATGTCAATCGCGCCGTCCGACAGGTCCGACAACAGCGCGCGATACCGCTCGCGCAGCTGCCACAGACGGCTGGCGCACGCGGCATGCACTCTCGCCGTTCCGTCGAGATCGAACGACAGGTGTACGAGCAGCGCCGCGAGCGCAAGGATGGCCAGCACAACGCTGATGATTTCGAATGCCTGACCGCCGCGTCCCGAGAGCGCCGCGCCCGAGGCGGCCGCCACGCCGGCCATCAGCAGCGCTTCGGCGGTGCGGAGATTCCGGCTCCAGCGGGCGCGCCACCCGGCCATCTGCAGGTGCGTCCGGTGGCGAACCACGACCTGACCGTAGGTCAGACGGAGATGGTCGAGCAGCGTCAGTTCGAACATGCCGTCCCCTTTTCGGATGCGAGCGTGGCCACCGCTCGAGCGAGCGCCGCCGGCTGCACGGGTTTCGCCAGGTGCATCTGGAATCCGGCCGCCAACGCCCTGTCGCGTTCGTCGTCGCGGGCGTGCGCGGTCACCGCAGCGGCCGGAATCGCGGACATCCGATCGGACCCCATCGAACGGATCTCGCGAATCAGGTCGTATCCGTCCTGACCGGGCATCGCGATGTCCGCGAGCAGGAGGTCCACGTCGTCCGTCGCCAGCACCTCGAGCGCCGTGCGCACCGACGCCGCCGAAAAGACCTTGGCGCCGCACAACTCGAGGGCCGCCGCCATCACTTCGCGCGCGTCGGGTTCGTCGTCGACGAGGAGCACGCGGATCCCGGTGAGAGCCGGCAGCCGTTCCTCGGCCGCCAGACGGGCGGGCGCGGTGGATGAGCCCGGATGCGGGGCCGTTCCGGCCGCGGCCGAGAGGACCACCGTGAAGGTCGCACCGCGATCCGTGCCTTCGCTGGCGGCCTGGATGGTGCCACCCTGCGCCTCGACCAGCTGACGGGCGATGAAGAGACCGAGTCCGAGGCCGCCGGCGCCTCGTGTCGTCGCGCTGTCCGCCTGCCGGAATCGTTCGAACACGTGTGGCACGAAAGCCGGCGGAATCCCGGCGCCGGTGTCCGCGATCGCCACCTGTACCGTGCCGTTCGACAGCTCGACGTCGACGGCGATGCGGCCGCCCGCCGGGGTGAACTTCACCGAGTTCGACAACAGGTTGAGAAACACCTGCTCGAGCCGCCGTGGATCGACGACGACCGACACCGACGGCATCGCGCCGACCCGGACTTCGACGCCTTTCGATGTCGCGAGCGGCATCATCGCTTCGACCGCGCCGCGGATGTTGTCACCGAGTTCCACGGTTTGCAGATCGAACGAGGCACGGCCGGCGACGATCCGCGAGACATCGAGCAGTTCCTCGATCAACCGTCCCTGCCTGGTGGCGTTGGTGAAGATCGCGTCGATCGCCCTGGCGGTGCGGGTCGCATCCACGGCGCCGCTGCGCAGCATCGCCGCCCAGCCGAGCATCGCGTTGAGAGGCGTGCGCAGCTCGTGCGAGATGGTCGAGAGAAAGTCGTCCTTCGAGCGGTTGGCGGCCTCGGCGTCGGCGCGCGCGCGCTCTACCGCCTCGTACTGCCGCGCTCGATCCAGCGCCTGTGCGCAGTGCTGCGCGACCGACGTCAGCAGCGCCCTGTACTCCTCGTCGAAATTGACCGGCGCCGTGAAATGAAACGACAACACGGCGAAAACCGCGCCGTCGGCGATGAGCGGCAAGGTCGCGGACGACGCGTAGCCGCCGTCGGCGGCAATCGCGGCCGATCGCGGATACCGTTCCTGCCACTCGTCGAACGACCCGATGAAGATCGGGCGTCTCGTCTCGACCGCCGCGGTCGGGCACAGGCCGGGCTCGGCCGCGAAGGCGCGCGGCAATTCGGGCGCGCCGGGTTCGCCGGCGCCCAGCGTCTCGAATCGCGTGCCATTGTCGACGAGCAGCGCGAGCGATCCCGCCGACGCACCCGCGACGACCTTGCCATGGCGAACCGTCATTCCGGCAACCGCGTCGAGCGTCACGGCTTCCGACAGTCCGGCGCTGAGCGTGTAGAGACGGCTGGTGCGCGCGGCGAGCGTCCGGTACCGCGTCTCGCTCAAGCGCAGCGCTTCTTCCGCCTTCTGCCGCTCGTGGAGCTCGAGGTCGGCGCGGGCCCGCGAGGCCTCGGCATCCGCCCGCGCGCGATCGGCCTCTTCGTACAAGCGTGCGCGATCCAGTGCGCGGGCGATGTGGCGTCCCGCGCTGAGCAGGAATTCGCGTTCGTCGCCTTCGATGCACCGGACATCGGGGCGCCGCATCACCACCACGCCGATCGGCCGGCCCACCATGACGAGCGGGACAACGACATCTTCGCCGCGCACCACGAGATCGCGAGCGCGCACGGCTTCCGACGCCAGGGCGCTCGATCGACCAGGCGGATCGGCATAGGCGACTGCGTGCACCAGTTCGAACTCAGTGCCGTCATCGACGGACACGAACACCGCGCCGGCCGCCGCTTCGGCGCCGTGCAGCAGTTCCGGCAGGCACGCACTGATCACCTCGGCCGGTGTGCGCGCACGCGAGAGGGCGGCTGTCAATTGTTGCAGTCGATCCGCGAGCCGGAGCTGGCGCTCCGTTTCTGTCCGGGCGTTCCGTTCCACGCGCGTCTGCTGCTTGAGGTGGCGTACCAAAAGCGTCACCAGCAGCACGAGGCCGATGATCAGAAAGACCGTGCTAATCATGCGTACGAGCGTCGACAGTTGGACGGGGCATGAAAAAGTTACGTACTTGCCGCGCAGGACGCCGTCAGGAAGCTCGGATTTTGTTTGACGGGTGCAACAATGCTGCCGTGCGGACCTTCGGCTACTCGGTCCCGAATGCAAGCAGCACGTTGCCTGGACGCAGGCCGAACGTGCCGTATCCCGAACTCACGTACACCATGCCGCCGGCGACAACCGGCGCCGGACCGTACATCGATCCACCTCGTGCACGCACGCCGTTCACGGTGGTGAATTCGCGATTGGTGTCGAACGTCCACACGATCGCGCCGTCCGTCGTCGAGTACGCGCGGACCGCCCCGTCGTTCGACGGTGAGAAGACGATGCCGGGAATCACGGTGACGGCGGAGAACTGCGCACCGCTGCAGGCGCGGCCTGGCTTGCCACAGACCGGCGGCGGCGGTGGTGTGTGCCACACGCGCTCGCCCGTCGAGAGCTTCACGGCGTGCAGGCCGCCGGGCGCCGCGCTGTAAATGTCGGACACGGGAAAGTACGCCAGCGTCGCATCAACGGCAGTTCCCCACTGGATGCCGCCAAGGCCGCTGCCCGCGCTGGCGCGATAGCGCCACACCTGCGCGCCCTTTCTGGCCGGATCGAGTGCGTATGCCAAGCCGGACTTCTGACCGATCACGATGAGATCGCGGCCGCCGGGTGCGGTGGCGAGCGCCGGCGATGCGCCGAAATCGAAATCAGGGCCCGGCCGATCGGCACAGTTGATCTCTCCCGCCACGCAGCCAAAGAGATCGGTCGGCGTCAGCTGGTGCGCCCACCGGAGCGCGCCGGTCTTGAGATCGAACGCGAGCACCGCATCGGTGGTGGCCTGCGGCGGACCGCTGTAGCTGTTTCCAGCGGCGACGTACAGCGCGCCGCGCTTCGCATCGATGGTCGGCGACGACCAGATGCCGCCGCCCGACGGACCCCACGCTTCCGATCCGTCGGCGTACGCGCGCAGCAGCGTCGGGCGTTGCTGGATCGTGTACGACTTCCAGACCTGCTCGCCGGTCGCCGCCTCGAGCGCGACGACGCTGCCGCGAAACGTGCAACAACTGTAGCCGGGAGGCTTGCCGCCCTCTTCGTACGACGACGTCGGTACATAGACGCGCCCGGCGAACAACGTCGGCGATCCGGTCAACCGGACGAGCGGATGGTCGTCGACTCTGCGGCTCCATAGCAGACGCCCGTTCGATGCGTCCAGTGCGTAGACGTAGCCCTGCTGATCCGCGACGTAGGCCGCCTCGGTCGGGCCGCGGCCGGGCCCGCCGCGGCGGCGCAGCGGGCCGATGATCACCGATGCGCGAACGCCGCCGTGCGCCGAGAACGTCCAGGCGATGCACCCGCTCGCGGCGTCGAGCGAATAGACGGTGCCGTTCTGACTGCCGACGAACAAGCGTCCGCCCGCGATCGTCGGCTGCGCCCACGCCGATGTCGCGTCCGGAAAACCAAACGCCCATTTCAGCTTCAGCTGCGGCACCTGGGCCGCCGTCAACCCGGCCTGCGCCGCCGTTTGAAAGTGCGTGTTCAGCGGTGTCGGTCCCCACCCGTTCCACAGTGGACCAGTGGCGGGATCGCCGAGCGGCCGCGGAGCTGCGCACCGCCCCATCACCGCACCGGTGACGCTGCCGCGGAGTTTTTTGCCGGTGAGGAACTCAGCGATCGCACGGCGCTCGGCGCCGCTCAACGACAGACCTTGGTACCGCATCGAGCCGCTGGTCAAGGCATCGACGATGGCCTGCGGCGAACGTCCGCGAAGCACCTCGGCCGACGGCGCGCGTGGATCGTCGGCGTGATGACACGTGGCGCAGTCGGAAGCGAAGAGGGAGGCGGGATCGCGCGGAGCATTCGCCTGCCGCGCGAATGCGCCGGCGACGAACGCCAGCACGACTCCCGCAGCAGCCGCCAGCTCGTGTAGCGCTGACCGCTGAGGTCCGCGGAACGCTCGGATTCGGCTTGGAGATCCGTTCACGGAGAGAGGGCGAACGGCAATCCTCTTTCGACGATTACCGTGCGCACCAGGTGCTCCACCTCGAGGGTGGTTATCGGGGATCAGGCAAGTTTGACGTTCTCGGCGCGCGGCCCTTTCGGTCCCTGTCCTTTTTCGAAGCTCACCGCCTGCCCTTCGCGCAAGTCGTCAAAGGGGGTCTGACACGCGGACTGGTGAAAGAAGTATTCACTTCCGTCGCCTGCTGCAATGAAGCCGAACCCTTTGTCGTGCACCAGCCGCTTGATCGTGCCGTTCGTCGAAGCCATGTCGTCTCCTCGTTCATCGGGCGCTGACTCTCAGCGCCACGGGCCCTGACGCGCAGGGCCCTTACGGCAATGATACCGGTTTCGCGGCCGAAGTCCGCCGTATAATCACGACGTTCAGGTCGGCCACGGTCGAGCCGGCAGGCCCCAGTTTCAAGGCGATACGCGCCGGGCACGTCCAGCTCAGCCGCATGGCCGCCCGGCGCGCGCCAGTCTTCCGATGCCCAAGGTTACGCTCCTCGACAAGCAATGGCAGGAACTGATGACGCTCTGTGCCGAGGAAGAACGGTACAAAGGCGACCGCAGTCACCCCAAGCTGCTGAAGCTGATTACGTCACGCATCGACGCGTTGGCGCGGGAGATGGGCTTCAACGAGCGCAGGATCGTCACGCGCGATTTCCGCGCCGAACGCGCGGCCGGTCACATCGCGCGGATCATCGCGGACTAATCAGCTATCGGCTATCAGCTTGCAGCTCTGACGGCGACAGAGCCGAAAGCTAAGAGCTGAAAGCTGAAAGCTTTTTTAGAAGCGATCGAGCCCTTTGGCTTTCCACACACCGGCGGCTTCGGGCCGCGTGATGTAGCGGATGAAGGCGAGCGACTGGTCGAGTTGTGTCGATCGCGCCGACACCGCGGCCGACATGTCGATCCAGGCGGCCAGCTCCCGCGGCAGCGGACCCACCAGCTCGATCTCCTTGTAAGGCAGAATCTCGCAGATCGCCTGGAGGGCCATGTCGCCTTCGCCGCGCACGAGCGCCTGGCCTCCTTCGCCTCTCGTGCTGACCGGGCTGTTCACGCCCGCGAATTCCGGGCGCTTGATCACGTTCTGTTCGATGACGCGCGCGACCATGCTGCCGCCGGCGGGATTCGAGCGCATGACCGCCTTCGCGCTTCGCAGCGCGGCCGCCAGCTTTTCCACCGTCGAGATGTCGGGATGCGGCTTCCCGACGGGCACGGCCAGGCCCATTTCCGATCGTCCGAGCGGCGTGAACGTGCCGGGCTTGATTCCGCCGTCGAGCGAGAACGTGGTCATCAGCTCGAACGGCAGAAAAACGACGTCGGGCGCAGGCGTGACCGTCTTGATGTCGTTCACGATGCGTCCCATCCCGCTGGACGTGACCGTAACCTTCGTGCCGGTTGCCTTCGTGAACGATGCGGCCAGATCCAGCAGGCCGGCGTTGTAGACGACACCCGGACTGATGACGCGGATCTCGGTCAGGCCGACCTGCGCGGACGCGACGACAGCCGCCGCCACGAATGCGGCTGACAGACAGGTGGCGCGCATGATCATGCCTCGGGCTTGGCCTTCAGCTCGGAGTCGTGTTCTTTGATGAACGTCCGAATCTCGTCGGCCATCGCGAGCAGCTTCGCCCACTGCTCTTTGTAGAGCGTGACGGGAAAGCGTCCGAGCCCGTACACGGAGACGCCGCCCTTTTCGCTGACCTTCAGGCTGACGCTGCGCCCGCGCTGGCTCTTGAGCCGCTCGTTCTCTGCCTTGAGGCGTTCGAGCTCCGCTTTGAGATCTTCTTCAGACATCCTGGTGAGCCCCGGGCCGATACGTTGGTCGGCCCCTACTGTTTCGGCTGCGAGCTCTTGGTCACGGTGAGGTCGCCGACCGTCTGACTGTCCACCGAGTACAGCGTGAAGGGCTGGTACATCTCGTCCCAGCTCTGCTCGGACCAATAGACCGGCAGGTTCGGCGCCGGATTCCATTTGTTCTTCGGCGAGTTGTCGTACTTGCCGATCCCGAGAATCTTGCTGCCGGCCGGTATGTGCAGCGGCTGCTCCAGCTCGTACTCGATCTGCCAGTTGAAGTCGAACTTCGGCACGTCAAGAATCGTTTGTTCGCGGCCGTCCGGGTACACGAGCACCCACTTGAGGCTCTTGCCGCGCAGGTGCATGTGCGGCGACATCGCGTACAGCGTGATGTCCTCGGTGACGGGAGTAATGCCGGTCAGCGACCAGTCCTCGGCATACGGCGGAATGTCCGGCGTTTTGCTCCGGCGCCGCGTGCTGCCCTCGTCCGCGCTGTATTCGACTTCCTTGCCCTCGGCGCGATACAGCGACAGCCCGCCTTTGGTCGTCGCCAGCGGATCTCCCGCCTGCCGGATCAACAGCTCGTGCGTCACCGAGACCTTGTTGAACCAGATGCCCAGGCGCGTACGATCGGTCTGCGGCTTGCCGATCGGGTTGTAGTGCATCTGCCAGTTGATGTACTTGCCCGCGGGAATGCGCTTGCCGATGTCCGCGCGGTGTGAATCGACGCCGCGGCCGGGCACCCACGACAGCAGCTTGTTGGCGCCGGGCAGCGCCGTGACGTCGGCCCGCCCCGCAATCCCCTGCCCGCGATCGGTCGACGCCTTGCCGTCCGGCATCACCAGCCGGCCCTCGACGATCTTCGCGCCTTCCGGGATGTCGACGACGAACACGCCGGCGTGGTGCACGACGCTGCGGTTGCTGGGACGAATCTCGAGCGTCTCCGCGAAGCGATCGTCCTTGAACGGCACAGGCGTATAGAACATCTGCACGCCGAGCTCGCCTTCGGCCGGAATCGAGAACTCGATCGGCATCTCGAGGATGTAGTCGGGCTCGCGGCCGGCCGTCCAGCCTTCGGCGAACTTCGGCACCGGCGGCAGGTCGGCGTCGTTGCCCTTCGGCGCACCGCCGTCCACCCAGGCGACGATGGTGTCGATCTGCTGCTTCGACAGGCTGCGATCGTTTCGCATCTTGAGGCTGTGGTCAGGATCGGCGCCCCACGGCGGCATCTCGCGCGCCACGACCTTGCTGCGAATCACCTTCGCCCATGGCCGGACGTCTTCGTAGGAGAGGAACGTCATCGGCGCCACCTCACCGGTGCGGTGGCACGACGTGCACTTCTCGAACATGATCGGCGCGACGTCTTTCGCAAACGTGGGAACACTGCCGGCGGGCCGGGGGGCGGTCTGGACTGTGTCGATCGAGAGGATCGCAACGGCCACCGCTGCAAAAACCGGGAGGACACGTGTCATGAAGCCTCCAGCAAGTGCCGTAGTGTAGCCCATTCACGGGGCCGGCGGGCACGACGGGACCACCATGGTCACCGACGTGATGTTCAGGCGGCTGACGGGCGTCGCCTTGATGAGCAACCCCTTCATGATCACCGTATGGTCCCGGTGCTGTGGCAGGTTGAACTCCGAGACGCCGATCAGCCGGAACTGATTCTTGCCGGGAGGCGGCGCGGTTTTTGGCACCTCGGCGGCCGGCGGCGCGTTCGCGGAACTGGGAACTGGATCGGTGGCGTTGGCGAGCGTCCAGGCGTTCGGCGCCGTTTCCTTCAGGCAACCAGTGATGCTGACGATGTCGACTTTCTGCGGCGCTGGCGCGGTCTGCAGCACCAGCAGCACGGCGAGCATGTGCATGGCGCGTATGATAGCGAAAGTGCAAGCCACCTGCGACCCGACCGGGCGAACGCAAAGAGCGCAAAGCGCGCAAAAAAATAATTCTTCTCTGCGTTGTTCGCGATCTTTGCGTTCTTCGCTTGCGGCGGGCGCCGCGGTGCTCGCCCTCGCGGCGTCAGTGCGGGCCCACGATCTCGAGCGCACGCAGGTCCTGCTCGCGTTCGCGCGCGACGGCTCGTTCGTCCTCGACGTCGCCAACGATCCCGCCTGGCTGAAATTGCGCCTCGAGTCGTTTCCCGGCAGCTTCGCGGACCGCGTCGTGCTGTGGGTGGACGGGCACGAGATCCGGCCGACGTCGGTCGAGTATCTGCCGCCAGCCGCAACGGACGCCGCCGCGCCGCTGGGCCGCCATCGCCTGCGCGGCCGGTTCCCGGCGGACGCGCACACGCTGCGCTGGTACTACGGGCTGGTAATCGATCCCTATCCGCTGACCGTCCGCAGAGCCGACGGCCGCGTGCTGGTCGAGGAGATCAGCGGCGATGCCTGGAGCCGCACGATCGATGTCAGCGGCCAGTTTCAGCGGACGTGGGTGAGCGGGACCGTGGCGGGATTCGCGGTGGCGGCGCTCTTACTCACGCCTCTTCTGATTCGGGTTCTATTCACCACGAAGGACACCAAGGAAGAACTCTGTACGTCTTAACCTTTGTGTCCTTCGTTCCCCGCTCTGTCCTTTGTGCGCCGTCAGCGCGACGAGCTGACGGCTGATGGCGCGAATTTCTGCAGCCGCTGCCCGTAGGTATCGGCGGCGTAGACCGCGCCTTTTGAGTCGACAACGATGCCGTGGACCCAGTCGAACTCGCCAGGACCCCAGCCCTGCTTGCCCCACACGGCGAGAATCTTTCCGTCCTTCAGCGAGAACTTCAGGACGCGCTCGTCCTTGTGATCGGCGATCCAGCCGATGCCGTCGGTCCCCTTGCGCGAGATGTTCACGTCCCACGGGTTCCAGTCGTTGCGAATCTCGCGGATGTAGTTCAGGTTCTTGTCGAACACCTCGAGCCGATGCCCTTCACGATCGATGATGTACAGGTTCTCGTCCGAGTCCACCGCGAGCTTGTGCGGCAGATTCCATTCGCCGGGCCCGGTGCCCTTGTCTTCCGGACCGCCGGCGCCCTTGCCAACCTGCTTGATGAACTTGCCGGTCTTGTCGTAGAGGATCACGCGGTTGTTGCCGTAGCCGTCCGTCACGATCATGTTGCCGTTGTGCAGGATCGCGATGCCCGACGGCAGGTTGAGGTGCGTCGCGTCGTTGCCTTTCTCGTTGGTGGTGCCCAACTGCAGCAGGAACTTGTCCAGCTTCGGCGACAACTTCACGATGCGATGCGCATCGCGTTCGATCACGTAGACGTTCCCCTCCCAGTCGACGCCGCCGGAGTGCTGCCACGACGGGTTGATGGTCTTGCCGTTAATCTCCTGGTCGGCCCCGGACAGGATCAGATTGCCAGCGGTGTCGAACACCATCACGGGCTTGACGCCGCGATTGAACACGTAGATGCGATCCTGCGCGTCGATCGCCAGGCCGGAGATGCCCGGCTGATTCGTCGGGCCGCCTGGCTGTCCCCCACCACCCCCGCCTTGCCGTCCACTGGCGCGACGTGCGGCCGCCTGCGCCTCGCGCTCCGCGGGAGGCGGCGGCGCATTCTTGAGTCCGAAATACATGCCAGGCGGCAGCTTCGGCCAGTTCGGCACGAGCCGGTACCCGCCATCGCCCTGCGCGGCACCCGTCGCCACGAAGAACGCAAAGACCGCAAAGGCCGCAAAGATTTTTTTCATAACAGCTAGCCCCCAGCCCCCAGCCCCGAGTCCCTAGTCCCGAGCCCCGGCAGGATCTTTTTTCCACCACGGATTGCCGTAGTTCGTGAAGGGGCCGCCATTCACCGACACCGTGGTCGCCACCTTGTAGTTGAGCGGCGACAGCATCCGCATCGCGTGTTTCATCCGGACGGTCTTGCCGCTGTACACGAATGGCGAGCCGTCGAAATAGATCGTGTACAGGCCGCCGAGGTCGCCGCCGATCGTGCCGGCCTGGAGAAACGAAAAGCCGCGGCTATCGGTCACGTGACGCGCGAGCGTCTTGTTCTCTTTCTGATAGGCGATCGTTTCGCGGAGCTTGAACGCGCCGCCGGGACCCGTGGCCTCCGTCATCGCTTCGTAGAATTTCCCGGCGTCGATCGCCTTGTAGATCGTCGTTCCCTGGATGTGACCCGATGGCCCCAGCGCGCCTTCGGGCGTGTCCCACTCGAACGTCCACGTGCCGAGAAAGTACTCGTCGAAGTTGAACAGCGGCAGCTCGTCGCCGACCTTGGTCGGACGGCCGAGATCCGGCATCTGCCCTTTGGGCAATTGAGCGGTCTGCCCGCTGAGACCTGCGGCCACCAGCGCGACGCCGATCGCCGTAGCACCGAACGTCCACTTCATGGCGCGGAGGTTATACCGGGCCCCGGCGCTCGTCAATTCAGCTGACAGCTGACGTAGGATCTGATGGACACATGATTCGCGAGCTGCGCCACATCCACGCCTTCCTCGCCGTCGCGCGCCGCGGCAGCTTCACGCGCGCCGCGGCGGAGCTCCGCGTGTCGCAGCCGGCGCTCACCGTCCAGGTGCGTCAGCTGGAGGCCCAACTCGGCGTCAGCCTCTTCGATCGCAACAAGCGCCGTGTCGCGCTGACACAGGCCGGACGCGACCTCGTCGCGCCGCTCGAGCGGGTCATCTTCGATTTCGAGTCGGTCATCGCGAACACCCGCGACTTCGTCGAGCATCGCCGCGGCATCGTGACCGTCGGCGCGCTGCCGTCGATTGCCGCCGGACTGCTGCCGCGCGCCATGAAGCAGCTCGCCGACGACCATCCCGGCATCGTCGTGCGGGTGACCGATGCGCTCGCGGGCCGGATCGCCGCGCTCGTCAAGACCGGTGAGATCGATTTCGGCATCAGCAGCCAGATGCCGACCGACCGCGAGCTCACGTATCACCACCTGGTCACCGACCGGCTGTGCGCGTTCGCCGTGCCGGATCACCCGCTGGTGAGGAAGAAAACGGCGACGCTGCGCGACCTGGTCGCGTATCCGTTGATTCTGCTCGTCAAGGAGAGCAGCGTCCGCGACATCTTCGAGCGCGCGCTCGAGAAGGAAGGGCTGAAGATCAGCGTCGCGCACGAATCGATTTACATGTCCACGGCCCTCGGGATGGCGCAGGCCGGGCTGGGCGTGGCCGTTCTGCCCGAGTCGGCGCTGCAGGTGGCCTCCCACCCAGCGCTTCGGATCGTTCCGGTGTCGAGCCCGGCGCTGACCCGCAAGATCGGCATCATCGGCAAGCCCGGACGCTCGCTGTCACCAGCTGCCGCGAAGCTCGTCGACGTGCTGCGCCAGCTCGCGCGACACTGACCATCATTCCTTCAGCTTTCGCATCGTGATGCCGAAAGCCTCACGGCCCGACTCGGGATCGTAGACGATCACCGGTGTCGGCCGCCCGTTGATGGTGTCGGGACTGGCGCGCGCGTAGCCCATCAACGTCGTCGCCAACCGTTCCTTCTGCGCGCCTTCGCCATTCGCCGTCAGCAGATCGTTGAAGGTCAACCCCCACGGCTGGCCGCGTAGCAATGCGTCGATGACGGTTCCCTTCAGGACGTTGTGAGAGAAATTAAAGAAGAACGAGAGCGTTGAAAAACGCCGTTCCGAGGGACGGAACCGCTCGAATGTGCCGAGCAGATCCGCACGATAGCCGAGGAAGCGCTCGCGAAACGCGGCCCGCTCTCGCTCGCACGACGACAGCACCGGCGGCGGATCGCCCACGAATGCACGGGCATCCGGTGACACCCCGTTGAGGATCGCTTCGGCAATGGTGTCGCCTTCGTCGGGCACGCCCTCGGTCGTGCGCCGGGAGTACTCCTGCATCAGGGTCGCGAGAGCGAAGCAGAGCCACGGGTAATCCGCCAGGTTGTCGCGCCGCATCACCAGGGTGTCGCGCCGGTAAGTCGCCTCGAACCCGAAACGGAGATGACAGCCCATGCTCGCGGCGTGACCGAGGGCGATCGCGGTCCGGTGTCCGTCGTTCAGCGTTCTGACTCGAGCCAGCAGTGTGTCGTAGCCACGTTCCTGCAGCTCGAAATGAGAAGTGGCGATGAGGAGGAGCGTCTCGGCGTTCGCCACGAACCGTTGGCCGCTTCCCTCCGGTCCCTGCAGCGCGGTCAGCAGACGGCCCACCCGATCCAGGTTGGCGTCGGCGTCGCCTTCATCCCAGATACGCAGCGAGAACAACGCGAGGATGTGGAAGAAATGGTAGTCCACGAGGATCGCGAGGGCGCGCGGGTCCGGCGCCTGCCCGCCACGCCGCTCGATCAGATAGGTGAGGACGTCGACGGGAATCGTGTCCTCGTTGACCCGGTCGGCCTTGCCGTCCCAGTCGTGCAGAACATGAAAGCCGTCCTGGCGTGTGGTGCGATCGAAGGCGTTGACGATGCGCTCGATGTCGATGCGCTGCGAGGCGGCCGGCCAGACGTTGGCGCGCATGTGATCGCGCAGCCGGACCAGCGCCCGCCCGAAGTCCTTCGCCACCGACGCCTCGGCGACGATCTCGCGGCGCGCCGGTCCGGTCAGCGCTGACTCGACGAGCGCACAGCCCGCATCGAAGGTCACAGATACTTCTGGAACCAGGCCGCCGCAGCTTCGACCGCCGCGTCGAACGCGCTCGCGGTCGTCATCGTGTGCGTCGCGCCCGGCACCACCGTGACGCCGTTTGGGCCTTTCAGGAGCTTCGACGCCGCCACGGCATGCGCGTCGTTGTTGACGCGCGCGTCTTTTTCGGCGAGGACGAACGGGACTGCGGTCGTCGGTGGCACCGCGTCCACGAACCAGAATGGATGGTAGTCGGCCAGCGCGAGCTTCGCTTCCTGATCGTTCATCGCCGCCGCTGCCGCGGCGGTAACGGGCGCCCGGCCATTGCGCGCGAGCCGCACCATCGCCGCCCGATGCTCAGCCGACGGCGGCGTCGCCTTGCGCGGAACGTCCCTCCCGTCAATCACAGGCGCCTGGGCGACAGCCGCCTTCACGCGGAAATCCGTCGCGGCGATCGTGATGACATGCCCTCCGGCGAGATCGGCGCCCCAGACGCCAATGCGGCTGCGATCGACGCCAGGTTCGCCCTGCAAGTACGAGATCGCGTTGCGGATGTCGAGAAGCTGGGCCTCGGGGATGAACCGCTTGCGGCGGATTCGCAGGTTGGCGGTGTGTTGCGAGAAGCGCAGGCGATCGTCCCAACGCACGTGCTCGGGCAGATACAAGAAACCGCCGCTCTTTCCCCAGCCGCGATAATCGATGGCCATCGCCACCAGGCCTCGCGCGGCCAACTGCGCGGCGTACTTGTCAACGGACTCCGCGGTGGCGCCTGGGGCGGGCGCGAGCACCACCGCCGGACTCTTGCTCTCGCTCCCGCTGCCCTTCGGCAGGTAGATCTTCGCGTAGCACTGCACGGCCTCGCTGTAGAACTTCACGTCCTTCGTGGTGACGCCGTCGGCGGCGGCAGCCCTAAAGGGCTGCGCTACGAGTACCAAAAACAGCCAAGAAGGCACGAAGGCACGAAACAAGATCGATTTTCGTGTCTTCGCGTTTTCGTGGCGATCCACATGCGTCGCCGTCACTTCCGCACCTGCACAGCCGTCGATGGCTTCGCGGACACTGGCGGACCCAGATACTTCAGGAACCATTCCGCTGCGAGGGTCGAGCCGACGTCGAAGCCGGCGTTCGAGTACGCCTGAAAGTGGGTCAGCTCCGGATAGACGATGGTCTGCGCCGTGACGCCGCGGCCGTTCAGATACCGGGTCGCCTCCTGCGCGCCCGCCGGACCGCCGGTCAGTTCGTCTCTCTCCGCTGGCAGAAACAGGATCTTCGTCGTCTCGGCAATCTGATCGAGGGTCGAGCCCGCGCGGATGTCGCGGTTGCGGAAATTCCCGAACAGATCGATCTTGCTCTTGAACGAAAAGCCGCCGTCCACTTCCGCGCCCTGTCCGCCGCGCGCCCGCTTGATCGCGTCGTCCACCATCGCCGCCTGGGCGCCGGTGGGAGGCGGCGCCGGGCCGCGCGGTGCCGGCCGCGGACCGGCAACCTGGGAGACGACAACCTTCGCGCGTGCATCGATGGCAGCAACGGCGATGACGACGCTGCCGGCGTTGCTCGAGCCCCAGATGCCGATGCCATCCGGCTCCACGCCGGGCTCGCCTTGCAGGTACGACATGGCGGCGCGATAGTCGTCGACTTCGTGTGCGTTGTTCAGGTTGGTCCGCTTGACCACGACCCGCAGCCTTTTGTCGGCGACGACCTGCGCATCGGTGGTGGGATCCGGCTCGAGCAGTTTCAGATCGTCCGATCCGCTGCCGCTGAACCCGTAGCTCTGATAGTCGATCGCCATCGCCACCAGGCCGCGCTCGGCGAACCGCGCAGCGTATTTCTCGATGCCGATCGACAGCGCGTTGATGCCGTGTCCGACTACCACCGCCGGCCGCCGGTCGGACGGTTTGAACCCCTTCGGGAAGAACAGCTTTCCGTAAAGCGGCGTGCCGCCATCGACGTAGAACGTGATCTGCCGGGTCGTAACGCCGTCGGGGAGGTTGTAGTCCCAGTCGCGCGGCTGCGTGCCGCCCTCGCGCTTCATGTCCGCGTCGGTGGCCTGCAGGTGGAAGTCGGCCTTGCGCTTCTCGACGAGATCGCTCGCGATCTGCGCGGACACAGTGGTCCCCATCACCGCCACGATCAATAGGCTGGACCGCACGGCGGCGATTATAATCCGCGCCATGCGACTCCTGACCGGCCTGCTGCTCGTTGTCGCCGTCCCGCTGTCACATCTTCCCGTAGGCGCTCGCGCGACGCCGCCGCATGCGATCGCCGGAAGTCCGGCGTCGACCATCGCCGAAGAAATTCAGGCGATGGAAACGCGATGGAATGAGGCGCGCGCGCATGCCGACGTGGCGACCCTGGATCGCATCCTCGTCGACGATTGGACGGTCACGCACGCGAACGGCACGACGGACTCGAAGGCGAAGTACCTGGCCGACCTGCGTTCCGGCGCGCGCAAGTTCGGTGGGCCGGTGACCGTCAGCGACTTCGTGGTCCGCGCTTACGGCGACACCGCTGTCGCCGCCGGCTCGAGCCAGTCAACGGTGACGTTGAACGGTCAACCGCAAGGCGGCGCGTTGCATTTCACGCGGGTCTACGTGAAACGCAACGGCGCCTGGAGGATGGTTGTGACGCAGGCGACTCAACGGTAGAACGCAAAAGCGCGCAAAGGTCGCAACGCTTGATTATCTCGGCGGCCGTCGCAGCCTAATGCGTTCATCGTGCGCTACTGCGACTTCTTCCCGGCGGCGGCGAACGCCTTCCCCTGCTCGCGGACGATGTCCACGAGATTGCCCATCGCGAGGTTGACGTCGATGAGGTGAAGCCCCCAGCTCGGGTTGACCTCACCGTTGGCCATCACGTCGCCGGCGATGTCGTCGACGCGCGGATCGGCGGGGTTGCCGTGCACGGTCACCTCGAGATACGACCCTTTGTCATTGGCGACACATTGGGCCGTCAGCAAACCAGGGACGCTGACGAACGGCGTCTCGATCGGCTTGGCAGGCGTCACCCACGGCCGCGGCTCCGCGGCCGATCCGACGATGCTGCGGCCCGCTGCGGAGAGGTACGCGTGCAGCTCGCCGCTGCCGCCGCCGAGCGCGGCGGGATTTACGCACGCCGCCTGCACGTTCTCACCTTGGACGCGTCCGAAGCGCGAGTTGGCGGGGGGCGGAATCGTCGACCGGAACGACGCATACGCGATCGCGCACCCGACCTGCGATGCCGAGTGGCAGAGCGGAATGTGTTGAAACGCGCCGCCGACGTCCTTGCCTTTCGGCACCGCGAGGCTCGTGCCGAGCAGCAGCGCCGAGATCAGCTTCGACTGCACGGGCTTGCCGTCGATTTCGTTGCGCATCAGCTGCGTCAGCACTCCGGATCCCTGCGAGTGGCCGATCAACACGACGCCGCGGCCGTTGTTGTCGTGCTGCAGATAGTGATTCCACGCGTCGAGCACGTCGTTGTATCCGAGCGCGCGATCGACCGCGATTGGACTGCCGGTCGTGGCGGCGCGCAGCGCCGTCAGCGTCGCCTGCCGGTAGAGAGGGGCAAAGACGCGGCACTGCGACGCGAAGCGCGCCAGTTGCGCACGCACGACGCCGTTCTCTTCCGGCCCGGCGGTCATGTCGCTGTTGCCGCCGGTATCGGTCGAGACCGTCGGGTAGACGTAGAAGCAGTCGATCGGCGCGTTCGGGTTCGCCTTCCAGTCTTCGCGCGTCAACGTGCCGTTCGCCGACACGATCGTCGTGGACTGGTCCACGGCACACGCGTCGGCGCGGCCCGGACGGCAGAGCCAGTTCTTGCCGTCCCCGTAGTCGTTCTTCGCGGTCTGGGCCGCGGCGGGCGACGCGATCGTCGCCGCGAGCAGAAAAATCGTGTGTGCCTTCATGGTTCCTCCAGTGGACAGTACTACGTACTCACTCGTTCACGGGCCTCTGACATGAGACGGACGCCTTTGGTTTCCGGCAGCGTCCAGACCGCCGCGCCCGCCAGCAGCGCGAACGGTACCGCGAGCGCGATGCCGGCGCCGAACGACGTACGCATCGCGACCCAGCTGATGACGACCGGCGCCAGGAACTGCACGCCGCGCGCGGTGTTGTAGATGATACCCAGCGCCGCCGCGCGCACGGAGGTCGGAAACACTTCGTTCAGCAGGGGGCCGATGCAGCCCCAGTTTCCTTCGCCAAAACCGACGAGCAGCATGAAGCCGAACGTCGTCCATGTGTAACCACCGGCCATCGTCCACCCGAGGGTCACCATCAGCAGCCCGATCGCCTTGATCACCGAGAAGATCGTGAAGCTGGGGCGCCGGCCGATGGAATCGCTCGCGTAGCCGAACGCGATGTAGCCGCCGATCGACCCGATCTGATCCATCAGCAGCAGCCAGGCGACGTCCGCGTTGGCCAGACCGCGGGTGTCGTGCAGATAGGTCGGCAGCCAGATCGTCTTGAACCAGTAGGCGGCCATGTTGAACGTCGTGACCGTCAACGCCAGCATCGTCGTCGTCCGCAGCGCGGGTCCGAGCATCTGGCCGAGCGCCGCGACGTAACCGAGGTTTCTGGCGACGCCCGACTTGACGCTTTTCAGCCAGACGTCCGATTCCGGCATCTGGCGTCGAATGACGACGACGATGAGTGCGGGCAGCGCGGACAGCATGAACGCCGCGCGCCAGCCGATCCAGGGCGCCAGCAGATTGCCGACCATCGACGCGAAGAAGCGCGCGAAGGCCGAGCCGCTCTGCAGGTACGAGCCGTAGCGGCCGCGCACGTGCGGCGGAACCGTTTCGCCGACCAGCGCGTGTGCCACCGCCCATTCGCCGCCGACGCCAATGCCGGTAATCGCACGCGCCAGGAACAGCGTCCAGATGCCGGTCGCCATTCCCGACAACAGCGTGCCGACGCTGTAGACGAGGATGGTGACCATCAACAGCGGCTTGCGGCCGTAACGATCGCCCAGCGCGCCGCCGATGAAGCCGCCGACGGCGGTAAACGCCAGCGCCGTTCCCAGCAGGACGCTGACGTCCTGCTGCGACAGCGCCAGATCCTGCCGCAGCGTCGTCGTCGAGATGACGAAGCTGAGAAGAAGGAGATCGTAGAAATCGAAGATCCAACCGATGAACGAGAACGCCAGGATCTTTCGATGAATCGGCAGGACGACAGCGCTCTCGCTGAGAAGGGGCACGGGGTGCTGGGATTATATGGTGCGCTGGTGCGGTTAGGGCCGCGCTCGTCGGCAGTTGCCGTTCACCGGCGCTGCGCCGCGGCCTTCGCGGCGGCGAGATTTCTTTGCGCGGACGCCGAGTCGGGCTGCAGACGTACGGCCTCGGTGAACTCGCGGATGGCGTCGTCGTACTTTTTCTGAGCGAAGTAGACGTTCCCCAGGTTGTTGTGCGCCGCCGCGTACCCCGGCTCGAGCCGGATCGCACGCTGGAATTCGTAGATCGCTTCGTCGTACTTGCGCGCGAGGGTGAACGCGGTGCCAAGGTTATAGTGCGCCGGCGCCAGGTCGCCGCGCAGCGCGAGCGTCCGTTGAAAATGCTCGACCGCCCGATCGGGCTGGCCCAGCTCGAGATACAGCAGCGCCGCATCGTCGTGCAGCGCGGCGTCCGACGGCAGCCGCTCGATCTCCATCTCGTAGCCGATCGCATCCTCGGCCGCGACCTTGGTCCGGAACTCGCGGGTCAGGGTGACCAGGTCCGGCTCGTCGCGCGTCAACACCTGGATCCACAGGTCGCCCATTTCGTCCGACGATCGCTGACCCCAGCGCGCGCGCTTCGCGGGACGCTCGGGGTTGCGCACGTTGGCCGCGGAGTTGTCGTAGCGGTACTCCATCGACAGCGTCGTGCCTTTCGGCAGCCAGAACGGCGTGACGAACCGGTAGACGTGCTGCCAGCGGAAATCCCAGTCCTGGATGTGAATGAGCTCGCGCTTGGAGCCGTCGGGCAGCGTCGCCTCGCCACGGATGTCGCGGGCGCGGTAATGCGCGTGCGGCTGCAGGGCCTCGACCCGCACGTCGACCGGCACCATGTACGAATCGGTGATCGTGTAGCGCTGATCGCCCGGCGGGATGTCGATGCTCTGCCGGCCGAGCCGCAGCATCGCCGGCGTTCGCGTCGGCGCGGCGTCGCCGAAGTAGAGTCCGATCGACGGCTGCACCGATTCGGGCTTGCCGCTCGGCTGCATGTGAATCTCGACGACGAGATCCGTGTCGCGCTCGAGCGTCCACGCGAGATCGTTCGGCGACAGCGGCGCCACCTGCCCAGGCGTCCACCCCAGGAAATGCCCTTCGGGGTAGTGGGCGGCGTGAGGGATCAGGCCGCTGTAGCCGGGCTTGGGGTCGGCCTCGTCCAACGCCCGGGCCGCGCGCGTGGTGTCCACACGGATGTTCGCGTGGTGCACGACCTTCGGATTCCCCGGACGGAACTCGAGTCCCCGCACGAAGCGCGTCGCCGAGACCGGCAGCGGCAGCACAAAGATCCGGAACACATCCGTGCCTGAAGCCTGCAACGTGTACGGGACCGGTAGCGTGACGATCAGGTCCGGTGTGCCGAACTGCCAACCCGACGCGGGTCCGCGGTCCGCCTTCGCAGCTTCGCCGCTTCGGCTGGACAGGTCCGCCTTCGCCGCTGCAGATGAATCTCCTTCGATCGCGCCGCCGGCAGCCCACGCCGCGATGAGCGCGATCTCGGCATCGCTCAGCGGATGCTGTCCGACGAAGGGGCCGTTGGACGGATCGGCCTTCCACGGCGGCATGTAGCGGTTCCTGGTGACGGTCGCGATCAGCGCCGCGCGACGTTTGACGTCGTCGTAGGTGTCGAGCGCAAACGGCGCCGAGCCGCCGTCGTGATGGCACATCGTGCAGCGATCGGCGATGAGCGGAGCGATGTCTTTGCTGTAGGTGACGCTCGCGGCATTCGAGACCGGTCGCGCGACGCCCGCCACCAACAGCGCCGCGAGAAGCGCGCGCGTCATCGCGCGAAATCGGCGATGAAACAGCCGACCGCCTGCGTGGTCGCGTGTGGGACCGGCTTGCCGGCGAGAACCGCGGCGAGGGCATCCGCGAGATCGTGCACGGTCGGCGACGGCCGCTCGACGCCGAGGTCCACGTACCGATCGTCGATGCGGCCGCGGTAGACGACGCGTCCAGCCGCGACAACGACGGCTTCAGGCGTCATCGTGGCCTTCGTGAACTTCACGAGCGTATGCGCAGGATCCCGCAGCCCATCCAACGCGCCCTCGTACGAGAACGCCGCCATGTGCTCGCGGATCGCGCCCGCGTGATCGACCGGGTTCGGATAGACGAGCCTGAAGACCACGCCTTTGCCGGAAAACTCGCGCACGACGCGCTGGACCTCAGGCGCGTAGCGATTGGAGATGGGACAGTCGGTGCTCGTGAACAGAAAGACGATGGCTTTCGTGCCGGCCGGCGCCTGGAGCGCGTCGACCGGCGCTCCATTGAGGGACTGCACAAGCACCGCGAGGAGCGGGAGGCTCAGCACATACTAACGATAGCAAGGGATTAGGGGTTAGGGACTAGGGATTCGGCCCCGAATCCCTAATCCCTAATCCCCAATACCTACGGAGTTCCTACCACGTAACCACTGCGGCGATGCGGAACAGGCGACCCTGCAGGATGCTTTGCGGCTGCAGGTACGTCCCACCCGACACGCCGGCCGACGCCGTCGGCGAATAAGTGGTAGTGCGGACGCTGTAATAATCGTCGGAGTTCAGCGCATTAAAAATGTCGAGCTTCGGGTCGAGCTTCATGCGGCCGATCATGATGCGCTTGCTGACCGACACATCGAGCTGATTGACGCGCGGCGTCATTTCCGTGCCCGGAGCGATCAGCGGCACTGGCAACGACGCCGAGAACAGCGTCCCCGGAACCACCTTGCCTCCAACGACGCATCCCTGCGACGCCGAATTACCCGGGCAGACCGCGTAGGTCGTCGCGTTGGTGACCGTCCACGTCGAGCCGAGACCGCTGTAGCTCGTGAAGTTCGGCACACCGGCACCGCCTGCGGTCAACGCCTGCGTGCCGAGCAGATAGCCAGGAAGCGCCTGGAACGATCCCGCGAGCTGAATGCCGTACCACGGCAGCGGGAATGTGCCCGCCAGTTTGAACTGCGTGCGCCACGGAATGCCGCTCTGGGTCTGGTCGCAGAAGTTCAGGAAGTTCGGGTTCGCCGACGCGCCACTGCAGGTGTTTGCGATCGTCCGATCGGTCGCGGAGCCGCCGAACAACCGGGCGCCGTGCGGCAGCCGCGCGTTGATGTTGAATTCGAACGCGTTATACGACTGCTTGATGTTGGGATCGTTGATATCGACGTTCGCCACCAACTGATTGACCGCGGCGCTGACCGTGTCGTACATCGTGATGGCGCGTCCGTCGATCGGGCTGAAGATGGTGACCGGACGGTAGTTCGGGTTCTGCACCGTCCCGTTCGAGTAGGTGCCCGGCCGCAGCGTGTTGTTGCGCTCCCAGATATCGTGCGCGTCGTTGTGGAACCACTCGGCGCTCACTGAGACGCCCCGCATCAATTCGTGGGTGACGCCGACGTTGAACTGATCGACATATGGCCGCTTCAGGCCGGGGTCCGGGTTGGCGAGCGAGATCACGCCGAAATTGGTTGGAATGTTGGCGAAGTTGATCTCGCACCCGGGATCGCTCGCGAAGTTGCAGCGGCTCGATCCCTGTGCGATGTCGTCGCCGTTCTTGTCGTTCCAGGTGGCGGTGTTGTTGCCCGCCGCGTTGATCACCGTGCCGGCGGCTGGATCGTACAGCGACGCGAGCGTCGTCGTCGCGGCGACGCCGAACCGGTTGTAGCCAAATCGCGCCGCGGTCTTGCCGTTGCCGAACACGTCATAGACGATTGACGTGCGCGGCGAGAAGTTCTTCCAGACCGGCATCTGGCGATCCGGAAATGCCGGGATGTTGACGAACCGGCCGAGCTGCGCGTCCTGGCCGGTAATCTGCTCGCTGATGTATTCCCAGCGGCCGCCCAAGGTCACGGTGGCGTGCTTGAACGTCAACACGTCCTGCCCATAGATTCCGAGGTTCGCATTCAGCTTGTCCTGCCAGTGCGACGGCGTCGCGAGCAGCGTGACCGTTGCGGGAGCAGGGATGCCTTGCGGATTCGTCAGGTAGTTCTGATACAGATCGGCGTTCGCGCGAAGCGTCTGGTTGTACGGACCCCAGGAATTCTGGAATCCGATCTTGATCGCCTGACTGCCGGTCACATACGACGCCGATGCCTGCATGTTGTAGCGATCGGGATAGCTGCCGTACTGCGCGGCCGAGGCGGTGTTCGTGGACGCGCCATTGTCGACGGAGTGGCGCGCATTCGCGATCCAGGCTGGGCTGCCGTAGTCCTTCTCGATGCCGGGCTGGTACAGGTTGTTGTAACGCTCGATGTTGCTCGAGAAGCCGCCTTCGACAAGCAGCTTGCTGCTGACGGTAGAGGTGTACTTGATCATGTTGGTCGTGTAGAGCGGCGAGTTCCACACGACCGACGAGGTCGTCTGATCGTCCCCCGCGCTCATCGCCGCGAGACGAACCTTATGGATCCGGTCGTAGTACCCGGACAACTTGTTGCGCGGGCTCACTTGCCACGTCAACCGTGCAAGGCCGCTGTACTGATGGTTCGGGTCGACACCCTGTGGGCACAGCGTCCCGCCCTTGCCGGCGAGCGCATTGGCGCATGCCAGGATGCCGGCGCGCGTGCCGTCGGACACGTACGTGTTCGCGATTGGCCTGTTGACCGTGAACAACCTGACCGACCCGAAGAACCAGACCTTGTCCTTGGCGATCGGGCCGCCGAGAGTGCCATTGGTGTCGTTGTACAGGCCGATCTTGTCCACGAACTTCACGCCGTTGGCCGCGAGGAAAGGCGTCAGGTTGTCGCTTTGTATCTTGGTGTGCTCAAACCCCTGGAAGAGCGATCCGCTGAAGCGGTTGCCGCCCTCCTTCGGGATCATGTTGATCTTCACGCCGCCCGTCGGCGAGTCCACGGTGCCGCCACCGGTCTGATAGACCATCTCCTGATTGCCGGCGTCGTTGGTGTAGGTCTGAATCGCGCCGTCGCCCTGCAGCCCATTGATGATCATCCCGTCCATCATCAGCGACGTCTGCGCGGCGCCGAGGCCATGGACGGTGAAATACGTCTGCTGCATCGCCTGGGAACCACCGACATCCGGCGCTGTCAGCGTCACGCCGACCACCAGCTGCCCGACGCCCTGGATCGTGTGCGCGGTGGGCACCGCGTCGAGCACTTCGCGCGGCAGCACCTGGGCTTTGGAGTTGCTCTGAACGTCAACGACGGGCGATTCGCCCGACACGGTGACCGTCTCTTCGAGCGAGCCGACCTTCAAGTCCGCGTTGATGGTCGAGGTGAAGTTGGAGGGCAGCTCGATGGCGTCCTTCTTGATGGACGAGAAACCTGGCAGATTGAAGGTCAACGAGTAGGTGCCTGGACGAAGGTTTTCAATCTTGTAGGCGCCGTTGGTGTCGGTGGTCGCGGACCGTACTTTTTCGATCAGCGCAGGACTGGCCGCCTCGACCGTGACGCCAGGCAGCACGGCGCCCGTCGCGTCCTTCACGACCCCCGCAAACGCGCTCTGGGCGCGCGCCGTAGCCGGCAGTGCCAGCACACACGCGAGGGCACCCGCCGACAGCAACTGTCTTCTCGTCATGCCATCCTCCTGAAGTCGCCGAGAACCGGGACCGGTAGGTACTGGTCAGACCTTTTGCGCCGCTGAGGCTACGCGGACTCATAACGGGAGTCAATCTGGATATGCCTTCGGTTGTCTGTTTTTGATAGGTCGGAATCGAAAAGTTGGATCACATTCGAAAGGGCTTGCGCGATTGGTAGAGCTGGAGCCGCTGCCGAAACTGCGCCGCCGCCTCCTGCTGGCCGGCGGAAACCGCGAGCTCGATTCCCGAGCGCGCGGCCTTGACGGCCTCCTCGAAACGGCCGGCCGACGCATAGGCAGCGGCGAGCGCATCGAATGTGGCGACACTCGGGGCGGCGGCGACGGAACGCTCGGCCAGCGCGACCGCCTCGGAGGCATCGCGCAACGCGGGATCCGACGCGGTCGCCCGGATCCAGGCCAGGCCCGACAGCGCCTGCGCGTTGGCGCCGTCGATGGCCAGCGCGGCGCGAAACCGCGTGACGGCATCGGCCGGACGACCCCGGCTGGACAGCAGCAGCCCGAGGTTCGTCAACGCGTCGACGCTGTCTGGCCGCAGCCACACTGCACGCTCGAAATGCGACAGCGCCTCGTTGCCGTCGCCGCGCAGTTGAAGAAGAGCGCCAAGATTGTTGTGCGCCTGCGCGTAGTCGGGATCGATCCTGAGCGCCTCTCGAAGCTCCGCAATCGCCTCGTCGCGGCGTCCGCGCGCCGACAAGGCGTAACCGAGGTTGTAATGCGTGGAGGCCGACGCCGGATTGAAGGCGAGCGATCGCCGGTACCGATCGATCGCTTCGTCGAGGCGCCCGGCCTGCAGCAGCAGATCGCCGACCGCATCCAGGCGCAGGGCGTTATCGGGGTCGCCCTCGAGCAGCTTCGTGTACGCGGCGAGATCGTCCGCGATCGTCTTCCGTCGAATCTCGCGCTCGAGCCGCGCAAAATCGGCGTTGGCGCGCGGCACGATCTGCAGCCACAGATCTCCCATCTCGTCCGAGGTGTTCTGACCCCAGACGACCCGCGCCGGCGGCCGGCGGGGATTGCGCACGTTCGCCGCCGAGTTGTCGTACGCGTACCGCATCGAGATCGTCGTCCCCGTGGGCAGCGCAATCGGCGCCACATAGCGATAGACGTCCTGCCAGCGGAAATCCCAGTCGGCGATCGCGATGAGCGGTCGCACGGTGCCGTCCGGCAGCGTGGCGTTCGCCTCCATGCGCCGCGCGAGGTTGTGCGCATGCGGCTGAATGGCCAGCAGCTCCACGTCGACCGGCAGGACATAGCGGTCGGTAACCAGATAATCGGCGTCGCCGGCAGGGATGTCGATCGTCTCGCTGCCGAGCCGCAGTCCGAGCGGGGCCCGCGTCGGCGCGGCGTCGGTAAAGTAGAAGCCGACCGACACCTGGAGCGTCTCGCGCTTGCCTGTCGGCTGAAGGTGTAGCTGGACGACAAGATCGCTCCCAGGTTCCAGCCGCCACGACATGCCAGCAGGCGACGGGTGCGGCGCCTGGCCGGGCGTCCAGCCGAGCATCTGCCCTTCGGGATAGCGAGCGTCCCGTACCATGCCGCCGACGTAGCCCGGTTCAGGATCGCGGGCGTCGAGTTGACGCGAGGAGCGCGTGCGATCGACGCCAAGATTGGCGTGATGCACCACGCGAGCGTTGCCAGGACGGAACTCGATCGCGCGCACGAACCGGGGACGTCCGATATCGATCGGCAGCACGAAGGTCCTGAACACATCGCCGCCGTCGGCCGGCACGGCGTACGGCTCCGGCATCTTCACGACGATGTCCGGTTCGCCGAGCTGCCAGCCATCGTTCCACAGCGGCGGCATCTGCGACGGATGCGCACGATCGCCTTCGGATGCGCCTTCGGCTATCCACTGCTGCAGCATTCCCAGCTCTGCGTCGGTCAGGCGTCTGACATCCGTGAAGTCGCCTTTCCCCGGTTCAGGTTTCCAGGGCGGCATGATCCGGCGGGCGGTGACCGCCGCGATTTGCGCAGCGCGACTCCGCACATCGTCGTACGTCATCAGGCTGAAGGGCGCGACCTGGCCGGCTCGATGGCACGGCGAGCAGCGATGCCAGACGATCGGTGCGATGTCCTTGTAGAAGTTGAGCGGCTGCGCCGACGCGGCAGTGGGAATGAGGCAGAACAGCAACCGCAGAGCGCGCAGAGATCGCAGACCCACTTTTTCTCTGCGTGCTCGGCGCGTTCCGCGGTTCGATCCGGGACACATGCTGCGATAGCATACGCCCCTTGCCGAAGAACGAAGTGCGAGACGACGTAGCGCAGCGGCGCTCTACCTCCGTCGAAAGACGATGGGCGTTGGTCGCGGTGTTCGCGGTCGCGCTCGCCGTACGGTTACTCCACATCTGGCAGATTCGCGCCGCGCCGTTTTTTTCGACGCTGATGGGCGACTCGCACGGCTACGACGAGTGGGCGCAGCGGATTGCCGCCGGCGACTGGCTGGGACACGAGGTCTTCTATCAGGCGCCGCTCTATCCGTACCTGCTCGGCGTCACATATGCGATCGCCGGCCGCAGCCTGCTCGTCGTCAGGATCGTTCAGGCGCTGATCGGATCGGCGTCGTGCGTGCTGCTCGCGCTGGCCGGTGTGCGGCTGTTCTCGCGTCGGGTCGGCCTCACAGCCGGCGTGATGCTGGCGCTGTACGCTCCGGCAATCTTTTTCGACGGCCTCCTGCAGAAATCGACGCTCGACGTCTTTTTCATCTGTCTGTCGCTGTGGCTGATTTCCCGGACGATGAACGCAAAGGCCGCAAAGAGCGCAAAGATTTCTTTAGAAAAAGTTTCTTTGCGATCTTCGCGATCTTTGCGTTCTTCGTTGCTCTGGCTCGGGTTCGCGATGGGCGGTCTCGCCCTCACGCGCGAGAACGCCATCGTCCTGATCGCCGTCGTCGCCGTCTGGGCCACGCTCGCGTCGTCGTGGAAAGCCGCGGCGGTGTTCCTGGCCGGCGTCGCGGTGGTGCTGACTCCGGTCGCCGTCCGCAACGCCTACGTCGGCGGCGGCTTCTACGTCACGACATCTCAGGCCGGTCCGAACTTCTACATCGGCAACAACCCCCGCGCCGACGGCACCTATCAGTCGTTGCGGTACGGCCGCGGCGCGCCCGAGTACGAGCGGCAGGATGCGACCGAGCTCGCCGAGCATGCGCTCGGGCGCACGCTCAGCCCGGCCGAAGTCTCGAGCTACTGGTCCGGCCGCGCCTTCGACTTCATCGGGTCGCAGCCACTCGCTTGGCTCGAGCTGACGATGCGCAAGGCCGCGTTGCTGGTGAATGCCGCGGAGGCCGTCGACACCGAGAGTCAGGCGTCGCATGCCGAGTGGTCGCTGCCGCTTCGGATACTCGGTGTCATCGGCCACTTCGGTCTGCTGGTACCGCTCGCCTGCGTTGGCATCGTCGCGACATGGTCCTCGCGATCGCGATTGTGGCTGCTCTACGCGATGACCGCGGCATACGCAGCGAGCGTCGTCGCCTTCTACGTCTTCGCGCGCTATCGTTTTCCACTGGTCCCTTTCCTGATGTTGTTCGCCGCCGCCGGACTGGTGGCGCTGCCGGACGTCGTTCGGACTCGCGCGGTTCCGGGCGGCATGAAGGCGATCGCGGCGATCGCCGTGACGGCAGTCATCGCGAACTGGCCGCTGCTGAACGAGGCGTGGATGAAGGCGGTGACCGAAGTGAACCTCGGCGCCGCGCTGCAGTCGGAAGGGCGTCTCGACGAAGCGGCCGCGCATTACCGACGGGCGATCACGTTGCGCCCGGACTACGCCGCGGCCTACAGCAACCTCGGCACGGCACTGCGCGGCCAAGGCCGGCTCGACGAAGCGGTGACGACCTACGAGCGCGCCATCGCCTTGCAGCCGGATTTTCCAGACGCGCACTACAACCTGGCGAACACGCTGGTCGACCAGGGAAAGGCGGCAGCAGCGATCGACCATTTTCACGTCGCGCTGCAGGTGGTACCTGGTTCCGCTGAAGTACACAACAACCTCGGCATCGCGCTCGCGGCGAACGGAAAGGCCGACGAGGCGATGGCGGAATTCCGCGCCGCGCTCGTGGAGGATCCCGGCTCCGCCAAGGCGCACCGCAATCTTGGTGACCTGCTTGCCGGCACCGAACGGCGGGCCGAAGCCATCGATCACCTCCGACGCGCGGCCGAGCTCGCGCCGGGCGACGCCGATATCCATTACGATTTCGGCAGCGTGCTTCTTGAGGCGGGACAACTGGACGAAGCCATCACAGAGTTCCGCGCAGCGCTCGCCATCACGCCCACTTCAGCCGAGACCCTGAACAACCTGGGTATCGCGCTCGCGTCGCAGGGGAAGATCGAAGACGCCATCGCGGAATTTCGGCTCGCGCTCAAGCTGCGTCCGGGTTTTCCAGACGCGCAGAAGAATCTGGCGATGGCGTTGGGTGCGCGCGGGAAACGATAGCGCGACCCCGGTGCAGTTCACCACCGTGTCTGCACGCTGAGGCCGAGAATCCGTCCCTGAACGATGCTGTTCGGCCGCAGGTACGACGACGTCGCGTAGCCCGTCGACACGTAGCTGACGATCTGATCCGGGTTGGTCAGGTTGAACAGCTCAAGACTCGGCGACACTGTCGCGCGGCCGAAGCGGAAGTTCTTTGATGCCTTGATATCCAGCTGGTTGATTCGATCGGCGACGTTCACCAGGTACGGCACCAGCGGCACGGTGAGCGTCGTCACCGTCAACGCCGGACCGATCACGACGGCGCCCGCCGGGCACGGCGCCGGACAATTCGCGGGGTACCGCGTCGTCGCGCCGACGGCGAACGACGCCGAGTTGGGCGGCGTCGTCGTCGAACCGGGAGCCGTCCCAATCGCGACACCGCGATTGCTCTGGAGCGAACCGCTGAGTGTGATGCCGTAGGCGATCGGGATCGATCCAGCAAGCCGCAGATTCTTCCTGAACGGAACCGAAAAACCGTCCTCGAGGTTTCGTTCGTCGCAGAACCGTGTGAAGTTCGGGTTGTCCGGCTGCGTGCAGTTGACGTTCAGCTCGCGCTCGACCGACAGCCCGCCGAAGATTCGGGCCCGGCCACCCGGCCGCGCGTTGAACTCGAACGAATAACTGTTGTAGATGCGCTGGCGCTGCGGGTCGAACGAGTCGAGAATGTCGGCCGGCCGGCTGTTGGCCGCGGCGCTTCGGTTGTAGACCGTGATCGGCGTACCGGTCATCGGGTTGAAGACTTGAATCGGCGTGTAGTCCGCGTACGTCCACTCCGTGTGATAGGTGCTCGTGAGATTGTGGAACGTCCCATGGAACCACGAGCCCGACACCGACAACCGCGGCATCAGCTCGTGCTGCAGTTCGATCGCGCTCTCGAGGTTCCAGGTGCGCGGAAAGTTACCGTAGCGATTGAGCGCGGCGTTGCCGAAGTTCGACGACAGCTGCGAGAAGTTGATCTCGCATCCCGTCGTCAGATACACGCACCCGCGCGCGCCCTGCGCGATGTCATCCTTGTTCAGATCGGTCCACGCCAGGCTGGCCGACGTTGCCGACACCAGCGCGTTGTAGCTGTCGGCGATGCCCGTCGTGCGCTGCTGGTTGTAGCGATTCAGCGAGAACTTCAACGCCGTCTTCGCATCGCCACGCAGGTCGTACACGGCGCTGAACCGAGGTGCCCAATCTCTCCAGTTCGGCAGATCCTCGATGGCGTCGAAGTGACGTGTCGGCACGAAGCGGCCGGCGGGCGAATTGCCCTCGAGCACCTGCGCGTTGAGCGCTTCCCAGCGGATGCCCGCATTGATCGTCAACCGCCGCATCGTCCAGGCATCCTGCGCGAAGATGCCGAGGTCGTAGTTCAGGCGCTCTCCGAAGTCGGTCAGCGGCGTGTTCCGGATGACGACGGAGTTCGGGACGGTGTACGGGAGGCCGGTTGAATTGCTGCGGTACTGCTGCGTCAGATCGGCGTTCGCGTCATAGCTGTGCGTGAACGTCCCCCACGTCCGCTGGAAGCCGACCTTGATGTTGTGCGATCCGGTGACGTAGGTCGCCGC
>Ga0068863_100000533_pt1 | contig 38898 bp, 24 predicted proteins | sample KBSSwiS62_FD_66596 | JGI IMG/M metagenome (GOLD analysis project Ga0068863, IMG submission 66596) | Switchgrass rhizosphere microbial communities from Kellogg Biological Station, Michigan, USA - KBS Switchgrass S6-2 | ecosystem: Host-associated > Plants > Roots > Rhizosphere > Soil ... | reverse complement strand
CTCGAGGCAGGCGAGCGGCGCAAGGCGGAGCGACGCTGGGATGCAGTGGTGAATGCCATCCAAGAAGCGGTGTTCGTCTTGGACGGCGAAGGGACCATCGTGCAGGCCAACCCGTTGGCGGGACGCATTATCGAGCTCGCCGGCGGGGGCGTAACCCTGGCCGAACGGATGGAACTGGTCGAGTTCCGAGACGAGCAGGGCCGCGTGATCCCAGCCGATCGGACGGGCGGAAGGCGTTCGTTGAACGGGGAGATCGTTCGAGAGATCAACCACCTCGTCTTCAAGCGCACCGGCGAGCGAAGGTCCTATCGCATCACGAGCGCGCCGATGCGGGACGGGGATCGCATTCACAGCGTCGTGGTCGTGCTGGCGGACATGACCGAGGAGGTGGCCTTCGATCATCTGAAGCGCGAAGTGTTGGCCGCGCTGGCGCACGAGTTCAAGACGCCGGTCGCGATCGTCAAGGGATACGCCCAACACATGAGCAAGCGGCCCGACACAAGCCCGGCGGAGCGTCCGATGGTGGCTGCCATCGAGCGCGCGTCGAACCGGTTGCAGAGGCTGATCGACGATCTGGTCGAAGTGTCGGGCATCTCGCTCGGCCGGCTGGTGCTCTACCGGGAGCCGGTCGAGCTCACCGCGATGCTGTGCTCCGTGGCGCGCTGGGCAGCGCCGATGGCGACTCACCACCGGCTGGTCGTGAACGCGCCCGAGGCAGTGACGGTGTCCGCGGATCGCCCCCACCTGGAGCAGGCCGTCCGCCGGCTCGTGGACAATGCGATTCGGTATTCACCTCCCGGCGCCGACGTCGAAATCGCCGTCGCGCCGTCGGACAACGACGTCGTGATTTCGGTTCGCGACCGCGGCATCGGAATTCCGGCGGATCAGCAGAACCGCATCTTCGAGCTGTTTTTTCGCGCCCACGCCGGGACTCCACACGACGTCGGGGGCCTCGGGATCGGGCTCTTCATGGCGCGCGAGATCACGGTCCGTCACGGGGGAGCGATGTGGTTCGAGAGCGAGGAAGGAAAGGGCAGCACGTTCTACCTGCGCCTTCCTCGTGCGGAGGTGCCGTGAAGAGCGCGGGCGGGATTCTCGTCGTCGATGACGACCCCGATCTGCGCGAGTTTCTCCGGCTCATGCTCACGTCGATCGGCTTCGAGGTGACCAGCGCGGCGAACGGCCAAGAGGCACTCGACGACATGGAAGGTCACGACCCCGATCTGATCCTCCTCGACATGAAGATGCCGGTCATGAACGGTTGGGAGTTCTGCCGCGCCCTCGAGGGCCGCGACTCGCGCCCTCCCATCGTCGTCCTTACCGCCGCTCCCGATCCGGCAGGCCGGGCCGCCGAGGTGCACGCCGAGGGCTGGCTCGGCAAGCCGTTCGAATACGCCGACCTGGAGGCGATCGTGCGCAGGTTCGCGAAGAGTCCTGCACGATGACTCGTGCAATCGCGTGCGCCACAAAGGCTCAACACCCCTCCTGGGATCGTTCCACCGGCTCATTCGCACAAGTCGCCGCTCAGAGGGGAGGCGATTCCTCTTGTTTACGGCGAACTGGCGACCGAACCAGTCCCTTGCGGTTCCTCTCCACAACTGGTGATGCGACCGCGCCTATTCATGCTGCAGGGCAAGCATGGGATCGATGCGCGACGCGCGACGGGCGGGCACAAGCGACGCCAGGGCTGCGACGGCCATCAGAACAAGGGACACCACGGTAACAGCCGGGAGGTAGTCCGGGTGGAAGCCGTAGAACAGCGTGGTCATCAGCCGCGCCGCGACGGCCGCCAGCACCAAACCAATCGCGAGGCCCACGAGTGCCAGCGCCATCCCACGTCGGCCGAAGGAGAGCAGGATATCGGTCGAGGTCGCGCCCAATGCCATGCGCACGCCGATTTCGTTGGTGCGCTGCGTCACCGCGTAGGAGAGCACGCCGTACAACCCGAGCGACGCGAGAAACAGCGCGAGCAGCGCGAACGCGCTCATCAGCCCGCTGCTCTGCGATGAGGTCGCCAACTGCCGCGCCATGATCTCCTCGACGGTCTGAACCCGCGCGACAGGCTGGTTCTTATCGACGGACCAAATCGCCTGCCGAATCGCCGCCACGATCGACTCGGGCTCGACCGACGTACGAACCACGATGCCGTTCGGCTCGCTGCCGACCTGTTCAGCGTGTTCGAGCAGGCGATACACTGCGGGCCTGAGCTCTTCCTCCATGCCCACTTCACGGATTTCCTTCACGACGCCGACGATCGTGTACCAGTACCCCTTTTCGTTCAGCTGTCCGTACTTGAATCGGGCGCCGATCGCCGAACGCCCTGGAAAGTTGCGATTCGCAAAGGATTCGTTGACGATCGCCAAGGGCGATTCCGAGCGCTGGTCGGATATGTCGAAGAAGCGCCCTTCGCGCAAGCGCGCGCCGATGGTTGGCAAGTAATCGCGACTCACGACGCGCATCAGCGCGACCTGCCCGGGCATACTGTCCTTCGACTGACCGGCGAGCAAATAGAAGGTCGCCTGAGGGTCGTTGACCTTCAAGGGAATCTGCGACGTCGCGCCGGCCTTGACGACGCCGGGAATGGCAAGGATGGCTTCCAACTCCGCGTTGACGAAGGCCACTCGCCCGTGGAAGTCGCGGTAGCGGAACAGCGGCGTCTCGAACGTCAGCAGCTTCTCGCTTCGCAGCCCGAGATCCATATTCCGACGATCTTGAAAGGTCTGCAGCAGCAGGCCGCCACTCGTCAGCAGCACCACGGCAAGGGCCGTCTCGATGACGATGAGCGCATGCTGGATCCAGTGACTGCTCCTGCCCGCTGTGCCGCGCCCTCCATCTCGAAGCCGGTCCTGCGGGGCAAGCCGCGATCCGCGCAGCGCGGGCGCCAGTCCGAAGGTCAAGGTCGCAGCAATGGCTGCGCCAGCCGAGAACCCGAGCACCCGCCAGTCGAGCGCGAGTCGCACGTTTCCCATGGTTTCCGGCACCAGCATCTCGAGAAACCGCATCGCGGGGACGGCGAGCGCGAGCCCGGCGACGGCACCGAGTCCGGCGAGCACGATGTTTTCGGTGAGGAATTGCGCGACCAGTCTTCCGCGTCCCGCCCCGAGCGCTGCCCGCACGGCCACCTCACGGCCGCGAACCGCGCCGCGCGACATCAGCAGATTCGCCAGATTGACGCACGCGATCAGCAGGAGCGTCGCCGCCGCGCACAGCAAGACCACCAGCGCCGTTTGCGTCTTGCCGGTCAGCTCTTCCCGCAACGGCGTCACGATCACCGAATGGGGGCCTCGGAAATCCTTCGCCGTCACCTGCAGACTCAGTGCCGCCATCGATTCCTTCGCGCCCTCCAGGCTCACGCCGGGAGTCAGGCGCGCCACCACCTCCGAGTCGTGCCATGAGAAGTTCCTTCGCATCCAGGCGGGAAATGACGCCGGCATCCAGATGGCAACATCGCGCGCGGGCATGAAGTAGAACTCGCGCGGCATGACGCCGATCACTTCGTACGGGTTGTCGTTCACAGTAATCGTCCGGCCCACGACATCGGGCGACCCGCCGTAACGGCGCTGCCACAGTCCGTGGCTGATGACGGCGACGCGTACGCCCGCCTCGTCTTCCTCTTCCGTGAATACGCGACCCATCAGCGGATTCACGCCCAGCACGTTCCAAAAGCTCGCGGTCGCCTTCCGCGCCGGAACCTGTTCGGGTTCGGAATCGCCAGAAAGCGTGGCGGTTGCCGGCTGGGTGACCGCGGTGTCGCTGAAGACCGTGTTGTGGCGCCGCCACTCCAGCCATTCGGCAGGCGCGGGAAAGCTCTTCACGATGCCCTTGTGGTTCAAATCGTCCCAGATCATGACGAGACGGTCCGGGTTGGCGTACGGAAGGGGCCGAATCAAAATCGTGTCGAACGCGCTGAACATCGCCGTTATTCCACCGATGCCGAGGGCGAGTGTGGCGATGGCGATGGCCGAGAACCCTGGATTCCGGCGGACCTGGCGGAGCCCGGAGCCGACATCTCGCGCGAGTTGCTCCAGGCTGGTCCAACCCCACGCGGCGCGTGTGTTCTCGGCTACCAGGGTCACGCTGCCCAATTCGCGGCGTGCTGCCCATCGCGCCTCGTCCTCCGCCAGGCCGTCAGCGTGACGCTCGTCCGCCTCCTCCTCGAGGTGAAACTGGAGTTCCTCGCGCAGTTCGGCTTCCCTGGCCGAGCGTTCGGTCAGCCACCGCAGCTTGCGGAAGAAAGCGTTCACGGTACCTCCTGATCGGCTGGAGTCAGGACCAACGCCATGGCGCGCGAGAAGGCTTCCCACTTCGATCGTTCGGCCGCGAGCTGTTTGCGCCCGAGCGGTGTGAGTCGATAGAACCTGGCCCGCTTGCCCTTCTCCGACAACTCCCACGAGGCCGCGATCCAGCCCTTCGCCTCCAGACGGTGGAGCGCCGGGTACAACGATCCGGTTTCGACCTGGAGGAGATGCTCGGAGGTGCGCTGAATGTGCTTGGCGATCGCGTGACCGTGAGTGCGTCCGGCCATCAAGGTGCGGAGGATCAGCAGTTCGAGCGTGCCTTGCAGCAGGCCGACTCGGGACGAGGGTTCGCGGCGCATTGTGTAGACACTCTACGACATATTCTGTAGAGCGTCTACGGGTAGGAATGTCGGCCCCGGGAAGCCGGGGACCCGAACGAATCTGTTATCCGTCGAGCATCTCGGACATTCGCCGCACCCCGACGGGCGCCGACCGATCACGCCGCCGGTCCGGATGCCGCTCGAACCGATCAATAAATGCGCAGGTTGTCACGGACCTGCTCGCGCGCACGCGTCTGGCACAGTGCTGGCACGGGCCCCTGGAGAGGTCCAGAGCACAAATGGTCGGAACCCTGCTGCTTCTCCTTTTCACGGCGGCTCCACACAGCCGTGGCGTGTCCTCGACATGTCAACCCGGGGCACTCCAGATTCGCGTCACCGATCGGGCCGGTAAGCCGCTCGGCTTCGCACACATCAAGGTGCAAGGTGTCGCCCAACGCGAGGGTGAAACCAACGCCGCCGGATGCGTCACCTTCAATGAGCTGAAGGCCGGACGGTACCTGGTGCGCGTGAGGCGCGACGCCTTCATCACGCTGGAGAAGGAATTCAGAATCGTACCGGGCCAATCAGCGCGCGTCGTTGCAGCGCTGTCCCCGGAGGCGCCACGTCTCGCCTCGCGGTCCGGACGCTAGTCCGGTTGGCGCCCCGTTGCCATCTCCGGCGTGATGCCGGAGTCGGCACCACGGCACACTCGCGCCCCTCGCCAGAGATCCTCGCGAAGTCCACGTAGGCTCTCCCGACCGGGCACCCTGCTGTGCGAAATCGGACGATGCATGCACGCATCGCCGGTCATCGGCCGGTTACGCGCTGACCGGCGATGCTACAATCTGTGAACCCCAAGCAAAAAAAGCCGCGCGTCCCGCGATAGGCTGTTCACGATGCCCGAGAAGACCGTTGTCGAACTGCTCGACGAGCTGCGCGCGATGCGCGAACAGCTCGAACAGCAGCGCGACTCGGAAGACGCCCGGCACCGCGCCGAAGATGCGCTCCATCGAAGCGAGGTCCGATTCCGCGACTTGGTGGAACAGAGCCTGGGCCTGATCTGCACGCACGACCTGGACGGAGTGCTCCTGTCGATCAACCCGGCGGCGGCGCATGCCCTCGGCTATCGCCCGGACGAGGGGATCGGCGTGAACCTTCGCGAGTTCCTGTCGCCGAACACACGACACCTCTTCGACAAGTACCTGCAGCGCATCCGGCAGAACACGATCGACACGGGATTGATGCGCGTCGTGACGAAAGACGGCGCCGAACGGATCTGGATGTACCGCAACGTGCGGATCGCGGATGCCAACACGGCCCCCCACGTGGTGGGGCACGCCCTCGACATCACGGAGCGCATCAGAGCCGAGGAAGCACTCCGGGCGAGCGAACAGAATCTCAAGCGGGCGCACGACGACCTCGAACGGCGCGTTCAGGAACGCACGACGCAGTTGCGCGACGCCAACGATCGCCTGCGTGCGGAAGCGACGAGCCGCCAGCAGGCCGAGCGGGATCGTGTGGAGCTGCTGCGCCGCGAGCGCCAGGCGCGCAAGGACGCGGAAACTGCGAACCGCTTGAAGGACGAATTCCTGGCCGCCGTCTCGCACGAGCTCAGGACACCGCTGACTGTGATTCTCGGCTGGGTGCGACTCGCACAGGCGGGGCAGGTGTCGGCGGGCCGCCAGGCCGATCTGATCGAGCGCATCGGGCGAAACGCCGAAACGCTGGCGCGGCTCGTCAACGATCTGCTCGACATTTCGCGTCTGAGCTCAGGCCGTTACGCGCTGGACCTCGCCACTGTCCCGGTCGTCGACGTGCTCGAGAGCTCGATCGAAAGTCTGCGTCCGAGTGCAGAGGCGAAGGGCGTGGTGATTGAAAGCCGGTTCGCGCCGGATACCGGCTCGGTGCACGGGGACGCGACGCGACTGCAGCAGGTCGCCTGGAACCTGTTGTCCAACGCCGTGAAGTACACAGGACCAGGCGGCACCGTATCATTGCGGACTAAACGGACCGACGGCGAGCTCGAGATTCGGGTCAGCGACACCGGTCAGGGTATTCCCCCGGGGTTTTTACCGTACGTGTTCGAACCATTCCGCCAGGCCAGCGCCGGCACGACGCGCACTGACGCTGGACTCGGCCTTGGACTCGCCATCGTCCGCCACCTCGTGCACTTGCATGGCGGAACCGTTCGCGCAGAAAGCCCGGGCGTTGGCCAGGGTGCAACCTTCATCGTTCAGCTGCCGGCGGCGGCGGGTGAACCCCCAGAAATGAAAGACAAGCCGGAACGCGCGGGGGACGGCGGCGGCATGCGTCTCGACGGTGTGCGTGTACTCGTCGTCGAAGATGATCGCGAGTGCCGCGATCTGCTGCAGGTGATCCTGGAAGGCGCCGGAGCTCAGGTCACCTCGGCATCGTCCGTTCGCGAGGCGATGGACACGGTCACGAAATGCGAGCTTGACGTTCTCGTGAGCGATATCGGGATGCCCGGTGAAGATGGGTTCGCGCTGATTCGCAAGATCAGGAACCTCGACGGAGCGATCGCGAAGATCCCGGCCCTCGCGCTCACCGGCTACGAGCAAACGGCGGGGTCCGACGCGGTGGGGCCCGAACGGTTCCAGCAAATCGCGGTCAAGCCGATCGATCCGCAGGAGCTCGTGGCCATCGTCGCGGGGCTCGCGGCGAAACCCTAGAAAACCCCGGCCCGAAAAGCCCCGGCCCCGATCCCGGCACGGCCGGGGACTGGCGGGCGCGGCAGGAACCCTACTGCCCTTACTTCACGTACCAGCGCCCCGCGACCGACACGCCGACTCGCCCGAGGTCGATGCCGGCGAACTCCGTCGTGCCCCAGCGGTATGCGACGTCCACGCTCACGGCGAATCGCGGAACGCTGGCAAACGTGAGCTCGGTGCCTCCGAAGGCCTGAACGCCAACGTGGCTCTGGGATGCGACCGGGACCGCACCGGGAATCGCGCTGCTCAACGACCGGCGACCGATCGTCAGTCCGGATCCGGCATAGGGCCGCACCCAGATGTAGTCCGCCACGTGATCCGCCAGCGTGTACAACACGCCTGGCTCGAACTGCATCGACGTCACGCGTTCGGTCGGCGCCAGGCCGGCCATGGCAACGCGCGTCAAGTCGAATTGAACGCCGAATCGATCGCGGCTCCACGCGCGCGCACTTGCTCCGAAGCCGACGTTCGAGCCGCCGGCGCGTCCTCCAAATCCGACGAGGTGTCCAGGCGCTTGCAGGTAAACCACGGGCGTCCGCGCACCTTGCGGTGTGGCGGCCGGGCCCCTGACCGCGGCGGCAGTGGACGACCCGGCTTCGGACGTCGGCTGCGATGAACGCGCCGCGGCAACCGATCGACCGGCTTCTGATTGACCGAGCGATCCCATGCTCACGTGGACGTAGCCGACGCCATCCTCGGCGCGCGGCCACGAAACCTTGACCCAGCTTCCGAGCTCGCGTGTGACAGGAAGCGCGGTGCCGCGTGGCGCGTGGCCGATGACAGCGCTGCCGGTGCTCGGCGCTTTGTACACGTCAGCAGACTCTGCCTGCACCGTGAAGATGGGAGCCTGCGCATGCAGTGTGGCCTGGCTCACGCAAAGGGCGACGCCGACGGCCGCAGCAAGACGAATCATCAGCCTTCCTCCTCCCGGTTCCGAATGTCGGGACGGATCGAGGTGGCGCAAAGAGCCTGCCAGTCGAAGGGAACGCAAATAACGCATTCACAACGACTTGAAGAAGGCAGCGAGCGTGACGCCACCGCGCTTCCGACAGGAAGGGCCACCGGGGAGCCAGGATCGTAAGTGCCGCTTATTCGCTGCGCAGAACCTGCATCGGGTCCATCGCCGCCGCCCGGCGCGCCGGCAGGAACGACGCCAGGAGCGACACGCCGGCAATCAACGCGGCGACGCTCGTGAGAATAAGTGGATCGACCGGCGAGACGTTGAACAGCAGCGATCCCAGCCATCGAGTCGTGGCAAACGCCGCCGCCAGTCCGGTCGCGATCCCCACCGCCGTCAGGCCCGCGGAGCGGGCAAGAATTTCGCGGACGACGACGGGAGGGCTGGCGCCGATGGCGATCCGCAATCCGATCTCGCGCCGGTTCTGCACCACGAGATAGGAGAGCACGCTATAGATGCCGAGCGCGGCGAGCAGCAGGGCGAGCGCGGCAAAGATGCCGAGCAGCGCCAGCATCTGGCTGCGGTCCGCCAGCTCCGCGTCGACGATCTCCTCCATGGTCTGTATCGCGGAGACCGGCTGCTCGGAATCGATGGACCACACCGCGCGTTGGAGCGCGCCCGCCAGATCCTCGGGCCGTCCGGATGTGCGTATCGCGATCTCCGACGGTTGAAAGAACGCGATGGTCGTCTGCGGATAAGGGACGTAGACGGCCGGTCTGGGTCCGAAATCGAGACCGCGCTCCTTGATGTCCTCGACCACGCCGACGATCGTCATCCAGAGCGGCGCGCCATCGCCGGTGCCGGTGTCGATCCGATGGCCCAGCGGACTCTCCACCGGCCAGTACTCGCGCGCCAGCGCGTCGTTGATCACGACAGCCGGCGCCGCGCTCTGACGATCCCGGTCGTCGAGGAAACGCCCCGCGCGGAGGCGCGCGCTGATCGTGTGGAGGTAATCGGGGCTCACGAGACGGAACAACACATCCTGCGCCAATCCGCGTGTCGTAGCCTGGTTCTCGATCTTCAGGCTCATAGTGTTCCCGCGCGACGTGTAGGGCAAATCCGACGTCAGGCCGACCTGCGTGACGCCGGGCAGTTCCTTCACGCGCGCCTCGAGGTGGCTGTAGAAGCCCTGCCGGCGCGCCGCATCCGCGTATTTCGGATACGGCACGGCAATCTGCGCGGTCAGGACGTGATCGGCGCGGAATCCGGGATCGACAGCCCGCAGGTGAACCAGCGTGTCGATCAGCAGCGCGGCGCCGACGACCAGCACGAGCGCCATCGCGATCTCGGCGACGACGAGGCCATCCCTCAGCCGCACACCGCGGCGATCGTCTCCTGACGCGACGTTCGCCTTGAGGTTGTCCACCAGGCTGCGGGAGACGCTCTGCAACGCGGGCGCCATGCCAAACAGCAGCGCGGTCGCGACCGTCGCGACCGTCGTGAACATCAGGGCCCGTGCATCGAGATGCAGCTCGATCGACGACGACAGCGCCGGCGGCACGAACCGCGTCAGCACCTGAAGACACCAGCGCGCGACGATCAGGCCGGCCGCACCACCCGCGACGGACAACACGAGACTCTCGCTGATCAACTGTCCGACCACGCGGCCCCGGCTTGCTCCGAGCGCGAGACGCACGGCGATTTCACGGCGCCGTCGCGATCCACGCGCGAGGAGCAGGTTGGCGACGTTGGCGCAGGCGATCAGGAGCACCGCGGCCGCGGCACCGAATAACAGCAACAGCGCACGGCCGGCGTCGCGCGTCACCTCTTCCTTCAGCGGCGTCACGGTGATGCCGACGCGGTCGTTGGTTGCGGGGTATTCCCGGGCGAGCTGACGAGCCACGTCGCGCATGTCGTCGCGGACGGCGTTCCAGCCGGCGTCCTGCCGCACACGTCCGACCACGTGCAGGAAGTGGCTGTTGCGCGCCGTCAGCATCTGCGGACGCAGGCCAATGGGAACCCAGAATTCGGTCCGCGCCGTTGGGAAATGAAACCCGGCCGGCATGATGCCAACGACCGTATAGGGCTCGCCGCTCATGACAATCGAGCGGCCGACAAGCGATGGGTCCCGATTGAAGCGCCGGCGCCAGAGACGCTCGCTGAGCACGACCACGCGGTGCCCGGGTGGTTCCTCCTCGACGGACAAGACACGCCCGGCGAGCGGCTGCACACCCAGGAGCGGCAACAGATTGGCGGTGACCGCGGCGCCAGTCACCTCCTCGGGTGCGCCCGACTCGGCGAGATTCATGCCGGACTGTCGCAGCGCCGCGAGCCCCTCGAACGTTCGCGTGCGGCGCCGCCAGTCGAAGAACGTGCCGGGCGACACACGAGCCTTCGCCGTTCCGAAGGCCGAGAAGTCTTCGAACACCATCGCGAGCCGATCGGGATCGGCGTACGGAAGCGGCCGAATGACCGTCTGGTCCAGCGTGCTGAAGAGCGCGGCGTTGGCGCCGATGCCGAGCGCGAGGACCGCAAAGACCGCCACCGAAAAGCCGGGCGTCTTACGGAGCAGACGAAACGCGAACCGCATGTCGGAGCCAAGGCTCAGCATGAATGGTCATTGGACGGATCGCGCCGTCTCGCGGTTGCCCCGGCTGAGCGGACTCGTCGCGCCCGCCCTTTCAGGCCCTCATGGGGCGACGGGCGTACCGCTTGCAAAGAAATCCAGGAGTTCGTCGGCCGAGCCGACATCAATCATGGAGACTGGTATGAACCTCGTCCTGAATCCCCCACTGCTCGGCTTCATCGTCGGCACGCGCGCGGCATTGGCGTTCGGCGTTGGACTTCTGCTGGCGGATCGCATTCCCGAATCCCGGCGCCGCCGGATCGCGCTGACCCTGATTAGCATTGGCGCCGCCACGACGATTCCCGCGGCGATTGCGCTCGTGCGCGGTCAAGATCGACGTCGATTGCACCCGGTCGCCCCGTAGGACGCAGTCGGCCTCGGTACGTTGACGAACGGCGACGATCCGATGAAGATCGCCGCACCGAGGCCGACCATGCACAGAACTCTAAATTTTGTTTGCGTTCTTTGCGCGCTTTGCGTTCTGCCGGTGACAGGTCTTCACGCGCAGAAGCCACGAGAGCGCGATCTCAAGCTGCCGATCGGCGGGACGGCCGGTCCGCTCGATGCGATCACCGACGTCGCCGGCGTCGAAGTCGGCCACACCACGCTGAACACCGGCAGCGGAAAGCTGGTGGTCGGCAAGGGACCGGTGCGCACGGGTGTGACCGTCGTTCACCCGCGCGGGAAAGCCAACCCCGATCCGGTCTTCGCCGCGTGGTTCACGCTCAACGGCAACGGCGAGATGACGGGCACGACGTGGGTACAGGAGAGCGGGCTGCTCGAAGGTCCGGTGGCGATCACCAACACGCACAGCGTCGGCGTCGTCCGCGACGCGATCATCCAGTGGGAAGTCTCACAGAAGAACGCGCTGCAGCCGTGGTGGCTGCCGGTCGTCGCCGAAACGTATGACGGCGGGTTGAACGACATCAACGGCTTTCACGTGAAGCCCGAGCACGTGCTCGCGGCGCTCGACGGCGCCTCAGGCGGCGTACCGAAGGAAGGCGCTGTGGGCGGCGGGACAGGGATGGTGTGCCACGGCTTCAAGGGCGGCATCGGGACGGCGTCGCGAAAACTTCCGGCGGACCAGGGCGGATACACGGTCGGCGTACTGGTGCAATGCAACTACGGATCGCGCCGCGACCTGCGGATCGCCGGTGTCCCGGTCGGCGAGGAGATTCCGGATCTGGCCGGCTGCATCGCCAACACCGATCCGCTGCCGCCGAATGCCGGCCGCCGCCATTGTGACGAACGTCCCAGCGTCAGAGACGACGCGCCCGAACAGGGCTCGATCATCGTCGTCGTGGCGACCGACGCGCCGCTGCTGCCGCATCAGCTCAAACGGATCGTCACACGCGTCTCGCTCGGAATCGGACGACAGGGAGGATTCGGCGGCAACAGTTCGGGCGACATTTTCATCGCCTTCTCGACGGCGAACGCCCGCGCCTGGTTCAACGACCAGCCGGTGACGAACGTGCAGATGCTGCCAAACGATCGCATTTCACCGCTGTTCCAGGCGACGGCGCAGGCGACGGAAGCGGCGATCACCAACGCGCTGCTGGCGGCCGAGACGACTACCGGCGCCAACGACCTGCGCATCTATGCGATGCCGGTCGATCGGATGCTCGCCGCGATGCGAAAGTACGGGCGGCTGCCGTAATCGTCGCTCGCCGCCGCGATTGATACTCGCGGACTCAGTTTTCGTAGCCGGCCTTGAACTCCGATTCGGCCGGCCGGTTCTGTGGCGGGCGCTTCGCGGCCTGTGTGCGCTGGAAGTACATCCCGGCAATCGCCGCGACGAGACCGCCCATCGCCAGATACGGGTTGACGAGATAGAGAAGCGGAAACAGCAGCAAGAGAAGCAGATACATGACGCCTCCCGATGGTTGGTGCCGTCGCTTCCCGGGTTATCGGCGGATGGCGTCCTTCTATGAGGGTAGCCTGCACAGCGGTTGCTAGCGCTGACGGAGGTCGCTGACCGTTCTCGTCGGCCGATCGTCGATGGCAATCTCGAGGCGGACCGTTTCGGATCCGAGCCGAAAGGACGTGCCGTCAGTCAACGGCACGGAACCGCCGATGCGTTCACCGCCGACCCATGTCCCGTTCTTGCTCCCCAGATCTTCGATCGAGACGTCAGGCCCAGCCATTCTGATCCGCGCGTGATGGCGAGAGATCGAGTCGGCGTCGATACGAACCGCACAACCGCGGTCCCGGCCGATCACTGCTTCACCCGCTGGCACGTCGAACGTCTGGCCACGCCAGATCAGCCGGCAGCTCCGCGCGCCGGCGATCGGCGTGTGGCCGGCGACGACGGCTTCTCCGACGAACGCGTAGCCCACACGGTGCAGCGTGCGGATCACGCGCGCGCCGTCCGCGGTGTCGCCGAGCGCCTTGCGAAGCTGCGTGACGAGCGCTGCCAGGCTCGTCTCGGAGACATGGACGCCGGGCCACAGCACCCCATGCAACTGCTCGTGCGAGACCGCATTCGGCCGATGCCTGACGAGGGTCAGCAGCAGGTCGAACGCCTTGGGCGCGAGCTGGATGTCGATCCCCGCCCGCCGCACGACGCGCGCGCCGAGGTCGACGACAATCGCACTTTCCGCCTGCACTCTGGCCGGATTATACGAGAGCCCGTCTGCACGCCGGCGCTGGCGATGGCGTCACTCGATGACTAGAATCGTGCCGGTCCGATGCAGTGCCCTGCGTGTCGACACGACATTCCTGAAGCGAGCCGCTACTGCCCGTCCTGCGGCGCGCGCGCGGACGCATCGCGCGCGCCCACGCTCACCGTCGTCGGAACCGATGAGCTGCTGTCGTCGGACGCACTTGACGGAGCGCAGTTCATTCCCGGCACGATGTTGTCCGGCCGCTACCGCATCGTCGGGTTGCTGGGCCGCGGTGGCATGGGCGAAGTGTATCGTGCGGACGACCTGAAGCTCGGGCAAGCGGTCGCGCTGAAGTTCCTGCCGAAGCAGCTCACGCATCGCGCCGACCGGTTGGCGCGGTTCCATCAGGAAGTCCGGCTGGCGCGGCAGGTCTCCCATCCGAACGTGTGCCGCGTGCACGACATCGCTGAAGCCGGCGGCCAGCACTTCTTGTCGATGGAGTACATCGACGGCGAGGATCTCGCGTCGCTGCTGCGTCGCATCGGCCGGTTGCCATCGGACAAGGCGCTCGAGCTCGCCCGTCAGCTCTGCGCTGGTCTCGCGGCCGCACACGAGCGAAAGGTCCTGCACCGCGATTTGAAACCCGCGAACGTGCTGATCGACGGGCGGGGCCGGGCGCACCTCGTGGACTTCGGCCTCGCGGATCTCACTGACGGCCGCCGCGCCGCACCCGAGATCGCGGGGACGCCAGGCTACATGGCGCCGGAACAACTGGCGGGGCGCGAAGTCACCACGCGGACTGATGTCTATGCGCTCGGTCTCGTGCTGTACGAAATGTTCACGGGCAAGCGCGCGCTCACCATCGACGGCGCGTTCCTTGGCGGGCGCCCTCCGACCGGCGAACCGCACGTCAGGCCGTCGACGCACATCCCCGAGCTGGATCCCGCAATCGAACGCGCGATCATGCGTTGTCTCGAGCCCGATCCGGCCCGCCGGCCATCATCGGCTATCGCGGTCGCGGCTACCCTGCCTGGAGGAGATCCACTGGCAGGGGCGCGGGCCGCCGGTGAGACGCCGTCACCCGACATGGTGGCGGCGGCGGGAGAAGCCGGCACGCTGTCGCCCGCGATTGGCGCCCTCTGTTTCGCGGGCGTGGTGTTGGGTCTCCTGGCTCTCGCCCCGCTGACGCGCGACGATGTCAGTCTGATCGGCTTGACGAAAATCGAGCGCAGCCCGCAGGCACTCACCGAACGCGCCCACACCGCGCTGCGAAACCTCGGCTACGCGGACACGGCAGCCGATGAAGCGATCGGGTACACGACCGATGTCGATTACCTGAGGTACATCGACGAGAACGACCGCTCCGGCGCGCGGTGGCGTGCGCTCGCCACGGCGCAGCCGCCCGCGCTCCTCTTCTGGCACCGCCAGAGTTCGCGTCGGCTGGTGCCGATTGGCGGCGCCAACATTGTCTCGCAGCTGAATCCGCCCAACACGCGGTCCGGGATGCTGTCCGTCACGCTCGATCGAACCGGCCGCCTCGTCAGCCTCCTGGCGGTCCCGGTACCGGTGGAGCCATCGCAGGAATCTTCCCGGTTCGCGGCCGCGACTGCAGCCGATTGGAACCAGCTCTTCGCAGAAGCTGGTCTGTCGATGGCTCGGTTCACACGCGCGCAACCTCGATGGATCCCACCGATCTTCGCCGACGAGCGGACCGCATGGGAGGGCACCTACCCCGATCGCCCTGATGTGCCGATTCGGATCGAGGCGGCGGCGGCACAGGGGAAGCCCGTGTACTTCGAGATCGCCGCTCCATGGACGCGGCCCCGGAATGAAGGCCCGGTGCCGGGCAGCACGTCGGGAGAGCGCATCGGTCTCCTGATCCGCACGTTGGTGTTGCCGTCTGTCCTGGTGGTCGCCGCGTTACTGGCATACCGCAATTTACGTCTGGGCCGCGGCGATCGACGTGGCGCGACGCGGCTGAGCCTCTGCCTCTTCGCAGCCGGCGCGGTGAGCAACTCGCTCGCGACCGGCGATCTTCAAGTCCTCAGCAATGGGCCACCGCTCGTGTTGTTCGTCCCGGCGCTGGTGTGGCTGCTCTACATCGCCCTCGAACCGCACCTCCGCCGGGTGTGGCCCGAGACCATGATCGGATGGAGCCGCCTGCTGGCGGGCAGCGTCCGCGACCCGCTGGTTGGACGCGACGTGCTGATCGGCGTGCTCATCGCGATTGGCGATGGATTGATGCTCGGCCTTCACACGCTGGCGCGACGCTGGTCGGGCCGGCCGCCGTCGTTTCCGGTTGGCGCCTCGAGCAACCCGTGGGACGGCATCACCGCCTCGAGCGACTTGCTCCTCGGCGGGCGCTTTGCGCTCTCGCGGATCATCGGCTCGGTGATGAACATCCCGCTCTGGAGCGAGACGATGCTGATCTTTCTCTTCTTGTTCCTGTTCATCGTGCTCCTCCGGCGGCGCTCGCTTGCGATCGCGGCGCTGACCCTGGGATTGACGGCGCTCTACATCAGGGTCCACACGGGCTGGGTGCTCGCCAACACGCCGGCCGATCACTTCGCGCCGTCGTTCGCCGATGTCGCGGTGTTCGCGGCGGTTCAGACGGCGGTCGTGCTCGCGGCCGTCCGGTTCGGCCTGCTCACGATACTGGTCGCGCAATGTGTGAGCGTGCTATTGACGGTGATGCCGATCGCCATCGACTCGTCCGTCCCCTACGCCTCATCCTCCCGTTTGATTGTGCTGACCGTGATCGCACTGGCCGCCTATGGCTGGCACACCGCGCTGGCTGGCCAGCCGATGCTAAGTGCGCTCTTTCCAAGGGACTTACCGGGCCGGCACGCCTGATCAGGGAAACCTCAAGGTTTCCTCAAGCCCGAATCGCCTCGCGCGGCGTTATCGTCGCTGCAGGAGGCGATCATGACCAACAGAAATTCTGAAGACGTGGTGTTCGAGACGATCGCGAGCTGCGCGTTGGCGATCGCGGCACTCGTGGTCACGGCGCTGCTCTATCAACTCATCAACATGGTTGTGCCGCTCTTCGAATCGACGGTGGTTCCACGGCTGCAAGCCCAGGGCGCCGCCAAAACGCTGGTCGCGCTGTTGGCCCACGCCGACGACGAGAGCGCCGCGGCACCGATTCTCGCTCGTTACGCTCGCGAGGGAGTGCAGGTCTACCTGCTCGTCGCCACAGACGGCGCCGAGGGTGGAACGCATACGACGATCCCGCGCGGCCCGGAGCTCGCGCGGGCGCGCGGCGAAGAGGCGCGCTGCGCGGCGGACGCGCTTGGCGTTCAGCCGCCAATTCTCCTCGGCTTCCCTGATGGCAAACTCGGGGACTACATCGGCGATCGCTCGCTGCTCTATCGGCTGACGGATCGCATCGCCGGAGAGTTGCAGCGGCTCCATCCCGATGCCGTGCTGACCTGGGGATCGGATGGCGGCACCGGTCACCCTGACCATCGCCTGGTCAGCAGTATTGCGACGCAGCTGGCGCGAGCGGCCGCGCCAGGCGTGCCGGAGCGGCTGTTCTACATGAGTCTGCCGGCCGAAGGCATGCGCGCCATGAATCCGCAGCGTGGGGCACCACCGCTGCTCATTCCCGAGGCCAAGTACTTCACCGTGCGGGTTTCATTCACACAGCGGGACTTCGACGCCGCGCAACGGGCGATGGCGTGCCATCGCACCCAGTTCACGGAAGAGCAGGTGAAGCGGCTCGCGCCCTTCGCTGCCCAGGCGTGGAACGGCGAAATACGCCTCATTCCTGCGTTCCCGACCGGAACCAGCACGGATCTGTTTCGGTAACCGACCTTGCGAAGTTTCAGCGCGGCGACTGGTCGGTCGGTTTCGCGACCGGCATGGTTGTCTGGTTGGCGGTCTTGAAGCGGTCGTATTCTTTTTTCGCGTCCTCAAGCAGCGGCAGATTGGCGTCGGCCTTCTTCCATCCCGCGAAGAACTGCTCGTAAGCCTGACGGCCCTCCGCGACCTTTCCCATCCTGATGAGCGCGCGGCCGTAGTAGAGCGCGGCGATCGGTTTGAGCGAATTGATCGTCACCTGCTTGCGATCGAGGATCTGCTTGAAGCGCGCCGCGGCGTCCTCGGCGCGTCCGTTGGCGAGTTGGATGACGCCGAGGATGAAGGTGGCGCCGGTGTCGCTGGCATCGGGCGGCACGACCAGCGCGTCCGCGGCGCTCTTGTCGCCCTGACGCCAGCGGATCAAGGCGTCGGCAAACTTGAAGCCGCGCTGGGCATCGTCGTTTGCCGCGCCCGGCATCCTGGCGGCTTCGTCCAGCAGTTTCCTGCCGGTCTCGGCATCGCCGGATATCGTGGTCGCGATCGCGTTGTTCAAGAGCGATCCGAGGTTGCGCTCGAGATCGAGTGAGGTTCGAACGGCGGCGCGCGCCGCTTTCATATCACCGAAGGCCGCGGCCGACTGCGCCACGTTGCCCCAGACGCCGGCCGCCGATCCCTTCAGTCCCATCGTGGACCCGGCCTCCGAGGCATATTGCGTTGCCAGCTCCTGGGCCTGCGACAGCCGCCCCTCGTACAGCGCGAGCGTGATCTGCGTCGTCAATGTCCGCACGTGGCCGTCGGGAAAGCGCCGCGCCGCCTCCACTTGGCGGCTCATCTCGGCATCGTCGTTCCGCATGAACGCGAGGGTGTAGAGCTCGGTTCGAAACGAGGCCGAGTCGACACCGCGTCGGATCGCCTCTTCGAGCAGGCGGCGTGCCTCCTCCGGCTTGTTTTGTGTCCGGTAGATGGTAGCGAGGTTTCCGTATGGCAGCGGCTCGTCTGGCGCCAGCGCAATCGCGCTTCGATATTCCTCAATCGCCTTGTCGTAGTCGCCGCGGCCGTTGTACATGCCGGCGAGATTGGAATGCGGCACGAAGTCCTTCGGGTAGGTCTGGGTCCACAGCTGATACGTCTCGATCGTCTTCTGCGGACCGCCTTCGACCGTCTGGTAATAGCGCGCCAGGATGTACAAGCGCTCGGGCTCGCTGACGCGATCCTTCAGCGCGTACGCATTGGTGATGTGCTCGCGCGCCCGCACCGGCTCGCCCATGTTTCCGTAGATGGTGCTCAGCCGCGCGTGGGCGAGCGCAAACTCGGGATCCAGCTCGACCGCCCTGCGGAAGAACGGCAACGACGCGGCATCGCCCTGCCGCCGCCGCGTCGACATGCCCTGGCTGTAGGCTTTGAGCGCGTCGAGCGACGCCGTGGTTGCACCCTGAATCGGCGCATCGTACTTTTCGATGGACGCCAGCGATTCGCCCAGCCCGCGCCGCAGCTGACCGGCGGCGGTCCCGAGCGCCTTCAGCACGTCGTCCTTGCCGGACGCCTGCACCTGCTGCTTCTCGATGGTGTCGCCGGTCCGGCAGTTCGAGGCGTCGAGCGAGATGATGTAGCTCTGCCCGAGCTGCGAAATCGCCCCGGCGATCATCGCCTTGCTGGCTGTCCGTTCGCAGACGTCGCGCGCAATCGCCGGCGTGATTTTCTCGTCCGCGCGGCGGCCCATCAGGCGCAGCACACCCTGGAGGCGCTGTTCAGGCAGGACGCTCAGAAACGGCGACTGTCGCAGCTGGACTTCGAGCGCTTCCTTCAACGCCTCGTCGAAGACCGGCTCGCCGGTGCTGTTGGCGAAATCGGCGAGCACGACCGAATCGCGCTCGCTGAAGGCGCGCGTGCGGTTCGAGGTCGCGTACGCCGCGATGGCGGCGATGGCCGCCAGGACGACACCCGCGAGCGCCATCATGCGCCAATCGAATCGCCGGGGAGAGGCCGCACGAGGCTGTTCCGTGGTGGACGCGGACATGATCGCGACCGAGCCGCTGGCCCGCTTCAGCCGCGTCAGATCGCTTCGGAGATCCGCCGCGGTCTGATAGCGGATGTCGCGGTCCTTCTCAAGCGCCTTCGCAACGATGTGATCGAATTCAGCGGGCAGGCCGGCCCTGAGGCTCGACGGCGGAGGCGGCTGCTTCGTCAAGAGCTCCTCGAAGATCGCAACCGGTGTCGGTCCGGAAAACGGCAGCGTGCCGGTGCTCATCTCATACAGCACGACGCCGAACGAAAACAGATCCGAGCGGTCGTCGATTTCCGAGCCGCGCGCCTGTTCGGGCGACATGTAGGCGACCGTGCCCAACGTCGTGCCGACGGTCGTCACGCGATCGTCGACCAGCCGCGTCGCGTCATCGGCGGCATGGCCGCCTGACTTCGAGACCGCGAGCTTCGCAAGGCCGAAGTCGAGCACCTTGGCCTGACCGCGGCGTGTCACGAAAATGTTGGCCGGCTTGACGTCGCGGTGAACGATGCCGGTCGCGTGGGCGGCTTCGAGCGCGTCGGCGATTTCGATGCCAAGCTCGAGCAGCCGCTCGAATGGCAACGGCCCGCGGGCAATTTCCTCCTTCAGCGTGTGGCCGTCGAGCAGCTCCATGACGATGAAGTGCTCGCCGGCGTATTCGCCGACATCGTGGATCGTGCAGATGTGCGGGTGGTTGAGCGACGAGGCCAGGCGCGCCTCGCGTCCGAATCGTTCGAGCGCATCGGGATTCGCCGCGAGTTCGGGCGGCAGAAACTTCAGCGCGACCTGCCGGCCCAGGCGCGTGTCTTCGGCACGGTACACCACGCCCATCCCGCCGCCGCCGAGGCGATCGAGAATCCGGTAGTGGCCGACGGTGATCCCAATCATGTCAATTCATCGCTGCCAGGTCTTCATGAATGATCTATCGTGCCGCCGCAGCCGGCATGTCGATGAGGACGATGTCCGCGTTGTCGCGCAACCGATCGAACAGGATCTGCCTGCCGTCTGACATGACATCAAATGTGCGGACCGCGTCACGCTGCGTCAGATGCGTCAACCGGCGCGTCTTCATCGTCGCCAGATCGAGCAGCCAGAAGTCCTGGGCGCGCAGTGCGCCCTGCATGTAGATCAAAGCTTTGCCATCCGACGTGAACCGTATCCGCTCGCCGTCGCGGCGCATCTGCAGCCGAGGCAATTCGACGGCCGTTCCATCGGCACGAACGGCCAGCAGCGGTGCGAACGCGGAGACGTTCGGACCCGCATAGGCAATCAGCGATCCATCAGGAGACCACACGGGGTTGAACGCGGCGCTCGACGCCAGTTGGATCGGTTTGCCGCCGTCGGTCGGTACTTTGAACAGACCGTCACTCCCAGCGCCCACCGCAATCCAGCGGCCGTCGGGCGACCATGACGCGCCGCCCCGCACGTCGACCGTTTCAGCGAGGGTCCTGATCTCGCCGCCGTCGGCCGAGAGTACGTGAAGCCGCAGTTTTCCATCGCGCCGCATCACGATGGCCACCTGACGGCCGTCCCGCGACACGGCCGGCGCGGCCAGCACCGCGCCATCGCTGCCCTTCCAGATTTCCCTCGACTGTCCACCGTCGAAACGCCAGACGCCCTCGCCAGCGCCGAGCGCGGATAGATAGAAAAGAGAATCGGATCGGACTTGCGGCGCACTGGAGTCGGCGGTCGGAAGCGGAAACGGTTTAACGTCAGGCTCCTCTGCCAGCCGGTCGCTCAGGATCGGCACCGTCCACAACGCGGCACTCGGGTTCGAAACGGTCGCGACCAGATGCCGGCCGTCGGGCGTTGACGCCAGCGACGAGTATTTCTCGACGCCGAAGCTGATGCGACGCGTCAATTTCTGATCGACATCGAGCGCCCACAGCCACGGGCCTGAGCTGTCCTGATCGTGCGCCACGTAGAGCACCGTACGTGCGTCAGTCGGCGTCAGGTACGCGACGTCGCTGTCGTGGTGGGTCAGGCGCTCGGGTGTTCCGCCCTCGGCGGCGATCCGCCAGACGTCCATCTCCTTCGTCACGGGAGTGCCGCTGGCAAAGTAAATGGAGCGGCCGTCCGTCGACCAGACAGGAAAGTGATTGTGCTCATTCGCCTTGCGTCGATACAGCAGGCGCGGGTTGCTGCCCGTCCGCTCGGCGATGTAGATCGAATCGCCGTCGTCCTGGAGGTGATACACGACACGCGAGCCGTCTGGAGACCACGCGACGCTGACGGCTCGTTCGTTGAGAAACGGTCGCGGTGTGCCACCCATCATCGGCATCAACCGCAACCGGCGATCGGGTCCGCCGCTCAACCAGATTTCCGAGCCGTCGGCCGAAAATCCACAACTACGCGTGTCGGTCGCGAACTCGTCGTCTATGCCTTTAGTGAGGTTGACGAACTGGCCCGTGCCAACCTGCCCGACCCAGACATCGAATGGCCCGTCGCGGTCCGATCGGAATGCGATGAATCGTCCGTCTGGAGAAATGGCCGCGCTTCGTTCGGTGCCCTCGAAGTTCGTGAACCGCGAGAAGCGCGCGTTCTCGAGAGGATTCGCCGCCGCCGCCGGGTGGGGCCGCAGCAGCCACAGCAGCATGACGGCGCCGAGCACGACGATCGTCAGCGCGCTGACGCGGCCCGGCAGTGATGGCCGCCGCGCGACCACCGGCGCGGCAACCTCTGCCCCTGGCAACCGCTGCCGGAGGAGGCGGCGCATGTCCACGACCATCTCGCGCATCGATTGGTAGCGGTCGGCGGGATCGTTTTCGAGCGCCTTCTCGACAATCAGGCGAAGAGCGACCGGCAGATCCGGCGGAAGCGGCTCCGCCGGCCGATGAATGATCGTCTGAAGGAGCTCGAGATCCGTGGCGCCGCCGAACGGCCGGCGGCCGGTCAACGCCTCGTACAACACGACGCCGAACGAAAAGATGTCGCTCCGGGCATCGAGCGGTCGTCCCGCGGCTTGTTCGGGCGACATGTAGGCTATCGTGCCAACGACCATGCCGGCGCGAGTATGCGCCATGGTCGCCTCGTCGTCGCCTGACGTCATGGCCCGGGCCAGACCGAAGTCTGCCAGCTTCGCGTATCCGTTTCTCGCGATCAGGATGTTGGCCGGCTTGAGGTCGCGGTGGAGAATCCCGGCCGCATGAGCCGCGGCGAGTCCATCCGCCACCCCAACTAGTTGTTCAACTGTCTGTCGCCAAGATCGGGGCGACGCGTGAGCCCAATCCTGAAACGTCCCGCCATCGACGAGCTCGGTGACGAGATACTGCTCACCATCGAACTCGCCGACCCCGTACACAGTGAGGATGTGCGGATGATTCAGCGACGATGCCAGCTCGGCCTCACGTTGAAACCGACTCCGCGCCGCGGAATCGGCCAGAACGCTGGAGAGGAACTTGATCGCGACCGGGCGATTCAGCTTGGTGTCGAGGGCGCGGTACACCTCGCCCATCGCGCCGCTGCCCAACGGCGCCTGAATCTCCAGCGTGCCGACGAAGGTACCCGTTCGGAGTGGCATCCGGTGAGATTTGCCCGGCAGGTATTTTACTGCCGGATGAACACGCGTTCGCGAGGCCTTAATCCGTCAACGCGGCTCGGCGTGGGGGACGTCGACGGCCGCCGACAGCGCGAGAGTCGCGTAGGCGGCGGCCGCGGCGGAGATCCACTGATCGGGTCCGTAGGGATAGCCGCTCTCGAAGTAGGGCTGAAACGGCAGCGCGCGGGTCTTGACATGCCACGTGCCGTCCGCGGCTTGAGTCGACAGCAGGTACTTCACGCCCGCGCGGTAAGTCTGATCCGTTGGCGGTATCCGCGCCTCGTGCAGCGCGAAAAGCGCGGTGCCGGTCGCGTACGCGTCCGACTCGAGCGCGGGAAGCTGAGACCAGCCACCATCGCTCCTCTGCGACGCCCGCAGACCTTTCACGGCTTCGGCGATCGACGCCTCGTCCGCATGCGCCCAGGCGAGTCCAAGCACCTGGAATGCCCGCTCCTGCGTGCGATCGGGCGAGTTGCTCAGGAGCCAGGACCGCGCGCGATCGATGCGCGCGTTGGTATCGGCCGTCTCCGCGGGAGCTGCGTAGGTGCGCAGCGCGTGAATCATGTAGGCGGTGGTCGTGAAGTCGTCGAAGGTGAGCGGCGGACGGCTTCCGCCTCCGACCCAGTGGCCTTCCGGCTGCTGCATGCCCTTGATGTAATAGAGCTTCGCGCGAATGCGCGCATCCGCCGGCTTGTGATCCATGGCGGCGGCGAAGAGTTCGAACCCGAGCGCCGTGACACCGGCGCCACCGCCAATCGAGTACTCCACATACCGTTCCGCGGTCGCCTCCGACGCTTCCGGCGGCAGCTGCAGGATGGTCTCGCCGGTCGCGATCCCGCGGCCTCGCGCAAACGCCTGCGCGGCGGCCGGCAGCATCTGATTGTGACACGAGTTGCAGCCGCCTTTTTTGACGAATGTCGGGCTCGTCTTCTCGAGCAGATCGAGCCCTTTCTTCACGGCCGTCTTCAACGCGGCAGGCGACGGCTCGTCGCTCGCGACGACGGCCGGACCCAATAGCGAGACCGCGACAAGAGTGAACGCGAGCCGCATGGTGATTCTCCTACGGTTGTTGCCGCGAACCGGTGGCATGAGCCGCCGCTTCCCGCAGCAGGCACGCCAGCGTGGTGTCGCCGCGTCGCGCCGCGATGCTTGCGGCCGTCTGCCCCTCGGCGGCCACGTTGGCGTCGGCGCCGTACGCCAGCAGCAGCTGAATGACGTCGAGTGCGTCGCGGTCGTACTGCGCCGCGTGCATCAGCGGCGTGTAGCCGCGATAGTCGGCCGCGTTGACGTCCGCGCCTTTGGAGAGCAAGAGCTTGACCGACTCGTCGTCGCCCCGGCTCGCGGCGGCGGCCAGCGCCATCTCGCCGCGCTTCGATCGCGCGTTGATGCGAGCGCCTTTCGCGACCAGCAGCCACACCACGTCCGCGGTGCGTGCGACCATCAGCGGCGTCGTGCCATTTTGGGAGGGGATGTTGGGATCCGCCCCGTGGTCGAGCAGAAGCAGCGTGTTGTCGAGGCCAGCGGCCGCGGCGCCGAACAGCGGCGTATTGCCGGTCATGGTCCTGGCATCGACGTCCGCGCCGACCTCGAGCAGCAGCTTGACGACGCGCGCGCCCGACGGCTGCATGGACGCGACGTGGAGCGCCGTCCGGCCGTCAACGGTTGTGGCGTCGACGTCCGCGCCATGCAGCAGGAGCAGCTTCGCCTTCATCGGATCTGAGATAGCCCAGTGGAGCGCCGTCGCCCTGCGCCGGTTGCTCGCCTTGACGTCGGCGCCCGCCTCGAGCAGCGCTTCCATGATCTCGAGCGTGCCGGCGTAGGCACTCTGCATCAACGCAGTCGATCCAGCGGAGTCCGCCGAGCGTGACAGCGACTGATCCTTCGCGAGCATCCTCCGGACCGAAGCGAGATCGTGCGCGGCAATCGCGTCGAAGAAGTTCTGCACGCGCGGCTCGGTCGGCCGCTCGGTGGCCGCGGCTTCGGCGGCACGCCCCGGCATGTCGGCGCCCGCGTCGATCCACTTTCTGAGCACCGCGATTTCTTCGGCCGGCAGCTCGCCCGTCGGCGGCATCTGCAGGCCCCCGTCGGATCCGATCAGACGCTGGATCAGTTTGCTCTCCGCCGATCTGCCGGGAACGATGACGACGCCGTAGTCGCCGCCGCGGAGCGCGTTCTGCCGCAGGTCGAGCCGCAGACCGGACTGCTGCTGCCGCGGACCGTGGCAGCCAAAACACCGATTCGCGAGAATCGGCCGGACTTCCTGTTCGTAGTTGATTCCGGCCGCGTCCGGCACGCCGACAGGCGTCTGCGCGTGAGACGACGGCACATGAAGCACGCCGAGTATCGCGGCGGCTGTAGCGGTTCTGAGGATCCTGAACATGTTCATTCGGTCACCCGTTGAAGAAGCCACACGCAGTTGCCGTGCCACCGGGTGTCGCATCCCGCGCGAGCGCGCCATGGTCGGGAAGTCGAGAGCGGCGAACACCTTCGACCGATTCGACGCGTTGAGAAGCGCCGCCACGTCGCCGGGCCACGAGCCGCGTTTGCTATCCGAATGTGTGAGACACCATCCATTCGGATAGTGGAGACAGGAGCGGGCGGCCTCCGCGTCTGGTGAGCGCGGCCCGTTTTGCGTCGATCGCCACCGGGCATCGCTGTTGCTTCCGCGTCAACGACCGTGAACGGCGCCTAACCAACGAGGGCACCATGCGAGCAGACGACACCCGACCCAACGTGAAGATGTGCATATTCGCCGCGATCGCGTGCCTCTCAGCGGTGCCCGGGGCGACCGCCCAGCAGTTGCCCACGTCCCGGTCCGGCATCGTGCTCTTTACCCTGCCAGCCGATCGGCAACGGGTCGAGGAAATGGGATATACCGCCCTGAAGCCGTTCGGGCTCTCAGACGCCTACGAAATCCGAATCCGTCCGCCGTTCGAAACCTGGGGCAGCGCCGCCGACGCCGTCGAGATGCACGCGCGCTGGATGGCGACGGCATTTCGCGTTCAGCCGGCGAGCGCACCGGCATCGTTTCGTCACGCCAACGGATTCGATGTCGCGCTGCGGACGTTCTTCCTCGGTAGCGCCGACGGCCGCGTCGCATCGGTGCTGGTGGGCGTCCTGAAGAGCGGCACGCGGGCCGCCGTCATCGAGTTCGTCGCCGCCAACGCGCAATCGCCACAGGCCATCCAGCAGATGGCCGCCTTCATCGACGGCTGTCGCCTGGCGCATACACAAGTGCTCGTGTCCGGAAAGCCACCGCTGACGGTCTATGACGTGGAAGAGACGATCGACACGCTGCAATGGCTAATCGACGCGCCGCTCAACGCCGCACAGCGTGAAGTCATCCGGTCGAGCATTGTCGACGACTGGCGAAAGAAGGATGCGGGAACCATCGCGAGCGTCGGACGACTCCTCGATTTTCGAAACCAGGTGGTCAAGCTGCCCACGGCACAGCAGAACCTTGTCCGCAGGCAGAACGAGGTCGAGCTGATCGGCGCGCTGCGAACGGAAACGGACAGCGTCTCGACACTGCTCCTCGAGATATACGACGCAGCGCATCCGCCGATTGCGGCCGGCGCTCCAGCCCTCACCCGTCAGCAGGCGGACGCGGCGCTGGAGCTGTTCTATTTCATGGCCGGACAGCTCGAAGGCGTGCAGGCAACACCGAACGACGCCGCGAAAAACATGTGGGCCGGCAATCTGGCGCGAACATGGGCCACGCTCCCCGCCGAGACGCGGAAGGCGATCGCCGCGATGCCGGTGACGTGGGCGCTGACACTCTCGGTGTGGACGGACATGATTCCGGCGGTTCGCGAGCAGGTCAAGGCCACCTACGCACAGATGGATGTCGTCAAGGCGTTACGGTCCGATTTCATCGCGGCGAGGAACCAGGCCGCTGCTCCCGCCTTGTCAACTTCGTCTCAGCCGCCCGCGGCGCCTCCGCAAGCAGAAGGCGCCGTCGACGTAAGCGCCCAGATCTCGAAGATGAACGCGAATTACGCGGCGACGTCTTCGATGCTGACGTCGGGATACAACTCGACCATCAACATGATGGCGGCGATGGGCAACATGTCCGGCCCGCGTTACAAAGTGCGGTGATACGGACGACTCACGTGTTTCGCAGCGCCATTGCTGGATCGATGCGAGCCGCGCGCCATGCGGGCCCGGCGATCGACAGCGCGGCGGTGACAACCAGGACGACCGTCACGAACGCGAACGTCCCCAGATCCAACGGCCGCACGCCGAACAGCATCGTCTCGATGAGACGGCTGGAGACAGCCGAGAGCGCAAGCCCAATCGCCGCGCCGGTTGCGATGACGCGAGCGGCGTTCACGATCACGAGCCGAAGCACGTCGTTCGTCGTCGCGCCGAGCGCACGCCGCACGCCGATGTCGCGCACGCGCTGCTGAACCGAGTAGGCGAGCATGCCAAACACGCCGACCATCGCCAGGACGAGCGCCAGCGTCGCAAAGGCGACCACCATCACGGCTCGGAAGCGGTGGCGGCCGGTTGCCGCCCACGCGATGTCTTCGAGCGTCATGACGTTCGTCACCCCAACGAGCTGCTCTTTGTCGATTCGAGAAATGGCGGCGCGGACCGCAGGCGCCAGCGCCTCTGCTCGGCCCGACTTCGGCCGCACGACCACGAACATGTCGTCGGAGATGAGTTGCGATATCGGCACGTAGAGCTGTACGAAGTCTTTCGATTCGTCGGGGCGGCCCTTCACCTGGCGCGCCACGCCGATGATTTCGCGGACGACCGGTTTTGCCTGCGGCGAAGACGTCGGGCGTAAGGCGACTCGCTGGCCGATCGGCGATCGGCCGCCCCCGAAGCTGCGCGCGAACGCCTCGTTGACGATGCAGACGGCCACGCCGTCGCGTGTATCGCGGCGATCAAACACACGTCCGGCCAGGATCGGCAAGTCGAGCGTCGAGAAGTACGTGGCACTGACGATCTGCTGGCTCGTGCTCGGCCGCTGGCCCTCGTCAACTGGAGGATCGCCGACGATTTCGAACGACAGCTCACCGGAGTCGAAGAAGTCGAGCGGCAGGTCGCTGGCCCACGCGACGCCGGCAACGCCCGGAACGGCAACAATCTCAGCCTCGACCTGATCGAAGAACTGCTCCAGCGATTGCGGAGTCGGGTACTTCGAGCCCAGCGGATCGACGAGCATCGACAGCACGCTTTCAGCGCGAAACCCGCGGTCGAACGCGTCGACGGCAATCAGCGTCCGGAGCAACAGGCCCGCGCCGAAGAGCAGCAGAACCGCCGTCGCCACCTCGCCGATGACGAGAAGTCCGCGAAGCGTGCCACCGCCCGTCGTGGTACGGCTGTCGGAGGTGATGACCTGCGCCGACGAGAAGCCCGTGGCTTTCCACGCCGGCATCACGCCGAACACCAGCCCAACGACCAGCGCGGCGACGGCACAGAAGCCGATGACGCGCATGTCGAACGCGAGCGTGACGGTCGCCGGCAGCAGACCCCGCGGAATGAGCGAAGGCGCCACGCTCAGGATGGCCGCGCCAACGCCGATCCCCATCGCGCCGCCTAACAGCGAAAGCACGACGCTTTCGGTCAACAGCTGCCGGATGATTCGGCGCCGGCCGGCGCCGAGCGCCGATCGGACTGCCAGTTCGCGCGTGCGCACGGTCGCGCGCGCGAGCAGCAGATTGGCGACATTCGCGCAGCAGATCAGGAGCACGAACCCGACGACGCCGAGAAACAGCATCGACGTGAGCCGCAGATCGCTGCCGATCATCGAATCATGCATGCCTTCGAGCGCCACGCCGCGGCCCTTGTTCGTCTGCGGGAATTCACGCGCGAGGCTTTCCGCGACGGCGGCCAGATCCTTCTCCGCGGCTTTGATCGAAACGCCAGGCTTCAAACGCCCGACGACCTGGAACGCATAAAAGCCGCGGGCCCTCGGAGGGAGATTGACCAGGGGCCTCATAGCCCACAGGCTGGTCTGCCCGAGCAGTTGAAAATCCTTGGGAAGAACGCCAATTATCGTCCACAGCGATCCGTCGAGGCGGATCTCGCGTCCAATTACAGACGGATCGGCGTTGTATCGCGTGCGCCAGAACGGCTCGCTCATGACGACGACGTTCGGGTGTCTCGCCTCGTCGTCAGCGGAAAACGTGCGGCCGGCGATCGCGGTGACGCCGAGGACGTCGAAGATTCCGGCTGTCACCCACTGCCGTGTCACCGTTTCGGCGTTGCCGTCCGCGCCGGCCATCACCATCTGACCGACACTGGGCGTAAAGCCGGCAATCTTCTCGAACGTGCGGCTGCGTGTGTTCCAGTCGAACATGTTGAGCGGCGACACGTAGCCCCGCGCCGTTTTCGCGCTGTGTTCCCAGATCGTCACGAGACGATCGGGTGCGCGGTACGGCAGCGGTCGCAGCAGCGTGCCGTCCGCGAGCGCGAAGATCGCGCTGTTGGCGCCGATGCCGAGCGCGAGGGTCAATGTCGCGACGAGGGTGAAGGCCGGCGAGCGCTTGAGCTGCCGAAACGCGAACGTCACATCGTCCCGGAGCTCTTCGAGCCAGATGGTGAGGCGCATTTCGCGATCTCGCTTTCTGCCAAGGTCCGTCATCGTGCGTTTGAGGCTCGCGAGGTCGCCGAGTCGAGCGATCGCGGCCTCGTGTGCGGCTTTCGGCTCAATGCCACGGTCGACGAGCTCGCGCGTTCGCATCTCGATGTGCAAGGCGAGCTCTTCGTCGACCTCTTGATCGATCGGGATGCGCCACAACCACGACCGGAGCGAGCGCTTCATGTGGAGAACAGGACTTTCGAGACGCCGGCGGCGAACCGCTTCCAGGTGAGCATCTCGGCGGCGAGTTGCTCGCGGCCGGCGTCGGTCAGGCGGTACAACTTTGCGCGCCGGCCGAGCTCGGAGATGCCCCACTCGGCTTCAACCCAGCCGCGGCGTTCCAGGCGGTAGAGGGCCGGGTACAGGGACCCTTCTTCCACGAGCACGGCGTCGCCGCTGGTCTCCTCAATGGATCGCGCAATCGCATAGCCGTGGCGCGGCCCCCTCGCTAACGTCTTGAGAATCAAGGCATCTAGCGCGCCGTAGAGGAGCGCGTTCTGAGTTTTGGGCAGCATGGACATCGCGTTCGATATTACCCAGACGCTCTGGGTAATGCCTTAGACGGATAAGGCGGCCCGCGGGTTTGCGGGGAACTACGAAATCGACAGCCGCTGATGAAGCCAGGCCTTGGCGACCGTCCAGTCGCGTTCAACCGTCGCGGTCGAGACATCGAGCGCGGTCGCTGTTTCGGCGATAGTCAGGCCGGCAAAGAATTTCAGTTCCACGACGCGGCACAGGCGCGGGTCGAGCGCGGTCAGTTCCGTGAGCGCCTCATCCAGCGCCAGGACGTCAACCGGCGACTCCCGCGGTTCCGGGAACGCCGCGTCGAGCGCCACGATCGTGATGTCGCCACCGCGCTTTCGCGCGTACTTCTTCCGCGCGTGATCGACGAGGATTTCGCGCATCAGCCTTGCCGCCATGGCGAAGAGCTGGGTCCGGGTCTGAGGCGACGCGCCCGCCGGGCCCGTGAGCCGGAGGTAAGCCTCGTGGACGAGCGCCGTGGCCTGGAGCGTGTGTCCCGGGCGCTCGGCCCGCAGCCGGGCGCGAGCCACCCGCCGCAGCTCGTCGTACACGATCGGCAACAGACGCTCGAGCGCGCTCGCATCGCCCTGCTGCCATTGGTGCAGAAGCGCCGTCACATCCCGTTCCGGTCCGCGCTCCGGCATCTGAGAAGGGCCTTGCACGAATAGTACGGTCTTTCCAGGCGACCGTGATGGAAAACCCCACTCGTTTGCGCCTCTGCTCCTGAGCGGCCGCCACGGCCGCCCCCCCGATGGCGATGACCGCGATGGGCGCGGTTCCGCCGGCGGGACCAGAAGGAGCGGGTCATGTCCAGGTCCTGCGCCCAATCGCGCCTCGGATTGCTTGCCGTGCTCGTAACCGCCTGCGTTTTCCTCGCTCACGTCTGCGCTGCTCAGGGACTGAGTGGGGCGCTCATCGGCAGCGTCAAGGATGGAGAGGGTGGCGTCCTCCCTGGTGCTCTGGTACGCATCACGTCGCCGGCGCTGATCGGGCGCGAGCTGAAGGTGACGACGAACGAAAAAGGACAGCTGCGATTCGCGGCCCTGCCTCCAGGCTCGTACTCACTCGACATCGAGATGCCGGGATTCGCGACGTACCACGAAGAAGACATCAGCATCGGCGCGGGCGCGACCATCGAGCGAACAGTCGTGTTGAAGCTGGCCGGGATGGCCGAATCGCTGACGGTGCAAGGCGCGGGCTCGCGCATCGAAGCGCGCGGATCGGGACTCGAGACGCGATTGCGATCCGAGGACCTCAGGGCGATCCCGACCGGGCGTTTCAGCATGTTCGATCTGGTCAGGACGGCGCCAGGGATTTCGCCGACCTCGGCGAGCGGCACGACGACAACCGTGTCCGCGACCAGCGTGTCGGCACTCGGATCGAGCGTCAACGAGAATCAGTTCCTGATTGATGGTACGAACTTCACGTGCCCATGCAGCGGCGTCGCGCGGTCGGAGCCGGGCATCGACTTCATTCAGGAAGTCCAGGTCCAGTCTGCCGGCGCGTCCGCAGAATTCGGCAACCTGCAGGGCGCGGTGATCAACGTCATCACCCGGCAAGGCGGCGAGACGTTTCAGTACGACGCTTCGTACTATGGACAAACCGCTGGGTTGACGAGCCAGCCGGTTGTACGCGCCGTCACGGCCGGCAGCCAACCGACCAGCGGGTACACGCGAATCAAGTACCGCGACTTCACGACGAATGTCGGCGGACCCGCGATGCGCGATCGGCTGTGGTTCTTTGGCGGGTACCAGTACTTGCGCGACTACGACAGCCAACCTGGCGTCGACCCGAAGCTCCCGAGGACCTACGAGCAGGGTAAGGGTTTCGCGAAGCTCACCTGGCGGCTCGCACCAGGGCTTCAGTTGTTGCAAAGCGTTCACGAGGAATCGTGGGTCAATCCACCGCCCCCGACGACCGCGACACCGTTCGAGGCCACGACACGAAACCACGCGACGGTCCCGGCGATCACCTTCGGCCATCTCACGCACACGTTGTCGTCCAATACGTTGTGGGACGTGCGCGCCGGACGGTTCGTCGTCTCTGAAAAACGCCCGCCAAGCACGGGAGTGCTGACGACCGCGAGCCATCTCGACAACGTGACGGGAATCAGGACGGGCGCTCCGGAAACATTCGGCGAGCGGCATTATCTGCGCACGACCGCGAAGGCCACCCTCACGCACTACCAGACCGGAGCGATGCACGCCGATCACGAGTGGAAGTTCGGCGGCTCCTTCGAACGCGGCGAGCATCGTCACTCCACGGTCCTCCCGACGGGCGTCGGGTTCGTCGACAGCAACGGACGGCCGTTTCAGTCGATCTCGCGTGACCCATTCCCCGACGGCGGTCTCTCCCTCACCTCGTCGGTTTTCGCGAGCGACGCGATCACGTTGGGGGATCGGCTCACGCTGAACGTCGGCGTGCGCTTCGATCACAGCCGCGCCATCAGTCAGGATCTGCCCGCGCTCGATCAGCAAGGGCGGGAAACCGACACGATGATCGCCGGTCTGGGGACGCTATATACGTGGAACATCCTGTCGCCGCGGCTCGGGCTCGCCACGAAGCTCAGCGCTGACGGCCGCACGATGCTGAGGGCAAGCTACGGGAGATTCAGTCAGGGCGTGCTGACCGGAGAGTTTGGCTCGTTTCACACCGGTGTCTCGCCGATCACGACGCGGGCCTTCGACGCGGCAACCGGCGGATACACGACGCTCGTCTCCGTCCTCGATCCGAAAGTCCAGCTCCAGCTCGATTCCGAGATCCGCGCCCCACATTCGGATGAGTACTCAGTCGGAGTGGATCGAGAACTCGGCCACCGCATCGGGGTGGCCGCAGCATACGTTCACAAGGGCGGCACCAACTTCATCGGGTGGTCGGAAGTGGGCGGTCAATATCGGCAGGAAACGCGGACGCTGGCCGACGGCAGCACTCTGCCGGTGCTGGTGCTCGTCAACGCCGCGTCGGCTCGTCGCTTCCAACTCACCAATCCCGATGGGTACTCGCTGGCCTACAACGGTCTCGTGACAACGATTGAGAAGCGTCCGTCCCATGGGTGGCAGGCGTTCGGCTCGTATACCTTCTCGCGAGCGGAAGGACTGCAGGTGTCCAGCGGAACCACAGCCGCGGCTGAACAACTGAGCACGCTGACGTCATCTGGCGTGTTCGGACGGGATCCGAACGATCTCCAGAACGCGCGTGGCCGGCTGGCCAACGATCGGCCGCACATGTTTCGCGTCATGGGCAGCGTCGATGTGCCAAGGACCGGCTTCGTTCTGGCTGCCAACTACCGGTACTTCAGCGGCAAGCCGTGGGCCGCGACCACGCAGGTCTCGCTCGGGTCGCAGGGCAGCCGGCGCATTCTGCTCGAGCCGCCCGGGTCGCGCCGGCTGTCGTCGCAGTCGCTGCTCGACTTCCGCGTGTCGAGAACGCTCCGATTTGGCGGCACCGGACGCGTCGAACTGTTGATGGACCTGCTCAATCTGCTCAACGACACCGCGGAAGAAGGAGTCGTGACCGACAACCGTTTCAGCTCCACGTTCGGACAGCCGAACGTGTTCATGAACCCGAGACGAGCCATGCTGAGTGCGCGGCTGAACGTGGGACGGTGACCGATGCGCCGAGCACTTCTGGCCGCCGCCGTCGTGGGTGCGGCGATCGTCTTGGGGTCGCACGTCGGGGCGACGGCTCAGGCGCGGTTGCGGCCGAGCGTGTATCAGACCACGCTCGAAGAGCCGAATCAGGTCACGCCGGAAATCACGACTGAGGAACTGGTGGCCATCCTGGCGGCGAAGAGCGAGCCGGTCTTCGACGTGCGAAGCCCGAAGGAATACGCGATTGGGCACATCCCCGGCACGATCAACGTCTCCGAGCTGGAAGTGCAACGGATCTCCGAGCTCTATCCCGATCGAGGAACGCGGATGATCCTGTATTGCAACGGTCCGTCGTGCGGAAAGAGCAAGCGGACGTCGGAACAGCTCGTGGCCTTCGGCTACACCAGAGTGCGGCGCTATCAGCTCGGGATATCGGTGTGGCGAGCCTTGAGCCACACCGTCCAGACCGACCTGCCTGGTTTCGACTACATCTACACGGGCGATCGCACGGCGGTCTTCGTCGACACGCGGACGCCGGCGGAATACGCGAGGGGAACGGTCGCCGGCGCCGTCAACATTCAGAAAGGAGAGGCGGCCGCCGCCAACGACGACGGCCGGCTTCCCCTGACCGACAAGGGCACGCGCATCGTCGTCTTCGGCCGGACGGACGAGCAAGCAAAGGTGGTTGCCACCGAGATCGCGGGGAAGGCGTACTGGAACAGCAGCTATTTCGGCGGCACATTCGACGACCTGGCCGCCGGACACTACATCAGAGCACTGCCGCCGCCGGCGATGCTCCCGCGCCCTTGAAGGGACTGCCTCGCCGAAGCTGCTGGGTTTAGAATGGCCTGCCCTCGATTATGTCGATCCGTCCCGACGATTGGCCGCATGCGCGGGCGGTGTTCGAGCATGCGCTCACCCTTCCCGACTCGGCGCGCCGCAGGTATGTGGCCGACGCCTGCGTCGGCCGCGACGAGCTGCGGCAGCACGTCGAGCGGCTGCTCGAATCGCACGGCAAGGCTGACGCCTTTCTCGAAGCACCGCTCGCAGCGGTGCTTGACGAGACGATTGCGGTGCGATCGCTCGAAGGCCAGCGGATCGGTCCGTACCTGCTGTCCGTGCGTGTCGGCACTGGCGGCATGGGCGAGGTGTACAAGGCGCGCGATACCCGGCTCGATCGGACGGTCGCGATCAAGGTCCTGCCGTCGCACGTCGCCAACGATCAGCAGGCGCGCGATCGGTTCGATCGTGAAGGCCGCGCGATCGCCAGCCTGAACCACCCGCATATCTGCGTTCTCCACGACGTCGGCGAAGCGACCGTGTCGAACCCGGACAGCGGCGCTCCCAGCGCTCAGCCTCCCCTCACCGTGCAGTACCTGGTCATGGAGCTCCTCGAAGGCGAAACGCTGGCGGCGCGGCTCGCCCGCGGACCGCTTCCTCTCGACGAAGCGCTCCGATATGCGACGCAGATCGCGTCGGCGCTCGACAAAGCGCACAGCGCCGGCATCGTCCATCGCGATCTGAAGCCTGGCAACGTCTTCCTGGTCCCCCGCAGCGGCGCGTCGCCGGCGGCCGACACCAAGCTCCTCGACTTCGGCCTCGCGAAGCAACACTCGGGATGGGCGGATGGGGCGCGGGAGCTGACGACACCGGGGATGATTCTCGGGACGATGCAGTACATGGCGCCCGAGCAGATTGAAGGCAAGGACACGGACGCGCGGACAGACATCTTTGCCTTCGGCGCCGTGCTGTTCGAGATGCTCACGGGACGGAAAGCATTCGAAGCGGACAGCCACGCCGCGCTGATGGTCGCGATCCTCGACCGCGAGCCCACGCGACTCACTGCGCTGCAGCCGCTCGTGCCGTCCTGGCTCGACGCGGTCGTCGGACGCTGTCTCGCGAAAGATCCGCGGCAACGCTGGACATCGGCGCGCGACCTGATGCTTGCGCTGCAGGCACCGCCGAACTCCGCGACAAGCCAGGCGCCAACCGCTCGGGTCAGTGCGCGGCGCGCCGGTTGGATAGCGGGCGCGGCGATCGTGTCCGCCCTCGGGGTTGCCGGCCTGTGGCAGGCCACTCGAACCGGCACGCCCGGTGTCGCGCGCGATTCCCAGCTGGCGTCGATCGCCGTTCTGCCGTTTCAGAGCCTTGCGCCCCGAGACGATCTGAAGTTTCTCGAGATTGGGATTCCCGACGCGATCATCAACAAGCTCGCCAGAGCGAGTCAGGTTCGTGTCCGCCCGACCAATGCGATCCTCAGATTCGTGGGGCAGGCCGTTAGTCCGCGCGAAGCGGCAAAGACGCTGGCGGCGGAATACGTCCTGACCGGCACGCTGCAGCCGACCGGCGCGCTGCTGCGCGTCAGCGTTCAACTCGTGCGGGCCGCGGACGACACTTCCCTTTGGGGCGATCACTACGACATCGACCGGAAGGATCTCCTGACGCTGCAGGACGAGATCGCCGCGGAAGTGGCCGCGGCATTGCCGATTCGCATGTCGACCGCCGATCGCGATCGGCTCACCCGCCCGCAACCGAGGAACACCGAGGCGTTCGAGCTCTACCTCCGCGGTCGCGCCGCGGTAGTGCAGAACACGTCGGAGAGCACGCGCTATGCGGTCACCAGTTTCGAAAAGGCCATTGCGATCGATCCGCGTGACGCCCTGGCGCACGCCGGCCTGGCGACCGCGTCTGCTCAGATGCGCATCAGGTTTGCGCCAGAGCCGGAGCAGCAAGACTGGGTCGATCGCTCGCAAAAAGAAGCCGCGGCTGCGCTGGCGCTTGATCCAAATCTGGCCGAAGCGCACGAGGCCAGAGCCGCGGTGGCCCGCAACAACGAGTTCGACTGGGATCTGGCGATCAACGAGAGCGACCGCGCGCTCGCGCTCAACCCGAGCCTGGATATGCCGCATTTGTATCGGGCGGCCGCGTTTTACCATTTCGGATTGCTTGATCGCGCGCGCGCGGAAATCCGGCTGGCGATGGAAAACAATCCGATGAATCGGAGCGAGCCTTTGCGCTATCTGGGCACGACGGCGCTGCTCGGTGGCAAGTTCGCTGAAGCGGAGTCGTCACTCCGAAGCTCGCAGGGGTCGACCATCAGCGAAAGCGGCGGCACCTATCTGGCGCAGGCGCTGTACTACCAAGGGAAGAAGACCGAGGGCGAAGAGATTCTGACGGTGGTCGCCGCGAGCAAGAGCGCGCAGGCCGGAAGACGCGCCCAGGCTATCCTGGCTAGCTACCTGGCCGCGAGAAACGAACACGTGAAGGCGCGGGCCCTCATCACTGACGTGCTAGCAGGCACATACATGGATCACCACGTCGCCTACGGTCTGGGCGTCGCGTTCGCACAGCTCGGCGATCTTACCGAGGCGCGGCGTTGGCTGACGCGCGCGGCAGCGGAGGGGTTTCCCTGTTACCCGTGGTACGAGCGCGATCCGCTGATGCAACCGCTCAAGTCCGATCCTGCGTTTCAGGCATTCATGAAGCAGCTGAGCAACCGGTTCGACGCGAATCGTGCACGCTTTGGCGGCTGACGACCACCGCCGATCACTTCACCACGCGCACCTCGAAGTCGCCCTGCCTTCGCAGGACGGTGACGCTGACGTCGAGCGGATGCCGCTCGAACAGCAGGTCCACCGTGCCGAGCGAGAGATCGACGTTCTCGATCCGGAGTGAATAGAGAAACGGCGGCAGCATCGCGCGCTCGATCGAGAGCCTCCGCGCCGCCACATCGACCGACAGCCGCAGGCAGGCCTGAAGTAGACCGAAGACCACGCCTGACGACCACGCCTGCGGCGAGCACGCCACGGGATATAACGTCGGCCCTTCGCCCGGCCGGCGGTGAAAGCCGCAGAACAGCTCCGGCAGCCGATGCCCGTCCATCGAGAGACTCGCCTCGAACAGCGCTGAGAACGGCGCGCCGATCAGATCGTCGAACCCATATCGCGACAGCCCGGCCGCGACGATGCCGTTGTCGTGCGGCCACACCGAACCGTTGTGATACGACATCGGGTTGTATCTCGGCTCCGTCGACGCGATGGTGCGAATGCCCCACCCCGAAAACATTTCCGGCCCGACCAGCTGCTCGGCGACTCGCCGCGCGCGTTCCGGCGACGCAATCCCGCCGAACAGGCAGTGCCCGGCGTTCGAGCTTCGGACCGCGCAGGGTTTCTTGTGTCCGTCGAGCGCGAGCGCGTAGGTTCCGAGATCGTCGAGCCAGAAGCGATCCTCGAACGCTCGGCGCAACCGCTCCGCGCTGTCGCGCAGCGCCGTGGCGCGCGCGCCATCGCCCAGCGCGTCCGCGAGCGCCGCGGCGCGGCGGCGCGCGTCGTAGACGTAGGCCTGCACCTCGCACAGCGCGATCGGCGGCTCCGCCAGCGAGCCGTCGGCGTGAAACACGGAATCCTGCGAGTCCTTCCAGCCCTGGTGGACGAGCCCGGTCGGCGAATGGCGCGCGTACTCCACAAACCCGTCGCCGTCGCGGTCGCCGCACTCGTCAATCCAGGCGAGCGCCCGCACCACGTGCGGCCACAGCCGGATCAGGAACTCGCGATCGCCGGTTCGATCGAAGTACGCACCGGCCAGCATGACGAACAGCGGCGTCGCGTCCACGCTGCCGTAGTAGCGGCCGAACGGCACCTCGCCGAGGCGAGCCATCTCGCTGCTGCGCGTCTCGTGCAGGATCTTTCCGGGTTCGGCGTCCTGCTGCGGGTCCACGTGATCGGCCTGCGTCGCCGCCAGGTATTCGAGCACGCCGCGGGCGATGCGCGGGTTGATCCACAGCGTCTGGAACGCGGTGACGATGCCGTCCCGGCCGAACGGCGTACTGAACCAGGGCACTCCCGCATAGGGATACTCACCGTACGGCGTCGTTGACACCAGCATCCGCAGATCGGCGGCCGATCGGCGGAGCCAGTGATTGAAGCGTTCGCTGGAGCTCTCGACCATCGCGTAGCCGCCGCGGGCGTGGTCGAGCGACGCGGCCGCCTCCGATTCCGCGCGTTCCAGCGCCTTGATGGCGGCCGGACGCCGCTCCCGATCGCAGCGAATCGCGAGCGTCAGCACCGTCGGTGTGCGCGGAGCGAGCTCGTACTCGAATCGGGCCATGCCGGGCGTCGCGGCGGCCGGCACCTCGCTCCACTCGAGAACGGTCGAGCGGCGCTCGCCATCCAGGCCGCGATAGTCGAGCCGCAGCGTCGCGCCGTCGATCACCGGCGCGCAGCGGGTGCCGCGGCGCTCGCGCGTCATGCCGCGAACTTCGAAGATGTCGGCGAAGTCCGCGTCGATGTCGAAGGTCAGCGACACGCGCACCGGCTGGCGACTGTAGTTCCACAGGCGAAGCCGCTCGTGCCACGTCGCATCCCACAGGAATCGTCCACGGAACAGGTGGACCACATCGCGGGCGAGCACGCGATCGCCGTCGCCGAGCGGGATATCCGG
>Ga0068863_100000529_pt1 | contig 38983 bp, 21 predicted proteins | sample KBSSwiS62_FD_66596 | JGI IMG/M metagenome (GOLD analysis project Ga0068863, IMG submission 66596) | Switchgrass rhizosphere microbial communities from Kellogg Biological Station, Michigan, USA - KBS Switchgrass S6-2 | ecosystem: Host-associated > Plants > Roots > Rhizosphere > Soil ... | reverse complement strand
CTTATTTAGGCGGAACATAGCGGAGATGGTCGCAGCCATGACCGAAGACGATTCGAATATTGAGAGTGAAAAAGCCTCCCCCCAATATCTTTGATTAACCGGGACGTCTTGCGAGTTGGGAACGAGCAAGATCGAACCGCCATAGGCGGTCCCGCAGGGCGAGGGTGAGCGGGAGCGAATCGAGTCAACCTTGGAGCGTTCGGAATGATAAGGAAAAACCTCTCCGCCTTCGTGCCGAGCCGGGTGAAGTACGTGAAACTGTTTCGGTACCGTTTTTATATGGCTGCGTTTCGCAGGCCATTGGTTGCCTCATTTTGTCGTTGCCGGAGCCGAGCACATTGCCTTGGAGCGTTCGGAATGATAAGGAAGACCTCCCGCCATTGCGCCGTGCCGGGTGAAGTACGCGAAGCTGTTTCAGTACCGTTTTTTAAATGGCTGCGTTTCGCAGGCCATTGGTTGCCTCATTTGTTAGCGTGTCGAGTTCACTTTTAGAAATTGTTTGATCAATTCAACCCTCGGTTCCTCATACGGCTCAGGATCTCCAAAAAGCAATTCGAGTTCCTGGGGGATGCAATCCTTCTGCTTTTGATAAATTACATTAACCCAATGCCCAAGATTATCTTTGTTCCATATTGCCAATGGATGCCTGATATTGAGTGAAGCACTGCGGGCCAATAAACAATCATCGTTTTCGTCCTCTAAGTGAACGTGATTATCTAGATCATACGATGACTTTTCTAATATTTTAAGTACTTTTTTTAGCAAGTAATCATAGCCATCCACGTTACCGCAAATAACCAATTCCATATTTATGCATGCGTTTATATATACGGGTCTTTCTATTATTCGCAATCTCGGACGCTTAATTTCCTCCGTTAATGCGGGAGCGATAAGTATCCGCATGCTATTTGATTCAAAATCAATTTCGTCTAAATGAATGAAAGCTGAACTAGCTTTGGCTCTCTCAAGGCAATTTATCAAATATTGATATCCCTCGATATCGCCAAACAGAAGAGCCTCAGTTTTTACTTCAAAATAATCCCAAGATATAAATGCTGTGCGATATCGAATGCAGAAAATATTTTTCATTTTAACAATTCATCTAGTGAAATATCCCCAGATATCGGAACCAAACTGTTTAGCTGATCTGCTATTAATCCGGCATACATTTCTTTTTTATCTTCATCTCCCGCCTCGCCGGCTGCAACATAATTTCTTGCTAAATTATCGAATTGATCGGCTTGAGCAGGAGCAGCTGCAAGTGTTAAAAGCAGAGCAATTGCAGGAATATATTTTGCCGTATTGCCTCCACCACTCTTAGGACAAAATCCTCCCTGCGCGTTTACGGCCTTCACGGCGTTTTTGATGGCATTATTAAATTTTCTGTCATTTTTCATTAATTTTTGCACAACCTTTGGAAGCGGTCCGTCAAATCCGCTGGTTTTTGTATTAAAATCCCATTTTAGGTCTCCAATTTGTATGTGGACGCCTCCTTGAGCTTGACCTGGAACCGGCACTTCTGCATGCACCATTACATTTCCATTATTATAGTATGTTTGGCTTATTAAACCTAAAGTATCTACGTAACCTATGGGATCATTGCCGACGTATGAATACAGTGTAGAATCGGCTGATTCTCCGACCGGATCTCGACTTAACCATCTACCCGAAGTCGGACCGTAAGAGCGATACCAAGTTAGATTAAGTCCGCTGATTTGATGCATGTACATTCCTGCATATTGGAAATCGCTAAGATTGCCTCCTTGGATAAGTGTGGACTGTCCAAAGGGATCATACTCGTATCTCGCTTGAATCGTCCCGGCACTGTCGGACATTTCCCGGACTGAACCCAAGTGATCTCTGGTATAAAAATACGCACTTCCACTGATCTGCTCACCTTGCCCATAAAATCGCTTCGTCACCGTATTAGACGCGTCCCGTTCCTCCGCGATGGCTGCACCCATCCACAAATGCTGCTTCGTCGAGGTAGCCGTACCGGAACTGTCTTTTTCAACGATCTGCACCCGACGCCCCAATCCGTCGTAGGTGAACAGGGTCGAAGCGCCATTCGCGTACGTGATCGACAGTAATCGGTTTTCCACGTCCCAGGTATACGTCTGGCCGTTACCGTTGGTGAGCATGTTGCCAGCCAAGTCGTAAGTCGGACTGACCGTGCTTCCGGGCGGAACCACCACTTGATAATTGTTCGTTTGCGCATTGCCGCTGCCGTCCATCGCCACGACGGATACCGTATTGGTTCCTGTCGACAAGACCGGGTTGGACACGAAATTTGTGCTCGTCGTCATCGAGGCCTGCTGGCCGTTGACCTTCACCGTGCTCGGCTCGCTCACCGTTCCCTGGAAACGCGTCGCGCCTCCGCCGCCTTCCGTCGTGATCTGGTTGACGCTGTTCACGGTTGTCTTGTTTACCGCTCCGTCCATCTGCTCGCTCGTCCGGTTGCCCGCGCTGTCGTAGCTGTAATAGTACTGCTTGAGAACCGCGTTCGTCGAATCCGTTTTCTTCACCGCGCTGAGCAATTGTCCCGCCGGGTCGTAGGCCGTGTCCAGGGGCGCGGATAGGTGAGCTTGGCTCAAATGGGTGAGCGTTCGTAACCGAGAAGCTGTCTCTAGTGTTTAGCTTTTTTTGGCAACCCGGGTGCTATGGTTGGCCTGTGGAGTTCAATTATCATCCCATAGCTCTGAGTCGGACATAACCTCAAAGTCTTGCGAACGACTTAAGGTGCGAGCTAATTTAGCATCACTGGGATATGCTCGCGACACAACTTCATAAGCCCATGCTATGTCTAATTGGATCGTGCCAATATCAGATCGCGCACGTAATAATACATCGAATATTATTAAATAATCCCAACACATAATAGCATCAGAAGAAGATAGTATTTTCTGAGCCCCTCGATATGTAATTAGTCTTTGAATACTGGCATCTCGATCGACTTTCAGAATGAGATTCCGGTTCTGATAATATTGTAACGCTTTAACGCAATGGTTATAGAATAATAGATTATCTGTGCTTTGCAGGGGGTCATCAAATTTGCGATCAGAGAATAATATTCCGTCTCTGAACATCAAAACTTGCTTAATGTTATTAAGCAGGCATCGACATGGACCCTTAACGCTTTCACGATATAAATCCGCTTCTATTTGATTATATAAAATAGAACTCATTGCTGACTAAGCGTAATTTGATTCTATCGACGTGTACTTATTTATTCACAAGAATAATTAACGTAGTGCTCAATGCGTTAATGCTTTAACAGCTTGTTGCGTCAGAAAAACTGCTCCTGAACCAAGATTATTTAAAAGCTCGGCGGCAGGTCCGGAAATAACTGCCCCATCGGGCCCAACAATCATTGCGGTAACAGTGCCTCCGGCGGGGCCACCGCCAACTAAGGCTATTCCGCCGCCTTGAAGATCTACTTGTTGCATTGTGAATCCTTCTTTATCGTAGAATTTTGCAAATCTACCCAATGCTGTCTTCAAAAAATCTATTTTTTGTTGAGGACACTGCGAATCTATTTTATTTGCAAACTTAGTGAGCGCGTCTACGGCTTTAGACATGCGGTTCGAATTTTTCGCGATATAATTAGCAACACTTTCTCCGAGTCCCTCGATAGAAGCTGTATCGTTTGTTGCAAAGGCCGTGTCTAACATGACCTTCAGCTCACCTAATGTCTCAGGCGGAGTTTCAAAAAGGCCAAGAATATCCTTTTTATTAATCGGATTATTGCCGACGTAAGAATATAATGTGCTATCCGCACCTTCACCGAGCGGATCTCTCGATAGCCATCTCCCCGTACTGGAATCATAAACGCGGAACAAAGTTATATTCAGCCCGCTGGCAGCGTGTTCATACATTCCTGCATACTGCTTATCGCTAGCGACAGCAATCGTGCCCACAGGCGTGACTCTCCCGTAAGGATCGTACTCGTACCTTGCCTGGATTGTCCCTGAATTATCGGTCATCTCCCTCACGGAACCCAAGTGATCTCTGGTGTAGTAATACCCCGTTCCGGCAATCTGTTCTCCTTGCGAATAAAACCGTTTCGTCACTGTATTAGACGCATCTCGTTCCTCAACGATGCCCGCTCCAACCCACAAATGCTGTTTCGTCGAGATAACTGCGCCGGAACTATCCTTTTCCACGATTTGAACCCTGCGACCCAATCCGTCATAGGTGAAGAGAGTCGAAGCACCGTTCGCATACGTGATCGTGAGCAATCGGTTCTCCGCGTCCCACGTATAAGTCTGGCCGTTGCCGTTGGTGAGCATGTTACCAGCCAAGTCGTAAGTCGGACTGACGGTACTGCCAGGCGGAACCACCACTTGATAATTGTTCGTTTGCGCATTGCCGCTGCCGTCCATCGCCACGACGGACACGGTATTGGTCCCCGTCGCCAAGACCGGGTTAGCGACGAAATTTGTGCTGGTCGTCATGGTCGCCTGCTGACCGTTGACCTTGACCGTGCTCGGTTCGCTTACAGCGCCCTGGAATCGGGTGGCGCCGCCGCCGCCTTCGCTGGTGATTTGGTTCACGCTGTTCACGGTTGTCTTGCTGACCGCCCCGTCCACCTGCTCGCTCGTCCGGTTGCCCGCGCTGTCGTAGCTGTAATAATACTGCTTGAGCACTGCATTCGTCGAATCCGTTTTCTTCACCGCGCTGAGCAATTGCCCCGCTGGGTCGTAGGCCGTGTCCAGGCGCGTTGCCGGGTTGCTGTCTATTTGGGACTTCCAGTAGGTAATCTGTCCCAAGGCGTCGTAACCGTAGTCGAACTTCGAAATGACCGCGCTGGAACTGTCGAGGTTGCTGATCGTCTTCAAACGCTGGTCCCCGGTGTTGCCGTAATAGCTGTAGTTGGTCACCTGTCCGTTCGGGTAGGTCATCGAGGCCAGGCGTCCCGCGCCCTTGTCGTTGCCGGAACCAAGCGCATTAGCGTCATCGACGTAGTTATACCCGAATGCCCCGAGCGGATTGGTGATTCCGGTCACGCGGCCCATGGCATCGTAAGCAACCGTCGACGAGTTGGCGCTGCCGTTGATCGACCGGTTCGTCATCCGGCCCAACTCATCGTAGCTGCAGGTGACATCGGCCGAACTGCCCAGCACCGAGTTGGTGATTTTTTGCACCCGGCCTGCCCCCGTTGTGGGAGTGCCGTAGGGATCCGTGACATAGGCGTTATATTCATAACCGACCGTGCCCCAACCGTTGGCCACCGAGGTCATCCGCAGGTAATTGGTGTCGTACAAAATATTGACCGTCGATGTGGTCAATCCGCTGTAGGCGATTTTCTTGAGACTATCATCGTCAAAGTAGGTGTAAGTCTTGGTCTGGCCTCGCGCATCGTTCACCGTCTTGAGACGGCTGGTGTTGTTCTCAAAGGTATAGGTGGTCGCTAGGCCATCGGCATAGGTCTTTTGCGTGGCCCGGCCCTGCAAATCGCGTGTCCAACTGGTGACGTGCCCCGCCGGGTCGGTCATCGAACCCAGGGCGCCACAGGTGCACCACTGATATTGCGTGCGGTGTCCGTCCGGATCGATCGCCTGCGCCAACTGCCGCAACGGACTGAATTGCTGCTGGGTCCAGTGCCCAAGGCGGTCCCGCAGGAACACCGGGTCCAGCCGCTGCCAGATCACCTGCTCGAAACTCCCATCGGGATACGCCACGCTCGTGATGCGGTCAAGATTGTCGTAACCCAGCGTCAGGGTATAGCCTTCCGAATCGCTGATGGTATAGATGCGTCCATATCCATCGTAAGCCAGAGTGGTCTTATCGTGGCTACCGGCCAGTGGGCCGTCGATGTTCAGGAGGTACCCGCTGCTGTCGTAGGTATAAGTGGTGACCCCGCCCTTGGCATCGGTAATCGTGGTGATTTGGCCCAGGCCGTTATACGTGGCCGTCGTCTTGCGCCCCGAGCCGTTGATATAGGTCACGGGCTCGTGCTGGCTGTTGTAGGTGTATTTGGCCAGCAAATCATTGCTGGCGGCGCGAACTTCCAGGAGATCGGTGTTGTTGCCATCGTAAAATAGGCGGACCGTCCGGCCACGAGGATCGACCGCCGAGGTGATCTGGCCAAAGCTGTTGCTGCTGAAGAGATAGGTCTGGGTGGTGCCGTCATCCAAAATGCGCGAGACGCTATTCGGTTGATTGCTGGTGCCGACGTAATTATGCGCCACGGCATCTCCCGCCGGAACGGGTTGGCCGGTCACCGGATCGATTGTCCCAACGACCGGAGTAACCGAATAACTATCAGGATATCCAAGGACCACAGAGCCGGGCGGAGCTTCCGTTCCGGAAGGACCGGTGGCCACCGGAGTACCGGGAGTAGGACCGCCTTCCAGGGGTTCTTTGGTGTAGGATATGACGCCTGATTCCACATTGGATACAGCCTCCTGCAGCCAGTGTGTTGTCTCCGCCTTGGTTTTATCGGGATAGAAAGGACTTTGCTTGCGGGTCCAATGATAACTGTTGAGTTCATGGCCGATCCAATTTTCCGTAATACTCACGTTTCCATCGGGCAAGGTGACCCGCAGGCCACGGGCCGTGGTATCGCCTGCAGGGGTGTACTGGTAAAAGAGAGTCTTCCCGTAAGGGGTCGTCAGCGAATCGATGAAATAGTTGCTGTCATAGGTATAGGCAGAAACATTCCCCTGCGCATCGGTGATCTGGATCAATTGAATGTTGGCGGCATCGTAGGCAAAGTGGGCCGAGCGTCCAAAGGGATCGGTGATCGTCTGGATCTTGTAGAACCCCGCCGCGCCGGCGGTATTGGTCAGGTAATTGAACGTGGTTTTTTGACCGAGCTGATCCTGAACATAGGTCAGGCGAAAATTGCCGTCGTACCCCAAGATGAGCGAGTTACGCTGCGGATCGAAAATCTGCTTGAGGAAAATGCGCCCGGTGCCGTCGGGCTGGCTGTAGACATCCTTGGAGCCGTCCGGCATCCGGCGCTCGTAGCTGGCCGGTCCGGTCTGATAAAGCTGCGCGTGCGATTCGATGTCGGGCGCAAAGACATTGTTGACGTTATCGAAGGAGCTGTAGTCATAGGTTTCCGTGCCGCCCCCCCGCAGGGTAATCGTCACATTTTGAGACGCATCCACGGAAAGATAGGACGTATATTCAAAAACCCAATCATTGCCGAAATTGGAAAAAGGAAGATTGGAGGGCTGATGGGCCTCCTGATAATTGTAACCGACCGTGAGCTGAACTTGGGGCCCCACTGGGACCTGGTAACCGACCGGGGTGTCCTCCAGATGGGTAGTGGCCAGCATCGAAAAAACGGAAGCCACGGTCATTGCCACTTTACCACCCGCACTCGCGTCGTTGGGACCATCTACTGTATTGCCGAGGCAATCCTTGCAGGCCTTTTTTCCCGTATCATCCTGGTCCCGGGCCAAGGCGCCGCCCCGTTCCCAGACTTGGGCTGCTTCGTCCTTGGAAACCGTCGTCCAGCCGTTGGGCAGAGGCCCTGCTGGGACAAGAAAATAGCCACTGGTCTCGGCTTCCAGTGCATCCGCCGTCACCCAAAATTCCGCCCCGGCGAAGGTGGGATCCTGGATCAGGTACTTGCCTTTTTTCTCGCGCACCAAGGCGGCAAAGTGACCGAGCTTCCAGTGCATGACCGAAGGGACAATGAGAGAAGCTCCATTGGACCGCTTGGCCATCTGGTAATCCATGCCGAGTTTCTCGGACCAGGTCTTCACCTGGGCCAGTGAAGTCCCCTTTGTCGTCGACGTGGCGCCCTCCACCATTTTGCTGCGGGGGTGGCGGTTTTTGCCCGCCGTCCGGATACTGTCCAAGGCAAAGGGACCGCACTTGAAAGCGACGGTGGGATGGGTCTTCATGATCTGGTAACCCTCCTTGGCGGCCTGGACTCGTTCCGCGCCCGTGCCGATGAATCCCCTTCCCTTGGTCTCCTCAAAGAACTTCTTGAGTTCACCGGTGCGTCCCAACTCGCCATTGAGGACCACAAGTTCCCCAAAGGCGCGGTCAGCCAGCGCGTGAAGTTCCCGCTCCGTGGCCGCTTTGAGCAAGTCCCACGAGGCCTGCCAGTCTTTCAAGGCCAGGCTCAGGTAGCCTGTTTGATAGTGGATGACGCCGAGGTTGTAATCGAGCGAGCCCACCCAGCGCGATTGCGGATGCTGGGTGACAAAATTCGTTAAGGAGGAAATATTACGGGACTTGTAGTACTGATGAAGCGCGGACGAAAGCGCCTGGTTCTCGCTGGTGTCGGTGGAGGTCCCCGTGGGGTAGAGCGGTTCCGGAAAGACCCGGGCCATGGTGATTTCCGCATCCGAGGGATCCGCAGGGAGATTAAGAGCTGGCGTGATCAGGCCGGCATCGCGTGGGCCGCGGTTGACTTTGACCTTGGGCGGCGGTGGCGGAACAAAGGCATGGACCTGCCCGGCCTCGGCGCTGACGACCAGGGAGAGGCTCAAGGGCGTTCCCGCAAAAAGCTGCAAGGGCAACAGGGTGATGCCCACCAATTGATAGAACCAACCAATGCGACGTGACGATCTAAGTTTCATGGCAAGCGAGTCTTTAAGGCAGGAGGGTGGCGTTGGTCGGCAATTCCAGGGTGATGGTCGGTGGAGTGTGGTCGCTGGCGTCGTTGGTCAAGCCCGGGTAAAGAGTGGGATCAAGCGTGTAGCTGACTGAACTCACCCCACTGGTGACGTATCCATTTTGGTAAGAGATGGCCTTGATCGTTTCCGAGGAATTGACCGAGATCGGGCCGGTGTAGACTTGGGAGCTGCTGGTGGGGGTGCTTCCGTCCGTCGTATAATAAATGATCGCCCCGGTCGGCGCATTGATGGCCACCTGACCGGGCGCGGTCAGGGAACCGCCGCCGACACTGAAGGTGGGCGGATCGAGCAGCGTGACGGTGATGTGGTACCTGTTAGCGAGGTAATACTCGATGGCTTGGCGGTCCTGGTCGCTGATCTTTTGGCTGTAAACCAGGACCTCGGCGATATCTCCGTCCCAGGCGTTCGTGCCACTGGAGCCCCGTGCGCCGATATCGAACTGGGCGCCGCTGGCGGTCATGGGCGTCGCGTATGGGCCGGATTGGGTCAGGGTCCCGTTGACATAGAGAGAGAGCAGGAGCCTGTCGTAATAGCCTTCGGTGACGGCAAAGGATGCCGAGGCCATGGCAGCCCCGGTGACGCTGCCGGCGTGAGCATTCACGTATAATCCGGGTGTGGTTCCCGTACTAATGCCCAGGTCATATTGCGAATACTTGTCCACCGCCACGCTATAAGCGTTCGTCGAGGTGGATTTGGCCACAACGATGATGGAGAGCTGGGAAGGATCCAGCGTTGGATTATTGGCCACGCCCAGGAACGTGGAACTTGCACTGTTAAACCGGAGTACAGGCTGGCCGTTGAGGACGTTGGAGACAATCGCCGGGCGCTTGGCGGTGGTGTTCTGGATAACGTCGTTGCCCAGCCCGGACTGGTCCTGCCAGCGACTAACGGTCCCGGACGCCGAGATGACACCGATATCGCTCCTGTACCACGCGACCAGACCCGATCGTGTGAAATTTGTCGTGGGATCGATGGTATATGTGGCGCTGACAACGGCGCTGGGGTTTTCTCCCGTTTCATACGCGATGGCCTTGATCGTTGTCGTAGACGCGACCGTGATGGGAGCCGTGTAGGCGGTCGAACTGCTGGTGGGCGTGGATCCGTCCGTGGTGTAGTAGATGGATTGCCCAGTCTCACCCGGGATAATCGTCACCGTTTGCGTGCTGGTGTAAGTTCCTTGAGCGAGCGAGAAGCTCGGACTGATGGCCACCGGTTTGGTGCCAATCGCATATCTTTGATAAAGGTAAGCCTCGAGATGTTTTCGATCCGCCGTGCTCAAGGGCGATTGGAAAATCAAAACTTCGGCGATACTGCCATCCAAGTAGTTGGCCGTAGAGTTCATCAAGCCGATCGTGAGAGCCTGCGTATTCGATCCGATCGCCGAGGTATAAGCCGTCTGGGTCAGAGTTCCGCTCACATAGAGAGACAAACTGGACTGGTCGTAAACACCTTCGAGAATCCCGTAGGTATTATTGGTGAGCGTCCCTGTCTGGCTCGTTCCATTGACGTATACCGTCGGACTGGCGCTGCTGTTGAAATGCAGGCCATATCCACTGGTCGAGGTCTGACCTTTATCCAGGATAGTTCCCGGATTGGTACTCGTTTGCTTGGCCACCGCCACGATGGTGATCTGGCTGGGATTGAGCTGCGCGCTGTTCGCCACGGTAAAGTAATTGCTGTTGGTGTGATTGAACGACACGGCGGGCTTGCCATTGACGCTACTGGTGATCAGCGAGGGTTGGTTCGCCGTTGTCGCCTGGACCGCATCATTGCCATTACCCGATTGATCCTGCCATTTTCCAATGGTGCCCCCACTCGCGGTAATTCCCGCATCGGCACGATACCAGGCAACCAATCCCGATTGATTGAAGGTCGCATTCGCATCGATCGTACAGGCCACCGTAACCACCTGGCTTGCCGCGTAACCGCTCTGATAGGCAATCGCCTTGATGGTCTGTGTACTGGAGACGGTGAAGGGTCCGATATAAGCCGTTGAGCTACTCGTCGGAGTCGATCCGTCGGTTGTATAATAGATCGTTTGCCCGGTATCGCCCGGATTAATCGTAACGGACAAGGCGCTGGAGTATATGCCCGAAGTCAGGGAGGCTGATCCACCCAAAGCTGTCGCCCTCACCAAGGTGGGAGGCAAGGCCGCCGGCTGAGGTCCGATGCCATATCTTTGGTAAAGATACTCTTCCACATGCAGGCGTTCCCACGCGGAAAGCGCGTGGTTAAAGACCAGCACTTCAGCGACATTACCATCCAGTCCGCTACCCGCTGTCGCGGCACCACCAAGGGTGATGGGCTGGCTGTTGGCACCGACTCCGTTCGTGAACGCGGCCTGCGTCAGGGTACCGTTGACATAGAGCGACAGATTGCTGGAGTCATAGATTCCTTCCAGCACACCATAGGTGTTGTTTGTCAAGGCACCGGTATTGCTGGCGTTATCGACAAACAAGGTCGGCGCCGCACTGCCCACAAATCGCAAGGCGTATCCTGTCGACGATGTCGGTGATTTATCAAGTAGGATACCCGAGTTCGTACCCGTCTGCTTGGCTACGGCGATGACAGTCATCTGCCCCGGATTGAGAGACGAATTATTCGCGATCGAAAGGTAGGTATTACTACTGCGAGTGAATTGCACCGCCGGCTGACTGTTGACGTCATTCGTTGCGAGCGTGGGTTGATTGCCGGAGGTATTTTGGACGGCATCGTTTCCGTTGCCGGACTGATCCTGCCACCGGCTGATTGCGCCGCTGGTCGAAGTAACCCCTGTATCGGCGCGATACCAGCCCAAAAGGCCTGCACGCGAAAAGGTGGCATTCGTGTCGACCGTATAGGAAACGCTGGTCACGGCGCTTGCCGCGTAGCCGCTCCTAAAAGCAATCGCCCTGATGATTCCAGAACCATTGGTGTTGATGTTGATCGCACCGGATGCCACGGACGAAGAAGTGGTCGGGGTCGTTCCGTCCATCGTGTAGTAAATCGTTTGGCCGTCGTCCCCTGGAGTAAACGTAATAGTCAGGCCGGAGTAGATTCCTGAGTTGATGGGCGCACCTGCATTCGTAATGGTCGGAGCGGGCGTGGCTGGAGCCGACCCGATTCCGTACCTTTGATAGAGGTATTCCTCCAAGTGGAGGCGATCCAGCCCCGTCAACGGCTGATTGAAGACGAGGATTTCCGCGATGTTGCCATCCAAGCCGTTGCCGGAAGTGGCGGCGCCTCCCAAAGTCAGAGGCTGGCTGTTCGCGCCGATGGCTGTGGTGTAGGCCGTTTGGGTTTGGGTACCGCTTACCGACAGGGCAAGGTTGACCCGGTCATAGTATCCTTCGAGAATACCATATGTCCCGTTGGTCAACGTACCGGATGTCGTCGCGTTGTTTACTCCGAACGTCGCCGTGTAAGACCCGGTCAGACACAGGGTGTAACCGCTTGAAGAGGTCGGCGATTTATCGACGATAATTCCCGAGCCGGAACCCGTCTGCTGTACGACCGCGACGACGGTGGCACCCTGGGACAAATTGAGGGAACTCGAAGCAACGGCCGAAAGATAGGTATTGGTCGCATTGGTGAACTGCAATGCAGGCTGGCTGTTAATGCTGTTGGACACCAAAACCGGTTGATTTCCAGAAACCAGTTGAACGACGTCATTGCCGTTTCTGGATTGGTCACGCCACTGGCTCACGGCACCGCCACTTGTGGTCACTCCCGTATCCGCGCGATACCAACTGACCAATTGTGCCCGATTGAAGTCGGCCAAAGGATCGATGGTGCATGTCACGGAAACCACCGGACTCGGGGCATAACCGCTACTGTAGGCGATAGCCTTGATTGTTTCGGACGAACTAACCGTGATCGAACCAGTCCAAACCGAAGAACTCGAAGTTGGAGTCGACCCATCCGTTGTATAGTAAACGACCTGGTTGGCGTCACCTGGCATGTAGGAGATGGTTTGTGCACCACTATAGATGCTTGAAACGAAGGGGACACCCGCATCGATCAGCGTCGGGGCGGGAGCGAGCGGCGGCGTACCGACATTGTATCTCTGGTAAAGATAGGCCTCGAGATGCAGGCGGTCCAAACCCGTGAGCGGATGATCAAAGACCAGGATTTCCGCAATATTTCCGTCCAGAGCAGCACTCTTGGCCGCGTTATTTCCCACCGTGAAGGGCTGAGTATTGTTACCGATCGCGCCGGTGGTCGCGGTTTGCGTCAGCGTCCCGTTCGTGTAAAGCGACAGGTTCGATCCGTCATACAAACCTTCCACGATACCGTACACGCCATTGGTCAATGATCCCGCATTCGACGTGCCGTTGACAGAGAAAGAAGGGGTCGTGGACCCGCTAAATTGGATCGCATAACCCGTGGAGGAGGTCGACTTATCGAGGACTTTCCCTGAATTTGTGCTGGTCTGCTTAACGACAGCGATGACCGTGGCTCCCGAAGCCAGATTAAGTGCCGCTGCCGGCGGTGCAGCCAAGGACGTGTTGGCAGCCTGCGCAAACTGCACGGCGGGCTGACTGTTGACATCGCTTGCAACCAGCGATGGCTGATTGGCCGTGGTGCTTTGCGTCAAATCGTTGCCATTACCCGATTGATCCTGCCAGCGGCTGATCGTTCCGGTCACCGAGGTAATCCCCGCGTCGGCCCGATACCACGCCACAAGTTCGCTCCGGTTGAAAGAAGCGGTCGGATCGATCGTATAGGCGAAACTGATCACCGGACTGGCGGCAAATCCCTTTTCGTAGGCGATCGCCTTGACGGTGGCGGAAGCGCTTAGCGTGATGGGCCCCGTGTAAAGTTGCGAACTCATCGTCGGCGTAGACCCATCCGTCGTGTAATAAATGGTCTGCCCTGAATCGCCCGGATTGATGGTGACCGTTTGCGGACCGCTGGAGATTCCCTGTTGGATCGAATTCGCGATGGACGGCGCTGTCGCCGCCATAGGGGCAACGCCGACGTTGTATTTCTCGTAAAGGTAGCCCTCGATTTGATGCCTCTGGGCATCGGTCAGAACCGCATTATAGATCAGGATTTCTGCGATTTCCCCGTCCAGGCACCGATGGGCCAGACTGGTTCCACCAATCGTCAAAGGCGTGGTGTTCGCACCGATCGTAGATGCGTAAGTAAAATTGGTCTGCACGCCGTTGACGTAGAGCGAGAGCTTGCTTTGGTCGTAAACTCCTTCGAGCACCCCATAGTTTCCAGCGGCAAGAGTACCCGTGTCAGAGATGCCATTGACGTAGAAGGTTGGATTGGCCGGACCAACTAACTGAAGTCCAAAGCCTCCAGTCGTCTTGTCGTATTTATCCACGACAACACCGGTCGCCGATCCATTTTGACGCGCCACCGCAATGACCGTCAGATTGGATGGGCTGAGTTGGTTGCTGCTTGGAATAGAAAGCCAGGTGCTATTGGCATTGCTGAAGTGCACCACCGGTTTTCCATTCAAGATATAAGGCACAAGGGAGGGTTGATTGGCCAAGGTGCTTTGCGCGGCATTATTCCCCTTCCCGGATTGATCCTGCCAGACACTCACGGCTCCGCCATTCGAGACGACACCAAAATCCGCCCGGTACCAACCGACGAGATTGGCGATACGTTGAGGCGCATCGAGAATGTTGTTCACGTTGTCGAAAGTCGCACTAGCGATATTTCCCGAAGCCTGGCTGCTGACGGCCATGCCGAGCTGGATGCTGTTGGGCATTTGCATGGCGTGGGTTCCCACCAAAATCCAGTTGGTTCCATCGGTGGAATAATAACCCGCAACCGCATAATTGCCGGGCGTTGCGGTTCCGTTTGGCGGCGTAACCGACGTAGTACTTCTCACAATTCGTAGCCAGACCGGCGCTGCGACACTCGCTCCGAGTGAAGTCGAACTGGTGGCTCCGGTTGAGTCACGAGTGGTAAAGGTCAGGCCGTTGTCCGGACTAACCGCCACATAGGCACTCACGGCAGAACTGTCGGCCGATGGATTCGAGGAATTGCCTCGCATCATAAGTCCTGCCGTTGCGTAGGAACTGATCGTCGAGCTATCTCCAGAGACTAACGATCCCACCCGGGCGATCATTTCCGCGTCGCCCACGGTGGGACGGGAGAGGAGATGGAAACTGTCGCTGGCACTTCCGACACCACTGCCCGAACCGGAGACCAAGAAGGAATTAGCCGCGGTGTTTTGCACACTGCCACCGGCAGTCCCCACGGTTCCCACATCATAGTCTGACCAGGCGACAAGATTTTGCGGGGCTCCACAGCTAGCAGTGAAGGTCACCGTCTGATTGGTTCCCGTCGACGCTTCGGAAGCCACAATGCTGTTCGTCTTAAGCGGGTCGGTGCCAGCCTGATAGTAAACCGTCGCCAGTCCTTGCGCATCAGTATTCACCGTTACGCTGCTGGAAGTCGTTCCACTACTCGTCGTGGCGAGACCGCCGGTTGATCCGGACGGGAGCGAAAAGGTGATCGGCTGCCCCGTCCAACGTGCGCCCGCGTTGGTAAAGAATTGTACGGCCAAAGTCGATGCGGCGAACGTGCCGCTGGGCACGGATTGCTTGTCTCCCGAAAGGATGGAAAGATTGGGCAGGGTGGTTTCCGTGAAACTGACCGTCGCCGAATCGGCGGTAACGGAAATGGTGCTGGTCTTGTTGACGCCAGCGGGTTGCTTGTAGAAAACTTTGGCCAACCCGTTGGCATCGGTCATGAGATTGATGGTTGGCCCCAGAATGGTGCCGCTATGATTATGAGAAAGAGAGCCACCGCCCGACACGACCTTAAAGGTTATGGGGGCGTTCGTCACAACGTTGCCGGTATTCGAGTCCGTCACCTGGACCAGCAACGGCTGAGGAGCCACCGCGCCCTCCGGCGAGGTGGTTTGATGATTACCACTGACGATATTGACCACAGTCGAAATGTTCGTATGCGAGGTGTAGTAGTCGATCGTGTTTACGGTGTACGACCATGTCGTCGTAAAAGTATAATGAACAGGCTCGGTAATGCCGTCGGTGGCGGTAAATTCTGCGTCCTGACCAAAATAGAGATTGGACGGGGGCTGCATCACCAAGTTAAACGAACCATCACTCAAAGGATCGATGAGCTGCCCAGAAAACGTAAAATTGGAGGGGCCAGTCTGCTGCGGATACAACACTTCAGCAGGAATGGGCATAAATCCAGATGACGTCTTGGGCCACTCATAAACAACCCGATTCGAACTATCGGGATTATAGGTGACGACACACCTGTTCATTGTCGTAACGGCAGCTCCTCTCATGTACAACTGCCCTTCCTTAATGTCGAAATTGTCGTAGTCTACATTTGAACTCCAAGCCTCTACTTGCAACCCACTGACAAGATTGACCTGAGTTGGAAACGGGTTGTTGATTAGTTCACCTGGCGTCGATGAACCGAAAGGATTATTGGCCGCAACTTTAAAAAATATCTGGTCCGTTGAACCTGTGAGACCTGTGATAGTTTGGGAAGTGGCGCCAGGTGAAAGCGTCGCCACCGTGGCCCAAGTGTGCCCGCCATCTATACTTTTGAGGATCGAGGTATTTTGAACCCAGGCACTGAACGATTGCGACCAATTCACGACCGCCTGCGTTCCTGAAAAGGTCGTACTGACCCCCGTCGGAACGTCCGGCAAGGCTGAATTATATGGGGCCACTACGGTAACAGGGGCGGAATTGACCGAGACATTTCCGCTGGCGTCCGTCGCCACCGCCGTAAACGTAAAGCTGCCCCAAGTGGGCGGAGTCCAACTCATACTATACGACGAACCCGTTGTCGCCGCTCCAATGAGAGTCGAATCGATGTAATAAGCAACGCTGGCAATGGTACCCCTGTTTCCTGAGCCGTTGCGGTGAACGTTTGCGTCTGTCCAAGGTTAATCGTTGCATTATTCTGCGGCGACGTGATCGCCACCGTTGGGAAAACGGCATCGGCATTCAAATTGAACCCCGGGATGAGCAAAGGACTCGCATAGTCGGCACCCAGACCCAATTGATCGATCGTGTTGTTGCCCCAAACGGCCAGGGTATGATCGATTTTGAGCGCAATACTTCGCGTGATGCCACCCGCCAAGGCCGTTACTCCTTGCAAGTTCGGAATTTGTACCGGGGCATTACGCTGGACGACTGTTCCATCACACAATTGACCCCCTCCATTATATCCCCACGCCAAAATTGTACCATCGCTCTTGCGCGCAAGACAGTGGCTATCGCCAGCACTTATAGCCGTCACTCCGCTTAACGCCGTTACCTGCACAGGAGAGTTATGCTGTGTAGTCGTGTTATCCCCCAGTTCTCCTTTGCTATTGTCGCCCCAAGTATACAAAGTGCCGTCATTTTTTAGGGCCATGCCATGGGCAGCACCCGCGCTCAGGGCAATAATATTGGTCAGGCCCGTCACTTGCACAGGCGCGTTGCGTTGCGTCGTGGTTCCGTCACCAAGCTGCCCACTGGAATTCGAACCCCAAGCCCAGACAGTTCCATCGCTTTTTAAGGCAAGACAAAAATAGTGTCCCACCGCAATGGCCGTGACATTCGTCAAACTGACCTGCACAGGCATCAATCTTTGTGTCGTGGTGTTATCTCCAAGTTGCCCGTTGCTGTTACCGCCCCATGTCCAGACGGTGCCGTCACTCTTTAAGGCGACGCTATGTGCATAGCCCGCGCCCACGGCCACCACTCCGCTCATACCCACCACCGGAACCGGGGTCGATCTTCGGATTTGTGTCGCGTCTCCCAGTTGTCCATTCGCATTTAAACCCCAACCCCAAACCGATGAATCGCTGCGAATAGCAAGACTGTGATAAACTCCTGCCGCTCCTGATATACCATCTGTAATTACGGAGACCTGGACCGGATCTTGATGCTGCAACAATGTGCCATCGCCCAGTTCTCCATATACGTTGTCCCCAAAACTCCAGATCGTACCATCGCCCTTGACCGCAACCGTATGGTTGCCGCTCCCACCCACTGCCACAACGTTCGTCAGGCTCAATAAAGGATCGGGAACTGCGCGCTGAGACGTCGTTCCATCGCCTAATTGACCGTAGGTATTATTGCCGCAGGCCCAGATTGCGCCGTTAGACTGCACGACAAAGCTATGAACAGATCCAGCACCGAGCGCCACCGCATTAGTGACGTTGAGCATTTGTTGGACCGTGGGCGATTGCTGCCCCGAATTTATGCCCAGCTGTCCGTTTGCATTGTAACCCCAGTTCCAGACGGTCCCGTCGGCCTTGAGAGACAGATTATGATATCCGCCCGCACAAATTGCGATGACACCGCCCAAACTGGTTACCTGCACCGGAGTAAGACGCTGGGTCGTCGTGCCGTCTCCCAATTGACCATAGGTATTGACCCCCCAAGACCACACATTTCCTGAAGTCGACAAGGCGATATTGTGGTACGCACCGGCACTAATGGCTGATATGCCAAACAGCCCACTCACGGCCACAGGGGTCAACTGTTGCGTTGTGGAATTGTTGCCTAATTGACCGTTATTATTGTAACCCCAGCTCCAAACTGTTCCGTCATTTTTAAGCGCAAGGTTGTGGTATGCACCCGCCGCGATGGCGACAACGTTTGTCAGTCCACTCACCTGCACGGGAACATTGCTCGACGTCGTCGTTCCATTGCCTAATTGCCCATTCGAATTACTGCCCCAAGTCCATACCGTCCCGTCGCTTTTCAGCGCTATGCTATGAAAATATCCTGCCCCGATGGCCACCATGCCATTGATTCCACTGACAAAGACGGGACTAGTGCGCTGTGTCGTGGTGTTATCACCCAACTGGCCGTTAGAGTTCAAACCCCAACTATAAACATGCCCTGAACCGTCCAGAGCCAAACTGTGGTAATTGCCCGCCGCAATTGATGTAATTCCTCCCAGCCCTGATGTAGCAACAGGACTGCTGCTCGAAACAGTGGTTCCATTACCTAACTGCCCTTGCCCATTGAGTCCCCATCCCCAAACCGTACCATCACTTTTCAGGGCCAGCGTATGAGAGACCCCTCCCGATATTTGGCTGGTAATCTGGTATGTCGCGCTGGCCACGCTACTTTCAACGCCGCTAAGGAACGCTTTAACTTTTAGCGTTTCGTCATTTGAAATGTAGATTGAACCACCTGAGGCAATGGACAGGGAAGACGTCGTCGGAACGCTTCCATCCGTGGTGTAATAAAGAGTAACCCCACTCGTGGAATCTGTCACGGTCACGCCAAATGGCATCGATGATGCCCCGCTTGATACACTCAAAATAGGAGTCGCAACAGTTTGCGCACAGAGACGAGTACTAGGGAGCAAAAGCGCGAAGACCGTCACTAAAGCCAAAATCCATTCTCGCCGTTGGCGGTTGGCTCTGCGTACTTGTGCATTTCCCCTGTACATACAAATTCCCTTGAAATTCTCTTATCGGATTCTTGCGACTTGCGCGTAATTGAGTTTTCGCAGAACAGCGGAAAATATTTAAATTCGCAATTGAAATCTTTGCTACAAATTCAAACCCAAGGACTTACACAAGATGTTATTCCTCTAAATTGTTCTCGCAGACTGCCTTGTAAATATAAGCCTGGGGATTAAATCTTTTTGCTCCATACGGTGCTTTGAAAAACTGTGCTATGCTTGAGCAAGCCCTTAGTGGTCTCCATTTGATGGTCGCCGTCAAATTCGCATCGGAAGAGACGTCAGTATCGATCTGCCTCAAAAGTTATTCGCTCACACCGTATAGTACGATGGAAGAGAGTTCGCTGGAGTAATGCGACCTTTCATGTCAAAGGTCGTCTTTTTTTCAAGTTCATATTTCCTAAAAAGCCGGTTGCACGTTGCACGTCCCTTTTGACGATAATTTTTTGCATTTTAGGAATTTAAATGTCCCAAGCTTTTTACTTGTGACTTTCTTGCAGCAACTTGCGTTGGGACGTCGTGCACGCCCAAATCCAAAGTTTTATGGAAAAGGTACTTTTGTGTATTCGGGATCCCATCCGACGTAAGTGGCTCAAATTCCGGTTAAATTCAGCTTATTCCGGCTAATTCAGGATCCAAAGAATTATCGAGCAAGGTACACAAGCCCTGCCGCATCGTGCCCGAGGCGGGGGTCGAATCGGCCCCGATGTGGACTCCAGATGATTCCGGCGGATTCTCTCCTCTGAAAATCGTCATTTGAAAATGGCGATGTTGGCTGGAAAGGTCTCAACTTACGAAAAATTTGTCAGATGCTTGTCAGATTCTAGGTGCATTAATACGCAGTTGGAAAATTGGAATCCATACAACCTGTGCGTTTTTACAGGAAATTCACTGGAGATTTTACTGGAGATGACTTTGCCCTTTCAACTTCCACTTCATGCCCAATTTTTCAATGGTTTCTTTGACCAAGGTAACCACCATTCTGCCTCTTGCATGGCTCTGTTTTTGGCGAAGGGATGAAGGCAGCGGGACGGCGGCGGCACTCATACCGATCCCGCATTCAGCGATTTCATCCAGGGATCTCAGCCGGCCAGTACCAGTCGAAAAATGCGCTTCATCAGGATTACGATTTCAAGGTCGCGAGCGGAAAAATCGTCGAGGAGAACGGTCTGGATGACGGCGTCACGGCACTTACCCAGTTAGGTATCCTTACCAGAGTCGAAGCAAATGATTATTTCTTTGGGCATAGAATGAGATTTGATGCGGCTGAAAATTATGTGCTTAAACAAGCCATAAGAGTGGGTCAACAACGATGATCGTTCCTTTGGGGCGCAGTTGTGCCTTCATTCCAATCATTGCTGATAAGGATGGTCTGGGGAACTTCGGGAATGCCGTATTCTCCTCGCGCAATCATAGCGTGAAGAAGGTTGATGGCGACCGCACCGATATTGCGATGATTGGCTTTAAAGCCGGTAAGAGAGGTTTCCGTTTCGAGGACTTCCCGGCTAACGAAAGCAACTTCCTCCGGGATCCGGATGCCTTGGTCGAGGAGCACATGGAAAATTGCGCTGTTGTGGCCTACGATGACGTCGGGGCGAAAGGTGCGAAACCAAGTGACCAAATCTTGGGCGATTTCTTTCGTATCAGAGACCATAAGGATAGGAATCGGCTTGCGAACCAATTTGTGGCGACTTTCCCAAAATACGTTGGCTGCGAGTGAGCAGTAGCGCGAAGCGCGTTCATTTCGCTTGTTTAATACGAATCCGGGCCGTTTGTAGCCACGCTGGGCGAGCTTTCGACGAAGGTCGATCATATGGCCGAAGTCGTCAAAGGCGAGCCGATGAAACCGGGGCAAGACAAAGTCGTAAGAATAGGAAACGGTGCAAAAACGTTCCCACTGCAAACACAAATGGCCCAAGCCCTGAGGAAGTGACTCTAGAATAAGGCCTTTCACGCCGCGACTGTAGAGAGCGTCGCTTGCTTTACGGTGTGACTTGAATTCCCGCATCCAGAACGGCTCGACTTTGTACCCAAGCTTTTCCGCCCGAGCGATTGCACCTTTGAAGACAATCTTGGAGGGACCATTCCACTCTGTGAGCCCTTTCCTGGGCCAATTTTCTATCACGGCTATCGTCGATCGGTCTTGGGACGGCTTCAACTCCTTCCTATAGACTCTTAAAGCATTAAGAGCCGGATCGGGCACATAGCCCATCTCGTTGGCGATCTTTTCGACGCGTTCCCGGGTGTTTTGCGGGATAGAAGGATGAGAGCGAAGAGCAAGGGAAACTGCACTTGGAGACAGGCCTGCACGCGCCGCTACTTGACGAAGGGAAGGGCGTCGAGGTTCCACAAAGGAGCACTCTATATTGCCGATTCACCTAGGGAAAGATTTACTGCACACAGTGAGTAACGTTCCAGATGACACCGCCGACATAATTGGACAAGGTATGGCCGCTAATGACGCTTTACAGATGAACCACTCCTTTACCCTAAATTAGCTGACTCATCGGCTGACAGGTGCCGTGGTGCAACTGGCTGCGTCAACTCCGTCGACGGCCTTCTGAATTCCGAGCAATCTCTCTATGAAAATTACAACAATCAGTCTAGCCACACTCCTTGGCTTTTTGTGCGCTCTCGACGTACGGGCGATAACCGAAGTGCATGTGTCTCCCAACGGCAACGATGCCAACCCCGGCACCGCACAGGCTCCTCTCGCTACGCTTGAGCAGGCGCGGCAAGTCATTCGTGGGTTAAAGAAAAGTCACGCCTTGGACGCCGGGGGCGCCAACGTCGTGCTTCACTCCGGCCAATACCTGCTTCGTGAACCATTCACGTTGACGTTTGAAGATTCAGGCAGCAAGGGCAGTCCCATCCACTATATTGCCGCCACCGGGGAGACTCCTGTCATCACTTCAGCGGTTCCCATCATCGGTTGGAAAAGGCTCGTCGACGAACCGGCCACCGTATCCACCACAGCCAAGGGTAAACTGTGGTACGCGGATGTGCCCAAGGGATGGCACTTTCATTTTCTCTACATCAACGGCAAACGTCAGAAGGTGGCCAGCTCGATGAAGACCGATAATTGGCATTCCTGGCCTGTGCCGGTCAAGGTCGGGGCCGTTGAAGCCGCCGGGCAAAAACTCACTTTCCCTGCCGGTCTGCTCGACGGCTTGCCCGACAATGGCGATGTCGAGATAAACCTGATGCCGGTTAATTGGTGGAACACGCTGTCGGTGCTCCGCGATATCGACCCCGCCAACAACACGGCGCGCCGTCACAGCAAGAACCCAACGACCTTCTGGCCCGATCGGTTTCCTGATAGGGGTAACTATAATCTAACGAACGCCCTCAAATTCCTATCGGAGCCTGGAGAATGGTGCGTGGATAGTGCGGCAGGCCGCGTCTATCTTTGGCCTGCGGGAGACTCCTCTCCCTCCAGTGATCAAATCTGGGCTCCCAGTCTCTATCGGCTCCTGCAAATTCAGGGCGGCGCTGATGACAAGAGCCTGGTACACGACATCATCATTCGCGGTCTGACCTTTGCCTTCACGGACCGTCTTCCCGAAGACCAATGGCCGGATGACTGGGTCAAGCGCCAATCTGACCTGCCCGACGCCCAGCTCTTTATCGACGGCGCCACGGATTGCACCATCGACCGCAACATCTTCACCTATTCAGGTTCTTACTGCGTCGCTCTGCAAAATTATGCTCAGCGCATTCAAATCACAGCCAACGACATGGCCAATGCCGGTTGTGGCGGCATCCTGATGCAGGGTTATGGCCCGGGAACGACCGACGTCAATCGGGATAATGTTGTCCGCAGAAATTATATCCACGACATCGGCTATGGAGGCTACCTGCATTCCTCGGCCATCGCGCTTTATCAAAGCGGGGAAAACGATATTTCACTTAACTTGATCAAGGACGTTCCATATATCGGCATCTCGATCGTCGGTGCGGGATGGGACATGTCCCATGGCGGATCGGCGGGTATGGATTCTTATGGCAACTCGGAGGCGATGTACAAGATTCGGTGGAACGACTTTCCCCAGGGACAGGCGACCGTCTTTACGCGAGAAGGCGCAAAGCCGTACCTGCACTCCCGCAACAATACGATACGGCACAATATCGTGATCGATTATATGTCCACCATGGACGATGGTGGGGCGCTTTATTCCTGGGGCTGCGGTCTCAATAACGTTTGGGATGGTAATTTGCTCCGGCTTTTCAAAAACGGGTTTATTTTTCCATTATACATGGACGACTTAGTCGATGGTGCGGTGGTCTCCAACAATATCAGTTGGAGTCCTGCGCTACGGACTCATAACAGAGGTGCCAATACGTGGACTAACAATGTGCTGAGTGCGTCCAAGCCGGACGGCTACGATGGGCTGCTCTTGAACATATTGAACGAAGCCCGGAGCGAGGGTGGTATTCCCGGAAATCTGGATTCCGCAATATCAACCTCGAAACCTTAAGCGACCAGCTTTTCATTCTCCGTGGGTTAGGATTACACATTATCGACTCAACAAACTCATCTCTTTTGAAACCTGTTCGAGCAATCTCGATCGCTCCCTCGATGAATGAGAGCCTTTTGGCCGAAACCGCCAATCCTGAACAGGAACATATGGAGGTTCCTGTCCGCACCCGCTTCTGGTGGGGATTGGGCGGATTCTCCGATGCCACCATCTTCTACGGGACCGGTTCGCTGGTAAACGTCATCTACGTCAACGCCCTGGGCGTCAATCCCGCGCTGGCCAATCTCGCCTGCGCGATTCCGCGGTTCATCGATTTTGTTACCGACCCCATCATTGGTTATCTTTCGGACAACACACGGTCGCGCTGGGGCCGTCGCAAACCATGGATGCTGGCGGGTCTTCTCATCAGTGCCGTCATGGGCGTGCTCATATGGCGCCCTCCCCACTCCAGCGGCACCTATGACTGGGCTGTATTCGTGTTCCTGTCGGTGATGCTGTCTTTGCTTTATTCCGTCGGATACTCATTTTTCAATATTCCTCATGTAGCCATGGGCTACGAGATGACCACGAATTACAATGAACGCACCCATCTTTTCAAATGGCGTTTTTACGCCTTTGCCACCGCCGGATTTTTAACCCCTTGGCTGTTGCCGGTTTGCTTGTGGCTGGAAGGGAATCAGGCGCAAGTGCTCAAAGGATCGCAAGGCGTCATCTATGTCAGCATCTTCGCCGGGATTTTGGTCGTCCTGGCGGGGCTACCCTCCATCTTCCTCTGCAAGGAGAAAGTCACGGCCCACGCCGGTGAGCAGAAAGTGCGATTACTCGATGCGGTTAAGTTCACGCTCAATAACCGCCCCTTTTGGCTACTGGTCGTCAGCAATTTCATCACCAAATTTGGCATGGCAATTACCGGCATCTTCTTTTTTTACATTTTTGTCTACCAAATTGCCCAGGGTCAGCAAGCCGCCGGAGCAATGTACCTTGCCATCTTTTTCAATGCGATCAACGTCTCCAATTTTCTCGCGATGGAACCCGTCACCCGGCTCAGTGATCACTTTGGGAAAAAGCCAACACTGCTCGTCATGCTCGCGATGAGCGCCATCGCGTACGCTTCGCTCTGGTACACTTTTACCAACCATGCCAACTCGTTTCTGCATCTCTGGCTTCCCTTGATTGGATCATGGTCTTTGCAATGGCCCAGCCTTATCACTGCGGTTCTGATTGGAGTTTTCACCAACACGATGCCTTTGATTAAGAATTCAATGCTCGCGGATGTCTGCGACTATGACGAATTGACTAGCGGCCATCGCCGCGAAGGGTTTTACGGCGCGATTTTTGTGACTACCGACAAGATTGCCATGGCCGTATCGCTGGCGTTTCAGGGATTTCTCCTCGTCGACTCGGGATTCAAGGCCACCGCCGATTTTCAGTCCCCGGACACGACCCGATACTGGCTCTTGGCGCTGGTGGTGACCCAGCCTCTGGGATTTGTGGTTGGTATTATATCGATTTTCTTCTATCCGCTATCGCGCGCGAAAGTCCACCGAATACGGGCCGAGCTTGATGCCCGCCAAATTGTACGCAAAGGAGGCTGACTTAAACATTGTCGATCAAAATCGAGCCATATTGATCGCAGCTTGCATTCCGTTCATTGGAGGCACCCTGACAATCTACATACTAGCAAAGCTTTGCAGGCCGCGGCACGAAGCCGGATCACGCTGGCGATGGATCTCGGTCAGTCGAGCCGGGATAATACTAGGCTTTCAGAAAGCAATCACTTGGCGTTCACTGGGTCACTGAAGTAAAAATCGTTCGGTTCAATTTGCAAAGTTAGCTGACCTTGCGTTGTTCACGACGAAATTTCGCCGGAGACAGGCTGGCGTATCGGGTGAAGACGCGGGTGAAATGGTGTCGATTGGCGAAACCAACCGCTTCGGCGATCTCCTCAATCGAGTAATCGGTCAGGCTGAGAAGGCGGCAAGCCTGTCGGATGCGGCGCCCGGTAACATAGCGGCTGGGAGTCATTCCCGTTTCCATGTGGAACCAGCGAATAAATCCCTCGACACTTCGTCCGGCCCAACGGGCCAGGGTTCTGTTGTCAGGCGGGGTTGCCAACGAGCGTTCGATTTCCTCGAGCACCCTCTGAAGCGCGAGTGAGAGTGTGGGAGGGGCTGGGAGCGGTGCTTGAGCAAAACAGGCATGTAAGACCGCCAGACAGGTGTGAACGAGCCGTCGATGTGGTCGCGCGTCAGAAGATGCCGGCATTAATTCACGCCATTCCTTCAGCAGCCCCGCCTGCGCCTGATGGATGGGAAGCCGGAGCACTCTCGGTGCGAAAGTAATCCGCAGCGGCGGTGAAAAGTGGATCCAGAAATGGCTTACTCCGGCAGCACCCCGGCCATCGAAACGGACATTCTCCGGAATAAGCACAATTTCTTCCGCATGCAGAGGAATCAGGCGCCGGCTCAACCGGATGGCGCTGCCGGAGCGGCTGTGATGGTAAAAGCGCCAGAAGGGACCTCCCAGGCCATTATGCTGCCAGTTCCGCATATCGTTGAGCCGTCCACATTGATAGAGACGAAAACTTTCCCCCTCCGCGCTCCATGCTTCGAAATTGTGTGCGAGCATGACAATATCACTTTTAGACATAAAAAATAAACGAATGGGTACAGACGGCACCATGCCAAAATCATAGGCTGAAAGGAATCCTCCTGAACAAAACTGTGAAAAAGAAATCCCTCCGCTTTCGTCAAGTTCATCTCGATTTTCATACGTCCCCAGATCTCGCGCGAATCGGTGCTGCTTTCGACAAAAGGGAATGGCAGGAGACGCTGCAAAAAGCGCGCGTGGACTCGATCACCTGCTTCTCCAAATGTCATCACGGCTTTTCTTACCACCCGACGGTCGTGGGAGAAATGCATCCCCAGTTGAAGTTCGATCTCTTGCGTGCCCAGATCGATGCTTGCCTTGAAATTGATGTCAAAGTGCCCATTTATCTCTCGGCCGGTTTAAACAACTTGGCCGCCAAGACTCATGCCGAATGGCGCGAGATCGATGCCGAGGGGAAGTATTCCGGTTGGGTCAGCTCACCCCTACGTCCCGGCTTTCATAAGCTTTGCTTCAATACACCCTATCTTGATTATCTATGCGACCATATCCGCGAGACATGCCGCCTGTTTCCCGAGGCCGACGGCATCTTCCTCGACATTATCTCTCAAGGGCCTTGCTGCTGCAATGCATGCATGGAAAGTATGGCCAAGGGCGGTTTCGACGCTGCCTCGCCAACCGATCGGCTTCGTCATGCGGAACTCGTCCTCGATCGGTATTTCCAGAAAACCACCGCCGCCGCACAAGAAGACGATCCTGCCATGCCGATTTTCCACAACCGACCCGATTTACGACGCGAGCAAATTGGCTACCAGAGCCACTTGGAACTCGAGTCTTTACCCACCGGTGGCTGGGGCTACGACCATTTTCCCCAATCCGCCAGCTACGCCTCCAACCTTGATCGCGATTTCCTGGGAATGACCGGAAAATTTCACAATAGCTGGGGCGAATTCGGTGGCTTCAAGCATCCCAATGCCCTTCGTTATGAGTGTGCGGCCATGCTCGCGTTTGGCGCCAAGTGCAGCATCGGAGATCAACTTCATCCCGAAGGAAAACTCGATGCCTCTACTTATGATTTGATCGGTGCTGCCTACGCCGAGGTCGAGACCAAGGAGCCTTGGTGTGCCGGAGCGGTTCCCCTGGCGGACATCGCCGTCCTTTCCTCTGAGACAGAGAACGGACGACGGAGTGAGCACAGCCATGTCGATACGGGAGTCTCGCGTCTCCTCCTTGAGGGGCACTATCTCTTCGCGTTAATCGATCGCCAGACGGATTTCAGTTCTTTCAAGCTGCTGATCCTGCCGGATGAGATTGCCATCGATGCCGAGTTGCAAGAGTTGATCGGGATTTACCTGCAAAAGGGCGGCAAACTGCTCTTGACCGGCCGGAGTGGCCTGAAAAAAGGAGGCGCTGGGTTCGCTTTCGAGATTGGCGCCGAGTATGGCGGCCCGAGTCCATTTACGCCCGATTACCTGCTCCCCGCGCCTGGATTCCGGCCTTCCTTCCTCTCGACGCCTCTGGTGGTCTATACCCGTTCTGAACGTATCCGCGTCACGGCAGGGGAAAGCGTGGGGCAAATCTACGATCCTTATTTCAATCGGGATTTCCGCCATTTTTGCAGCCATCAGCATACCCCGAACCGGCCCGAGCCGTCCGGCTACGACTGTGGCGTCCGCCAAGGGAACATTACCTATCTGGCGCATCCGGTGTTTACTCTCTATTACGGCTATGGCGCGGTGGCTTATAAGGAGTACATCCTCGCCGTGATTGATTCCCTTCTGGGAGATGCGCGGACGGTGCGGGCCTTGCTCCCGTCCTCCGCTCGGATCACACTTACCCGTCAATCACAGCAGAACCGCCGTGTCGTCCATCTGCTCTACGCGAATAAGATTTCGCGCGGGGCCACTATAACGCTCGATCCTTCGATCCGAGAGAGCCGGGTTCTGGAAGTGATTGAGGACTTGGAGCCACACCGGGGGGCCCGGGTCGTGGTCGGCCATTCAGAGCGAGTTATCCGCGCCACCCTTGAACCTGAGGGCCGGGAAATTCCCCTTGTCCGCCAAGGAGCCGCCGTAGAATTCGCAGTGGATGAATTCATCTGTCATCAAATGATCGCCCTGCATGAAGCGTAAGAGATCGGTAATCAAGAGGTGGAAAATGCCGTCTCGAGAATTCCAAAGGCTTGTCATTTGGATTGAATTCATGCCCTCCCTTAAATTCGACAAAGCGGAAACGGTCTTTAAGTTTTAGTCGGCGGTTACGCCCGAGATTTCGCGATGCAAGTTTGAGTCAGTGGGCATGCAGGTGAGATAGCCTGCGGGTTACCAGACACATTTCAGGAACCACACCACCGATAAAAGAAATCGAACAGCGGCACCCTGAATGTAAGTCATGGCCATTCAACCATGCCAAGGCATAGAGGTTTGCGAACCACTGAAACGACGGCGACTTATCGAATTACTCGCTTGGAATGAGGGGAAACTAACCGGTCAAACTTGGTCGCGAAATTTACGTGGAGATTTTCCACTGCATGTCCGCACAAATTTATTGAAGTGGCTCAGATCGCTGAATTCCAAATCCAAGGCGATGCGTTTGGGCGGGAGCGTGGTCGATTGCAACAGAGTTCGCACGAGCTTCCATCTCTGTTCCATTAAGTAATCTTGCGGACTCATCCCCAGATGCTGATGGAAGAGATGAATCAATTGATTGTGGGAAATTCCCGCTTGGCTTGCCAATCGATTCACTTTCGTGGTGGCCAGGGGTTGTTGTTCCATCTGCTGCTTACAGAATATCAATGCCGGATGGAGTTCCGGATCACTCCGGCGCGAGGCGGAACTCGGCCCGAATATTTTCCAGAGATAATGCCATAAGCAGGCTTCGGCCCGGGCAGGTTGAGTCAAAAAAAAGACACTCGAATTGCTGAGTTGTTGAAAGCTATCGTCCAAGTCCATTCCCAACTCAGAGAGCAGAGGAACCTTCACACGGCTTTCCTTTGCTTTGGATTTGAGACGAAAGAGACTAAAAAAATGGACTGACTGAGCATGCTTCCAAGAGTGACGGAACGCATAATTGGGCGGAACAAGGGAGATGGAGCCGTCGTCAATCGGAAATTTCTTGCCGCCCAGATGGAGCCATCCCTGATAACGATAGAGGTGTAAAGTCCACTGACCTGCCACCCGGTAGAGCTGGGATTGCTTTTCATGTCCATGCCGACCGACGCCCGTATAAATGATGCAGGGCGGAGAATGCAGCGGAAAATCCCACATAGGCAGGTCCATTGGCATAATGAAATAATACCAGCAAAACGTGAATCGATTCCAATGCAATTTGTCGCCTCCCGGTGGAGAAGGCTTAGGTTGGGTTCGTGGCCAAAATCTCTCTCGGAATCAATCTGGAATTCGTTCGACATGAAGATAAATCGTTTGAGTGGGGCGTCGAAAAAGCTCGAGAGCTCGGCTATGATTATGTGGAACCGATGGTTCACTGGGGCCGGGAGTTGCTCAGCGAGGCCGGTTATTTTCACAGCGTATCGATGTTGGATGATCCTTATCGGATCAAGCGCGCTTGCGAGAAACACGGCATAAAATTGTCGGCATTATCCACGCACACCCCGCTCTGCAAGCCCGAAATCGGTGTCGAATACCTTAAACAATCCATTCGCTTTGCCAAGGAATGCGGGGCGCCAGTGGTTAATACGGATGAGGGTCCCAAGCCCGAGTGGACGACGGAAACGGAAGATTTCACGCTGATGAGGTACTCCTTGCAGGAGGCCGCGCGGGTAGCCGATCCTCGCGGCATTTTGATCGGATTGGAGCCGCACCAGCAATATAGCAAGTATCCCGAGGGTCTGGAGAGAATATACCAGTTGGTGAAAAGTCCCAGCATCGGATTCAACTTCGATACCGGTAACAGTTATCTCTGCGGGCATGATCCATATGTCTGGCTGGACAGGTTAGTTGACCGGCTAGTGCATCTGCACGCCAAGGATATTTCCGTCCAGCAGTCCGCTTCCGAGCGGGGCAAGGTCACGGGCACTCCCGTGGGCTGCGCCTGCGGCGAAGGGGTGATCGACTGGAAGCGAATCATCGATCTTTGTCGAAAGGCACCTCGCGATATTGTCCTGTCGGTCGAATGTGGAACGGTGGATCAGGCTGAACGAAGCATTCGTCACTTGAGACCCCTGCTGCCATGAAAAAGACGATTCGCTTCTTTGTGGGCGGGCCTGCCTTTCATCCGACATCCGAGCAGGCGCAAGCCATCTCTACCTGGCTGGGACCCCGTTATAATTATGAGATAGTTGATGGCTCGGAGGCTTTCGACTCTTTGGATGCGGTCGATTTGCTGGTAGTAATGGGGTTGCACTGGAGAGGCATGGAAGCGGAGTGGGCAGGCCAATTGGCCTACAAGCCTTTGAACGTCGCCCAAAAAGAAAATTGGCGCCGCTATGTGGCATCAGGCCGCCCCGTTCTTGCTTTTCACGGTGGTATCGCCAGTTATGACGACTGGCCCGAGTTCAGTCACCTGCTCGGTTTTTGCTGGGACTGGAAATTGACGTCTCATCTTTGCGTCGAAACTTATGAGGTCAACATGGGACCCGAACCTCATGCGATTACCAAGGACATTCCGACTTTCAAGGCAATTGATGAAATCTACGTTAATATCCAGGTCGTTCCTGATCTTGAGATTCATGTTCATGCGCAAACCGCATTTCACGGAGCGCGGTTTCCGTTGATTATCTCAGGTTATGGCGGACGCATCACCGGTGCCGGCAAGACGCTTTATCTGGCGAACGGCCACGATATGAGGACCTTCCAGGCGCCCGAAATTCGCTTGATCTGGCAAAACTCCGTCAAGTGGCTCTTGGAAACTTGAATTTTATGAAAATCTACACTGTAGCAGTCGTCGGTTGCGGAAAAGGCGGCAAAGGAATCGGAGGGCACAGCATCGGGTATGCTCATGGAATGGATTGGAAAGCCAGTCCCCGCGCTCGACTGGTCGGCGCGTGCGATCTCGATGCGGAGAACCTTGGGGCTTTTTGCCGTCATTTTGAGGTTCCAGTGGGTCGCGAGAATTTCTTGGCCATGCTGGAGGAAGTCAAACCTGAGATCGTGAGCATCTGCACCTATGCGGGAACCCGCCCCTCGCTGGTCGAAGCCTGCGCTAAGGCTGGTGTCAAAGGCATCTGGTGTGAAAAGCCGTTTGCCTTGTCAATGGACGCGGCCAGAAAGATGGTCGACCAATGCGATGAATACGGCATGAAAATGATTGTCAATCATTGCCGCCGCCCGTTGGCCATTTTTTGTCGGGTCAGAGACTTGCTCTGCGAGGGCAAGATTGGAGAACCGATGTTTTTCGCGGGGTCGCTTGAAAATTGGGACCAAATGGAATGGGGGACTCACTGGCACGACATCTTTCGTTTTTGGGCCGGGGACCAACCGGTAACCTGGGTCATGGGACAGGCCCGCAGCACTGGCGCGCGAACCGGCTATGGACATATCATTGAAGAGCATTCCCTGGGCTACTATTCCTTTGCCGATGGAACGAGGGCCTTGTTGGACGGAGGCGTCAAATTCCGGGGAGACAACATTTTAAGTGTTTTCGGGACGGAGGGTGTTCTCCATATTAAAAGGGACAACCATGTGGTCCTGATCAATCACGAGGGCCTCCTCGAGGTATCGGATTTGGGCAGCCCTCATCCTCCTGCCTACGGCAGCGAACTGTCTCTGCGCGTACCCCACAGTCTTTTGGATTGGCTGGAGGGCGGCACTGAACCGGAATTATCGGCGGCGAACGCCTTGAAGTCGACGGAGGTCTATCTGGCCGTCTATGAGTCGGCCAAGCGGGGAGATCGAATCGACCTGCCTCTTGCAAGGCAAGGAGATTTTCCGCTTAACGCTGTCGCAGCTCGTCAAAAAAATCCATAAACACGTCATGCCTTTCAAACTACCGAACCGTAGTGCGCTCAGTGTGTTGAATAAATACAAAGTCGCACGGGAAGCTAGTTGAAGGGGTATCTGCCAACCTATGAATCGAGTGCGCAAAATAAAGATGAAAAATCAGGTCGTTATTATTACCGGTGGTTCGCAGGGCATTGGTTTCGGCATCGCCTCGTGTTTCGCCAAACGCAAGGCCCGGCTGGTCATCGCCGATCTGGATGGAAAAAGGGCAGAACAAGCAGCGAAGCGGCTTAAACGCTTGGGCGCTGCTGACGTCCTCCCTCTGGTTTGTGATATTACCAAGCGTCCACAAGTCGAAATGATGGTGGAGGCGACCACCCATTATTTCAAAAGTATCGATGTGTTGGTCAATAATGCCGGTATCTGCCCTTTTATCGAAATCATGGAAATGCCCTCTGAAGTCTGGCAGCGCACGCTCGACATCAATCTAACGGGAGCGTTTCATTGCACCCAGGCTGTGGCGCGAGTCATGATCAAAGCCCGTAAAGGCGGCCGGATGATTTTCATTACCTCTCTGGCGGAGAATGTAACCGGTCCCGCCCAGGTCGATTATGGAGCATCGAAAGCAGGTCTTAAAATGGCGATGGTCGGATTTTGCACGGCGCTGGGTAAGTACGGCATTACCTGCAACGCCATCGCTCCCGGGATGATTATGACGCCAATGACCTCATTCCATTGGAAAAAGCCCGGACCAGCGGCGGAAATTAAAGTTCGCGTCCCTATAGGCCGAATTGGTTTGCCTGTCGATATTGGCAATGCCGCCGTTTTTCTGGCCTCGCCCGAGGCGGAATACATTTCCGGGATTACCTTGCGAGTGGACGGCGGACATCAGGCCCGTTGCGTTTGAGGCCAAATGATGAAGATTGACCTTTCCAAAAAAGTAGCCCTCGTCACGGGAGCAACGGGCGAATTAGGCCGGGTCATTTCATCCAGCCTCGCCGTATGCGGCGCCGATGTTGCCATCCACTACCATCGAAATCGGGAGCGGGGTGAGGCTTTGTGCAACGAAATCAAAAGGCAAGGTCGTCGCGCATGTGTAGTCGAAGCCGATGTGACTCAACTTGCGTCTGTGGAGGCCATGCGGGAACGGGTGGAGAGCGAACTGGGCCCGCCCGACATCCTGGTTAACACCGCCGTTATCCAATATACTTGGAAATCTGTGCTTGCGCAGGGCTTGGAAGACTATGAGGGCCAATTCCGTTCGTGTGTTTTGCAGAATGTCGTGATGGCCCAGGTTTTTGTCCCGGCCATGATTCGTAAAGGTTACGGTCGCATCATCGCCCTTAACACGGAATGCGCGATGCAGAATCAACCGACTCAATCCGCCTATGTTTCGGGGAAGCGTGGCATGGACGGGGTATTGCGCGTCCTAGCGCGGGAGATTGGCGAACACGGGATCACGGTCAATCAGGTCGCGCCTGGTTGGATGATCTCTGAAAAGGATCGCCGCAATGGAACGGAGAGACAGGAGTTCTACGACAAAAATGTCCCCTTGCGCCATCGCGGAGTAGACCAGGATATTGCCAACGCCGTGGTTTTTCTGGCTTCAGACTTGGCCCAATTCATTACCGGGGCCTACGTTCCCGTCTGTGGTGGCAATGTCATGCCTGCCATATAAAGGAACGGAGCGGCCCAGGTTGAAACATTGACTGCACAGGCTGGAGCAAAGATTAACAAGCAACACAGACTCATCTTGAACAAGCCGACCATTTATTTATTGGCCAACGCGCATTTGGATCCCGTATGGCTGTGGGACTGGCGGGAAGGTTTGAATGAGGGCATCCAAACGTGTCGAACGGTGTTGAATCTGATGGATGAAGATCCATCCCTGACGTTCATCCGCGGAGAATCGATGGTTTACCGGCATATTGAGCGGTATGAACCGGAGACTTTTTCCCGCATCCAAAGGCTGGTGGAAGCGGGACGTTGGGATGTTGTCGGAGGCACCCTGATCCAGTCAGACAATAATTTGCCCAGCACGGAAGCCCTGCTGCGTCAATTTGAAGTGGGGCAAACTTATTTCGAGCAGGCTTTCGGAAAACGAGTCAGAACGGCCTGGTCGGCAGATGCCTTCGGGCATAGTGCGGGATTGCCGGAAATTCTGACTGCATCTGGCATCGAGTCCTTCGCCTTTACCCGCCCAAAGGAGGAGCAAATGCACATAGAAAATCCCGCCTTTTGGTGGGAAGGATCCGGAGGCTCAAGGGTCCTGGCTTATCGACCGGTCACGGGCTACCTAAGCAACCGTGCCGATGCGGAGGTGTTACTGGATCAAGTTTTAGGAGAAGTGCGGACCAACCCTCTTTCCCTTGCCGGTTTTTTTTATGGCATTGGCAATCACGGCGGGGGGCCAACCCGGACTTTGTTGAAAGATATTGCTGCGTGGGCACGGGCGCATCCAGACGTCACCCTGGTTTTTTCGGGGCTCCATGGTTTTTTTGAAGCCATCCGATCAAGGATTCACGAACAGGGATTGCAATTGCCCGTACACCGCGGAGAACTCGGTTTTTGTTTGCGCGGATGCTACTCATCCATGGCGAGATTTAAATTCGCCTACCGTAAAGCTGAGGCGCGTTTGATCCGGGCGGAGCGCACCGCTTCCGTCATTAATGCTTTCATGGAAAGAAAGGGAGAATCCTTGGAGGCGGCTTGGGAAGCCCTTCTCTTCAGTGCTTTTCACGACATTCTTCCTGGTTCATCGATCGAGAGAGCCATGCGGGAGCAACAGGCCTGGCTGGGTCATACTGATTTCATCAGTCAAAAAGCAGAATTGGATGCCTTGACCAACCTGGCCGCTCAAGTCGATACCACCGTGCCTGCCGTTTCGGGTGATTATCCTACGGCGATTTCCCTTTTGATTTGGAATCCTCATCCTCATTCATTTCAGGGCCCAATCGAGATCGAAGCTTGTTTGGATTATCGCCCCATCTGGCCCTATCAAGGGAAAGCCTCGTTATTGCCGGTAAGAGTGCGTGATGCGACGGGAACCGTCTTGCCCTATCAGGAAATTCCTACGGAGCACACCTTCATGCCCTACGCGCCTTGGCGAAAACGACTAATTGTTCCCGTCCAACTGCCTCCTTTAGGCTGGACAATCCTTGAGTATGGATGGGTGGAAGGAGCGGCAAATCCCGTTCGGCCATCCACTTTGCGAGCCGACGAATCGGGAGTGATAGAAAACGAGTTCTATCGCTTGGAAGCGGCGGTGGGACAGGAAGACCTGCGCCTATGGTACGAAGGAATTTCCGTTTTCCAAGGAACTGGATTGAGCGTCGCTGTCTTTGACGATCCGTGGGGATCGTGGGGCGGTTTGGCTGAAGAGTCTGCGTCCCTGGATATCAGTACTCAGGTTGAAAATTGGAAGATCACCGAAACCCGGGTTTTGGAGTCGGGTCCTGAGCGCGTGGCCCTGTGGGTTCGTTTTGCGGGAAAAAGATCGCATCTGGATTTGACCTGCTACCTGTCTCGAGGACGTAGAGTCCTCGATGTTAAGGCACGGGTATTTTGGAACGAAAGACAGGCGCGATTAAAACTTCAATTTCCCTGTGGTGATCGCGCGAAATTTGAAGTGCCCGGAGGCATGGTTGAAAGAGGCGCAGCCGGAGAAGTGCCCGGTGGACGATGGGTACAGGTGACCCATGGAGAGCAGAACTTGGGTTTCGCTTCGGATGCGCTCTATAATTTCGACCTGAAAGAGGGTGTCTTTCGCGCAACCGTCCTTCGTTCCGCTGGTTACGCAACGGATGGTCAAAGTCCCGGCTGGAATGAACCGTGGCGTCCGGTGAGCGACGGCGGGGAACATTTCTTTCAATTTTTGCTCCAGCCAGGGGATACCGATTTGCCGCGGCTCGCCGCAGAATTGGAACAGCCGCCCATCGTCCAGCATGTCCCGGCCAGCTCAGGGATGCTTCCCCGCCAAGGTTCGTTCATGACCCTTGAACCGAGCAGTGTACGCATTATAGCCTTAACCCAGGATCCCAAAACCGGCGAGGTGACCTTGCGTGCCCAAGCAAATTCAAACACCCACCCCGTCCTGACCTGGTTTGGTGACCGAATCGATCTGGGCTTCCTGCCTGCCGGAAAAATCTTCAGTTGGACTCTGCTGAAAAATGGAACCTCTGGGAAATTCAACGTCCAGGCAGCTCCATGATCGCGGTCTAAGCTCAGTTCCAGAAATTCATCGTAAGTGACCATGAAAATTGCCCGTAATCACGGTCAACCCTTTTGGCGCATCTCGTCCGACAAGGTCGAGGCAGTCATTACCCGCAAGGGCGGGCACCTGGCCCCCGTCCGGTTTCGCTTGCCCCACGCGACAATAGAACCTTTTTCGATTGCGCCTTGGGCAGAAGATAAATTATCCGCCCAGACCCCGGAGGTATTGCGCCTGTTGCGTGGGGATTTTTTTTGCGCTCCTTTTGGTGAAAACGAGACTCCGTGGCGCGGTGAAAAGCACCCCGCGCACGGTGAAACGGCCCAAGCCCCCTGGCGTCTTGAATCGATTAAGAAAAGTAAAACCGGGATTGAGTTGCATCTTTCGCTTCGGACAAAAATTCGTGCCGGTCGTGTGGATAAAAAATTGCGGCTGCGCCGGGGAGAAACCGTCCTGTATTGTCAACATATCATTTCGGAGATGACGGGGAAAATGAATTTTGGCCATCATGCGACCCTAAAGTTTCCCGATCAGGCGGGTTCCGGGTTGATCAGCATGAGCCCGATTCATTTTGGTCAGGTCTTGCCGAGCGCTCTGGAGGAGCCGACCAGCGGGGGTTATAGTTGTCTGAAACCGGGAGCTCTGTTTTCCCGGCTCGATCACGTTCCAACGGTGGACGGCGGACTTGCGAATTTAAGTTGGTACCCGGACCGGCCGGGATTCGAAGACTTGGTCATGGTGGCGCACAAAGCCGCGTCCAGTTTCGCCTGGACGGCGGTAACGTTTCCAGAACAGCGCCACGTCTGGTTCGCTCTCAAAGACCCGCGTGTCTTGTCCAGCACGGTGCTTTGGTGCTCGAATGGAGGACGCCATTACGCACCTTGGAACGGAAGGCACCTCAGCGTGCTTGGAATCGAGGATGTCACCTCCTATTTTCATTATGGTTTGGCAGAATCTGCCCGCGCCAATCGGGTGAATCGCAGGGGAATACCCACCTGCTTGACCTTAAAAAAATCGACGCCACTTGTCGTCAATTATATCATGGCCGTCGCGGCGATTCCGCGCGGCTGGGGTCGGGTAGCTTCGATCACTCCGGATCAGGATGGCGTCACCCTCCTGTCGGAAAAGGAAAGCCCCATCCGGGTGTCGTTGGACTTCAACTTCCTCCACGCAAAAGCCTGATGAACCGCGGCGACATTAATCGACTCATTCGTTCAGGAGAGAATAGTTTACTGCTCACGATCGGACGTTGCCGCTGCATCTCGGAGGAAGACTTGTCGCTTAAAACGCACTTCCAAGTTCCAATCGAATGACCGGCTGGATGCGGCCACCTCTTGTCAGACAGCCTCCAAACTTTTTCCATGAAAAAAGAAAGAATTATTTGCTTCGGCGATTCGATCACTCAAGGCCAGGGCTATGCGGAAGCGGATCGATGGACGGCCAGGCTGGCGTTCCTTCTGGAAGAAAAGATGCCGGGGCGATGGGAAGTTTTTAATCGCGGTACTGGGGGCAATACAACGGCATTCGCCTTGGATCGCATTCAGACAGACGTCCTGCCGTTGTTGCCTGGCCTCGTGTTGATCGAGTTTGGCATCAACGACGCTTATGTTCTTCCTTGGTGCCGGACTTCCAGGGTTGGCCTGATTGATTACAGGAAAAATCTCGGCGACATGATTCGGCAAATCCGTGTGGCAAAGGGAAAACCTTTATTGATCGTCAATCATCCGGTCACGCTACGAAAGAATCTCCATCGACAAGGAAACGGATCATCCATCGGAAAGCAGCTTATTCCCTATAATCGAACTGTACGACGGCTCGCGAAACAACGGGAAGTGCAATGTCTCGATTTGCCGGAATTGCTCAAAAGACGCAAAGTCTCTGCCAAGACCTTTCTCTCCGAAGATGGAGTGCATCTTTCAGCGGAAGGAAACCGTGTCTACGCCAACATACTTTTTGAGCAGGTAATTTCTCTGGCCTGATGAGCGTATTGATTATGATTTCTGGCGAATAGCCAATCTCGCGCGGCTTAATAATGCACGATCTTTGGACGTGACTCGATCAGCAGGTCCTGACCATTGCAAGCTTCCTCATGGCGATGACCGTGTCCAGCCTAGGCTCGCAGGCGGATAACCAGGACAGCGGTACGAGGTGGGCATGCCGTTTGGCTGTTGAGTTTGAGTAGGTGAGCTTGGCTTCAGTGGGGAAGCGTTCGTAACCGAGAAGCCATCTTCTGCGTTTATTACTCTTTGGCCACTCGGGTGCTATGGTTGGCTTGTGGAGTTCACTTAGAACCGAGTCAGTCAGCGACGATCAGAAGTTTCTGACGGGACGTACAATGGAAGCTCTGTCGGCACGGCTCTAGCCTCTTATGCGGGAGTGCCTTCACCCTGTGCGACGACCAATTCATCAAAGATCTTTCTAATTTCAGGATGATCTAAAACTACGGCGCTCCGGCCCCAGATTTTAAGAAGTTCACTCCGGGTGTGATAACTGCATCTCTCGCGGAAATTTTTCCCGGTTCTTCTTTGCGTGACGATACATCCAACCTTCACCCTCTCTTCAATTCACCGACCCAACAGTTTCAGACTCCGTTCAAAAGCTTTGCTTTGGAAAAAGCAGCTTTTTCAGAAAAAGGAGAATGCACGCCGTGAGCAAGAAAACCCTCCGAGACCAATCGAGTCTGTGGATATTTCAAGCTGTGCGCCTCCCCGGCATCTTAAAGGCGGATGAAGCGGCAGCTCGCCTGGGCGTTGCGCCGCACGCCATGCCCATCCTTCTTGCAGCCGATCA
>Ga0068863_100000528_pt1 | contig 39016 bp, 41 predicted proteins | sample KBSSwiS62_FD_66596 | JGI IMG/M metagenome (GOLD analysis project Ga0068863, IMG submission 66596) | Switchgrass rhizosphere microbial communities from Kellogg Biological Station, Michigan, USA - KBS Switchgrass S6-2 | ecosystem: Host-associated > Plants > Roots > Rhizosphere > Soil ... | reverse complement strand
CACTCCCCTGATATTGGGGGTTTTTTACTTTCTCTTTTTATGCTCCGCTCCATCGAGCAAAATCTTGATCAGGAAAGCGACGACGAGAAGGTTGCCGGCCACCAACCCGATCTTCCACCAGGCCAGTTTGATATAGATCTCGTACAACTCGAATGGCAACAGTGACGTGACGACAATCACCACCATGTACTCCGCCCAGCGCTTCCGCAAATAAAGGCCGACGCCTTCAATGGCAAAGATGATGGCGTACGCGAAAAAAACATAGCTGAAGAACCGCAAGGTGCGGGGGGTGAGGTCAGCCGCATGGGCGAGGAGCGCCTGCAGGAACTTGCTGCTGGGATCAAAATGAAACGGTTCAATCAGGTAGTCCTGCAAGAACGTGGACATGTCACCGTGCACGTAGTGCTTGAGCCCAAAACTCAATGCAAAAAAGAATCCGGCTTTTAACAGGTGATAAACTGCGATGACCCGCAGAACCCATTCGTCCCAGCGCGTTAATTTTGTTGGTTGATCCATCGGTCGGAAAATTGAATGCAAAGGGCCAGTTATAGGGCTCGATCCAAAAATGTACAACCAGTTCAGACGATTAAAGCACGGTAAAGTTTGATCAAGAATCGTCTGTATAAAAGGCCGCCCAACTTCGGCACCATTCGTGATTGCACCGGCTTCACCAAAGAGCTAACAACCGAACAACTCGTATTCTCGAGTTCTCTGGCCCTGTCTTCCATGATTTATTCGCAGCTTTATCAAAGAGCCGCCTCCCAAGGGCCGGTCAAGGTGGGCCTTATCGGCACGGGTCATTACGGCACCGCCGTCCTGACCCAGTCGATGTCCATTCCCCTGCTCCATGTGGCAGCCATCGCTGATAACAACCTGGAGGCTGCAAAACGCGCCTACGCACAGGCCGGGGTCGCAGAAAACGAGATGGTCGTCTGCTCGAGCCGAGCTGAGGCGCTCCGTGCCCTTCCCAAAAAACGGATCATTGTCGAGGATCCGCTTTTGCTCATGGATCTTCCGCTCGACGTCATCGCCGAATCGACCGGCGCTCCGGAGGCGGGCGCCCGGCATGCCTATGAAGCGATCTGTCATGGCAAACATGTTGCGATGATCAGCAAGGAACCCGACTCCGTCGTCGGGCCGATGCTGAAGCATCTAGCCGACCAGGCGGGAGTCGTCTACTCGCAGGTCGACGGCGACCAGCACGGCCTGATGATCGGCTGGGTCGGCTGGCTGCGCAGCCTGGGCCTGGAGGTTCTCTGCGCCGGCAAAGCACGCGACGGCGAAGTCGCGTTCAAGGACGACTTCTCTTCCGCGCGCGGCGTCTGGAATCCCAATTGCGAAACCTCGGCAGCCCACGACACCGTCAACCTCGCCCCGGAAGATCGCCGATGGCTCGGCTTCATTCCCGAAGGGGAATCGGCCAAGTATCTCGCTGAACGGCACCGCATCCTCCAATCGATGCCTTCCATGCGTTCGGCTACTTTCGACCTGTGCGAATCGGTCATCGCTGTCAACGCCACCGGTTTACTACCCGACGGCCCCGATATGCATGATCCCGTCGTGCGCATTTCTGAAATCCCACGCGTCCTCTGCCCTCGTTCCGAAGGCGGCGTTTTGGAAAAGCGCGGGGTGATCGATGTTGTCATTCCCCTGCGCGGCGAATGCGATGCCAACATGGGCGGTGGCGTCTTCGCCGTAATCGCGTGCTCCAATGATTACTCGCGCCAAATCGTCGTCGAAAAGGGACTTTGGGCCAATCCGAAGCAAACTGCCGCAGTCATCTTTCGACCCCATCATCTCTGCGGTGTTGAGACATCCACCACGCTGCTCTGCGCGGGCCTTCTCGGCATTCCCACCGGCAACGATGCTTCGTACCGTCCGCTTTACGACATGATCGTTTCCACCCTGCGTCCACGGAGAGCGGGCGAGATCATCAATTGCGAACATGATCCTTCCTTCAAGGCCTCGCTGGTTCCTGCCGTTTCACTCAAGTCCCGCGGCCCCCTGCCTGCGCACCTGAGCACAGGCCGCCGTCTCAAGCAGGACATTCCCGCTGGAGCCGCGCTCACCCAGGACATGCTCGATATCCCGGCCGATTCTTTTCTCTTCGATCTGCGCAAAAAACAGGACGAGCATTTCAGACTCGCTTGACTCCTCACTGGATGGATTGAGGTGCCTGGCCGAGCAGTTCCTTGAGCGCCATCGCCGTCCGGGGCGCATAGTCGAGCGCGTGGTTATTGGCCACAACCCGGACTTCCTTCGCCTTGCCCGCAAGACGGCGGATGCGCTGGACCAACTCCTTCAATTCATTCTCGTCATAGGTATACGTGTGCCGTTCCGCCGCCGACTTGACCTTCAGCCAGCGGGAATTCCGTCCATGCAACCGGATGTACGCCAACCGTGAATTGGTGACTTCATCCACGGGCGGCATGATATCCGAGCCCTTGATCCGCGGCATATCGACCGCCACCCACGTGAGCTTGCGTTCGCGAAAAAAGCGGAACGTCGAGTCCCGCAACTTGTCGGTCACCCATCCGGCATGCCGAAACTCCACAGACAGGGAGTGCGGCCGTATTTTTTCAATCAAGGCATCCAGTTCCTCAAGGCGATGCCTTTCGGGACTAAAAAACGGGCTGAGAACCAAAAGAAAGGTGCCCAGTTTTTTCGCTTTCACCAGAGGATCGATTCCTTTCAGCAATAACCCGAGCAATCGCCCGTCCCTCCCTGCCTTTTCCGGACTCTGCGAAATAATTCGAGGCAGGCGGATATCAAAAAGGAAAGACGGAGGAGTCTGCTCAACCCATTTTCCTACTGCCTCTGTGCGAGGCAACGCATAATAGGTCGCATTCACTTCGACGTGGCTGAACCACATGGCGTAACCAGCCAATCGTAGTTCCGGCGGAAAGCCCTTGGGGTAGGTCAGCCCCACGTATTCGGCATCTGCCCAGCTTCCGCATCCAATGCGTATCGGCATAGAGGCACAGAATACTGCGGGGACAATGGCTCCACAATGTCATTTGCCGGATGTCGCTAACTAAAGAAAGCTTTGCAGGTTGCACCTATCGCTCAGCGTGTCCTTGCAAACTATCGCCATTCGATTTTTCGATTCGAGTTGGGCTCAGTCACAACTCGTTTACAGGAAAGGGTGTAGCTATTCCTGGGTATAGTTGGCATCCAAGGTGCATAATTCAAATCATGGCCACTACTAATCGAATCAAAAAAACAAAATCTTCGCGTTCAAGCGTTATTTCCACCTTTGCCAAGACCGCCTCATCCGGGGTGGAGGAAATGAAGAAGATGCTTCATTTGAAGAGCACCGAGATCACCACGCTCAAGGAACTTTTGGTTGAGCAATTGCAGGATCTGTACAGCGCCGAGAATCAACTGGTAAGCGCCCTTCCCAAGATGGCCAAGGCCGCGCATGCGGCCCCGCTCAAGGAAGGCTTTCTCCAACATCTCACCGAGACCAAAGAACATGTTCGACGGCTGGAAAAGGTACTTAAGAGTCTAGGTGTAAAAGCCGGGGGGAAAACGTGCCGCGCCATGCAGGGTCTCGTCAAGGAAGGCAGCGAGATGATCTCGGAACATGCCTCCACTCATGTCAAGGACGCGGGTCTAATCGCTGCTGCCCAACGGGTGGAACATTATGAAATTGCCGGCTATGGTTGTGTCCGCACCTATGCCACGTTGCTCGGGTTCAAAGAGGCCGCCCGGACGTTGCAACAGACTCTAAATGAAGAGGCTGCCACGGACAAGAAGCTCACGTCCGCAGCAAAAAAATTGAATGTGAAGCCGGGAATGATCCCCTCGAAACATTGATTGCTGTCAAAGTCATCACGGGCACGTCGGATGCGGAACTGGTTCAGGAGGCCCGTGATGCCGGTCTTCGGTATACATCGGACGACCGCCCCGGTCTGTCCCGCAAAAGGCGCAAAAGTTCCTTCACCTACCATTTGCCCAACGGAACGCAGATACGGGACCGGGCAACGCGAGATTGGATCAAAAGCCTCGCCATTCCTCCCGCGTGGGAAAAGGTCTGGATTTCACCCATCGCGAATGGGCATCTTCAGGCGACGGGTCGCGATGCGCGCGGTCGCAAACAATATCGTTACCATCCCCGTTGGCGTGAACAAAGGGACAGCACCAAATTTGAACACATGCTGGCCTTTGCCCGCCAGTTGCCGTGTATCCGCCGGAAAGTGGCGATCGATCTTCGTCGAAGGGAAATGGATCGGGAGAAAATTGTCGCGACCGTCGTCCGGTTGCTCGAGACGACCGTCATCCGTGTCGGAAATGACGAATACGCGCGGGACAATCATTCGTACGGGCTCACGACTATGCGGAATCGCCATGTCGAAGTGGAAAAAACCGATATCACCTTTACCTTTCGAGGGAAAAGTGGGCGGCATCATGAAATCACTCTTCGAGACCCACGACTCGCCCGGATTATTCGCGCCTGCCAGGACATGCCGGGCCAAGAGTTGTTTTCCTATCAGGAAGCCGGAGAGATCAGGAATGTGAGTTCAACGGATGTGAACGACTACCTGCGCGCCGTAACGGGCAGCGATTTCACCGCCAAGGATTTTCGCACCTGGATCGGGACAGTCCTGGCCGCCACCGCTTTCCAGGAACTCGAAGGCATCACGTCCCGCACGCAGGCCAAAAAGAATATCGGAACGGTCATCGAGAGCGTGGCCAAGGTCCTTGGGAATACTCCGGCGATTTGCCGCAAATGTTACGTCCATCCCGAAGTGATCAATTCCTACCTTGAAGGGGAAACGATTAACACCGTCAGTCAACGCATTTCCAATAATCTTCAACGACATCTCCGCAAGCTGCAGCCCATGGAAGCGGCTGTACTGGCTTTGCTCCAACGAAGATTAAAACCTAGTCCCAAAAAGCGGAAGTCGCTGTCTTGATCAGAGAGAACAAGGGGTTGCGGGGGCAGGATTTGAACCTGCTGCCTTCAGGTTATGAGTCTAGATTCTCCTCTCAAGAGGCTTGTTTTCTGACTACTTTCTTACTAAAATCGGCGTATGGCTACGAACCTGAAAAAGTAGCCCGTCGCGGGACTACCTAACGGGGTCGGAATTGGCAAGATTGTTATCAAGGAAATGCCCTATTGGCGAGTTCGTTTGGGCAAACGGTTCACGGGCGGAGATGTTCAGATCAAACATTTCTCCGATCTTGCCGATGCGCGTAAATGGATCTTTGGCGATGATGCCGATTCAAAAAAATCTCCGTTGGCTTTGCCAACACTTGGAGTGCTGAAGTTAAAAAAGAATTTTGGGAACGAAGCATTTTCGCTCAGCCATCAACAACTGGTCCAAGCACAGGACGCCTTTCGTCGTCTTCCCGCCAACGTCTCGCTCACGCAAGTTATCGACGATTGGGTTCAACGTCGGGCTCCGGCTGGGGGTGTCAAAACTTTGCAGGAGGTTGCGAAGGAATTCATCATTTCTCGCCGCACGATGGGGGTGAGACCCCGAACTCTTGTCCAATACGAATCGTACCTTCGCACGATCAATGAGGAATTCGGTGAAACGCCCGTCGCCGACCTTGAGCGAGCCAGCATTGAAGATTGGCTTTCTGAAAGTGAGTGGGCTGCCCGCAGCCGTAGGAACTATCTGGTAACATTGACCACCCTGATTAACTTCGCGATGGACCGCGAATACTGTTCCAGCAATCCAGCGTCTCGAATCGAAAGACCGATTTTGGATGACAGTGCTCCCGGCATTCTCACCGTCAAGGAAGCTGAAGCGTTGCTCCAAACCGCAGTTAGGGGAGTTCCTGAAAAACTCGATCCAAAACCTCAGATGGTCGCTGGAATAGCCATTGGTCTGTTCGCAGGGTTACGCCGCAGCGAAATCTGCGCACTGGACTGGTCGGAGGTCAGCCTAGATCAGCGTTACATCGAAGTTAAGGCGGCTAAGGCCAAGACGCGCCAGCGCCGTCTCGTTACCATCAGCGACAACCTTGCCGAATGGCTGAAGCCCCGCGTTAAAGTTGAGGGCCGTGTCGCCGTGTCGGCTAATCAGGATGTCTTTGGTGAACATCTGCGGGAGATCGCCCAGGCAGCAGGAATCACTCAATGGCCTCACAACGCCATGCGTCATTCGTTTGGGTCTTATTTATATGCGAAGACTAAGGAAGAAAATCGAACAGCCGCCGAGATGGGGAACTCTCCTGCGGTCGTCTTCAAACATTATCGCGCCCTGGTCCGCAATGGCGACGAACACAAATACTGGAAGATAAGTCCTTAATCTTCCAGCCGCGTTAGCCCCGGTGTCCCATTTGTGCAGCAAGCTGCTGCACAAATCAGGAAACTCCCTTCACGGGTTGCTCAACGCTTATTTCGATTCGAGTGATCAGCGGAGTAGATTGATTCATCTGAGCCGGACAAGTGCGAATGAGTTTGAGCCTTCCTTCATCCAGGGCATCGATGAGTTTGCCCAAGCCTCGTCCTTGGACCTTTACCACCTGCTTGCCCAGATGGATTTCTACCTCCTCAGTCTCGTCGGTCTTTCGGCACAGCCAGCGGGAAAGACTGCTGTAGGCGAATGCGTGCGTCTCTTGCTTCCCGTTTTGGGAGGGCAACTCAACCCTCAGCATGGAGAGCGATTTCATGTCAGGCACGACGCTGCCCCATAAGCCGGACCAGGGATCACGCAAAGGCGATTCGCCATCGGAAGAAAGGCGGGTTTTGAGCATTATGGTTAGACCTTTATCCCGGTGCGCTGACCGGGCGTTTGTTGGAACCAGAGATTTATTTCCGGGTCCTCCGCCACGACATGCGCAATTTTCTCGGGTTTGATGGAGGGCAATTCCATCGCGAGCATTCGTTCCGCAGGAGTGGCCATCGCGGTAAAAGCGGCTTTTTTGTCAGTCGTGAAAATAGTCTGACTCAGCCGGAAGCGAGAATTGCTCACGTAGGCTTGCCTCAGATTGGCGGCCTTCATTCCCTCATCTCCGAGGATAAGGAAGCCATGATCGACTGTTTTGCCCTGAGCTGCATGGGATGTGCTGGCGTAGCCGTACGTGAACTGGCGAAAATAAGCAGGCAGTTGCCTCCCATCTTTCAATTTAATGGTGCCTGTTTCATCCCAAGAGGCGACTTCCACAATGTCACCATTCTTCACCTTGGCCTCTTTGCAATTGGACTGGATGAGGAGGCGCTCGCCCGCCATCAGCGTTATTTCGCGGGACACGCCGACATCAAAGCTGGCACTCAATCTTGGGTCGAAGACGACAGGCGAACCATCTGTGCGTTGCACGGAAAGAGTCTTCCCTTCCTTGGCGATCACCTTCACCGCCTCGTGCTTGGCGAAAGGTCCCACGGCCCGGTAGAACATGAGAACGTCGCCCGGCTGATAGGTTTCGACCTGGTTGCGCAATTCCCGTGTAAGTTGAAGCGAGGAAAGCGTGGTACACGAAACTTCCTCACCGTGCAGCGCGTTGGTTTCCTTAAGGCGCTGGCGTACCACTCGCGTGAAAGCATGGACTTCCGACCAGACCGGAGAAATAGCGACGCACGATTTACCCTCCGTGACTCGTGCGGTATAGGCCTCCGCAGCTTTTTCCAGCAGAGCGCGGAAATCCTTGTCCTCGTGGACGGCTCCTAGCCGATCCAATTGGCCGAACGCCTGATAGGCCTCGCCTTGAGCCAAGAGAGCGACGGCCTTGCGATACTCGGGATCTTGCTGACGTCGAATCTGCGTGAGGCCAACCACGGGCACTTGGGCGAACCTTTGCAGCGCACGGAGAGCGTCACCGGCCTCTACCGAGGCGTGTTGTTTGATGTCACCCACAAGGAGCACTCGGCAGCCCTGCTGTTGGGCGACGACGCATAAATCGTGCATTTGCTTTGTGGAGATCATCCCGGCCTCATCGACTATTAGGACGCGACCTTTGAGACGTTGTTGAAGATCGGCGTTCACCAAGAGCTGTTGAAGCGTCTCCGCTTGCGCAGCCAATTCCTGACGCAGCACATCGGTTGCCCCGGAGGATGGAGCGCAGGCGAAGACGAGGGAGCCTTGTGCCTCGATTCCCTTGATGATGGCCCGGAGCGAAGTCGTTTTGCCTGTTCCGGCATCACCCTGAAGAATAGCCAGCCGATCCTTCGAGGCTAAGACGGCACTGACCGCAGCTCTCTGGTCATCTCCCAGGGATGTTTCCAGATCGGAATCTTTTCCCAAAGCCCAAAATTGGTCGCGTCCCTGAAATGCCCAAGTGATGTAGGCCATTTCCATGTCTCTCGCCCGCTTCGACGTGACTTGGTTTTCGTGGCGTAAAAGTGTGCCGCTCTCTATTTTCCGGCTTATTTCGTCGCGTAGCAGTTCGAGTGAGACACGCCCGCGACCTGCGATTAGCGCTTCCCGCAGAAGCAAACGTTCATCCACTACCGACTTCCGCTCGAAGTGATGTTCCGAGGCCGAAGTCACGGCCTCTCCCTTCGAGATAGGCTCCATCCTCCTTATGCCCTTGGCCTGAGCGATCACCTTTTCCATGGATGGCAGGTGCTTCCTGCCCTCCTCACGCCAATTGGCCTTGAGCATGTCGGCATCAACATGCTTCTTGCCCGCACGGGTCCGGACGGCAATCGACTGAAGACGGTCTTGATTGCGGGTCTTTTCCGCTGCCGCAACGCGCTCGATTTCTTCGCGGCGTTTGCTGAACATTTGACGACACTCGGACGGAAACCCTCGGATATTGAACCCAATGGAACGGCTCCGTTCCAAGACGTAGCCAGCTTGAATCATTTTTTCAGCCAGTTTGTTGTAACTGACCTCCCGGAAGAACGATTCGTAACGGTAGTAGCCGGAGGGTTGAATACCCTTCCATTGCTTCTCCACCTCGTCATAGGTGGCGTTCATGATGCAAACATGGGTATGGAGCTGGGGATCAAGGGCTCGGCTGGTATCATGGGTGACCACGCCAGCGATGATGTTGGAAGTAGTCCTGTCAGCCTGAGCGCCCAGCTTCCGCACCCGGGTTGCCGTAACCTGCTCGATTTCACGAAGGGTTTCTTTCACAGCATCTTTCCACCAACCTTCGATGCGTTTGTCTCCACCTACGAGAAGCGCAACCGAGACATCTTTCGGTGCAGAGATTTGCCCAAAGTAGCAGACACGGCGCTTGGCACCTTTATCACGGATGGTGAGCTTTTCGTTGGTGATCGGGTGCTTTCCAGCGCAGAGACGAGCAAAATGGGTTTCATCGACGACGCCAGAAAGGCCGAGTTTCTTGGCTCCTTCGCCACACCAAGTCATCTCAACCTGCCCTTTTTCCGTCAGGTAATCCTGTTTGGCCATGTGAACGGAAAAATACTGCAATGCCCCGGAAATTCGGAGGCATGGTTTGTCGAAACGTACCATGTCATTTAAGACACTGACGATGCGCTCGCGTCTCAGGCTACTTTGTAGCCGTTTCTATTTCTGAGCTTTCCGCAACATTGCCGCAAGTTGAACGGCTAGTGGATTGAGCCATCAAACTTGAATGAAGTCCCCATAGGTCCCCGTTGAGAGCAATTTGATTGGCAAGGAAGATGGGTCTCCTAAAAAGATGGTGCCGGGGCTACCAACTTGAACGCCAGACGCGCTGGGAGCGATAATTGATGATGCATTCCCTCCCAGACTAGACTCTGCATAAAGCTTCGTGAAAAGATTGGCCTTAGCCCACTTTCCCGGTGGGTTTCCGAAGTCCTCGTAAAATGCTTCTCTGAGCTGAGGCGAGAAGGCGTTAATATTGAGAGCCGGAAAAGAAGCCGTCGTTTCCCAATACTCGCACACTTGCTCGTTGGCAGGCGGCGTCTCTTTTCCATAGAGTTCCAAACAGCAGGTTTCGAGAGTGCTTGCAAAGTGCTTTTTGTGTTCACCCTCGAACTTCCATCGGCCCTCCCTTGGGGAAACGAAGCCACTGATCCAGCAATTAGGAGAAATGTTAGCTACGTGGAATATCCCGCTTCCACTCGGAATTTGAATGATGGCCTCGGGCGGGGGATTTTGGAGTTCTCTCAAAGCCAAGTCTGTAAAAGCTGAAATATTCATAGTGAGCGATACAGGTATTTACACTCAAAAATCAAGGAATGGAAATGCAGGACACGCTACCCCTAAAGTTTTTAGGCAGAAAGTGACGTTCACTGACGGAAAATGACATCCGGTGCCATCCGTACCCGTACGCATACGCGCGTTAGGCACGAGTTCTTATCAGTTGTGACGATATGTCCTCGCGCCCTCTTGAGTTGAACGTGCCTCCGGTAACATGAACTATTGCCGTCGAGTCGGCCCGACCGCCGACCACTTCTGCTCACACCTGGAAAGATCCACCCGAAGGTGCCGGTTTCTGAGCAATAGTGAAAACGGCTACAAAGTAGCCTAAGACGGAAACGGCTTGTGGCGTGTCATACAGACATGAGTCATAGTCCGACCAGTTCTGACCGCCAGCTTGAGAACAGACTCAGTCTGGCCATGCAGCAATTTCAACCGGCAGCAAAACAGACTGCCGTACTGGAACGCTTCAAAGCCATCGTCCTTGGATTGAAGGCGAAAGGCGCGACGTGTCTGGAAATTAAAACCTTCCTCGACCATCACGGAGTGCGTGTCGCTGAAAGCGCCATTTTCCGTTTCTGTCGCAAGCATCAGGTCGAAGTGGCCCGAATGCGCAACAGCGGGGCAGCCGAAGCTGCTGCCACATCGGAGCAGTCCATCGTCCCTGGTTCCGGCAGCACATCCGTTTCAACCAACCCTAACCCCTCGACCCCACAGGCTCCCAAGATGCGGAGTCTGCGCGGGTCAGTCTAAAATATGCAAACCCTCGCCACATCCCCTCAAAACAAACGCATCGTCTTTGTCACCGGCGACAAAGGCGGCGTCGGCAAGAGCTTTACCTCTCGTGCCATCGTTCAGTATTACCTCGACCTTAACCACACGTTCCGGGCCTTCGACATCGATCCGGTCAATCCGAACTTGGAACAGTTTTATCCCGAAATCACCACTCAGCTCGATATTCAGAAACCGGGTGCCTTGGATCAAATTCGCAACGAGATCGAAACGCAGCCGCTTTTGCTCGTTGATTGTGCAGCCCGTTCCCTATGGGAGCTGGACGCATGGTTTAAAGATCTTGGCTTGATTCAGGAGCGTGGCCAATTGCGCCTTTCGTTCACCTTCGTCTTTGTCATCACTCCCGACAAAAGCTGCACGGTAATTATGAACGATACCCTCCAACGATTCGGCAAGGAGGCCGACTATCTCGTGGTCAAAAACTACGGCAAGGGAAAGAATTTCTCCATTTACGAGGAATCCAAGCTTCGCACTTCCCTGCTGAAGCAATATCAGGGACAGGAGATCGCCTTACCATCTCTCCTCGAACGCACGGTGGTTCACCTTGATTCCCACGACATCGGCTTTGGTGATGCCCTAAAGCATCCCGACGTGACGGTGGCCGACCGTTCCAGAGTACGCGGATTCTTGGAACAGAGTTACGCGCAGCTCAACGCCGTTAAAAGCCTTCTAATCCCCTAATCTATGACTGAACAAATCGAACTCAGACCACCCGAGCAAGTCTTCAATGGTGACGATTTACCGGATGATTTAAAATGGCTAATGACGGCCTTCAACCTCCCCAAAAGTGACCCAGCAGTGGTCCTCATGGCGTGGCATTGGAAGCGCACCGCAAACACCCAGGACATTATTAAGGTGGGGCAGATGGAACTGATAGCCGCACTAGAAAGCCGGATCAACAAAGTCAAAGGCTTTGCCGAGACGATCCAGCAGGTGGATGCCAACCTCAGCAATGTGAACCACGCACTGGCCCAGGAGCACTTGGGCCTAAAAAACAAAATCGAAACGGAATTGAAACAGCCACTTGCCGAAAGCCTAGGAAACGCTGTTCAGCTTGCCGCAACACTTGAAACCCTCCTGAAGAGGGTTCAGACGAGCGAGGCAGAATATAACCGCAAACGATGGAGAGCAGCCTATTGGTCAGGCTGGGCTTCCGGTGTTCTTATCATGGGGTGCCTATGCTGGCTTTTATTTGCGCATTAGGTTGCGGGGCGCTCACGTTCGCTGCGACTTGGCTCACCCATTCGTTCAACCCGGCGACAGTGCTGTTTGGCTTAAGTGCCGGATGGTTCGTTTATCAGGGCTTTTTGCCCGATAAAAAGAAAGTGGATTACGTCCTGGAATTGGGAGGAGTTCGATGGAATGAAGAAGACTTTTGTCGTGGTTGGGAAATCGATGGACGAACCGGTTCCGGCAAAACAGCCAGCGCGGTTGTCCCGATTATCCATGCCTTGAAAAAGAACCGACCCGAGATCGGCATTCTGGCCCTCGACACGAAAGGAGACCTGAGCGAACCGCTCACCGCTATCGCAAGAGACCTCCATTGTACGCAGGACTTAGTCCAAATCGAAGTCAGGCCAGATGATGCGCCTCTCGACTGGAAGCCTCCCTACTCCATGAATTTTCTTGCCGATGATTCCATTCCGTTTTCAACCTACGCGAAAATCCTTGTCGATGTTGCGACGGCGGCTGGCCAGAAGGGAGGTCAGGCTTTTTTCAAGAATGCGGCCCAATCAGCCATTCAGAATGGCTTTACGGCCTTACGGGTCTTACGGCATTGCGTCACCATCGACAATTGCTGCAACATCATCACCGATCTTACCCAACTAAAAAGTATCACTGAGCAATTGGGTCAACTGGCAAAGACTCAGCCTCAGCATCAGGAATTGACCGATTATTTTGTGGAGTTGCAAAAGCAGCCACCTGAACAGCTGAGCGGTATTCGCTCGACCGTGTTCAATTATCTCCAACCATTCACCGCGCCGGACATTGCCGAAGTGTTTTGCCCGATGGACGCGACATTCACCCTAAGTGAGATCGACCAGGGTAAATTGATCAGCGTCAAAATCCCGCAGAAATACCAGGTTGAGAAGAAATACGTCAGTCTGCTTTTGAAAGTCCTGTTCTATCTTCATGCACTCAGGCGATACGACCTCGCTGCTGTTGACCGACGGAAGAAAAATCTCATCGTAATGGTGCTCGATGAAGCCCAAGAAACAGTCCTCGTCAGCGAAGACGGGATATCTGATTTCAACGTGGTCGATAAAATTCGTGGAGCGCGCGCAACCACGATCAATTCGACTCAATCCCCCACCTCCTACATTCCCCCGATGGGAAGCCGGGAACGGACGGAAGTTTTTCTGCTTAACCTCGGGAATAAAATTTATTTCACCGCTGCCGACAAACAAGCTTCCGAAATGATCGCAGATGCAATCGGCAAAAAAACCATCAAAAAACGCACTTACGGGCGATCCGCAGGAAAAAGCAATACCAGTTGGACCGATCACGATGAACACTGGATTAAACCGCACGAACTACGGTCCTTACCCAAACATTGCGCCATTGTTAAACACTGTGAGAAACGCTTTCGTAAGACGTTTCTCAAGCCTACGCTTTTCACGCTTAGCCGATGATAGAACTGCGGGCGATTAATCGAGGGAAGCGCTTAGAAGGCAACTTGGCACTTGCCAACTATCACCAACCAACCTTGAATAGCCTAGGTGAGCATAAGTGCGCACTAAGCCGCACTTCTCCGCATAATGAAGACCCCATGCTCAAAGTTAAGCGTTCTGCTTGATGATGCTACGTCTCTCCTATTCGAAAGGTTTTGCGAGGAACGTGGCTTCAAAAAAAGCACCTTTGTAGCGAAATTGATCAAGGACACACTTCGCGAAGAGGGTTTTGCCTCTCAGACAGAATTTTCGATCAAAAGCAGCCGTACCAGGAAAAAAGCATGAGAGTAATACCTACGAATTCAAACAAAGCGACTTCCCTGTCCAAAGGAGCATACTTTCGATCAGAGTTGCTTAAGACGCCTAATCGCTTTCGACTGGGAAAGGGACCTGTAGCCGCTGGAGACTATCAAATTGTAGACCTTTTCTGTGGTTGCGGTGGACTCTCTACGGGTTTTGAATACTTTGGACGAAAGCATGGCGGTTTTAAGCTAGTAGGAGCCGTGGATCTGGATGAAGTAGCAACCTCTACCTACTCGGCGAATTTGCCAATAACACCACTCGTAGCCGACTTAGCCGAAGTGGCAAAGACCGTTTGCACGGAAGAGTTGATACTCCAACTTGGAATAGATCAGGATAAACCATTGATCGTTATTGGAGGACCACCTTGCCAAGGCTTTTCGGCACACCGCAAAAAGCATGGCGATAATGAAGACCGGCGTAACAGCTTAGTTTTGGCATTTGCCACCATAGCTGTCCGGCTTCTCCCGGAATTTATCATCTTTGAGAATGTTCCAGAGGTTTTATCAAAAAAGAATTGGAGCTTATTCAAGCAACTGTCGAACATCCTTCAACACCATGGCTACAAGGTGAGAGCCCAAGTTCATAATTTAGCATCTTTTGGAGTACCCCAAGAGAGGTTTCGAGCCGTCGTAATAGCCCGGAGGTCTCCTTTCCACATGCCTAAGTCTCTTTTAGGTAAGAATGAGTATCGTACAGTTCGCGACGCCATTGGCGCTCTCGAATCTGTAAAACCGGGTGAAGTTAAAAGCGATCCTATGCATTTTTGTGCGGGCCACAAAAAAACTACTATCGACGTCATCAAAGCAGTGCCCAAAAATGGAGGCTCTCGTCCACCCGGCGTTGGCCCCAAGTGCCTTCAAAAAGTTGACGGGTTTCGTGATGTCTACGGTCGAATGTACTGGGATAGACCTTCAAACACGATCACAGCCAACAGTAGAAATCCAGCAGGAGGTCGATATGTACATCCTGATCAAAACCGAGGGCTAACGGTCAGAGAGGCTGCATTGCTGCAAGGATTTCCACTAGATTATACTTTTGCTGGTAGTTTCGACGACAAATTCAGGCAGATCGGTAATGCTGTGCCCCCATTGTTCGCTGCAATGCTGGCTTCTTCCATTTGGGACAGCATTTTTAGCGAAACTTGCTCTTGCGAGCCGGAAGAACTAGCCGCTGACCAATCTGAACCTCTCAGCAATTCCTTCTCAAGTGGCATTGCGGGACGTAAAAATTATCGCTCGTTGATAAAATGAAGAAACTGACCGCCATTGACTGCTTTAGTGGCGCTGGGGGACTTTCTTTAGGCTTAAGCCAAGCTGGTTTTCAGCTTTCTTGGGCATTTGACTCGTCGCAGAAAGCGATTGATACACACAACCGAAATCTTGGAAATCATGCGGTTTGCCTGAAGGCAGAGGACCTAACATCGGATCGGCTCGCCAAACTAAAGGATCAAATTGGCGAATGTACCCTGGTTGCTGGAGGACCACCTTGTCAGGGTTTCTCTCGTCAAAGACGTGGGGCCGATCTTGATCCTCGCAACGATCTCGTAAATGTATTTTTTTCAATCGTTAAATACCTGAACCCGCAATTTTTTTTACTCGAGAACGTGCCGGCGCTACAAGGCCCTCGCGGGAAGCCCTATTTGGAAGCGCTGCATCGTAGTGCTGAGGAGTCAGGATATATCGTTCACACCTCCATACTCAACGCAGCAGACTTCGGCGTCGCTCAGGTCCGTCGTCGCTTCTTTGCGGTGGGAGAACGCTCTGTTGGGCTAAGTAACTACGAGTTCCCAAAACCATTGGTAACATCTGCAAACTATAAGACAGTGAGGGAAGCTATTGGAAACCTTCCCGACCCGGCCGTATCTGTCCAAGGACTACCGGCTAACCACGAGATAGGAAACGTATCTCCCTTAAATATACGAAGGATTTCATATGTTCCACAAGGTGGTGGCCGTGAATTCATTCCAGATGAACTAAAGCTAAAATGTCACAGAGTAAGCGTAGAGGTGGCAGGCCACAGAAATGTTTATGGTCGCCTTACTTGGGACCGCCCAGCGAACACAATTACTACAAAATGTAATAGCTTTACACGTGGAATGTTCGCCCACCCTTCAGCTGACCGGAATATAACAATGCGGGAGGCGGCCCGTCTTCAAGGGTTCCCGGATGATTTTGTGTTTTCCGGTAGCCGCGTAGATGTCGCCCATCAAGTTGGCAACGCTGTACCTCCTCCTTTGGCACAGGCAATGGGCAAATCTATTTTAAGCGCTCTGCTTCAGGCCAACAAAGCAAGTTCTCGGCGTTTGAAATCGTAAACTTGCTTGATAGCCGTTTCTATATCTTCTCTCAAGTGGTTGCATCGAAGGGAAGCAGACCAAACTCGTGTTCCGCCCCGAGAACTACCGAAGAAACTCATCGCGGTGTTGTCAGAAGGATAGAACAAAATAGCGCCGGTTGCTCGATATGCTTCTGCGTGGGCCAAGATTTGATAAATATCGGAGTGACCTGGCGAGCCTTCAGTCAGCTTATATTTGCAATCGGCAATCAAAAGCTGCTTATCGATAGCCTCCCACAGTGCATCGGGAGAGGCACGATAACGACCATTAGCTCCATCCAAGATGTTCAAGCGATCCAGTTCCTGAGGTCTCCAGACTTTTATTGGATCGAGACAGTCCTGCAAACAACTCAGGACAGAATCCTCGAATAGACTCTCCAAATTTATGAAATACGCCCCGGGTATCTCAGCTATCTCTTTGCTTCCAAAAGTGGACAAGGCATGAAGAGCAATGGCTCTTCCATAACCGAGGACCTTCTGCTGCTCGAGAGTGATAAATGGCGACCTCAATTCCCTTTCGAATTGAGAGACTCGAACAGGCAACGCCATTCGGCGAAGAGAGTGAAAATCACATTCAGCAAAATACGGGAGAAAAGCCCTAGCCAAGGCAATTTTGTCTTTGCCTAAAGGTAGGATGCCTTGGCAACCATCTAAGCAAAGCAACGCTAGCGCAATAAGAGAGTTGACCTGAGTCAAGCCCGTTAATCTGGAAGGGCGACAAGTGATTCGACCGTAGATGCCTTTTGAACGCAGCCGGACAGTTGCCGTTACGTCTACTTTTCCACGAGGATTTAAAGTGCTGACGCAGTCTCTCGAATAAATCTTTGTGGTGCCCTTGCTAATATATTCAGCAACTGCCTTCAAAAAAAGATCCACAATTATTTCAAGCATATCACTGCTCTCTGTAATATGACTTTGAATCAAAAGTGATCGAATGTCCCTCGGACTTGCCCATGGCAACATTCCTGCGATAGCGCCGGAAACCTTTTCCGTAATGATTAATTCGCGGCCGCAGGATAAAGTCGCCCTCCCAACATACTGAGCGCCTTTTAGGGCAAATTTTCCTTGTCGCGACCGAACTAGCTCAAGCATTCCCCCATCTAATAATGCATTGAAAGTTGAGTCTTTCAATAGCTCCAGCGCCAAATGTGCCCCGATATCGGAAGCCTGTCGCTCTCTCAAAACTATTGGTTCCGTTTCGGTTGCCATTCACTTCCAAATATAAAGTTCTCGAATCACTTCAGCAAAGGGATGTGCCGGAACATGCTGGTTGCGTTGCAATAAATATTTCAGCTGCTCTTTCCATAACTGACGAAGATCCTCTTCAGTCTTGATATGAGCAAATACAGCGTGACCGAAAGGCATTAATTCTTCAAAGGAAGCGGGGAACCGCTCCTTGCAAGTCTCAAACAAACTGATCAGTCCTTGTCTTATACGTCCCGCTTCTTCAAAGGGAGTTGCAGCAAGAGATTGATCCAAGATGCTGTTGAGCTCTACAACCGATGGCGGCAACGAAAAAATTCTCAATCTACGCAGCAGCGCGTCGTCGAGTTCTAAAGCACTTCTGTCCTGCGGATTCATAGTGGCAAGCAACGACAAGTTGGGAGCGAGCTTCATCTGCCTTTTGGAGATCGGCAATTGAAAGGAGCGATCTCGATATTCAATAAATGTAAAAATCTCACCTAGGACCGATGAGACGTTCGCGCGCGTTAATTCCTCAATCAAAAACACATATCGATTATCTGGATCGCGGAGCGCCTGATCGTTCCAATCTATTAGCGATCCATTTACGAGGTCAAATCCTCCAGAAGTATTTGGGCGAAGACCCTCTATAAGGTCCTCGTAGCTATAAGAGGAATGAAACTGGATCTGTTTTACGAATAAAGGGCTTCCAGAATACTTTATTGCCGCCTGGAGGGCGTAATGAGTTTTCCCTGTTCCTGCCACGCCAGAAATGACGATTAGATTACGAATCCCGAACTCGGTTAAACGGGCTACGACACTATCTACTGGAGTTTGAGCCATTTGCTTATTTAGTTAAAGAACGAGGGGCTAAGGCTTGCTTGCTAATCGCATGACACACTGTTGGAGAAGAAAGTGAGATCATTTCGCATGGTTGTTTCAACACGGTTTGGATTAATGTGACAGCCCACAAGGGCATTCGTCGATGTTCTTTTCTATCCTCAAAGGAAATGAGAATACCTCCAGCTCCAGCAAGTAAAAACCAAGGGTTCATTGCTTTTCGCTGATCATTCCTTTTTTCTAGTTCCTCAAATTTATCATCGTCATACGCTCTAGGACCTATCAACCGTGGATCACCTTTTTCACGGGCCACCATTATTCGTGAACTGACTTCCTTCACTTCGCTCAAAAGGTTTAGCGCCGCAAAAGCTCGATTCAACTCTTCGTTTGAAAGAAGCCCCCCGCATAACAGCATAATCTCCCAGATTGCTCGGTATTCAGCAACGCACGATAACCCGAAAACAAAGTGCTGCCCGATTAAATGAACATTTGCTTCGTTGGCAACTTTTTCCTGGGTCAGAATCCCCAAAAAGTCTGCCGCCAGTCGACCTAGATCTGTAAGACGGAAAGTATCTGCCGGTCCACCGGTTCGGAACGACAGCCCCGCCAAATTCATAACCTCTACGGTGTTTCGAATCGATCTCGTTGTGTCCGCTGCCTTTTTGGTCCCACTTGCAGGAATCTTGGATAAGAAGTCCTCTTCGTCGTATTTGAGTCCATCGATTTTGAGAAGCGTGGAGACATTTTTCGTGGGAGCAGGCCAAAGGACCATATTTCCACGCAAGTTTGTTCTCCACTGCAAACCGAAGTCCGGCATTTGGGAACCGTAGTAAGGAAATTCCCCAGCGTCGAACGCAAACCGTCAAACCGTACGTCCTTAATAAGGTTCCCCAGCTGAGATGTGATCCTGTCCCGCTCAAGTGATCTTCTTGCGGTCTTCTAAAGTACATTGGTCGCTGGAACGATGAGACTGCATTCAGTTCACATTCAGACTCCTGCTATTTGGTCAGCAATTCCGAGGATATCCGAAGATGAAATACCCCCGTTCGGCGAATCCTCAGTCACGACCAATATCCCGTTGGGACCGCCACCTTCGTCCTGGGGCAAGATGCCATTTTCGCGATACCACTGCTTTTTTTGTTTCCACCGCTTCTGATACGAGGGCTCATGTAACATTCCACAGTGTTCCCAAAAATAGGTTCGGCCCGCATCGTCATCGATAATCGTGAAATCAGGATACTTTGTCACTCCTCCCAGCGTTAAGGCATGCTCGTAAAGATAGGGAACCTTTTTGTGAAAAAGATGATCGGCTATTATCACTTCAGACTTTGACCTGACTGCTTCTCCTCGAGCTGTTCGGTGAATTAATCGGTCCTCCAAGAACGTTCCCTGTACGGCCACTGGGTTTGGAGGACGAAATAAATTGGTCAGCCGTCTAGCAGTTGTCGAAAATTGCTCTGAACTCAGTTTTTGAAGTTCGATGGCTTCTCCCTGATGAAGCACGATAACCTTGGCCTTTTGGCGTGTAAGGGCTGTGTACAAAAGCTCTCTGGTGACCATCAGCGTCGATTTTGGCAGAACCAGAAAAACCGTGTTGAATTCGGAGCCTTGAGCTTTGTGAATCGTAAGGGCATAAGCCAAGTCCAAGCTCGCCTCTCCCTCGTCGTCAAAATCGCTCTGCCAAAAGGTAAATTTCTTTCCTGTTTGCGTCGCAAATTCAATTTCTAGATTTTTGGGAATCCAAGTCATTTTTCCCGTCTTCAACTGGCCCACAACCATTCCAATTTCGCCATTAGCCAGACTGCCGTTGGCGGCCGGCTTTGGATAAATCTTACTGGCCCAAACCGAGCAGTTCCGATTGTTGATGACTTTGTCGCCGTAGACAATTTGCTGATCTCCCATTGGCTTTGGAATCTTTCGAGCCCAGCCGTGCATGCGGGCGGATTTCAGCTGATTGGCTTTGTACCTTTCGTGAATCAATCTATTCAGGGTTTCCACTCCCCATGGCTTTTGCCTGACCGGAGAAAGAATTTGCCAGTTCTCGGCAGCAGCTCCCGCATGTTTCCAATTAAAATAGACATGGTTCTCATGAATTTTTCCACCTAATGAGCAGGCAAACGCCTGCCACTCTTCGAGGTTGGTGTCGAATGCCAAGTTCCTTTTGAGCAAGTCTGGTAGCTTCTCGGCTAGATCGTCGGGAGTCTCCCATCGGACGAATTCAATAGTTTCGCTTTTACGCTTTCCGCAAAGAATTTCGAAAACCTCGTCCTCTCCGGCCCCTTTTGCCATCCCGCCAAACCACGACGCCAGTTGCAGATCGTCCCTATCGCCAGATCCTTGACGACGCGGTACGGTTAACTCGGCATAACCAGGTCCTACGCGTGGGAAAAGTGACTCGATGTTAGCAGGCTGAAGCCGAGAAATGACGTCGACAAACGGACGTCCAGCCCCAATCGGTGGCAGTTGGCGAGGGTCGCCCACAAAAATAAGTCGTTTAACGCTGGCAAGGCTTTCGAAAAGAGCCGCCATCATCTCTTCTGTCAGCATAGAACACTCATCCACGATGACAGTTTCAGCCGTACTATCGCCTATCTCACCGGTCAGGACATACCTCATCAAATCACCTCGGTATCGTCCTGACATTGCTAGAAATTGCGCCAACGTCTTTGCCTCGAAATTCGGCACCGCCGCTTTCTGGGCCATTTCTTCCATTCGGACGCGCGCCTTTCCTGTCGGCGCGAGCAGAAGAATCCGCCCTGAATGGATTTCTGGACGTTTGCACAAAATCGACAATAGTGTCGTCTTTCCAGTGCCAGCGCCTCCTATCAGGACGCTAAAGCGAGAGCCAGCCAACTCGGCCAACGCCGCTATTTTTTCGCTTCGTGCCCTTTCCTCAACCAGCCGCTCTTCACTATTCTCCGGCAGTGGAGGAAGACTGGAATTTAGTTCTTTCTCCCAATCGGCCTTAAGGCTGAAGCGATCTGCATCGATTCGCTTGTTCACCTTGCTACGAATGATAGCTCCGATGTTCGAGTAACGTCCAAGCTGGTAGGCGATCTTCCCGTCGGCCATCTTGATTAGCCTGACTTCATCCTCGAAAATATCTGCTTCCGCTACTCCCAGCAGATCAGCCGTTACTAACGTACGGTGTTCGTCTTCACCTGAATCGGAGCCGCGAATCGCGACGATAATACCGTCCCTGGGCTTTAAAGTATCCCCGGCAAGCGCCGCCAGTTCCAACTCCCGAAGAACAAGCGCCCTGAGTCGCCGAATATCGACGGCTGTCTCTACGAGAGATGGCTTGGGTAGTGACGCTATCTTCTGAACGTTTGAGTGAGAAAGAACTGCCCGATCGACCTTTCCGATAGAGATTGGTAAAGGCGAAAGGCGAGTCGCTTCGTAAATAAGGTACGGATTTTCGAGAAAGGCATCGTCCTCCAGCTCCAGGCCGAGTTCACGGCGTATTTCAGGAATGGCCAGAAAATTAGCCTGCTCCTCATTGAGATCGATTCGACTCAAGAGCAAAAGGAACTGCTTTCGTTTTTGCGGCATTCTTTCCCATGCCTTGGATATGGTCTGATCAATTTTGGACGCCAAGTCCTCCGAGAGAATTTCCTTGGGCTTCTCAAACATGAGGTCAAGAGTGGGCGCCGGATCGATGTTTTCACCCGCTTTATCGGCAACCTCTTGAGCGATAAAATTTCCCATGGAGACACCTATCGCTTTCAATACTGCTCCCAAGCCCGGATAAATCCCGCGTTTCTTCCAAAGACGTCCTAACTCCTTGTCGATCCACGCCTCCTGTTTTTGAATGGGATATTCAAATAGTTCGTGTGCTTTCCGTAGTGCTTTGCGGCAAGCCAGGAGTGAGCTGATGGCCGAGTCATTTGCAACGTGTTCCGTCGCGTACGAAAATTGATCGAAACTGTCCTCAGGAGCGAATGCCACAACCTCCGCCGGATCAAAAGCCTCGCCATCCTTACTTTTTTCCAAAGCCTCCTGGTAAGGAAGTAAGAAGCCATCTTCAAAGTCGGGACGAATCGAGTGCTGCACCATTCGCTCCCAAAGCATGCTTCGAATTTTCCCGTCGTTCGCTTTCGTGTAGGTATACTCCATTAATGGGCCGAGCTGGGTCACCCGTCCAACGCCCACCAGAATTCGATTCCCGCTGTCTTCCACTAACGGTATTTGCTTGGCGTAGAAAAAGACCAGAGATTCACGCGGCCTGACGTGACTCCAGAAACAGTTCAAAAGGACGCGATGGTTTTCGGCATCCTGAATCCAGTTCGTGGTAAATTTGAGTTCCGGCTCTCTAGACTCATCGACTGCCTCGAGTGGAAAACTCTCCGTAAATCCTGGGATGCCATTTTCTAAGTCACCCCAAACCAGTTTTTTCATCATCCATCGGAACGGAAGCCCTGCTGCCGAATAGGCTGGGTAATGAAGAATTGTCGGTCCAAAATGATCATGCGTTTCAGGCGTGATGGCCTTGTAAGGGTGATCATGCACCCGCTGGAACGCGAAATCGGCCATGAATGTTCCCCGCTCGGTTACGCAGGCCGGGAAATCTTCCTGTTGGAGTTCGCGTATTGACTTCCCTTTAACCCTTTCCTCCTTATCCTCACGCTTTTTGTCGGCGATGTTGGTGAGTTTCAGACACGCACTGTTGTATTTCGGACAAGCACAAACGGTGCCGTTCCAACCTTGGTCATGCCACGGCACACGGATTGATACATGTTTTAGCGGGAAAGAGGATAGAATGGACATGCGCGTGGGAGGCTTCAGGCATTAGGATTGAATACTCGAAAATAAATTCTTGAGTCCCATTCATCCGATCATCGGAATCAAACTCTCTCATGCGGTCCCCGACTTTTCAATTTCTGTTTGCTTAAAGCTCACGACGCGGGTCAATTCGCTTTCTACGATTGATCTACGTGTGAGCCAAGCGCTTTTCAACACACTCACGTTCCCACTTATGCTGACCGAGCAACTAACGTGCTGACAGCTCACTCTGCGGGACGGGCGGCGTCATGCTGAAAGTGATTCGAGCCTCCGTATCAACTTCCCTTTGATAAAGGAATAGAAACGCAGAGTGACAATCAAAAGCACTACTAATAACCAGGGCCACGCGTTTCCAAATGAGACAAAAGTCGGTACTGCCACTCCCGCATCAAGCCCTATTCCCTGAATCATTGCATTCATGGCCGAACCAAAAACCAGCCACCCAATAACGACCACAGCTGTTGATAGTACTGTTGATAAACCGATAATAAGACCTTCGATTTGCCAAGGCAAATCGAGGTCAAGATCTCTAACTCTTCTCATAATTGACGTTCCTTTCTAAACTCCACATAGTTTTGTAAACATTGCTCATCCACGTCCCTATATCCTTAAACCGAGTAGTGGTAAGCCACTGGGCGTATTGCTATCCAAATAAAGGTGCGAAAGATATGAAAGTGCCATCGAACGAACCTTCATGCGGCTTTCGGGATCCCAAGCCGCGGTGTGCTCTCCAAAAGCTCCGTAAAAAACGGCGCCCCCACACCCAACGCTGTGAAATAACCCTCGATGACATGGAGTCAATGCTGGCTCCAGGATGTCGGGCAAACATCCAAATACTACTCCGCCAATCGCCGCGAACCCCGCAACTTCCCAATAGTTCACTCGAGATATAGCTTCCAAAAAGCTTTTCGGCTTATCTTCGGAGGCGTAGACCTTTGTCAATTGCCAAGCAAAATTGCAAACGCCGCCAACAATCGCACCTGTCTGAATGTGTTTATTTTTATTAGGCATAAAGGAAAGTATTATCTTTGTTAGAACCGGTGGAATGCGAAGGAGAATTGATCAAATTCCAAAATTCCAAATGAGCTTCCAGCAATCTTTCAATGTATTCCTCATTACGTTTTACAGTTAAATGAATTGGCTTGCAGGGAGGCAAGAAACAAAGGAAATCAATGTAGTCTAAACCGGTTACCGCCAGCACGTGTTGTAGTTGACCGTAATAATAGTGAGGAGGGCTGCCTGTTTGATACGTTCTTTGGTAAGCGGATCTCCCACATTTTATTTCCAGAACGCGATCTCCGTTGGAAGAAAGGCCATCGACGCTCGCTCTTAACCAGTCACGTGTGCTATTTTGCACGCATGCAGGTTCCATACTAATTCCCGTCGTTTGGAAAAAATGCAGTCTTGCGTGTGGTTCGAGCTTTATGCCCACGGCCATGGCTTGATTTAAGGCATCTTTATGGTCCGGTAACCGACGCTCGCTAAGAAGAGCCATTCGAGATTTGTACGGATTCTCCCCCATGATGGTCGGTGCATCAGAGGCCCCTATTCCTTGCCTGCGCCATTCCCTCCATGCTGGAGTTCCTTGTTGGAGTGTAATTCTAGTGTATTGATTCATAGGAGGGTAATGGTTGATCCGGAAATCGAAGAAAGTGTTTTTCGAGGAAGACTATTCAAATATCGTTTCAACGACCACGGGAGAGAGTTGTGGCAAGAATAGAATTGTATTCGCCCCTAACTGTTCGCTTTCTGTCAGTTTGACCAAAAGTAGAACCGCGAAATTTGCTCCCACGCTTGTATCCTCCACCAAGCACTGCATGGAATCAAAGTCTGTAGCGCTTGGCATCAATGCAAAAGACGGATGAGAATGCCATTCGCCAAGGTAGTTAAACTCTCGGTACTTGTTATTTGTCTTTTTAAAAAAACGTCTAAGGGGAGCAACGATATCCACAATCGATCTCAAGAAATAAGCGAATGATCCGCCGTGATATTGGCAAGTAATCTCGATCACGCGAAACACGTTAGGGGACACATTCTGTCCCATTAAAACGCCACCAATTTCTTGGGTTCCACCTCTGGCTAAGTGCATGGATAGCTCACGTTGAATGTTAGGCGGCAGCAGCAGTTGCATTGACATTTTGAGAGAGAAGGAAGGCAATAAATGTGGAGTTCTCTTGAGCTAATTCAGGACTAATCGCAGAGGGATTAGTGTTTTCACCTGATCCCACGTCGAGAGGAATCGTGTCGAAGGGTCCTTCGAATATCCATTCCTTCGACAATCCAATGAGATACAGCGGGGCTGTAAAATTAGAGCTTTTTGGATTTTGCAAGGCATCCCAGGCGAGCCTTGCTGCATGTGCGGCAATCAGCATCACCTCCGCGTCGCTGGCCATTGAAACTGTTCCATTTGGCAAAACGGATGAGTAGCTCTTAGCGAGACCAAGCGCAATTTTAGGGATGGTATTTAGATACGCGTGAAACTTGCTTCTTATAGTCTGAGGGGATGCATCCAGCTCGGGCCGGCTTCTGGCGACGGCTCCCCCAATTCCCCCTGCATAAATTTCACACCAGATCAAAGGTTTAGGGTAGGTGTGTACGACTGCTGCCAATACATTAAAAACCGTCGATTGGGCCGTCGCATCGATAATAATGTCACAGCCACCCAGTTCCCTTAAAACCGTATTCAGATGAGCGTTTGACTCTTGAGCAGTCAGGTTGGTTCGAAAGCACTTAATTTTGACTCGAGGCCGAAGTTTCTTAATGGAATCCGACACAGCGTTGACTTTGTGCTGCCCGACATTCGTCCAATCAGCTGTGTGACGCACGAGGTTTCCTGGGAGTACCAGATCGTCGTCGACTAAAACGAACCCTTCGACACCAGATTTAGCCAATGAGATCGCAATCTTGGAACCAATGGAGCCCAAGCCAACGATTCCAACGGTTTTACCAACTACTGATTCTAACCCAAACGTTCTTGCAACGTTCTCCGACTCGTCATTCAGAACTTTGGCAGACAACAGTTTCTCAGGGTCGGTGAATCCCTTGGTGAAAAAGCACAAATCGCCGTCGGAAAAGAGTACAAACGAATCAGTCGTCGGAGACGAAGGGAGTTGGTATCGATCAGCTTGGATATCAAGATCGATCGAGGGATACTGCGCCTTTAAAATTTTGCTTAAGTCCTCAACCTTGTTCAAAACCCGCCATTGTTCTCCCTGAATCTTACTCCGGAAAATAATCCCTCTCCTTTTTGATGCAAATGTTCGCTCGTCTAGATCGGTCGGCACCTTATTGCTCATCCATCTTTGATCCTGGAAAGATGCCGAGAGTATAAGGACTGTCATTGCCTCTTCGGGATACAAACGGAGGTACTCGAACTCTGCAATGCTGTCATCAGGCAGCGACTTAAGAAAAGTTCCAAAATCGTGCTCAATGAAGGCTCGATAGATCTGACCTCTCGATTCTTGACCAATCGTTAGCTGGTGACGGGAGGGAGCTGGGCGAGACTCTTCCCCGGCAGGATTTTCAATTTGGAGCAGGTTCGCTGCGCTTTTGATCAAATCAACTCCGGACAACTCCGGATTCCAAGTATCGGGTCCCCATTCGAGACATAGGGTTCCATCAAGATACTGATGAGTAGAAAGCCGCTGGTTGGCGTCAGCAGGCCGGACGAAAGGCGGCGAGTACGGGAAGGTCGTGGGGTAAGACATGCATAATGCGAACGTTTTACCATGCACAGTGACCTCGAAGTCCACGGACAAGCCACCAGTAGAATCCAAACGCCACGAACACCCCGTCAACCAGTCCGATTGCGCGGCTAAGTAGTGAATGGCCGCTCGTTCGCTGGCGACGCGGGCCGGATCATCTAAAAACCAGTAGTTCATGCAAAACCCACCGGCTTATTGGGAACCACACCCCTATTAGGAAATGCCAAGCCTCCAACAGGAAGAGCATTACGAAGTAGCGCAGGGCATTCCTGGAGGCTCAGGAGGTTGTCTGGGGTTTCTCCATCCGCGACGGTCTTGAGATACTTTTTTCCCGAGCGAGTAGCGACGATTACGTCTGCGCGTAGGCCGTGCTGCTTCACATAAAATGAAGCTGCCTTCGACTCTATCGCGACGATTGCGTCGTCCTCAGTCAACTTCCAACGATTGCCTTCATGAACTCCTCCGACGTGAGAGATTCTTTCATGGGGATTGGGTCGGTGGCTTTTGTTGATGCACTGGATTTCGAGTTCTTGAGGCATGTTTTACTCCTTGTTTCAGGTTGTGAACCGAGAGGTTCTGTATGGATAAACTTAGTCCCACATATTTGCCACGTCAACCGTCACACGCATTATCGTGCGTGTATTACACGCATTGCGTGTAATATTGACATTTTGCTTGTCAAATGGTACACAATTTACGAGTGACGACACCCGATCCGATTTACAAGCACATAGGGATGCTCATCAAAGCTCGGCGCAAAACGCTCGGGCTGAAACAGGAAAATCTTGCACATACGCTCGGGATTTCGCGAGGTTCACTGGCAAACATCGAGACAGGCCGTCAGAACATACTCGTCCATAATTTGTACAAAATTGCGGCTGCATTGGACCTCAATCTTTTTGACCTGCTGCCACAACCTTCGAGTGTTCCGTCCAAATCTGAACGCATGGCGCTACCTTTACCGGATGATTTAAAGGCCAATCAAAAAAAGCAAGTAGCACGACTTTTCATGCGATGAGCCAACCAAATAAGAACCTGAGGAAAAATGGCGAACGACCCACAAATTGACAAACCGTACATTCGAGCGCAAAAGCTTCTCGCACAGCTATCGATCAAAAGCCTTCCCACGCCAGTTGAAAAAATTGCGAAGGCACTTGGTGCGGAAGTACGATTTGCCCCGTTCGATGAGGAATTGTCTGGAATGATTCACATCAAAGAAGGGGTTCCGATTATAGGAGTAAACTCACTTCATCATCCCAATCGTCAGCGCTTTACGATCGCCCATGAATTGGGGCATCTGGAACTTCATCGAGACATGATCACACGCAATGTCCATGTCGATAAGGAATTCCCGGTATTAATGCGTGACACTAAATCCTCGACGGGGACAGAGCAGATCGAAATCGAAGCGAATCAATTTGCCGCTGAATTATTGATGCCTCGCTTAATGATTGACCAAGTCCTGACTGGAAAGCAATTTGATATCGAGGATGACCGTCCGATTGAGGAGTTAGCAAAGAAATTTCGAGTAAGTAAACAGGCTCTTGAATACAGAATACGAAGCCTTGGCCACCTTCCTTAATAATCGTGAGCTTTATCTTCTACGATACTGAGACGACTGGCATCGAGACTTCCTTTGATCAAATATTGCAATTTGCCGCAATCCGAACTGACGCGAATCTTAAAGAGCTTGATCGGTTTGAAATACGTTGTCGTCTGTTGCCTCACGTCGTGGCAGCACCAGGAGCAGTAAGCGTTACCGGAATCCGCGTTTCTCAGCTAATAAATCCATCTTTCCCTTCTCATTACGAGATGGTTCGTGCCATTCGGGCTAAGCTTCTCTCTTGGTCTCCCTCGCTGTTTATGGGATGGAATTCCATGGAGTTCGACGAGCATTTGATTCGTCAGGCACTCTACCAAACTCTCCACAAACCGTATCTTACCAACACCGATGGAAATAGTCGCTCTGACGTCATGCGCATTGTGCAGGCTTCGAGTCTTTTTGCCCCTGATTCTCTAGTATTCCCTGTAGGTGACGATGGTAAAAAGGTCTTCAGGCTTGACCATGTCGCGCCGGCGAATGGCTTCAAACACGATCGAGCGCACGACGCCATGGCGGATGTTGAGGCCACAATTTTCCTTTGCCAGCTCCTCGCTGATAAAGTGCCTCACATTTGGTCTTCATTCATGCGCTACAGCACCAAGGCTGCTGTTATCGATTACATCTCGGAAGAACGAATATTTTGCCTGACTGATTTTTATTTTGGAAACCCTTATTCGTATTTAGTCACGCCTATCGGAAAAAATGTTGAAAACAGTGCTGAATGGTATGTCTATGATCTCCATGTTGATCCACAGACGCTGATGTCTCTTTCCGACGAGCATTTAGTTACACGGCTCAATTCATCACCAAAGCCAATAAGGAGACTCAAGTCGAATGCAGCGCCTATGCTTTTCCCGGCTGACGATGCGCCGGAGATTTGCAAGGCTCGGGCTTATGGGGAGGAGGAATTAGAGCGCCGCATCGATCTGTTAAGAGAAGGTAGCGAAATGCGTGGACGATTGATCGCTGCGATTGCTTCGAATAAAAAGAAGTACCCAGTTTCTCCCCATGTAGAGAAACAAATTTACGACAAGTTTATTGACGACTTTGATGGGCGGCTGATGGACGCTTTCCACGATGCCGAGTGGCCTTTAAGACACGCCATCGTCGATAAGTTTCAGGATCCGCGGTTAAAAATATTGGGCAAGCGCCTAATTCACATTGAGCGACCGGACCTTTTGGATGAAGTAGCACGCGCGGAAAATGACCTTGCTGTTGCCAAGAGAATGTTGGGTCATGGCGATGACGTAGCTTGGTTAACTCTACCCAAGGCCCTCGAGCAACTTCAGGAAATGTTGAATCGCGCTTCCGGCCCTGAGTTAGCTTTGCTCGGAGAGCACCAACAACATTTACGTGAGCGCTACGAGCAAGCACTTCTCCAGGCAAGCTGAAGGACAATTTTGGGTCACGGAAGAAAACAAACGTCATTCTTCGTTTTCGCTCCGAAACAAAATCGACGTCTCCTCTTCTAGCGCCCAATAAAAATCAGCACTTCCAATGTAAGATCTCTCGATGCAAAAGGGACAATAGGAAACTGGATTTTTGGTCGAAAGCGTGTTCAGTCCAATTCTCCATTCTACTTCAGCACTGGTAGGAGGGCGAGTTCTTGTAAATAACGATCCACTGTATTGCGCATGGGACGGGCACCCAAAGTCCGATGGTAGCCTTCTCGGACCAGCTCTTCGATGGTGCCAGCGTCAATTTGGATAGCGAAGCCGAGCTCGCTGAGGCGCGTCCTTTCGCGCTCGACCATCTGTTCGCAAATATCTCGCTGAATCGCAAAGGGGAGCCGGTTGAAAACCAGTTTTTCACTGATCCGTGCGACTAACTCCGGTCGGAGAGCCTGATCTACTCGCCGCAAAACTGTGCGCTCAATCGTGGCAAACGCCGAACTTTCCATCCGCATCGCTTCCGCTGCACCTATGTTGGAAGTGAAGATGATGTAGTAACCGTTCAGGCTTTTGGTTTCCCCGTTGGCTAGCGTGATCCGACCGGCGTCCAGAATTTGCAGGAACAAATCCAGCACCAGCGGGTGCGCCTTCTCCATTTCGTCAAACAGCAGAGTCCCGCGATCGTGCTTGGCCAAGGCGCGGCCCAGCATACCCGTTTCGGAAGCAGAATTACCCAAGAGCAGACCCACCGAAGATTGATTCTGGAACTCCGACATATCGAATCGATGAAGATGACCTTCACCGAAGAGATAGTCCGTGAAGCAGATGGTGATCTCCGTTTTCCCTACGCCAGTGGGACCGACAAAAAGGAATGATCCTTTGGGACGATTGGGGTGCGCCAAGCCCAATTCGCCGCGCTTAAGCACCGACGTAATTTTGGAAATGACGTGGTCTTGTCCCTTGATATTGGATTTGAGGTGAGGCTCCAGGTTGCGGAGTTTGGTGAGAAAATCAGACGAGAAAGTGTTCATAATGGGCGGACTGTACGGCCAAAAAATGCCCCTTTCCAAAGCCTAAAATCGTACAGTTTGACTTTGTCTTACTACAACCGGCAACAGCCACATACAGCTTAACGGAGAACCCCTCGTTCATGGCTCAATAATGCCATGACAAATTTAATTCCTTCACTGGTTGCCACTCTCCCTGGCAAGACACTCGTCGGTTTAACTCCCATCCTCGCCCAGGCCACGGGCGGCGATTCCACTGCCCAATTGAAGCAAGGCTTCAGCACCGCCATGGGAATCCTCTTCATGTTCGGATTCTTTTGGGGCGTCATCAAAATCTGGTCCGGCGCGAACGCCATCAGCAAAGGCGACGCGGACGGCAAGATGGGCATCGTCGCCGGAATCATTATCGCCGGGGCCGCCGCCATCATGGGCGCGCTTTTCGCCATCTTCAATTTGAGCGGGGCGACTCTTACGCCCTCGTTCTAGTCCCTGTGGCACCGTCCCGAGCTTTCAACGCCAACAACCATGAACGAACTACGACTATCTGACACCAATGCAGCGGATGATTCCGCCGGATCGGTCTGGGGCCTCGACGGCAACCTCTTTATGCCCGTCGTCGCTTCCGCTGCCCTTTCCATTGGGGTGATCCTGATTCTCTTCAGCTTCCTTCATGTCGTCTGGTGGCTGAGCTTCCCGCTCGGGGCGGTGCCCTTCGGGGCAACCCTGACTTACGTCCTGCTTTTGCGGCAGGGCAAACCACCCGGTTACGACCGGGACCTTTTTGAACTCTGGATCACTGGCAAAGGCTTCGGCTTCAACGCCGGGGACCAATACAACGCGAGAAAACGGAAATGAAACGACACGACAAAGCACCCAACGGTCACTTTGCCGAAGGACTCATCCTTTACGGCAACCTCGAAAACGGAGCAATGGCCAGCCAAGGCTTTCTTCTCGAACCTCCCGACCTTCAGCACGCCTCCATTGGCGTCCAGAACGACTTTCAGGACAAGCTCCGCATCTTTCTGGCGACCCTTGGCCCGAAGCAGCGGGCACAACTACAATGGACGTGTAACTCCGACTACCAGAAAGAACTGATCCGGTATCACCAACAGACCGGGAAAGTGACGGACGAATACATCCGCAACGTCCGACAGGAACGGTTTTCCCGATATTGGCAGCGCATGGTGGACCGGACGTTGCGCCGGGAACAGTTGGTTCTCTTCATTTCCCAGGACATCGAGACATCCGCGAATCTGGTTCAGAGCAAAGTCGGGTTACTCGACTATTATTACAAGACCCTGAGTCAGCTTCGTTCCGGCTTCGATGAAATGGGAACGACCTTGGCGACCATCTTTGGCGCTGGCACGAGCGTTCGCCCGATGACCGACTTGGAGCACTTCGCTTACTACAAGCGGTTCCTTAATCCTTCATTGGCCGACCGGCTCGAAGTCAATTTCGAGAGCCTTTACCGAGAGGAGCTTTCTATCCAGGAATTGTGCTGGGACAGCGATGGCGTCGGCATGCAGGACAAGGCCGGGTTTTACCTCGATGGCCACTACCACTCCCTTTTCACGATCAAGCGTTGGCCGCAGAAAACCTATCCCGGCATCGTCCACCGGCTGACCAGCCTTCCGTTTCTTGATTATCAGATCACGGTCAATCTCGAACCCATCCCGGTTCGTGAGGAAATCACCCGAGAAGAGAAGGCCATCGACCGCCTGCGGGGCGATTACGAGGAGGAGGGCAAGTATTCGATGTCCGTGGCCTTGAAAAAGAAGGAGCGAAAAATTGATTCACTCGCCCAGGGTTTTTCCTTCCCGTTTTACGTCGAGTACTTCATCCGCGTTTGGGACAGGTCCGAAACCGGACTTCATACCAAGTGCGCCGCAATCAAGAACGCGGTGAATCAGATGAACGGGGCGCAGATTTACGAAACTGCGCTTCCCACCACGGCCAAGAAACTCTTCTTCTCCACCTGGCCCGGCTGGACGGGATCTTCCTACCGGCATCGCGACCTCTACGCCGAGGACCGCTACTTAGCCGATCTCCTCCCATTCTCTTCCACCTTCACCGCTCATCTCGCGGAAGCCGAGGCGATCTACGACGGAACCAACGGTAATCTGGCCGGGGTCAGGACGTTCATTGGGGGGACGCCGCAGCATGCCGTCCTCATCGGCATGACCGGCGCGGGCAAGTCGTTCGCGATGGACGACCTGTTGACTCAAACCCAGGCCGGATATGACTACACCGTCATTATCGAGGAGGGACTTTCCTATAAGAAATTCACCGAAAGTTTGGGTGGCAGGCCGATTCTGATTCATCCCGATGGCGAGTTGACCATCAATTACCTCGATACCCAGGGGCTGCCCCTCAATCAACTGCAAATCGCCAGCGCGGTTGCTCTCGTCTCAAAAATGATTGGCGAGTCCTCCGACCCTGAGAAGCAGCAGCTTCGCCAAGCCCAGATCGGGCAGTACGTCCACCAGCTCTATTCCGACACGTTTGCCGAGTGGGCTGGAAAGCATCAGGCCCGCATTCCTGGGCTGCAACGACTAGCGTGCGCTGTCCACAAATGGCGGCGGGAACGAATGGGCCTTGGTTCGACCTTTCTTGAGGCGTTTGCGGAATTGCGCGACCGGATGGAAGCGACCGATTCCGAAGCCCTCGATTATCACGCCTCCGTTTCGGAAGGGGAGATTACCCAATTCCTCAAGGAGCCGCAGACCGAGCGTTTCCTCATGCAGACCGCCTACAGCGCGTTCACCCCCGAGGAATATCCGACCCACTCGGCTTTGCTGGATTTGATGTTCTTTTCCCGGCTTCCCGAACATCGGAAAGAAGAGATCGACCAGATTGCGACGCTGCTCACGGCTTGGACCGCGGCCGGCCAGTACGGAAAACTCTTCGACGGCACGACCAATATTTCCCTGACCGGGAAGATTGCTCACTTCGAGCTGGGTTATATCCCCGAACAAGCCGTTGAACTCAAGACCGCCGCAGGTTTGCTCATTTCGGGATTCACCCGACAACACATCATCACCCTGCCGCGCCATCTCTGGAAACGGATCATCTTCGAGGAAGCGGCCCGGTTCCTCGATGTTCCGGGTGGCGAGAAGATCATGGGCGAAGGCTACGCCCAGCTTCGCAAATTCAACTGCTGGATTATTTCGATTGTTCAGCAGTACAGCAAATTCAAGAGCACGCGGATTCGTCCCGTCATCATGGGAAATTCGAAACAGTTTTTCCTCATGCGGCAATTCGACCGTTCCGACTTGGAAGACATCTCCCAGGACATCCAGTTGCCCGAAGTGATGATCGACGCCGTTCAGCACTACCCGTTGCCCGAGCAGCAGGCCGCCAATCAGAAGTTTTCCTCCCTCTGTTACTACTCGCCCACGGTGCAGCCGCCCCTCTGCGGAACGCTTCGCCACGTCGCGGGCACCCACCCTTAATCCACACCACTTATGAAACCACGATTCTACTTCCTCCTTTTATCTCCGCTGATCCTGGCCCGTTGCGCCTCGACCTCGAATCCACTCGGCCCGGAAGGGACTGGCGACCACAAGACTGGCTACTTCCTCGGAAGGAGCGATGCCGTGAAGCAGCAATACTGGATGGTTCAAAACCTCCAGAAGCAGCCGAAGGCACTGCAGCCCAAAGTCACCGACATCCCGATCACGATTCCCGGTCAGACCGCCAACGGAGTCACCACCGTCCCCCACACCGAAACTGTCCGCATCGAACAGTAACCCCACCCATAACGCCTATGAAAACCACCTTATATTTACTCCTCACGTTCCTCGTGAGCCTCGCGCCTGTGGCGCGTGCTCAATACTCCGTCGCAGTCGTGGCCGATCCTATCGCCCAACTCAACCATGTTGAGGACATCGCCAAATTCACCGAATCCATTGGTGTCCTTAACCAGCAATTGCAGCAGATGCAGCAATATGTCGCCTTGGCCCAGCAAGTGAAGGGCTATATCGGCGATCCGGCGTCCGCAGCCGGTGCATTGCAATTGCAGTTGCTCGGCGGATCCCAACTCAGTTCGAGCGTGGATCAGCTTACCTCAGTCATCAGTCAAACTGTGGACGGAGCCAAAGCTCTCGAAAACAGCGGTTCGCAATTGTTCAGTCCCATCGACCTCAAAACGCCGAGTGGGTTGACCATGAACTTTGACCCAAGCCAGTTCAAGGCGTTCGCCGCGATTCAAAATCAGGACGCGAACGTGAACAACGTGGTGCAGGACACCGTTTCCCGTATCTCGGCCTTACAGCAGCAGAAGGCGACCACATTGGCGCAAATTCAGTCCGCACCCGACCAGAGCACGGTGCAAAAGCTGACCGCCCAAGCCGCCGCCATCGACGGGCAGATTGCCGCCTTGGGGCAGCAGCAGCAAACCGCCACGGACCAAATCGTGACGCAGAACATCTCGAATCAGAACGACCAGCAGATGAAAGCCCAGGCCGCGAACCAGGCCGCCGACCACGAATTGAACGTGTCTCTCCAGAACTTCATGCAGTGGGAAGGCCAGATCAGCAGCGACCGCACCGACTTCAAATAACCCCATGAAATATCTCTATCTCCAATTCCTGAAACTGCGCGTCTGGTTTCTGCGCCGCCGATTGCGGCGCCTCGGATTCCGGGATGCTGCCGACCGGACGAATGGGCAAACCCTGTTGCACCTCAAAATGGAACATGGAACGAGGCCGAGCCGGATTCTCCGCTGGCTTGAAATCGGCCTGCTCATCACGGGCCTCGCGATTTGGCTGACTTTTTATCTTCGCATTGCGACACCCGCTCAAGCCGTTACGCCACCGGCAAAGAAATCGGCTTTTCCCATCCAGGGCAGCAAGAGTCCCGACCAGCAGGAAGATCCTTCCACCTTTCATTACGTGTTATGACCATTAGCGATCTCGTTCCCAATTTGATGCCGATGGTTGAAGACCTCAGCCAGGAATTGCGCTTCATCTGCTATTTCATCCTCACGGCGGCCATCGTCGTGAGGACCGGCAGGGGCAGCATGAGCATCGGTCAGTTGGTTCGGCCCATCGTCACCAACATCATCCTTTGCGGGATCATTGCCACGTTGCCCATGTGGTTCAACCTCATCCGCGACGAGTTTTGGAATATCGCGGTTTCCATCCGCAAGGAGTTCACCGGCAGCGTCGATGGCACGGGCGCGGCCCTCATGCAGTTGATCCAGCCGCCCGATACGGGAATTAATTGGCTCGATGTCGGGAACTCGTTGATGAAGGCCGTTCAATACGCCCTGGGCTGGTTGATCGTCTGGATCGGGGGGCTCATTCAGTTGCCCATGATGATTGTGCAATTCGTCATGGAATGCCTCTGCTATCTGTTCCTGCCCATCGCTCTCAGCCTCTTTGCCTTCGACAGCACGAAGGGACTCGCGATCAAATACATTCAGCAAACCTTGGCGATCCTGGCATGGCCCATCGGTTTTGCCGTCGTTGATCTCGTCGGCTATTCGCTTCTCACCAGTTCGACTTCCGTCGTCAGCGCAGGCGCGCTTGCCGCTGGACTGGCGACCGGCTTTACCCCGGCCAAGTTAGTAATCGGCGGTATCGTTGCCGTTTGGCTCATCCTGGGAAGTCTCGTGACACCTATTGTCATGCAGATGCTTTTTTGCTCAGGCACGCCGATGTCATCGGCAGTGGGCGCGGCAATTCAGATGGGGCTTGGTTTCGCGGGTGCTTCCAGGTTGATGCCGAAAGGCGGCAGCGGTGGAGGAGGAGAAGGCACGCCTGCGCCAAGCTCATCCAGCGGATCGACTGGTCCAGCTCCTATGCCGCCGCCGAGTGCTCCTTCGAGTCCCGCGTTGCCTTATACGCCTCGGGGTCCGCTTGCTCCGTCGTCTGGTTCGGTTGCTCCGTCGTCTCCCTTTCCGAGTGGTTCCAACGGCCTTATGCAGACTCCGCGCGGTTCGTTGGCCGTTGGGCAAGTCGCTGACCGGATTTCTCCGCAGCAGGCTCAGAACTTTGCCAATCAATCCGGCACTCCGTTTACCCAGGCGTTTTCTAACGGCTCCGTTGTTACCCATCAGCCCGCCGTTTCTCGCTCCCCGGCTTCTCCCACTTTTGTTGCTCCCTTAACCCCTAACCCAATATCCGTATGACTGTCTTAAACGAAACCTCTGTTCCTTTTTCTTCTGAAATAATACGACCCCACGCCGCTCCTACGGTGCTCCGGTTGTTCGCTGAGCACGGCTGGGCGGCCCGTGTTTGGTTCCTCATTGCCGCATTTGCGGTGGCTGCCGCCTTCGCTCAACCGTTTTTCATCATCAGTGCCTTCCGCACCCAGGAGCATGTTGTCATTCTTGATGAAACCGGCACCTACCATGTTTCGCCACTCCTCAATTTCGAGGACGCCACGAAATTGCACACGTCGCAGACGCTGCTTGCTTGCCTCGCACTTTTGGAAAAGAACCCCAACGGGTTCGATTACCCCGACTTGCTGGAAAAGATATATCTGCCCGAAGCCTTAAATCAGGCCAAGGCGATGCAGACCCAGCAGGCCGACGAGCTGCGAGCCAAGCAGATTCACCAGAAGGTCGAAATCTTCCGGCTCGATGTCCTTAAAACCCGCAACGACCAAGTCTTGGTTGAGGCGACAGGGCAATTGATCCGGGTCGGCCTCTTCAACGGCGAACCGTTCACCGAAGCCCAAAAGTTTCGGGCGCAATTCACCCTCCTCCACAACCCCAACCTGACCGCCAACGGTCGCTTCCCCTTAGCTGTATGGAAATTCCAATTCGTTCAACTCTAATGACCCTCGTTGTTGTCGTGCTCGGCCTCACCACCGCCCACGCCCAAGCCATCAAGACGTTTCCGCTCGATGAGCAAACCGTTTATCACCTCAAAGTCGGCACCGATAAGGTGACCACCCTTGTTTTCCCGCAGCCCATCACGGCTCTGGAAGGCAGCGGCATCACCGCCGATCCGAAGACCCCAGCCAAGATGTTGCTGAGTTATCACGCTGGCGACCGCTTCCTTTCGGTGCGGCCCCTGGCTGACCCGGCCACCGCGACCTTAAACGTCATCATTAACCGGAAGGTCTATGTCGTGGAACTCGCCACCGATAAGAACCCGTTCCAATCGGTCACGTTCTATCCCGCCGACGAGCCGCCGGCTCAGTCAGCAGGACAACCGAACATCGGGCCATCCCGTTTGCTCGGCTTGCTCGATAAGGCGAAGGCGTACCCCATCCTTTCGGAGCAATACCCCGAGATGGTTTCCCAGATCGACAAAGCGGAGCCGTTTACTCGAACGCTGTACGAAGGATTTAACGTGATCCTCACGAAGGTTTTCCGGTTCGATGCCGAGGACGCGCTGATCTTCCAGGTTGAGTTCGTCAACGACACAGACAAGCCGATCTATTACGTCCCTCAATCGCTCGCGGTGCGTGTCGGTTCCAACGTCTATTGGAGCGCGTTGTCCGATACGTCCGGAATTATCGAGGCGGGAGTGAAAGACCCGAAGACCGGAAAAATCACCTCCGGTCACAGCAACGGCTACTTCGTCATTTGCGGGGCGCCTCACGGTGGACGCAACCACCTGTCCGTCCAAAACACTTTCAACGTCCTTGTCTTCCGTCAGGAGAACAATTCATGAATCCGCGTAACTTCCTCAACTTCTTCAAATCCAAGACGGGCCAGGTCACAGGCTTTGGGATTCTGTTTTTCGTAGGCGCGTGTCTCTTAACCGGCGTCCTCTATTTTCGTCACAGCACCACGGCAGTTACGAACATAACCGCACCGAAGCTCGACAAGACGGAGGATAAGACGCAGAAGCCCTCGACTTGGTACTCGCACGAGCCGGATGCGGACTTTGCCAACAAACATCCCGTCGAGATCGGGGAAGGTGGCACGCCCCCGGGCAAGACTCCCGCCGCTCCCGCAGTTCTTCCCATCTCGCTCTATCACGGAAATGGCGAACCCACGGAGGTATCGGACACCTACGCCCCATACGGAAGGATGATTCCATGCGAAACGGTCATCACGATCGACTCGGCTAAGATCGAAACGCCGATCATCGGTTTCGTCACCGAGGATGTTTGGCACGACGGGAAACTCATCATCCCGGCAGGAGCCGAAGTTCACGGCAAGGCCCAGGTTGATCCATCTCGCGAACGAATCGCCAGCGATAACAACTGGATTCTCGTCTGGAGGACGACCGACCGCATGAACGGGGCCGAGCTGCCCCTGCATGGCGTCGCCCTCGACATGGAGCGGAACGAGACGACCGGGACTTGGCAATTGACGGACGGTTCAGCCGGTTTGAAGGGCGACATCCTCAAAACAGACAAGTGGGCCGAAATCAAACTCTTCGCCGCCACGTTTTTGA
>Ga0068863_100000525_pt1 | contig 39048 bp, 25 predicted proteins | sample KBSSwiS62_FD_66596 | JGI IMG/M metagenome (GOLD analysis project Ga0068863, IMG submission 66596) | Switchgrass rhizosphere microbial communities from Kellogg Biological Station, Michigan, USA - KBS Switchgrass S6-2 | ecosystem: Host-associated > Plants > Roots > Rhizosphere > Soil ... | reverse complement strand
TCGAAACACGTTGCTGACGCCGTTGGGATCGGCGATGAAGTAGAGGTCCCCGCCCGACCATTGCGGGTTGATGTTCTTGGCGTCCGGGATCGATGGCAGCGGCCGCACGTCACCCGTCTCCACATCCAGCGCCGCCAGGCGGAAGTCGCCGAACGTCAGCGCGGTCAGCGACGACGTGAACCGGTCGGTGACGAACGCGATCGTCCGTCCGTCCGGCGACCACGCGGGCTCGAGATCGGCGTAGGCGTCGTGCGTGAGCCGGCGCAGTTCCCGCCGAACCACGTTGAACTCGTAGAGATCGGTGGAGCCGCCGCGCAGCGCGGAAAAGACGATGCGGGTGCCGTCCGGCGACCACGTCGGCGAGTAGATCTGATCGAGATCCGTGAACGCACGCTCCATTTGGATTGTGCCGGCGGGCATCTGGAGCACGGCCAGCACCGCCTCTCCGCGCCGCACTGTCGCCATCGCAAAACGTGACCCTTGCGCATCCCAGGCGCCAGCCGATTCGAGGAACTGCAGGCTGTCGTAGTGCGGATCCGCGGCAGTGCTTACCAGCTTGCGGACGATCTTGCCGGTCTCCGTCTCCGCGAGAAAGACGTCGATCGAGTAACCGTCACGCTCCGACAGGAAGACGACGTAACGGCCATCCGGGCTCAGCGCCGGTCCGACGTTGTAACGCCCGACATCGCCCTTCCGCCCTGCGAGCAGGACCGGATGCGGGTCTTTGTCGTCCGATTCGGCCGCGGGCGTCCCGAACGTCGAACGCAGCGAGGCGTGCCAGTCGCGCGTCAACGTCGCCGCGTCGACGCCCGTCGTCGCGACGAGCCGGCCGATCGCGCCACCCTTTGCCTTCGAGGCCAGTGCGCGCGCCGCCAGATCGTCTCCAAAGCGCGCGCTCAAGAACGCCCACAACGCCTGGCCGTACCGGTACGGAAACCAGCGTGGATCGTCGAGCTGCTTGAGCGTCGGCAGCCGATCGCGGCGCACAGCATCCCGCAGCCACATTGCGGTGTTCGTGTCCACGCGGCCGACCGAAAGGTACTCCGCCATCCCCTCCGTGAACCACAGCGGCAGCAGCCCCATGGCGGCGCCCTGATGCTTCAGTATGTCGCGTTGGAAGGCATGGACGAGTTCGTGGCCGAGGACGTGATCCGTTTCGCCGAGCGTCGCCGTGAACGGCAGGACGACGCGCCCGCGCTGGTGATCGGTGAAGCCGCCCACGCCCTCGGGAATGTTCCCTGGCAGGATCGTCGTCTGCGTGAAATGCGCATGGCTGGCGTACAACACAATCGGCGGACGCTCAGTGAGCGTATGCGCGAGCACGTGCGACAGCCGTCCATACCAGCGCTCCGCGAGGCGGGCCGCAACCTTCGTCGCCTCGGCCTCGTCCGCGTAGTAATAGATGTCGAAATGCGACGTGGGCAGCACCTGAAAGTCGAAGCGGTCGTACTGGACCTTGTTTGATCCGAAGTACTGTGCCGACAGGGACGCCGACAATACGCCACCGAGAGCGAATGCCAGCGTCATCGCGCAGATGACACGTCTCGTCACGATAAGTCCTGTTCTGGTAAAGGGTCCCGGGGAGGTTGATGGTAGCATGGGCCGTGCGCGCGTGCTGGCCGATTTTTGGCGTTGTCGCCGCGTGCGCGACGCTGGCCGCCCAACCGCCCTTTAGGGCCGAACGTCCGTTTCGGACCGGCATCGAGGTCACCAGCATCACCGCCACCGTCACCGACGGTGAAGGTCATCTGGTCATCGACCTGCCACGCGAGGCCTTCGAGGTGTTCGAGGACGGCGATCCGCAGCCGATCACTCAGTTCACCCGCGAGCGCGTCCCCGTCGGTCTGGGCGTGCTCCTCGACATCAGCGACAGCATGTTCGGCCGCCGCATCGAGGATGCGCGCAAGGCCGTCGACCGGTTTCTGTTCGACCTGCTCGATCCCGCGGACGAATTCTTCCTGATGGCGTTCAACCACAAGCCCCGCGCGATGACCGGATGGACTCGGGTCCAGACCGACGTACAACGCGCGCTTGACGGATTGCGGCCGTCCGGTGGGACGGCGATTTACGACGCAATTGTTGAGTCGATGCCGCTCATCGAGGTGCGCACGCGCGCCCGGGGCGCGCTCCTCGTCATCTCCGATGGCGCCGACACGGCCAGCACCGCCGGAATCCGCGAGGTCCGAGCGGCCCTCCTGCGGAGCGACGTCTTCATCTACGCGATAGCGATCGACTCACCCGAGCGACAGCCCATCAATACGCGTGTGAACGCGCAAGTGCTGCGGGAAATCACGGGAGAAAGCGGCGGCCGGACCGAAATCGTCCGCAGTTCCTCGGACCTCGTCGAGGCGACGGCGCGGATCGCCGAGGAGCTGAACAACCAGTACGTGCTCGGCTATACATCGCCTCGAGGAGCCGACAACCAGTACCACAGCATCCGGGTGAGAATCCGCGCCCCCGGTGGCGCGGAGTACCGCGTGCGCACCCGCAACGGCTACATCGCCACAGCGCCGCGGCGGCCGTGATCAATGAATCGCTGGCTTCTTCTGTCTGCCGTCGCGATCTGGTCGGTGGCGGCCCCTGACGAGCGGACGATCGACATCTCCGTGCGCGCGCGCTCGATCCGGCCGGGCGAGCTCGTCGTGCTGACCGTCGTTCCGCCAATTGCGTCCGATTCGGTGCAGATCCGCGCCTTCGATCGCGACGTCCCGGCATTCCGCGCTGGCGACGGGTCCTGGGAGGCGCTCGTCGGCATCGATCTCGACGTTCATCCAGGCAGGTACGCCGTGAGCGTCACCTCGGGAGCGGCCCGCGCCATTCACGAGCTCGTCGTCGAAAAACGCGCGTTCCCGACACGGCGGCTCAAGGTCGACGAAGCGTTCGTCACGCCGCCCCCAGCCGAGCAGGCGCGTATCGAGCGGGAGGCGGCGCTACTGGCGGCGACGTGGAAGGCAGCCTCCCCCGAACGGCTCTGGAGCGGGCCCTTCGTGCGGCCGGTCGCCGAGCCGGCGAACAGCGCGTTCGGTACGCGCAGCATCTTCAACGGCAAGCCGCGCAACGCTCACGGCGGCGCCGACTTCCTCAGCCCGGCAGGGACGCCGGTTCATGCACCGAACGCCGGCCGGGTTGTGGTCGCCCGTCCGCTCTACTTTTCGGGAAACACCGTCATCGTCGACCACGGTCTGGGACTGTTCTCGATGCTGGCCCACCTCTCCGCGATCGACGTACGCGAGGGCGAGCGCCTCAATGCGGGCCACGTCGTCGGCAAAGTCGGCGCGACCGGGCGCGTCACCGGGCCGCATCTGCACTGGACCGTCCGCGCCGCCAACGCGCGCGTCGATCCGCTCTCGCTTCTTGCGGTACTCGGTGGAGCGAACCCCTAGCCCTCTAGCCCCAGAGGTGTCTCAGCTACCCACCAGCCCCTAGCCCCGACCGGTGGCAGTAAGGCTTGCCACTGTCGCGAGGAGCTCGTCCATATCCACCGGCTTGGTGACGTGCATCTGGTATCCCGATGCCAGCGACCGCTCGGTATCCTCGGGACGCGCGTAGGCGGTGATGGCGACCGCCGGCACGTGACCGCCGCGGTCGGCCGGCCGTTCGCGCACCCGTCGAATCAGATCGAACCCGTCGCGATCCGGCATGGCGATATCGCTGAGGAGGATGTCGGGCACTTCGCGGTCGAGGGCGGCCAGGCCTTCCTCCACACTCGCCGCCGCCGTCACCACCACGCCGCGTGACCGCAGCACTTCCGCAAGCAGCTCTCTAGTATCGCTGTCGTCGTCCACAACGAGCGCCCGCACTCCAAACAAGGCTGCCGCGTAGGGACGCCGTGCGGGTATCGCGACCTCGCGGCCGCTCTTGACGGCAACTATCCGCACCGGTTGAACGAACGGCAGCGAGATCATGAACGTCGCGCCTTGCCCTTTGCCCGGGCTCGCGACGTCGACTCGCCCGCCGTGCAGCTCGACGATGTGGCGGACGATCGCCAGTCCAAGGCCGAGTCCCTGATGCGTGCGCGTCGTCCCGCTGTCGCCCTGCCGGAAGCGATCGAACACGTACGGCAGCACTCCCGGCTCGATCCCCTCACCGGTGTCGGACACTTCGATCTCGAACTGCGATTCCTGCCGCCGCAAGGTCACGGTGACACGCCCGCCGCGAAGCGTGAACTTGATGGCATTCGATAGCAGATTCCAGATCACCTGCTGCAAGCGGGCCTCGTCGCCGGAAATCAAACTCTCGTCGTGACCAGCGTCGACTTTGACCGTAATGCCCTTCGCGGTGGCGGCCGGCTGAATCGCCTCGACCGCGGCGTTGATGGTCGCCGTCAGGTCGACCGGCTGGACGTCCAGCCGGAACTTGCCGGTGATCACGCGCGACAGATCCAGCAGGTCCTCGACCAGATCGAGCTGCGCGAGCGCATTGCGCTCGACGACCTCGAATGCGCGGGCCATTTTCTCCTTGCTCACTGCGCCGCCTCGCAGCATTCGCGCCCACCCCAGCACGGCGTTCAACGGGGTCCGGAGCTCGTGGGACAGCGTCGCCAGGAACTCGTCTTTGGCGCGGTTCGCCGCCTGCACCTGACGATAGGCGCGGGCGTTTTCGACGGCCAGCGCCGCGCGATACGCCATGTCGTGGGTAAATCGGAAATCGACGTCGCTGTAGGTGCGGCCGGAGTCAGCGTAGACGAACGTGAGCGCGCCAAAGGTCCGCCGATGCGCCGTCAACGGCACGACGATCATGTTCGGCCGCATCAGGGCAGTGCCAAACCCGATCACGTCGGTGACCGCTGAGCCGGCGCTGCTCGCCTGCGCGGAGTCGATGTGAGAGACCGCCAGCCGCTGCACCTCGCCATGTTCGTCGACGACGTCCACCGCGCACCAGTCGGCAATCTGCGGGACGGCGAGTTGAGCGACGGTTCGCAGCGTTTCCTCGTAATCGAGCGAGTTGCCCAGCGCCGCGCTCGCTTCAGCAAGAAACGCCGTCTGGCGGTTCGCGCGTTCTGCTTGCTCTCTGCTCCGGCGCTGCGCCTCGAACAGCTCCGCGCTCGTAATCGCGGCCGCCGCGAGATTCCCGAGCGCGCGCGCCGTCTGGACCTCGACCTCGTCGAACTCGTGCGGCGTCCGGTAATAGAAGACCAGCGTGCCGGTGCCGTGTCCGCCAATCGTCAGCGGCACCGCCATCATCGATTCGATCCCTTCCTCGCGGAGCGCCCGCGCGCGATCCTCGAGCAGCGGCGTGTCGGTGACCGAGCTGACAATCAACGGCTCGGTGAACGCGACGGCGCTCACGTCCTCTCCACGGAACGACTCGACGAGCATGCGGCTGAACGCTTCCGAAATGCCATCGGAGGCGCCAATACGCCACTGCTTCTCCCTCGGATCCAGCAGCCACACGGCGTACCCGTCGGCTCGAAGCAGCGTGCGCGCAAGGACGACGAGCGCCGGCAGGACGTCGTGCATTTTCGGCGAACCGAAAAGCGTCCCGGATGCCGCCACCAGCGCCACCAGGCGCTGCCGCAGGTCCGCCTGGCGCGCCTCCGCCGCCGCCAGAGCCTCCTCCGCCCGGTGCCGCTCCGAAACATCGCGGGCAATCTTCGAGGCGCCCACCACCAAGCCATCGTTGTCGCGAATCGGCGAGATGGTCAGCGAGATAGGCAGCAGCGTACCGTCCTTGCGCCGCCGCATCGTCTCGAAATGGTCCACGGCGCGGCCGGCGCGGATCTCGCGGAGCACGTGCTCTTCTTCGGAGAGCCGTTCGGCCGGGACGATGAGGGTGATCGACTGGCCGACGGCCTCCGCGGCGGTGTACCCGAACATTCGCTCGGCCGCCAGATTCCACGAGGTGACGATCCCGTTGAGATCCTTGCTGATGATGGCGTCGTCAGAAAACTCGACAATCGCTGCCAGGCGGCGCGCCGCAGCGTCCAGAAAGCCGTCCATGATGGGAGTCCAGATTGTAGCGCGCTCCGTGGATGGGCTGCGGTCTGGCGCGCCAATTGCTGTCGAAACTGCGGGAGGTTTCGGAATGCGTTATATCGTCGCATGGATGCTTGGCGTGCCGTTTTCGGTGATCGTCCTCTGGTACATCGTCGGCCATTCAGCCTGCGGATAAGGCCCTCACCTGCTGCCGGCGCCGCGATTCCGTTCAGAACTCGATGATGCCCATCACCGGGTAGTGGTCGGAGCCGAGGCGATCCGGCAGTCGTGCGACACGCAGTAACCGGGCACGGCCGCGGGCCAACAGATAGTCGAGGCTGGCGTGCAGGCCGAGCGGTCCTTTCCAAGTCGTCGTCGCGCGATCGTCCCCTTCGGAAAATGCTCGGCGCAGTATTTTCAAGGCTGGCTCCCGCGATCCGAGCCACGTGTTGAAGTCGCCGCCCAGCACCGTGTCATCCGGCACCGCGGCCAGCGCCTCGATGAGCGCAGCGGCTTGTCGACGGCGCGCCGCCAGCGGTCCACCCCGAGTCAGCGCCAGCGCGGTGTCGAAGTGGGTGTTCACGACGCCAAGGCGCCAACCCGATCCAGTTGAGGTACGCCCTTCGATGACAGCGAGGGCCGCCGCACGGCGCTGGTGCTCGAAGGGCAGTTCGATGACGCCCGGCGAGTCGAGCGGTAGGGTCGACACGATCGCGTTGCCCCGATCCTCCGGCGCATCAGGGTCGCCGCCGTTGCGCATCGACGGGACGTACAACAACGACAGGCGCTGGTCCCTCACAAGCTGTTCGATGTCCGCCCCGCGCTTGCCGAGATTCTGCGCTCCGACGCGCGCCGGCAGCCGCAGTCGTACGGACGTCCGCGCAGGCACGCCGCCGTCACGGCGATAGGCTTCCTGAAGCAGCAGGACGAAGTGCTCGATTCCTTCGCCACCCGTGTACGCGCCTGACTGGAGCCGCCGAATCAGCTCACGCACGTCGCCAAAGCCGACGTGAATGTTCCAGGTGACGACCGCGAGCCGGTCGACGAAAGTCGGAAGATCCGACGGCGGCCGGCGGTAGTACAGGACAGGACCGACCGTCGCACACCAATCGCTCAAGGGATGCCGATCCCGGGTCGCGGTCGGTGAGATCCAGAGGGGCAACGGCTCGTGATCGGGCACCATGTCGCGGCACGTCTGCGGAGGAGGCGCAGTGGTCGCGTGATGATGCGAGGCGCAGCCGGCAACCGCCGCGGCAAGCACCGCGGCCGCAAGATAGGCGACGACAGACCGTTGGGATCTCGCCGAAGAGAAGAAATACCTGCGGCAGGAATCGAACGTCACCGACGGCGGCGGCGTGGTGTCGCGGGCTCGGTGATCAAGCGGAAATCGCGGACGGCCTGGAGCGGCCCGAGATGCATTTCTTTGCGATCGCGGGCGATCTCAGCCCGGAGTTCAGCCGTTCGCCGCCGGGCCTTAGACATGCGCTCGCTCATCTCGCGCAATCGTCGAACTGTTTCCGCCAGAAACGACTCGGCCATACGATACGCTCCTACCGTTTACCAAGCGAATCGTATGCCAGGACAACCCGCACGTATCCGCGACATTCGCCGCTGAGGTCCGCACGTAAAGAGGTTATGACGGGTGTCCTGTTCATCGCGGGGGGACGGGCTGCGCGTATATGCCTCAGGATCCCGGCCCCGTCCCGACTCCGATCCCGGCGCTGATCCCGGCACTGGCGAGTGCTGGACTTTGTCACACCCGGACGAGCACACCCCTCGCCCGCTGACCGGTCGCCTGCGCGATGGCCGACGCGTACAGCGCAACCTGGCGACGGTACCGATCCTCCCCGACGGCGGCGAGCTCGCGGTCGGTCTTGTAGTCGACCACGGTCCACGCGCCTTGCTCTTCGAAGGCGAGGTCGACGATCCCTTCCACCATCACACCGTTGCCATGTAGACAGGTGACCGGCGTTTCGCGCCGGCACGCCCCGCGGCTGCTGGCGCTTCGTGCGCGCGCGAGCAGATCGTGCGCGAGCACGCGCTGCACCGTTTGCGCTGCGGCGATCAGCTCGTCTGCCGGCGCGGACAGAATGCGGCCGTGAACCTCCGTCAGCGCATCAATGGCCGCGCGGTCTGCCTCGAGCGGAACGGCGGCGAGCACGGCATGCACCAGCTCCCCGAATCGTGACCCGCCCGGGCGCTCGGGTCCGCGCGCATCGACCATGGAGACCTGCGCGGCCGCGTCCGATGCAGATCCGGCTTCTGCCTCCGGCGCACCGCGACCTCGTCGCGACGGACTCTCGTCGTCGAACAACCCGCGCTGTTCGGACACGGGCTCAGCGGTCCCGAGCTTTGTCAGTTCCTCGCCCGGCGTGTCGTCGATTGCCGCCCACTCCGTAGCGGTGAGCACCGACACGGACGGGCGCGATCCATCCGCAATCGCCGCCTCCCGCTGATCGCGCCATCGCGCATAGTCGCGAAGGCCGTCGGCCACTACCTTGTCCGGCACGTCCTTGACGATCAGCGACTCCCGGCGGATGCCGATCCCGGGCTCGACGCCCAGATCGAGCGCGTTCGGATCCCACCAGACACAGGTGTACGGCGCGCCGGTGCGCTCGTTGATATGGGCGCCCGGACAGACCGTCGTCGACGAGGCCGGCTCGCCGTCGGGACGCCGCCACACCGAATCGGTCTTGAACGCCGGGCAGCCCGACGCCGGTTCCGCTCGCCGCCGGGCAGCGGTCGGCGGATACAGCGCGCCGTTCAATGGACTGGTCCAGCCGCCGTCGTATTCGACGTCGCCGACGGCCGGCACGACCAGGAGATCGCGCGCGCGCGTCGCGGCAACGTACGCGATCCGGACGCCTTCCGCCGCGTCGCGTTCAATCTCCAGTGGCTCGTGCGCCGCCAGCTCGCTCGGCGTCCAGCGTCCGAGCCGCAGGTAGCAGGCGTTGCGGTCGCGATCGATCAGGCGATCGGCGCGGTCGGTGTTCAGCTTCGCCGTGATGTCCGCCAGGATGACGACGGGGAACTCCAGCCCTTTGGCCTTGTGCACGGTCATCAACCGGACACCGTCGCTTCCTTCCTCGAGAATCGGCGCTTCGGCCGCCTGACCGCCGTCCGCCTCGGCGCGCAACTCCTCGACAAACCCGCGGAACGACATGCCGCCCGACATCTCGTATTGGCGCGCGAGCTCGGCGACGTGCAGCACATTCGCCAGCGCCTGTTCGCCCGCCGGGCGCAGCACGAACGCCACGTGCGCCCGCGTGGCGCTGAGCAGCTGGGTGATGGTGTCGGCAAGCGGGCGATAGTTGCGCCCGGTGTGGAGACGCCGGAGCAGATTCAGCGCGTCGGCAACCGGCTGCTGATCCCGTGCGACGGCCGCCGGTGTGCGGAACGGGTGGCAAGGGCCGTGTGCGTGGCGGTACTCCATCAGCGTCCCGTCGTCGATAGCGAAAAGAGCCCCGCGCAACGTGGCAAAGACCGACAACTCGTCGTCCGGCCACTCGATGGCCGCGAGCGCGGCACGCATCGTGTCCACCTCCTCGCGGTCGTGAAACGACTTGCCGCCGACCAGGAGGTGCGGCACGCCGCGCGCTTCGAGCGCATCGACATAGGGTCGAGTGACATCCGCCCCGAAGTGTAGGAAGCGCCGGAACAGGATGCACACGTGGCGCGGTTCGATCGGCACGGTCATCGGCAGTTCGTCGCGTGCGGTCCGCTCGGTGACCGTCCAGCCGCTGCGCGTCAGCAGCCAGGATACGAACGCGCCGACGGCGTCCGGGAGCGACTTCTCGATCGCATAAGCGGCGACGCGGCGCTGACCGTAGGGTTCGGGCACTGGGAGCGCGACGACGGCCGGCTGGCCGGGAAGATCCGCCCGGTACGGCGACAGCTCTTCGTACTTCGCCTGGAGGGTCGCACGATCGCCGGTCATGTGCGGCGCGAACGCGGCGTTGATGGCGCGCTGGATCGTCGGGGTCGACCTGAAACTGGTGTGCAAGTACGCCTGTCTGGCTCCTCGCGACACGAGCATTTCGCATACGTCCCGATAGGTTTCGACGTCGGCCCGCCGGAAGCGATAGATCGCCTGTTTCGGATCGCCGACGATGAACAATCGGCCTGGTTCGGGTGTGATGCTCCGCCAATCGGCTCCTGGCTCTGCGGCGCTCAGTCGCAGCAGGATTTCCGCCTGCAGCGGATCGGTGTCCTGAAACTCGTCCACGAAGAGGTGCGTGAAACGCGCGTGAAACGAGCGCCGCACACCGGGATGCGCCACGAGCAAATCGCGCGCGCGCAGCAGCAGATCCACGAAGTCGAGCGCGCCCGCGCTGCGCTTCAGCGCCTCGTAGCCGGTGACCACGTCGCGGAGCTCCTCGCGCAGCAGCGCCGCGAGGTCGCCATCGGCGGCTCGTTGAAACGCGTCGAGCTCGTTCGACAAGACTTCGTAGGCGGCCCAGACCTCGTCACGGGACAGCTGCGATCCGTACGAACGGTCGCGGCCGCGGCGCGCGCGCCGGAAGTCGCGGTTCAAGGCCAGATCCACGACGCGCGCCTCCCAGCCGTCCGGATCCCTCACGTGGAACCGCTCGGCCGCCCGCACTTCGTGGCTCAGGTCGCGGACGAAGCGCGTGTCGTAGAAGAGAGGATCGCGCGTCGACGAGGCCTGCGCGGTCAGCGCCGCCAGATCGTGCACACGGGCCAGGACACGGGCGAGCTCGGTGTCCCGATCGAACAGGTCGCGGCGCCACGCGCCGTCGAAGTCGCGCCATTCGGCGAGCTCTCGGCCCGCTCGCCGAATCCGATCGATCGGCCCGTCGTCGTTGTCGCGGCCGTCACGCGACCAGACGCTGCGCCGCAGAGCGCGGCGGACGCCGTCAGGCGGATCCTCCAGACGTTCGCTCAGCCAGACGCGGAACGCCTCGTCGAAGATCCGCTCGGCGCGCGGCTCGGTCAGCACCTCGAACAGGGGATCGATGCACGCTTCGACCGGCCGTTCGCGAAGCAGATCGGCGCAGAAGCCGTGAATCGTGCTGACGTGCGCTTCTTCCAGGCGTTGAATAGCGTCGGTGAGCCGCGCTTGAACCTCGGACGCGGACGCCCGTTGACGCAGGCCCTCGAGCTCTTTTCGGATGCGGAGCTTCAGTTCGCCCGCGGCCTTTTCAGTGAAGGTGACGGCTACGACCTGCTCGATGCGCGCACGGCCGCTCGCCAGCACGTTCAGGATCCGCGCGACGAGTTCGGTGGTCTTGCCGGTGCCGGCGGCGGCCTCCACGACCACCGTGTGGTCGAGTCCTTCGCGGATTAGTTGCCGATCGTTGTGATCCGGCAACTCGGCGGCGTGCCCCGGAGGCAGTCGAAGGGTCACGGCTTCCTCCGCAAGTCGAGCAGATCGGCCAGCGGCTCCTGCGCCTTGAACCGGCTGACGCGGCGCTCGGCGGTCGGCCCACACACGGCGAAAAAGTCGCACCAGCTGCAAGCCTTCTCAGCCGGGGCTGGCGCCAGGAAGCCGGTTTCGACGGCGCGGTCGATGATTTCGAGGACCTCCACGCCGAGCCGTCGCGCCGCCGGCGTCAGCGGGATGCGAACGTCGCGGTACCCGCCGGCGGTCGTCGCGTAGTACAGCCGTCCTTCGGCGACAGGACGATCGAGTGCCTGCTCGAGGGCAAGGGAGTACAGCACCGGCTGTAGCACGGCGCCGCCGCCGACCATCATGTACTCCTTGCCGCGATACTTTCCGGTCTTGTGGTCGGTGACGCGCAGTTGCCGGGTCTGCCGGTGTTCTTCGATGAGATCGATCGAGCCGTGCAGCTGAAAGCGGCCATCGATGGTCACCGGCTCCCGGCGGCTGCTTGGATCGCGCCCGACAGCGAGCGCGCCGCCGTCCTGGTAGCCGAACGCCCACTCGAAGCGCAGCGGCAGCCACTCTCCCCCTGCGCGGGCGATTTCGTCGACCCACAGACGCAGGTCGCGGTGGAGGGCGCCGATTTCGTCGTGCCAGACGCGGTCGATGGCGGGCGCGAGAAGCTCGTACTGCTGCCCCGCGATCCGTTCGACCACCTCGTCGAGGGTCGCGAGGGCGTGCAGCCGATTGGCTTCCGTCACCGGCAGGGCGTTCTCCGACTGCAGGCGGCGATAGAACGCCGTCTGCATTTCATGGAACAGGCTGCCGCGCGTCAACGGATCGAGGCGCTGGAGCGGCTCGAGATCCTCCGCCGGCCGGATCCGGTAGATCGCGCTCAACAGGAACTGGTAAGGACAGACGGAGTACTTCTGCAAGGCCGACAGCGAGTACCGCCGAGCGCTCAGCCGGTGCGCCGACAGAATCGGCTTCAGCCGCTCGGTCGCGGCGACGATGCCGTCCCAGTGCGACCAGCTGCGCTTGGCGCGCATGAACCGTTCGCGAACGGACCGTTGCAGCGATTCGTTCAGCTGCAGGATGTAATGCGCGCGGCCGCGCGCGCTGGCATCCGGCTCGTCGTCCAGGGCGCGAAGCGTCGACAGATCGTGTTCGAGTGCATCGATCGCCTCGTCCCGGTCGGCCGGCGCCGGCCACGCGAGCGTGGCGCGCGACGCCCGAGCGGCGGCCTGCTGCAGCTCATCGGCGCTGGGGACGCGCCCGGTCATGGCGCGCCATACTTCGAGCGCGTAGAGCGACGGGACGCGCGGCCGCCCCTCGCCGACTTCCACGGTGGGAAACGAAACGTACAGTCGGGACTCGGCCGCTCCGACCGCAAGGCGCAGCTGCAGTTTCTCCAGGTCCGCACGGTCCGACTGAAGCGGCAGCCCGGCGTCGAGCCGCTGCCGCGCCTCGTCCAGCAGCAGCGGATCCTCGCGCGGCTTCTGCGGAAACATCCGCTCCGCCAGGGCAGGGATGAACACGACGTCGAAGCTGCGGCCGCGCAACTGCGAGGGGCTGCCCACCAGGACACGGCCGTAACGGCGGAGCGGTGCGTCGGCTTCGACAGTCGACAGCCGATTCGCGAGGACTCGCGCCGCTTCGTCGAGGGTGACCGGTCCAACGGCGCCCATCGGCCGCAGGTCCGCGAACACACGCAGCACGCGGTCCGGCCGCAGCAGCACGCGTGGCGCCAGCGCGTCGAAGAGGTCGAGCCATTCGGCCCACGTCGCCTGTACCGGCCACGCGGCCAGCGTCCGCATGATCGGCAAAGCGAACGCCGCGAGGTGATTGAGGTCGTCGATCTTCCGTTCCAGCTGCGCGATCCGGCCCGACTCGGGTTCGGTGCGCACGAGCTCGCGGCGCTGCAGTTCGCATTCGTGCGTCAGCCCCTTGAGGCGGCGCTCCCACCGATCCTGACCGGCCACGACGCGCGACTCGGCCAGCAGGCGTTCCCATTTCCACGGCGCGCGAAATGCCCGGCGCGCCGGCGTGTCCGGCCGTTTCGTTTCGATCGTTTCTTCATCCAGTGAGGTCGCGGCCTGTTGTTCCGCGCGCTCGGCGAGCGCGCCGAACACCTCATCGCTCGACGTCGGAAACGCGCCGGTCGTGCCGGCGGCGGTTGTCTCCGGCACTTGTCCCAGCGACAGGTACTCGGCGAACCGTCGCGCCGACAATCGGTCGAGCGCGCAGGCGATTAAGGCCAGAAACGCGCGGCCGGCTGGATGCGGGCGCCGCGTGCCGCGCTCGAAGTACACCGGCACGCCGGCGCGCTCGAGCGCGTGTTCCAGCAGGCCGGCATAGTGCTGCGGCGCGCGGAGCGCGATCGCCATACGATCGAACGGCACGCCGCGGCGCGCCTCGCGCAGGACCCGGCGCGCGATTTCGACCGCCTCCCGCCCTTCGCCTGGCGCCGAGAACAGCTCGACTTCGTCGAGCGCCTCGGCCGGCGGCGGCACCGTCTCGGCAAACAGGTGACGGCGGACGCGACCGAGACCGGCGGGCTCGCCGCGATCGAGCATTGTTGGCGGCGCCAGCGGCCTGAGCGCCTCGAGAGTCGAGACGTCGCCAACAGGGATCGTCACCAGCGCGTCCTCAGCGCGAGCGATGAGCGCGTGAACGAACGCGCGTTCCGCCGCATTGGTGATCGCCGCGTCCAACAGGACGAGGCGGGCGGCAGCCGGCGGATGCGCGGTTGCGCCTTCAGCCGCTGCCTCAGTGGCGACGCGTAGAAAGGCCGCCCGGTCAACCGCCGACGCCGCTTGAAACTGCCCATCGACGCGCTCGAACAGATCCGCCAGATCGCGGCCCGCCTCGGGCAGGACAGCAAGCCTGTGTGGGGCGACGGCGGCGACGGCCAGCGCCTCGAGCGATCGGGCCAGCGCGCGAGGGAACCCAGGCGTTCGGGCGACCGGCGCGAAGTACGTCAGCGCGCCGTCCCGGTCCGCATCGAACAACGCTCGCGCCGACACCGCCTCGACACCGAGCGCCGTGGTTGCCGATAGGCGCTGTCGCGCCAGCAATGGCGCCGCGAGTCGCGCCGCCAACTGCGTCAGACTGAAGCGATAGAGGCCAAACGTCGCGCCGCGGCCGCGGGCGACCAGGCGTGCGAAGTCGTCGGCTGCACCACGCGACGCCGAAACGATCAGGACTTCCGAGGCGGGGGGAACCGCAAGGATGAACTGGCGCGCCGCGTCGAGGCGGGCGGCGGCCGAATCGGACACGACGATGTGCATTGCGGACTCCTTCCGGACGCCATGCCGGACACTCGGTAACGACCGCGCTGCGCGGCCGTGCAGGGAACAGTAGCACGATCAGGATGACAGCCTAATCCCCAACCCTACCCCCTAATCCCTGACGCCGTCCCTTCTACGCGAACGTGAAAGTAGCCGGCGGACTCGTGCACGACGAGCGGTCCGGCGAAGATCTGACTCAGACGCGGGCCCGTCAACACATCTCGTTTCGATCCATCGCACGCGATACGTCCGCGCTCGAGCAACACGACCCGATCGATCTCGGGGATGATCTCCTCGACGTAGTGGGTGACCAGGAGAATCGTCGTGCCCTGCCGTGCCACGTCGCGGACTCGCTCCATGAAGGCATGGAGCGCGACCAGGTCCAGCCCCCGCGTCGGCTCGTCGAGCACCAGCACTTTCGGCGTGTGCACCAGCGCACGGGCGATCAGCACGCGGCGCGCTTCTCCCGTCGACAGCGTATCGAGTGTTCTTGTCGCCAGAGCCGCCGCCCCCACTCGATCGAGCGCCTCGAGCGCCTGGGCCCGCATCGCGGCCGTGACGCGCTGGTGCGCGAACACCCCGTGCGTGGCAAAGAACCCCGACGCCACCGCGTCGAGCGCGTTCACCACGCCATTGGAGTTGCCGTGGACGAACCGATCGTGCAGGTCGGCCGACACGATGCCCATCTGCGATCGCAGCTCGAAGACATTCCAGCGGTCGCGGCCGAACAAGCGAATCGGTGGCGGGCCGTCCTCGTCCGCTCGGCTGAAGCCTTCGCGCTGCGTGGCGGAGCCTTCGCGGTCCATCAGGGGATACAACTGCAGCGTCAGCAGCCGCATCAAGGTCGACTTGCCCGCCCCGTTGGGACCCAGAATGGCGGCGTGTTCGCCGACGTCGATCGACAGCGTGAGGTTGTCGAGGACCCGCGCGGCACCGAGGATGACCGACGCGCCGAAGAGCTGCAGGAACGGCGGCACTTCCGCGCTAGCGGATACGCCAGCCGTTGACCGGACCGCCGTGGAAGAAGGCGGCCGGCGTCATCACGCCGTCCTTCTTGAACACCTGTCCGTCCTTCATGACGAACTGGACGTTCTTCAGCGCGTCGACGTCGTCCAGCGGATTGCCGGGAACGGCGATGAGATCCGCGAACAGCCCGGCCTTGATCGGGCCGCGCGTCTTTTCCGTCTCGCTGACCTTGTAGCCGTTGATCGTCATCGCGCGCAGGATGTCGGCGTTGGGAATGGCGGCATCCTTCCAGGTCTTGAGAAACTCGATGCACAGCTCGCCGCGGGTCCTCCCGGCCACGTAGTAGTCGGCGTCGGTCGAGAACGTCAGCGGGACCTTCTTCGCGTAGGCGTCCTTCAGGCTCGCTACGGTCCGCTGATAGGCCTGTGGCGATACGGGGTGGCCGGCCAGGCCCTCCGGCGTGTCGGTGCCAGCGCGCCAGATGCCCTTCTGCGCCATCAGCGTGTGCATCTCTTCGTTCAGGCCGGTGGAGTGCGCGATCGACCAGATCCCTGCCTCGATCGCGTTCCGCGCTCCGTTTACCGTCTGGACGTGGCCTTCGACCTTCATGCCGACTTTGGCGGCCTCGCGGATGAACAGCCGGATTTCGTCGGCCGTGTAGCCGTACGGCTTGCAGTCGACGCAGATCTTGATCACCTTGGCGCCGAAGAGGACGTTCTGGCGCACCGCCTTAACGATCTCGTCCGGCGTATCCGCGTCGAGATACTCGGGGTAGACGATGTTGTGCTGCTGCGCCATTTCAGGAGTCGGGAAGAACTGACCGCCCATGCCGCCGATGATGATCCCGGAGTTGATGATCGTCGGCCCGGGAATCCAGCCCTGCTCGATCGCCTGCCGCAGCGCCGTGTCCGCATACAGCGCGTTGTTGCCCATATCGCGGACGATGGTGAAGCCGGAGGCGAGCATCTGAATACCGTTGGACGCCGCCTGAATGGCGCGCAGCGCCGTCGACTCCTGCACGTACGTGTAGTAGTAGATGTTGCTCTCGGGTTCCGGCTTGTAGGTGAGCGCAAGGTGGTTGTGCGCCTCGACGAGCCCCGGCAGCACGGTCATCTGCGAGAGATCGATCACCCGCGCACCGGCCGGGATCGCGACGTTCGGTCCGACATCCCGGAACCGCGCGCCCTCGACGAGGATGACCTGGTTCGTCAGGATCCGCCCCGCTTCCGGATCGAGCAGCCGGCCGGCGCGAATGGCCGTCATCGGACCAGCAGCTTGCTGTGCGGCGACCGTCGCGCCGAAAAAGGCGCAGACAGTCATCAAGAGCGCGAGGCGCCTCATTGTCATACCTTCAGCGACCTATCCGGCCTACGGCTGCGCGGCAGTTGTCGTCGCGCGGCCGCTGGCGGCGCGCGTCCACTGCCTGAACCAGCTCATCATGTAGAGCTGCGTGCGAATGTAGTTCGACGGCTTCGACCCGGTGCCGTGATATTCCTCGTTGAACTGCAGCAGCTTGACCGGCACGCCTTTCACTTTCAGCGCCGCGTAGTACTCCTCGGTCTGCGGCATTGGCGTCCGGCGATCCAGCACGCCGGTCATCAGCAGCGTCGGCGTCGTCACCTTGCCCACCGTCATCAGCGACGAGTGCGAGAGCCAGTCCGAGGGATCCTCCCAGAACGGCTTCTTGAAGAAGCTGTAGGTGAAGAGCGGGACGTCGGTGTGGCCGGCCATGCTCAGCCAGTCGATGACCGGACAGCGCACGGCAGCTGCCGCGAACCGATCCGTGTGTCCGATGACCCAGCTCGAAAGGACGCCGCCGCCGCTGCAGCCCGATACATACATGCGCGAGGTGTCGATGTAGCCGCGGCCGACGACCGTATCCACGCCCGCTATCAGGTCGTCGTAGTCAGGCCCCGGGTAATTGTGATCGATGCCGTTGATGAACTCGCTGCCGTAGCCGGTGCTGCCGCGCGGGTTGGTGACCAGCACCACGAAGCCGTTGGCGGCAAAGTTCTGGAACATGTAGTTGAAGCCCACGTTGTAGTTGCCGAATGGCCCGCCGTGGATTTCGAGAATCAGCGGGTACTTCTTCGACGCGTCGAAGCTGGGCGGCTTGACGATCCAGCCCATGACCTTGGTGTTGCCGGTCGACGTGTAGGTCACCTCGTCGATCTTCGCCAGCTGCTTGCCCTGGAGTACGTCGCCGTTGACGTCGGTCAGCTTCGTCACCTGGCCCGGCTGACGGAGATTCACCTTCACGACGTCCTGCGGGTGGTCGAGGTCCGACATGATCCCGGCCGCGACGAGATCCTTCGAGACCGAGTCGAACGACAGCATGCGCCGGCCTGCCGTGATTGGCTTGACCCCGCCCACGATCGACGCGAACTGGATGTTCCGGGCGCCACGATCGTCGGCGTCGAAATACAGCCCGCTGCCGTCCGGCGCCCAGCGGAGGTTGATCGGATCGCGGTCGTAGTCGCCGCTGATCTTGCGCATGTCGCTGCCGCCGCCGGTCAGCGGAATCACGAACAGATCGCTGACCGTGTGCGAACGGCCCGTCGAGGGGTGACCCGTGAACGCGACCGTGCGGCCATCGGGCGAGACCGACGGCCGTCCCCAGTTGCCCGGCTTGTTCACAAGGTCGCGAATCGCACCCGTCTCGACGTCGGCCACATACAGCCGCGACGATTCGTACTGCATGTCGGCGTCGGGCGACTGATTGCCGTCGAAGACAATCGACTTGCTGTCCGGCGCCCAGTCGATCGACGCGCCGCCGCGCAGTTCGCCCGCGCCGGCGCTCCATTTGCCCTTGGTCAGCTCGCGCGCGGTGCCACCGTCGGCGGGAACCACGAACAGGTGCGTGTAGCCGTCTTCGAGATAGCCGACGCCGTCCTGCCGGTAGTGGATAGTGCTGACCACACGTGGGGCGGGCGTCCATTTGGCCCCCTTGGGTTCGCCGGGCATCGAGATTGTCCACTTCTCCGCGTCGGCGACGAACATCGAGAAAGCGATCGATTTGCCGTCGGGCGACCAGCGCGCATTGCGCGGCGTCTCGGTGATGTGGGTGATCTGCGTCGGCGGCCCGTCGGCGTCGACATAACGCACGAAGATCTGCGATCCCTTCGGCTCGCCCTCCGCGAGGTACATCAGCCGTTTGCCGTCAGACGACCAACGTGGCGCCGATCCTTTGACGAGGAACCGATGCTGCGATCCGTCGGCGTTAAGGATCCACAGACTCGACTCCCATTTGTCTTCGAGCCGGTTCACGTACTGGCGCGCGTACACGATGCGCGACCCGTCCGGCGAGATCTGGGCATCACTGACGCGTTCCCAATCCAGCCAATGCTCGGTCGTGAGCAGCGTGTCAGACCGCGTTTCCTGCGCCAGAACCGCACTGCCACTGATCGCGGCCACAGCCGCGCACATGACTGCCACAGCCAAGCGTCGCGTTGTTCTCATCGCATCCTCCGCGCTGACATTGTCCCAGCCCCTAGCCCCCGCCCCGATCCGCAAGCTTCCGCCTCTGCGCTTGGCGCGTCGGCGGGACAAGTCGGCGGGACAGGTCTACTGTTGCGCTGTCGTTTGACGCTGCGCCGTCGCTCGCTCGAGGCCCTTCAGCGCGGCGCGGCGGTTCGGCATGCGGTTGAGCGACTGCTGAAACTGCGCCGCCGCTTCCGCCGGGCGATTCAGGCTGAGCAGCAGATTGCCGTACAGTTCGAACGATGGCATGATCGGATCAGCCGGACCCGACGGCGCGTCGAGCGCCAGCTCAATCGTCGTAGCTTCCTTGAGCAGCCGTTCGGCGGTGGCGACGTCTTTCTGCACGTGGGCGATCCCGGAGCCCACTTCCTTCTCCATGACCGCGAACGGGCGGGCCCGATAGGCGTTAGACCCCGCCTCGGCCTGCATGCGCATCGCCTTCAGCTTTTCGAGCGCGGCGTTCGCGGTCGCGAGATCGCCGAGATGCGCGGCGCTGAAGCCCGCCGCGAACACGTAGGCCGCGGAGCCGTCGTAGCCGGGCGCGCCGCCGTCCTTGACCGCGGCGGTTGGCAGCGCGAGCTTTTCCCACTTCTCGCTCTCGACGACCTGCCGCGCCTTCATCGAGGCATAGCCATCGCGGACGTTCGTCGCGGTGTCCCTATCGGCCACCGCCTTCGCCTGGTCGACGCATTTCTGCGCGTCTTCGAACTTCCCCTGCTGGAGGTACGCATACTGAAGCCACGACAGCGTGTGGAAATCCTCGCGGCCGCGCGGCAGCTTCTTGGCCTCTGCCAGATCGACCGCAGCCTTGTAGGCCACGATGTTCGACGCCACGACGTCGTCCCACATGCCGAGCTGGACGAAGATGTGCGACGGCATGTGCAGCGCGTGCGCGGCCGACGGTGCGATCTTGGAGTACGCGCGTGCGGCGTTGAGACTCAGAATCGCGTGATCGGGATCGTCGAACGAGTGGATGATGTAGTGCGCCGCGCCCGGGTGTTTCGGGTTGCGCTGGAAGATCTCTTGCGAAATCGCCGCGGCCTGCATCGCGTTGCGCGTGTTACTGACGCCGGGGCGTCCGGTGCCGAGGAGCGCCAGCGCATACAGGCAGGCGACTTCGTCGTCCGCCGGATACTTGGCGTGGAGCTTGCCCATCACGCCGGCGTAGGCGATGTCGCGCGCCAGCTTGTCGCCGGCGCCGAATAGCACGTCCAAGGATTCGATCAGATCGCGCTCCTTGCCCGCCGGCGCTTTCGCGGCCCGGGCCGCGGCCGTCGGCGCGAGCCGCTCGAGGACGCGCCGCGCGGCGGCCAGATCCTGCTGCGCCCACAGCGGGTGGTTGTAGCTCATCGCCTCGCCCCAGTACGCGAGGGCAAAGCCCGGGTCGGCTTTCTGCGACTGTTGGAACGCCTCCGCCGCGATATCGAACTCGAAGTTGTAGAGCGCCTTCGTCCCCACGAGGAACGGCGCCTGCGCGGCCGGCTTGGCCGACGTGGGAAAATTGATCGTCCCGAGCTCGCCGGTGGACGTCTGCGCGCGAGGCGCCGCGGTCGCGACCGTCAGTGCCGCCGTTAGGACGAGGATCCGTTTCATTCCGTTACCTCCAGAGTAGCGGTCATTCTACGCCGTTCGAGCAGTGTACACTCGCGAAATGGCCGTCCCGCGAGCCTTCAGATCGGCCATCCCCGGTTTCCTCGCGGCGTTCACCGGCACGCTGATCTTCAAGATCGCGCTGTTTCGTTACTCCACCTCCGGCGCCGAGGGGATTTCATCCGCGCTGGCCACCTGGCCCCGAATCGTGTTGTGCCTGGGCTGGGACATCGTGTCGGCCCTCATTGTCGCCGGCGTGGCGGCGATGGTCTGGTGGCCCGCCGCCGTGGAGGCCGTGTACGGCGTGTTTCTCGTCATCAGCTTCCACATCGCGACCATCGTCGGCACACCGCTCGACAAGTCGGCGATTGACTTGTTGTTCTTCTACAACGCGACGCCGGGCCACACGGGTCGGCTGTTCGCCGACTCGGTCGTGCCGTACGTGACGCCTGCCGTCGTGATCGAGGCCGCGCTCGCCGCCGCGCTCATGCCAATCGTGTTCTTCTGGTGGCGGCGCCGCGCCAAGCGAGATCCAGCGATCGGCGGCCGCGGGCTCGCGGTCTTCGCCGTCCTCGTTTTCATGACCGTCGCGGTCGTGCCCGGCCTGGCGAATGGACTGCTGGCGATTCATACGTTCGGTCTCGAACGCAGTCCGCTGACACTGCTGCTCGGCTCGTACATGTCCGAACCGATCCGTCGGCTGCTGGGACGCGACACGACTCCGGCCGGCGATCCGTACTGCTTCGATCTGCACACGCCGGTGCCGAGCGCCGGCGAGAACCCACTCACGAAAGCGACGCCGTCACGGACGAATCTCGTACTCGTGATCCTGGAATCGATCTCCGCGCGCAATGTGTCGGCAGAGCCAACGCCGATGCCTTTTCTGGTCGGGCTGGGCCGGTCTTCTCGAGGGGTACGGTTCGAAAATCACTACACCCATTGGGCGCAGACGATGAAGGCGGCGTTCAGCATCTGGTGCGCCGAGCTGCCGCATCCCGAGTATCCGCCGATCACGTACGTGAACCCGGCGATCCCATGCGTCAGTCTGCCGGAGGCGTTGAAAGGCGCGGGATACGACACGGCGCTCTTCAGCTCTGCTGATTTTGCGTTCGACCGTCAGATTCGGTTCCTGCGTCACCGCCACTTCGATTTGATGGCCGATCGAAACGAGATGCCCGGCAGTCACGGCGCGTGGCAAAACACGTGGGGCATCGACGAGCGCGTGACGACCGGAGCGGTTCTCGATTGGATTCGCCGTCAGCGCGCGACACAGCCCGAGCGGCGCTTCTTCGCCGCCTATAACATGGCGGCCGGTCATCATCCGTACGAGTACCCAGGATCGCCGGCGGGACGTTGGCTCGACGGCGATCGCGAAGCCGCCGCGCAGCAGGGTACGCTCCGCTTCGTCGACGATCGGCTGCGCGAGCTCCTGGACGGGCTGCGGAGCCAGCAACTGCTCGACTCCACGCTGGTCGCGATCGTGTCGGACCATGGCCCCGGATCCGGCCGCGCCGGGATGGGCCGCGTCCGCGATGCCTCCATCTACGAGGGCTCCGTGCACGTGCCGCTTGTGCTGTCCGGACCTCAACTCGACGGTGGCGGCGGCGCCGTGACGCTGCCTACCGGACACATCGATCTCGCACCGACCCTGCTCGGGCTCCTCGATCTCGAGCCGCCCGCCACCATGAAAGGACGCGACCTGACGCACGGCAGCGAGCCACGCGTCGTGATCCTGGCGACGCGGCCGCCGCTCTCGCAGATCGGCGTGCGCGCGGGCCCGTGGAAACTGGTGCACTGGGCGGAAACCGGCGCGAACGAGTTGTTCGATGTCGCCCACGATCCGGACGAACGCGAAGACGTGTCCTCCAGCCATCGCGAGCTGACCTCGACGCTCGATGCGATCGGCCACAGGTGGCAGACACACTCACGGCATCTCATCGAGAACTACGCGGCCGTGCTCGCGTCCTCCGGTCACCGCTGCTCGAGCCGATGAGCCTCCGCGTCGCCGTAGTCGCGCCGTACGACTTGTCCGTCCCGGGTGGCGTCAACACGCAGATCCGCGGACAGGCGCGGGCACTCCGTGCGCTGGGGCACTCGGTCGAAGTCTTCGGCCCCGCGTCAAGACCACTGGCGGACGGCGAACACACGCTGGGGCGTGCGGTCCTGATCTCTCTTGGCGGCACGGAATCGGGGCTTGGCCTCGATCCACGCGGCTTCGCGGCGGTGGGCCGGCTCGCGCGCGGACCGTTCGACGTCATTCACGTTCACGAACCGCTGACACCGCTCGTGCCCTGGCTGGTCGTCGGCGCCGCACGCGCGCCGCTCGTCGGCACGTTCCATGTGCACCGCGAATCGGGCCATCGGCTGTACGCGTTTTGGAAAAGCGCGCTGGGCCCGCTCGTCCGCCGCCTGCGCGCGCGGATTGCGGTGTCGGACGCCGCGAAGCGCACCGTGTCGACTCATTTTCCCGGCGACTACGAGATCGTCCCGAACGGGATCGACGTGGACGATTTTCGACGCCCGCGGCCGCTCCCAGAGGCGTTGCGCGGCGGACGGCGGGCGGTCCTGTGTGTCGGCCGGCTCGAACCCCGCAAAGGCGTCGACACACTCATCCGGGCGATGGCGCTCGTTCGAGAAACCGCGCCAGATGTCCTGCTGGTGATCGTCGGCGACGGATCGGAGCGTGCAGCGCTCGGCGCCCTCGCCGGCGATACGCCCACGGTGCAGTTCGCGGGCCAGGTCTCCGATGCCGACCTCGCCGCTTACGTTCAGGCCGCCGACGTCGTCTGCTCGCCGGCCCTCGGCGGCGAAAGTTTCGGGATCGTTCTGCTCGAAGCGATGGCGTGCGGCAAGCCGATCGTGGCTAGCCGCATCGAAGGGTACGAAGCGCTGATCGGCTCGACCGGCTGCGCGCGGCTGGTACCGCCCGGCGACGCCGCCGCGCTCGCGCGCGCATTGAGCGCGCTCCTGATGTCCGCGGACGAACGACGCCAGCTCGGTCAGGCGGGCGCGACGGCTGCGCGCGCGTACGACTGGACGGTGATCGGCCGCCGGCTGGACGACATCTACCGGCGCGTCGACGGCGACGCCAGGAACGATGGCGACCAGACCCGGTTGCGCTCGATCAAGTAGGACCAGTCGGCCACCAGATCGGTCAGCGACGCCGCGCTCAGCGGAGCCGCGGACACGGTCGCGGGCATCACGCCTGGAAACGAGACCCGGCTGATCGCCAGCGTGGGCGTCCGCGCGTCCACCAGGATCGACGCGCCCTCTCGATCAAGCCTGACGCCACCGGGGCGCACCGCCATGGCGCTCCGCATCCCGTTGCGAGGGGATCCCAAGAGGTCGCTGCCGAGCGCCGCCGAGGGCCGGCGGTCGCCGACCAGCGCAAGGACAGTGGGCAGCATGTCGACGTGGCTGGCGGGTGCCAGGATCCGGCGCGGCGGTCCGACCAGGCGCTCGGGACCCGCGATGACAGCCGTCGTCCAGATGGTGTCGTTTTCAGGAAGGCCTGAAGTACGCCGCAGATCCATGTAGAAGCCGTGATCGCCGAGGACGATCAGGATCGTCCGGTCGCGCCGCTCGCGCGACTCGAGAAACGACAGCAGCCGGCCGATCTCACGGTCGGTGTACGTCAGCACCTGGCGATAGCGTGGCTCGAGCGCGGCGCTCGTCGGCAAGGGCCGCTCGCCCGCATCGTCCGGCAGGCGGAACGGATAGTGCGTGCTGTACGTGGAGATGAACTCGAACAGCGGTGTGCCGGACGCCGCCGCGTCATGCCGCCGGATTTCGCCAATCCCGCGCTCCAGGATGTTGCGATCGGTCGGCGCTTCACCGTTGGCGACCAGATCAATCACCGTCCCGTACCAGGCCGGCAGCCAGTGGTCCTGATGATCGAAATGGGGATCCGCGCCGACGTAGGTCGTGTCGTAACCGAAATCGCGAAGCCGCGACGGCAGACTGTCGAACCCCCGGTCGGAGAAATCGGTGATGATCTCCTTGCGCCGGTGGGGCCAGGCGGAGCAATGAAACGCCAGTACGGACGGCGCGCTGGGAAACCCGTTCGACGTGAACGTTGGGAACACAACGCTGCGCCGTGCGAGCGCGTCGAGGTTGGGTGTGGCAGACGGCCGACCGCCGCGGTCCCCGAGTGCATCCGCACGCAGGCTCTCGATCATCACGACGACGATGTCGGGCCCGCCTTCGCTCGCCGAGACACCATCCAGCTTCGGCAGGGCAAGCCCGCCTTCGCTTGCCGAGACGCCATCAAGCTTCGGCCCGGCAGGTTTCGAGGGCGCCACTGACCGCGTCGGGTCAACCCATCGATAGACGAGTGGGTACTCGTCGCTGAGCCAGGCGGCGCCCGCGGGAAGTCCCACGACGGCACGCAGCTCGCGGATTGCATCGGTTTCCGATCCGCGCAGCGACGTGCGATCCAGACCCACCCACTCCCGCGCGAAGGCGACCTCGATGGGAGGCGGCGGTCCGGGCCACGTGATCGTCGCCGGAAGGGAGAGCAAGGCGGCGCCGGCGACAATCGTGACGGCCGCCTCAGGCCAGGACGCCTGCGCGCCGTCTGTCCAGTCGCGACGGATCAGTCGTGTCATCCAGACCACCAGGGCGAGAAAGAGTACGAGACCCCCACTGGCGAGCGCGGCATTCGCCTTCAGCGGCTCGAGGAACTCGTTGGACCTCACCACGTGGATGCCGCGGAAGGTACGAAAGACCGTCGGCGTGAGCGGAGCGCCGGTAATCGTCGCGACCGTCAGGTCCGCCTGACCGGCGATCATGAGCAGCGCAAAGATCACGCACGCGGCGATCGCGATCACGCGGCGTCCGGCCGACCAGGCGCGGCTCAAGGCCAGCAACAGACCGACGAGCACGAGCAGGGCGCCGGCGTGCGCGGAAGCGGCGGGGAGCACCTGTCCGAATCGATCGCCGATCGCTGTCGCCGGCTGACCGAGATAGCGCACCGTCACGCCTCCCAGGCGAAACGCGATCAGCAGCAGGCCGGCTCTGACGATCGGGTGCGCGCGCATCGCTTCGCATTGTATCAACGCATGTATGATGGCTTCCGGTGGCCAACATGCTGCGTGGCGTCGGCGGCGCGCTGGCAGACGCCCATCTCGGGCTCGTGACGCTGGCCGTGGCGCTGCACGTCGTCGGCCTGATCATCACCGGCGAGCGTTGGCGCGTGGTGATTGCCGGGCTCGGCAGCCGCCTGTCGCTCTATCAGACGACGCTCATCAACCTCGCCGGCATCTTCGTCCGAAACGCGACCCCCACGACCGGGCTGGGCGGTGACGCGAGCCGCATCGCGTTGCTGCGGGCGCACGGCGTGCCGCTGCCGCAAGCCACCGCGTCGTTTGCCTACGTCCGGCTCGCCGAGGTACCACCTCTGGCGCTGCTGGTCCTTCTCACCACGCCGGTCGTCGCGCAGCTGGCGAGCCGGTCGGTGACGGCGGTGACCGTGACCGCGCTGCTCCTGGCTGTCGCCGCGGCGATCGCCTGGGCCGCACGTGAACGCCTGCGAGAACATCTGCGTTCGCTCTGGGCGCGCACGGCACACCTGCGAGTAGACCGCGGTGCTCTCGGGTCGGCCGTCTTCTACGCGACGCTGGCGCAAGTCGAGACGAACGCGCGACAGATCGTCGTCGCCGCCGCCTTCGGGCTGCCGCTGTCGATTCAGCAATCGGCGACCATCACCGCGATGACGATTGTCGGTGGCTTCGTGCCGACCATCGGCAGCATTGGTGCCATCGACGGCAGCATGGTGGCCGGCTTGATGCTATGCGGCGCGAACGCCGAGACGGCGGTCGCCATCACGATCGTCGGACGTGCGATCTCCTACGGCCTCAGCACCGCGGCCGGCGCGCTCGCGCTGGCGCTACTCGGCGGCCGCCGAGTGCTTCGCGCGGTCGCAGCCCGCTGACACACGAAGAACGCAAAGCTCGCAAAGAATAATTTTCTTGGCGGTCTTCGCGTTCTTTGCGTTACCGAAGGCAGAACGAGTACGGCAGCCGCGGGTTGAAGGCGAGCGATGCGTCGGACAGGTTCGAGCGGCCTTTCACCAGATAGTCGGTCGCGGCCAGCCGCAGGCAATCCACGATCGCCGAGGCACCCTTGAGGTAATTCGACACCGGCAGTGTTCGATCGAGATGGATCGGCAGGTCGCTGGCATGTACGCGCGGCGAGCTCTCCGAGAAGATCACGCGATCGCCGAACGTCTTCTGCATGAATTCGAGGAATTCGATCTCGTCACTGGCGACGAACACGTGATACGACGACGGGGCCGCGTCGTCCAGCGCGCGGCGCACTTCCTCCGCATACGCCTGGTACGACACACGCCTGGTCTGGTTGTCGGTCATCAGCCCCCGCCGCCTCGTCGAGTCGGTGCCGCGATAATGCACGCCGACGACATAGGCGCCCGGTGTCACCGAGCCGGCGGTGGCGCGCGCAACCTCGTCGAGGATCGACGGCCGGACGTGGATGTGCGAAGCCACCAGGCGGTGCACGTCAGCCCGCGGCACGCCGTAGGTCATCGGGTACAGATACGGCGTGGTGCCGTTCACCACGTCACAGAAGCCGCCGTGCCGGCCGTATTTCGCCAGCGATCGATCGAGGTGGACTTCGCCGCTCGACGATCGATCCTGAATCGGCATCAGGTCGCGCTCGAAGAAGTACGTCCACCAGTTGGGCCCGCGCGCCGCGTCGACGTACAACGCGCTCCGGAAATCGACGCGGACCGCGGCCGCGCCATGCGCCTCTGCGTACGCGAGCGCGCCGACGACCGAATGGAACTCCGAAAACATCCCGGCCCACGCCGACATCTTGCGGAGCCCCTGCCGGGCGTAGAGCACGATCGTCTTGCCCGCGACGGCCGGCTCCGGCAGCAGACCGCGCAGCCGATTGCGCACCGCGCGTCCCACCGTCGGCTTCAGCAGATCCGGCCGCGGCGTGCTTCTGTCGGACCGATACCACTCGGTGTTCGGCATTTCGTAAATCGCGCGATTGGGTGATTGCGTAATTGGGTAATTGAGAACTCGCACGCAAGCGCAATCGTCAATCAATGACCAGATTACCAAATCACCCAATTACCAAGTGCCAGGGAGGCCTACTGAGCGACCAGCTGAGTCTGCACCAGCTGACGGTAGAAGGCCGACGTACTGAGGAGGCGTTCGTGCGTGCCGCTCTCGACGATGCGCCCCTCGTCGAGGACGACAACGCGGTCGACGGTCGCGACCGTGGACAAGCGGTGCGCGATGATCAGTGTCGTCGGCCGATAGTCGAGCGTCCGCAAGGTCAACTGCACGATCGACTCGAGTTCCTGGTCGAGCGCGCTCGTGGCTTCATCGAGAATCAGGATGCGGGGGCGTCTCAGGACCGCTCGCGCAATCGCCAGGCGCTGCCGCTGGCCACCGGACAGCTGGACGCCGCGATCGCCGATCGGCGCGTCGTAGCCATCCGGGAGGCGATCGATGAACTCGTGCGCGCTGGCAAGCTCGGCGGCCGACACGATCTCGCTCGCGGTCGCGCCGCTGATGCCATACGCGATGTTCTCGCCGATGGTGCGCGAGAACAGCGTCGGATCCTGCAGCACGGTGGCCATCTGGCCGCGGAACCACGCCGGGTCGAGCTCGCGCACGTCACGGCCGCCGATGCACACTCGCCCTTCGTCCGGATCGTAGAAGCGCAGCAGCAGGTTCAACACCGTCGACTTGCCGGATCCCGACTTGCCGACCAGCGCGACGACCTCGCCGGGCGCGATCCGGAGATCGATCCCTTTGAGCGCTTCCACTTCGGTACGGGCAGGATAGCGGAAGCGCACGCCTTCGAGCGCGATTGACGGCTCGAGCTGCTCGGGCCGATCGCCGCCGTCGAGCGGGATCTGCGGCGTCGCGCCTATGAGCTCGAAGATCCAGTGCGTGGCTCCGATCGCGCGCATCGACTCGGCCACGAACCGGGATCCGTTGCGAAACCCGCGCGCGACCAGCAGCGCGTAGAGGATGAACGAGATGAGCGCGCCGGTTGTCAGGCTGCCGCTGACAATCAAGTGCCCGCCGACCCAGATCGCGAGCACCGCCGCGCACTCGCCGGCGACGAACGAGACCGCGCCGAGCGCCGACGCGGCTACGATCTTCCGTCGGGCGAACTCGAGCGCGCGCGCCGTCTGCCGCTCGTAGCGGTCTGCCTCCGCCTGTTCGCGCGAAAAGGCCCGGACGGTGCGAATCCCCCCGATCACCTCCGCCGCCGCCGCACCCGCATCCGCGTGCGCACGCTGCAGATCGGTCGAGAGCGTTCGAACCCGCCGGCCGAGCAGTGACGTCGCGATCACGATCGGCGGGACCGCCAGCAGGGTCAGCAATGTGAGAGGAACAGAGGTATAGAACAGCAGGGCCGTACCGGCGACGGCAAAGACCGAAAACCGCAGCGCATCGGCCAGTTCCTCGCCGAGGACGAATTGCAGGACCGGCACGTCAGCCCAGAGCCGGGTGGTGATTTCGCCCGTCTCGCGCCGATCGAAGAAGTGGACGTCCTGGCGCAGCAGCGTGTCGAACACCAGCCGCCGCAGCCGCGCCGCGACGCGCTCGGCTCCCAGGTTGCAGCAGTAGTCGCGGACGAATGTCGCCGCGCTTTCGACGAACAGAATCGCCACCAGCGCAATCGCCAGCTGGTTGAGACGCGCCGTGCGGCCGGCCTGCACGCCGTCGTCGATGATCAGCCGTATCACCTGTGGATAGGCCAGGCCGGTGCCAATGCTCAGCGCAACGAAGACGGCGCCGGTCAGGTACAGGCGGCGCTCCGTCCAGATCAGCGCCGCGATCCGCCGCACCTGCGCCGTCAACGGACGCACACGCCCATCCCGGCGAGTTGCGCGTCGATTCGCGACTCGAGCAGTTGGAACTTGCTGCCGGGTTCGATCGGCTGCTCCCAACGGTTGTGCCAGTGCCACGCGAACGCGCCCTCGTACAGATTCGCGCTCTGCGGCGTGCGCTTGAACGGCTCGAACGCCGGATCGGCCTGCCACTCGGTGTTGAAGAACGGCGACGGGAAGACGGTGATCGATCGGCCCCGCTCGATGGCGCGCCGCATGTTCTCGCGTCCCCAGTTGTATTTGCCGGGCGGAATCTCGATCAGCCCCTGGATCAGCTCGGCCGCGAACTCGCTGCCCTCTCGGAGACGCAGCAGCGCCGGCGCGTACATGTCGTCGAAACGGTCCCATTGATAGAGGAATTCCTGATCCAGGAACACGCCAAGGCTGCGCAGCAGCACCGTGTCCATGTCGGCGTAGATGCCGCCGTATTTGTAGAGGATCAGGATTCGGAACAGATCGCCGTCACGATACGCCCGGGAGTCGCGCTGGCCGTACACCTTCGGATACGCTTCGAGCGGCGTGCCGCGGACTTCCGCGGCGGCATCGTAAATGCGAAGCGTGAGATGTGGCAGGAACGGCTGCAGCCACTCGTTGGCCGAGAGGTCGCGATCGGACCACAGCGTCAACGTGCACGCGGCACGATCCTGGGTCGCGAGAAACGCTTTGATCGGCAGCACCTGCTTTCGTCCGAACGGCCGGACCGTCGGCCACCAGCCGCCGGAGCGTTCACGCCAGAACATGTGGAACGTGACCGGCTCCAATGGACTGACGTCGGGCAGCGCGCGACAGAACTCCAGCGCCTTCCGCCAGTCGTGGTACAGGTCGTAATGAGTCGACGGGGCAATGGCGATCAATAGAGGCAGCACCACGCGTACACCGGCGCCGGGACGTCGAAGCCGATGTACTGATAAAACCATCGATCGCATTTGCAGCGCACGCCGATCTCCTGCCGGCCCTCACCCGAAAACCCGAACCCGGCCTTGTGCACGAGATACGAGAGCAGCGCCTGGTCCTGCCGGTGATTGCGGCGCGACGAGCCTGCCGGCGCGATGCAGTCTTTGTCCAGGGCACCGGCCCGCCAGGGTACGACGATGTCGTGGTAGACGCGATCGCGGACGGCCGGCGAGGCGTGACCGGTCGCCAGACCGACCAGCGTCGCGTCCGCGTTGGAACGAGTGGCGTAGTCCGCGGCGTTGGCGCCGAGGCGCGCGAACATCAGCGGGTGCGTCCACTGCCCCATCGTGCCGCTCGACCGGCGCACCCACAATCCGTCGCCGGATCGCAGGCGCGCGTCGATCGGCTCGAGCGCGTGAAAGTACGACCCCGCATCGGTCCACAGCACGTCTTCCGGCGATCCACTCGCACGCATACGCTCCACGACCTCCGCGACGATCACCGGTTTCCAGGCGTACTCGCCCGCGGCAATCTCGATGTTCAGATGCGGCGGATACGCAGCGAAATCGAACTTGTGATAGAACAAGCCGGCCCATCGCGGAAGCGTCTGCACTTCGCGCGGCGCGAGGCCAAGGTCGTAACACTCCACCCGAGCCTTCAGGGCGCGCAGCGATTCGAGCATGTAGCGCAGCGCGCCGAAGTGATTCGACGAAGCAGCTGTCACTACGATCACATCGTGAAGCTTAGGTCATTTCGCACGATGGTGCCATCGTGGGCGTGGTACGACACCTGGAACGTCGGCATCGCGACGCTCGATCGTCCGCTCACCGACGTTCGCGAACTGGCGCCGCTCAAACACGTCAGGTGGCTGCCGACGCGTCCGCCTCTGTTTTTCCTCGCCGATCCATTTCCGTATCGTCATCAGGGCCGCGACTGGCTGCTGGTCGAAGAGTACGGCCACCCCCAAGGCGTCCGCGGACGGATCTCGCGTGTCGATCCGGACGACACCACCGCAGCCGCCACACCGCAGCCGGCGATCGTTCGCGATCGGCACATCTCGTATCCCTGCACTTTCAGTGACGGCGCGGACGTGTGTTGCGCACCGGAGATGAGCCAGGAGGACGGCTGCGTCCTGTATCGGCTCGCCGATGACGGCCAGTGGATCCCGCGCCATCACGTGCTCCGTGGCGCGCGGATCGTCGATCCGACGATTTTCCGCTTCGGTAACCGGTGGTGGCTCTTCTGCGCCGAACCGCCGCCTCGTCACACGAGCACGCTGCGCGCGTATTTCGCCGACGCGCTGGCCGGGCCGTGGACGGCGCACCCGCTGAATCCATTGAAGCGCGACGTCGCATCGTCACGGCCGGCGGGGCGCCCGTTCGCGATTGGCGATCGGCTGTACCGGCCCGCGCAGGACTGCCACGACACCTACGGCGGCGCGGTCCAGATCATGGAGGTGCTGACGCTCACGCCGGCCGGGTTCCGCGAGACCGTCGCCCTGCGCCTCGAGCCGGATCCCGCCTGGCCGTACCCGGACGGCCTGCACCACCTCGTCGTCGACGGTACACGGGTTTACTTCGACGCCAAGCGGCGGCGCACCGATTTCCTGTTGCCGTTCAAGACGCGGCGGCGTTAGCCCGCGCCGGCGATTGGGGTTCGCGGCGAGGAAGGGTCACGAAGAATGTCGTGCCGTGGCCGACCGCCGATTCACAACGAATGGAGCCGCCCAGCGCCTTCACGCATTCGACGGCGATCGCCAGCCCGAGCCCGCTGCCCGAATTCCCCAACTCCTGATCGAGATGGGAGTGCGCGCGGAAGAAGCGGTCGAAGACCGCCGGTTGATCGGCGTCCGGGATACCCAAACCGTTGTCACGAATACAGACGGTGCAGACATCCTCGGCGCCGGTATCGCCGCAGACGGCGATTTCGACAAAGCACTCGGGTTTTTCGGGGTCGCTGTATTTGATGGCGTTCGAAACCAGGTTGAGCAGGATCAGTTCCAGGTGCGCCGGGTCGCCGAAGAGCGTCGGCAGATCGCGACCGATTCTGATCGAGACGGCGCGGGCCGCGGCCATCTCCTCGAGTTGACGCGCCACCTCGCCGGCCAGCCCTTCGAGCTCGATGTGCTGTTGACTCGGCACATCGAGCGGATCGCCGAGACGCGCCAGCCGCTGGAGATTGTCCACCAGCCACGACAGACGCTCGGCGTTCGAGCGGATCGTCGAAGTCACCTTGTCGAGCCGGGCCGCGTCCGAGCGCACGCGCTCGTTGGTCAGCGCGGCGGCCGCGAACAGCAACGTCCCGATCGGATTTCGCAGCTCGTGGCTCGTCATGCGGTTGAACGCCCGGATCCGCTCGTTCCGCTCCTGCAGCGTCGTCGTGTACTCGCTGACGAACGTGTCGACGGTGGTGCGCATCAGGGTGCGAATCGACCGCGTCAGGCGCCGCACCACTTCGAAACATTCCTCGGAGGTCGGTTGCAAACCGAGCCGCTGCGTCTCCGCGCTGACGAAGGCCTCGAGGATCTCTTCGAGAACCTCGTATTCGCGCAGCAGTTGATGAACGGATGCCTTCTGCTCGTGCCGGAGAAGTCCGAGTTCGCGCGCCTTGTCTATCACCGCGGCGTTCGCGGCGATCTCCTCGTCGGCCGGCGCGCGCAGATAGGTAGCGATGTTCGCGATCAGCAGCGGAATGTGATCGAGAAGCTGGTCCGACGGAAACACGTCGTTCAGCTCGACGGTCAACAGCTCACGTAAGCGTCCGAGCCATTGCTCGGCGAGCGTGAGACGCTCCATCGTCACGCGTTGCGCCACGATCGCGGCGTAACTCTCGGCGGTCGTCAACATGATCTCTATTGGAAAGAGTTTGAGGCTCTAGCATAACAGAACGTGTCGGACGAAGACCGTCCCTCCGGCTAGTCCACGCGCGGCACGAGCACTACGAACGGATTGCGTACGGCCCTGACGTCGTACGTCGAATGGATGAGCCGTTCGAGATCGTTGTGATTCTGCGAACCAAGCGGATCCTCGCGCACGATGACGAATGCGAAGTCGTGGCGGCGGAGCCGTTGTTCGAGATCACGGCCGGCGGCTGTCCGTTCTCTTACGAACCGGCTGAGGTTGAAGGCGTCGAGCAGCAACGGGCGCTCGTCGTAGAGCACCGCGATCACCGGATCTGTCGAAAGATAACGTGTCCCCTGCGGCAGGAACTCCCCGTGTATCGCTCGCACCGCCGCCCTCGACGGGAGCGACTGCGCCCGCAGGGTCGCGGTCACCGACGGGATTCCCGGCACCGGAAATGAAATCGCCGCCAGCGCTGCCGCCATGCCAGCAACGACGGCCGCTGCGGCGCGCGCAGGCAGTTGACCATGGGCCATCCCGACGCCGGCGACGAGCAGGCTCGCCATGTGCAGGTCCACGAGGTGATTGCCGACGGTACCGGGCGACGTGAAGATCACGAGCGTGATCGCCGACACCGTGACCAGGATCATCTGCGGAAGCCCGAATCGTCGGGGCCGGACGAAGGCACACCAGCAGGCGACGATGACAGGGACGGCCACGAACGGATCGATGGCGACCTCGCGAAGGAACTTCGGCACGGCGCGCCACACATCTGACGATCTCATCCCGCCACTGATGGTGGCGCGGAAACTCTCCAGGAAGGCGCCGTGCGATGCGACCTCAACGAGGCCGGCGGCCGCGGTGAACAGCGCAATAGTCCCGAGCACGAACCACGCCGCCGCACGTGCCCGTCCTGAGGTCACAAGCCACCATGCGATTGGCACGAGGTAAGCCAGCGCCGTCACCTTCGTGAGCGCAGCGAGGACGACGGCGAGGCCAGCCGCAAAGAGCCACCGCGGCTGCTGATATCGAACGCCGCGAACCGCTAGCGGAATCGACGACATCGCCAGCGCGGAGGCGAGATAGTCGGGATCGAGATCGGTGCAGTACTGCTGATAGATGACGGTACCGAAGACCGCCAGGGCCAGCGGCGTAGCCAGACGCCGAGGAACCTGATGGCCGCGCAGCGCCGCGTACAGCGCTGCCGCGGCCGCGAGAACGCTGCCCTGCATCAGCAGCACGCCGGCGCGAATCGGATCGAGCCCGAGGCGGATCAGTAGCGCCTGCGCTCCGAACAACAGCGGCATGTAACGGGTGCCGCCGTACCCGTCAGGACCGAGCAGCGGTCTGTAGAAATGACCGTGCGCGAGGTCCCACGCGAGCGCCGTCCAGATGTGGCTGGTCACGCCGTCGAAGACCCGGCCGGGCCAGTACCAGGCGAGCAGGCGCGCCGCGGCGGCGACCGCCACGATCGCCAGCGTCCAGAGCGCAGCCAGCAGCCACGGATCGACGTGGCCGGAACTGACATCGAGCTCGTCGTCGCGGTGAATCAACACCAAGGACATCAAGGCAAGACCGTGAATCGACAGAACGACCAGCTACACGCCACTGAAGACGGCGCTAGCGGTCCATGAGATCGACGAGGCTGGTATCGACCCGCGTGCTCGCGGTGAGCGCAGTCGTGACGATGTCTTCGAGCTCCGTACCCTGTTTCTCGAGCCGGTTCTTCAAGCCGGCATCCGCTGGAAACTGCTTCTGCGCAGCCGACCAGACCTCACGCGCTTTGGCGGCGTTGCCGAGCCTGAAGTATCCGTCGCCGAGCGCCGTGCGTACGCGCAGGATCAGCGCCGGCGGCGAGTCGGGAGTCGTCAGCGCGAATGCCTGCTCGAGGTCTGCGATTCCCTGAGGTACGCGCTTGAAGATGAAGTTGTTGTAATAGAGATTGATCAGCCCACGGACGTAGTACGCAAGCGCCGTCGGCCGCTGTGCGATGGCCTTGGTCAGCGCGCCGATCGCGTCACGTCCCAGGTAGAGACGCCGGATGTCGCCGGACGTCGGCACCTTGTCCACGTACGCGAGAGCAAGGCTGATCTGGACGTTCGGCCCGCCGCCCTTCTGCTTTGCCAGCTTCTCGAGCACGCCAATCGGCCGATCGAAATCGCGCGCGGCGATGGCCCGCTGGCGATAGTCGGCCGCGAGCTGGAGATTCTCGGGGTCATTCTGGAGGGCGTGCTCGAGATCGACGATGGTGCGCGAATCGCTCCAGGCGTCCGCAACTGTCGCGCCCGCCACGAAGAACGCAAGGAACGCGAAGACCGCAAAGAAAATTCTCACGTCTTTGCGGTCTCCCGTCCGTGGCTAGCGCTCGAAGCGAACCTGCAGCCGAAACTGGCGGTACTCGGAGTTGTAGAACGACCCGAAGAACGACGAGCCGGTGTTGGCCTGCACATCGGTCGGCAGGAACGCGCTCAGCGCATTGTAGGCGCGGACGCCGATCCAGGGCTGGAACTTGAAGATCTTGAAGCGATGCTCGACGCCAAGCTCCAACCGGGCATAGGTCGGAAAGCGGAGCTGGTTGCGGGGGCCGACGAAATCGAGCGTCTCGTTCACCGCGGAATACGGCAGACCCGAGCGCCAGTCGGCTATGCCCAGCAGCAGCCAGCGCGGATTCGGCATCGCGCGCCCGCGCGCAAACAGACGATGGGGGGCATCGGCGGCCGACGGACCGTAGGCGTTGGCGCCGACGACCGGCCACAACACCGTGTCGAAGTAGTTCGTGAAGGCATTGAGATCACCGCGGGCCGCCGAACGGGCGTACGAGACGTTGAGGTCGAACCCGGGGCCGTGGGTGAAATGGATACCGGCTTCCGCCTCGCGATAGCTCGATCGGCCGGTGCTCGACAGTCTCAGCTCCGCGCTCGAGGCGGTCTGAACGGGATCGAGAATCAGCTCGTGGCGTCCCTCGCGATTGATGACGCCGAAATGCAGCGACCACATCGGATTCAGCCGGTGATCGTAAGCGAGGTCCCACGTCCGGCTGCCCGGCGTCTCGAGGTCGGGCGCCGTGCGATGGGCGAACTGCGCCGCCGGACCGAGCGGCGTGACCCCGTCGGAGGCGAACCGCGTGTCGAGCGCGCTCTCGAACGTGTTGAACGTCCCCGCCGCCGACGGCGTGCGCTCGTAGAACAACCCGAATCCGCCGCGCAGTACCGCGCTGCCCGACGCGTTCAACAGCAGGGCGGTGCCAACCCGCGGCGTGAGGTTGAAGCGATCCACCACGCCGTCGCGATCGAGACGCCCGCCGAACTCGAGATACCACCGGGTGTTCGGCTGATAGCGATCCTGAACGAAGAGTGCCAGGTCTGTGGTGCCGATCGACTCGGTCGACGGCAGCGCGAAGTCGAGACGGCGCGCGAGCGTGCCGTCGGCCCGCTCGATCAGCACCGAGCGGCTGTCGCTGGTGCCTCCGTACTCGCTGCGCAGCACGTCGATGCCCGCTTTGAACAGGTGCAGACCGCCAAGCGCGTTCTGCGATCCCGAGACGGCCTCGACGACTTGATACGTCGCCGTCGCGCGGTGCTGCCGGTTGAAGAAGTTGCCGAGCGTGGTGTCAGGCCGCAGCGTCATCGGGGCCGATCCCTGCGGGCTGACGTCGGTCTGGTACTCGTGCACCTGCACGGTCGTTTCGCTGAACAGGCTGTCGGTCCAGAGCGAGCGCTCGGTGATGCCCGCATGGTTGACGCGCGCGCGGACGTCGACCGTCGCGTCGGGCGGCGTGAACGTACCCAGCGTCGCCCACTGCGTCACGCTCGGGAAGAATCCACCGGTGCCCACCACCGAGTGGCGCGGCGCGAGCGTGGCGTCGACTCGCGTGAACGAGCTGAACCACTTCGTCCGGCGCAGCTCGTCCTCGGGCCGGCTCGGGACATCGGACGCGGAGTAGCGGAACTGCGCGGTCTGTTCCAGAAACAGCCGATCCTTCAGGATCGGACCGCCTGTCTCCAGCCGCGGGCCGAAGGAGCCGATCCCCTTGATATCGAACGGCTGACCGCTGCGGCCGAGCCGGAAGGTGGGGTCGAGATTGTTCAGCCGCGTCTTCCAGACGTCGCCGGCGCGGCGAGTCTGGATGACGACGAGTCCTGACGAGAAGCGCCCGTACTCCACGGCATACGGATTCGGCAGCACCGCCACCGAATCGATGGCATCGTCTGGCAGTGAGACCTGTGTGAGGCCGGTGGACGGGTCAACCAGCGTGCCAGCGCCGAGCTGCACACCCGCCTGGCTGGGACGGCCCCCTTTGATGCTGACGCCGCCCGGCACTTCGATGATGCTGGCCAGCAGGCGAAGCGCCGCCTGAAAGCCGCCACCCGGCGCGTATTGCTCCAGTTCGCGGCCGCCAATCGCGTCGCCCAGCGTGAGCGTGCCTTCCCGCGACACGATGGCTGCCGATCCGACGACGTCGACAGTCTGCGAAATCGTTGCGATCGCGAGATCGACGGCGACGTCCGTCGTCGTGCCGACCACGACCGAGACGGTGACCATCCCCGTTTCGAATCCCGCAAGCGACGCCGTCACACGATAGCGGCCTTCCGGCAGCGCGACGACGCTGAAGTGGCCGTCGCCTTCGCTCAACAGCGTCGTGACCTGGCGTTCGCCGCCGTCCTGCACCACGACCTGCGCCCCACCCAGGCGAATCGTGCCGCCCTGGGTCGTCACCACCCCGTCGATCATCCCCGCGCGCGCCGGGCGCACCTGTGCCACGGACGGCGCCGCAGACAGAAGGATCACGACCAGAAACGCAAGCTTTCGCGTCATCTTGGGGGGAGCTTCTATTGTAACGGCGATTCAGTGACAATTCGTGACGATTATGTGACAACGGACCAGATGACCAACGTCAACAAGGCGCCAGTCACCACGTCGGCGATGTAGTGATAGCGGCCGACGATGCAGGCCGCTGCGATGCTGCCGGTGAGGAACAGGAGCAGCAGACCGAGCCCGGGCATTACCCCTATGACCGCGAGCGCTACGGCGAGCGAGCCCGCTACGTGTCCGCTGGGGAAGGTATTGGCGCGAATCGTCAGGTGCTCCACCATCAGGGACGCCGCGCGGTGCACCGAACGATCGCTGAGCACGGCCTTGCGCTCGACCATCCAGGGCGGCCGCGCCTGCACGACGCCGAGCGACGCAAACGATCCGAATTCCGCGGCGGTCACCAGCGTCCAGTACGAGTCGGCGAGTGCGCCGCGCCCGCTCCACGCAAGCGCGGCGAATCCGGCCGGCATGAGCACGAAGCATCCCATGTAGACGATTTCCAGGTACGCTAGCAGCGCGCGCGGCCAGTGCGCAAATCGCGTGGCGGGATCGCCGAGCAGGCGGCGATCCCAGGCGATCAACCAGGCTTCGAATGCGGGCGACGGGTTCAGGAAGAACCTGCCCGACAGAAAATAGCCGGTCAGGATGACGAGCGGCGGCATCCAGTCACGGACCGCGGGCGGCGCCAGTCGTGCGCCAGCGACGACGGCGACGGACGACAGCAGGCCGATCGCGGTGATCTGGATGCGTCGCGCCGACGGCAGCGGCCGCAGCCAGGCGATCGCGGTCAGGGCGGCGAAGTAGACGAACGACACCCACTCGGACGATCGCACGTCGTGATGCTAACGTATCGGGAGCCTCTCCGAGTCATAGCATGGGTCGCGCGCATGGGGCTTGCGAGGCGAGATCGAGGCGCGAGGAGGAGGGATGCGGCACATCGATGACGACGAGCAACGACGAACTCGCCCGCAACCCCCATGCGCCCTCCGGGTTCCGGCGGCGCGCCGGCATCTGCGGCGTTGCCGCTCCTCGACAATGTCCC
>Ga0068863_100000517_pt1 | contig 39273 bp, 29 predicted proteins | sample KBSSwiS62_FD_66596 | JGI IMG/M metagenome (GOLD analysis project Ga0068863, IMG submission 66596) | Switchgrass rhizosphere microbial communities from Kellogg Biological Station, Michigan, USA - KBS Switchgrass S6-2 | ecosystem: Host-associated > Plants > Roots > Rhizosphere > Soil ... | reverse complement strand
GTCGCAAATCGCGAATTCCCAAGTAATCGGCCACCGAGGCTCTCCATTTTGAATCGCCAATTATGCGCGGAACCCCTGCAAACAAAGGCGTGCAGCAGTTTCGAGACAGAAACTAGCTAGTGCAAAAGAAAATCCGTCAATACTGCCGCGCTTTGCCGCGTTTGCCAGGAAGAGGATGCTCAGTTCCCCTGTCATCATCCCCACTAAGGGGAACACGCTGGCTCAGCGCCCGAAGTGCGAACTCTTTATCGACTCGACCAAGCTGACCGCGCTCAATGAGTGCATCCGCTTCTTCCAGGACGGCAGCCATGGCGTGCATGATCGCGCGGGGCCTTAATTCGCTGGTCTTTGCGATTTCACTGAGGATCGTTTCTACGGCTTCCTGTGTGAATGGAAAGTACGGTGAATTGTTATCAAAGCTGGTTGGCCGGAAGTGGTGTAATACGTCCTTGATGAACGTCAATGCTTCATCGGATCGCATTGGGGGAAGAACAAAAATCTTTGTCCGCCCGATGCGGTCCTTCAGGTCTGGGCTAAACCAACCGGGCAAACCTTTTTGAGGATTCCCCGAAAACGATAGGAAGAGACTCAAACCTTTAGGGCAACCATTGAATGCGGCAGCCAGGCCGGTATTGATTTCCTGTTTCAACTTGGAGCTGCAATGCTCAATGCGCTGAAACTCGTCGAGGATCCACAACACTCTGGCGCCGGCGCGACCACGCGATTTCGCCGCCTCGTTGAGGAGATCCGCAAGCGCCGCAAGAATTCGCACCGATTCCTCGATCGAGTCGATCTTCTTCGTGATGCCGATGGAGCGCAACTGCGTGGCCGGAAGCGACTCCCCCCGCAACCACCGAGCAGCAATCAGGTAGCGTTGTGTATCTCCACTCGCCATGGCCTGGAGGGCGCTCGCCAGATCTGGTGACGAAAGAAGAAGTCTTCGATGAAGCATTTCTGCTGAAGCGCACGTCTGAATCTCGAGGTACGCGTCGACGAATCGATCGGCATCCGCACCGATCGTGAAAGTGCGGAAGACGTCCAGGAAGCCCTGAACCGACTTTGGAAACTCACTGTAGACCGTCAGCAGAACGGTACCCGCGCCTCCTTGATTCGCAATCGATGCCAGGTGGGCGAGGTAAAGAAGAGTATGCGTCTTGCCCGCGCCGAACCAGGCCCAGAAGAGATGAATGGCTGAGGTGTCCCGTCTCGAAAAGACGTGAAGCAACTCCTTAAGTTCGGCCTGTAATTCTTGACGATCCGCCATGAACTTGCAGTACTCGCGATCCGGCACAACTGGGAAGGGCCAACGGGTGAGAGCGAGATGAGGGAATTGTGTCGACACCTGCCCGTGAAGCTCCTCGCGTGGTCGGAGACCTGCAAGCAGCCGTTCCTGCATAGCAACCAGTTCATGATGCAAGTCACGGGTGGAGGCGTATCGGTCGTCCGGGCTCTTCGCGAGACAACGTTCAATCGTCCATTGCAGTGGCGGGGGGAGGCGCGCATCGAGCCGATCGAGAGGTTGGGGCTCCTCAGCGATAACCGCAACCAGTGCTTCAATAGGCGAAGGACGTTCAAACGCTCGCCGTCCACTGGCAAGCTCGTACAGGATGGCGCCGAACGAAAACTGGTCCGACCGGTAATCCAGAACCTGACCGCGCGCTTGCTCCGGCGACATATATCCCACTGTTCCTAGGATCACACCGGTTCGCGTCTGCAAGAATGTAGACGTGGTATCGCTGCCGTGCTGTCCCGCAAATTCAGTTTTCGCGATACCGAAATCGAGGATTTTTACGACATCGTCCGGATTGACAATGATGTTCTCTGGCTTCAAGTCTCGGTGCACGATGCGACGTTCATGCGCGACGACGAGCGCATCGGACAACTGGACAGCAATCTTGAGCAGGCGATTGACCGGTATCGCACCTGAAGCAGCAACCTCGCGAAGCGTGCGACCTTCCAGAAATTCCATCGCGATATAGAAAAGTCCATCGGCCTCTCCTACATCGTAGATCGTGACAATACCAGGATGGTTCAAGGCCGCTGCGGCGCGGGCCTCCTGCTCGAAGCGGCGTTGCGACGCATCGATAGCCGGATGTGGAGACAGAATCTTGATGGCAAGATCACGGCGCAGACGCGGATCTCGAGCGCGGTAGACCTCGCCCATACCTCCGCGGCCAAGGCGAGAGACTATTTCGTACGGACCAAGCCGGGTGCCCGGAGCGAATAATACGGTTGGGCCGTCGTCGACGGCGTTTCCGGTAGCCTCGACCGCCGGTGAATCCAGAAGACTTTCGAGGTCATCCGGTTGGGCGAGTAGCGACTCAACCTCCCGTTGCAACGATTCGTCTCCCAGGCATGCGACATCCAGAAATGTTCGGCGACTTGCTAAATTGCGACCGCGCGCAGCTTTATAGAGTTCCAGAATCCGCTGCCTGCGTTGTAAATCTGGCTTCAACTCCTGTTCTCTACCGTTTGTCGACCACGACCACGCCACCCTTCACGACTACCTTCGTCTTGAGCATGTTCCAATAGCCTTCGAGCGGATTGCCATCGAGAAGAATGATGTCGGCAAGCTTTCCAGCCTCAAGGGTGCCAAGCTGATCCCCCATTTGGATATAAGACGCGGTGTTCGGGCCCATCATCTTGATGATGTCCTTCATGGAGAACATCGGATTGATTGTCTTCAACTCGTGATCGAGGCCAGCGAGCGGATCATATGTGGTATCGGTGCAGTAGCCGAGGATCGCGCCTGCGTCCCAGAGGGTGCGCGCATTCACGGGCATGTAGCCCGCCTCTTCACCGAGTCGGACGCCATCAACGATGGAGTCGGGCCACGGTCTGCCGTCACGGAAGCGTGCCTGGTTGTCGTTTGCGAACACGCCGAAAACAGGAGTGCCGAATCCGACGGTACCCAGGATCTTCGTCCCGGCGGCCGCCACCTTTTTTGCATCTTCTTTGCTGGTGAAATCCTTATTAGGAAGGTGGACGAGCAACGGCACACCGGCGTCGACGGCAGCTACCATCGCTTTCGAGCTCACCGCGTGAACCTGGACCATAATGCCGACCTTCTTTGCTTCATCCACGACGGCCCGCAGAATTTCCAATTCCCGTTCGCTGGGGCCGGGCACAGGCGTCAACGAAATTTCGCCTGTAAATTTGATGCCCATTTCGGCCATCTTGCGAATCTCAGCGCGCGCATTTTCGGGACTGTTGTTTGCCAGCCTCAACGAGCCGGAGGGGATAATGCGCGGTCCATTGATCTGGCCCTTCTCGATGTGATCGCGGAGCGTGAGGTTTCCCTCTGCCGGACCACCTCCGGAAAGAATGGTCGTATAGCCGGCTTCCAGTTGCGCCTGCATCTGTGCCTTTTCGTTGGGACCGGTGTTGATATGACGGTGCGCATCGATGAACCCCGGCATGGCGGTCATGCCCTTCGCATCGATAGTCTGCCCGCTTGTCGTCGCAGGCGCGCCCGCCGAAACGGAAACGATCTTCCCGCCGCGCACCACGATCGAGCCGCGCTCGATCACGTCGGCATTCGCGATGATAATGCGCGCATTGGTAATCGTGACGTCCTGAGCATGCAGCGGCGCCAGCGCCGAGAGCATCAGGCAAGCCAGTAGTGCCAGGATGTGTCGTTTCATGAATATCGTTCCTCCGAGCCGGGATTGTGAAGCGTATCTTACGATACGTTGATCGGAAGCGCGAACACTGGGCGGTTAGACATCGGATGCCTTGGATATCCGACAAGTCGTCAAAGAGTCGGCGTGTAATTTTGCAGCAATGCAAAAATCGGTCGAGTCACGTGTCAGTACTGCCCCAATTGTCAGCGGCTGCTTGCCGTACTGGTTGGAAAGCCGGATTCGAAGCCGATTGCCCGACAACGTCGACCGTACGACGATGCGAGTCGTCTGGTTCTCAAGTACACCATTCCAGCTGGCAGCGTAGAACTCGGGCGGCGGCCCCATTCCAATTGCCACATCTAACTCCCGGAATGGCTGCGTTGCTCCTGCCCACGTCGAGACCCATTGGCCTCCCCGTCCCAAAGATCTCTCTAAGGCGCGAGTAGACTCTTGAAGCAGACCTGTACCTAGGGCGAAGACCAGGAAAGCAAGAGCTGCTATAAAACCAACATGTCGCACAAACTCACGGTACAAGAGAATTTATCTACCATAAACGAAAAACCACTCTCGCGGTGTCGGCGCGAGAGTGGTTTAAGGGGATGGCCTGGCTATTTCGCTCGGTCTTTGTAGCCCTGCGAGATCATCTGGATGGTGAAAATCTCGTCGAACCGCTGGTTGTTCGCGACACCATAGAGCGTCTTCTTATCGGGACCGCTGAAGGCAACGGTAATGAGGTTCAGCGGCGCGGGAATCTCTCCGAGGAGTTTGCCGTCCTTGTCAATGACCTGGACTCCCAGGCCACCGGTTGAGTAAACGCGTCCCTGCGAATCGATTGTCGTGCCGTCATTGCCGGCCGTAGCAAACTGACGTTCATTCGTCAGAGAACCGTCGGCCTGAACGTCGAAAGCCACAACTCCACCACCGCCTCCAGCTGCAGCTCCACGAGCTCCGCCTGCCGGTGCTGCGCCTTGTCCGCCTGCCGGCGCTCCTGCTGCAGGCGCTGCGGCTCCAGCCGGTGCACCGGCGCCGCGAGCGGCTCCCACTCGACCGGTTACATAGAGGGTCTTCTCATCCGCGCTGAGGATGATGCCGTTGACACCCGTGAGTGTTCCATACTTCGTTACGACGCCCTTCGAATTGGCGTAATAGACTCCGCCCATCGTGAAATAAACGCCGCCTTTGCTGTCTGCGGTCAGGTCGTTGATCACGCCGCCAATGCAATCCAGCGGCTCGCCCATGTAAGTGTCGGCAAGAGTCCGTCGCTTGGGCTCCAGTTGTATCACCGAAGTGGGCAGACCTCTGGACACGACGTAGAGCTCGCCCTTCTTGCTCATCGCGAGAGCACCGCCAGTCTTGGTGTCTTTATAGGGAGTGGAAACCTTGTTATTTTTATCGATCTTCAAGACTGCGCTGTCGGTGTTCTGCGCAGCGAGAATCCCACCGTCCTTCGTCGCGAGAATGCCGTCAGCATTGTTGCCCGTGCCGGTCCAGATGGTTTTCCAGGTCTGGCCCGCAGCGATAACTCCCGGGATTGCCGTCACCGTGTATTCTCTGTGCGCCGGCGCTCCTGCAGCAGCGGCGTTGGCGCCGGCAGCCGCTCCACCGGGTCCTCCCGGGCCGGCCGCCGCCGGACCTCGGTTTCCACCTCCTGCTCCGCGCGCAGGCGGTGGCGTCTTGCATTTGGCTGCGACGAATTCGGCATACTTCGCATCCGAGGGGGCTTGCACGCCAGGTCCCGTCTGCGGCGCAGCGGGAGCCGCCGGCTGCTGTGCTGGAGCCTGGCCCAGAACGGCCATCGCACCGAGGCAGCCCAGTGCTGTAAGCAACATTCCTTTCGACTTCATGAATCTCTCCTTTGACTTGCCTTAAGGCGAGCCCACCGGCCGCCGGGTTCAAACCCGAGCATTAAACTGCGTCTTGAGATTCAAGTCAAAGGCGGGATAGATCTGGGGATCCCCAGATCTATAATCCCGGCTGATGATCGCACTTCTCGTTAGTATCGCAATGCTTGCGGCGCAAGGGATTCCGACTTCGCCGAATCAGACCGGCACGGTAATGGGCTCGCTGCGGTCGAGCACAGGGGTCCCAGCTGCAGGAGTTCGGGTTTCCGCTCTCTCCAAACCGGAAGCGCTCACAGAACTCAACGAGTCATCATCGCTTGCTGGAATTGCAGAGACGGATGCATCGGGTCGATTCCGCCTTGAAAATATTCCTCCCGGCCGTTACTACATCGTTGCAGGACGAATCGACCTGCCGACGTTCTATCCGGGAGTGGTGAACGCCAATGAAGGCATGGTCATTCTCGTCACAGCGGGCATGACGGTGCCGGGCATCGATTTCGTCCTGAACAATGTCAGCGTCGGACGAGCGATCTCAGCAGGTTCGCCGGCGCCATCCTGGGTAGTGCCTATACAAACACGCATTGAAGGTGGCGGCAAGATCCCAATGTTTGAAGGCGGGTGGTTCCCCGTTCTTCGCCTCGCACGCACCGACAGTGCTCGGATCGAAACACCACTCAGCGCCACAAACGTCACCGTACCCAATCCGGAGTATGGCGCTACGGTGGAAAACCTTCCCGAGGGCTACACACTTCGATCGTTTACCTTCGGCTCCACAGATCTCAGGACTAGCGCGCTCCAACTTGTACCACCCGGAACTGTCCCACCGCGTGCGGCATTGATGCCGGTGCCCCAGATCATTTCCATCGTTCTCGAGCGCAAGAAGGAGCCTGCACAAACCGGCGTGCGAATCACAGGACAGATCCATGGGGATCCCAATCGTTCGATCTACATTTCGAACAGTCCGGGCGCCATGTATGCCGACGGAACGTTTGAATTCGTTGGTGTTCCTGCGGGCCGCCACGCGATCGTGACACTCGACAATCCCGGAAGGGAGCGCGCTCTTGCAGCGTCGATCGTCGTCGGTGATCGCGATCAATTGAATCTGGAACTCGAAGAGACGTCCATAGCGCCTCTGGTCTCCGGGAATACCCAGGCGCCTCTGCCCGCAGGGGATCTCGCTCCGAACACTCGGATCCCTCTCGCAGCCATTCGCGGACGCGTCGTCGATGGCCCAACCGGAAGACCGATGGACGCCGGCAGAGTCGTGGTGAACAGCGACTACGCCTTCACATTTTCGTTGGGCGACGACGGAAGGTTTGAAGTGCCCCGGCTTCTTCCAGGAAAGTATGTCCTCGATGTCGTGGCTTTCGGAATCGGATCGATCAGCAAGACCGTCATCCTCGAAGATAAAGACACCCAGCTCGATCTGACGATCGCTTCGGACCGCTGACTTACTTTAACGAAGAGCTCGCGGATTCATTTGTCGGTGAAGCCTTTTGTAATACACCGGACACGCGATGACCGCTGCCGCCTTTGCCATTCAGTATAATGTCGCGCGCAGTGATGTCTTTCTGTCCATAAAGCTTCTCATTGGCGCCCCCGTCCTGTCGCAGCGTGGACCCTTCGAGAGACACACCGGCGAACAGACCACGCGACCGCGAATACGTAAGGATCTCCGCGCGCATGTACGCATCCGTTGCAGCCATGGCGTTACGTCCCTTCGGTCCTGCAGCAACGGCAGCATCCGCCCCGAGCTTCACCTTACTCTTTAGCAGGGACTCGACGCCTTTCGGGTTCATAACGAGAAGGACGTAGTCCGCGGCCTGACCTCCAAGCTGGAAGCCGATGCTCGCGCCTTCAAGGCGATACATGGCCGGAGCGCCCCACGGCCCCGTGAAGTTTTTCCCACTACGGCAAACCAGAACGCCCTTGCCGTAACTGCCGCCGAAACCAAGAGCAAACTTTTTGACAGAAGGCATGATTGCGACGCACTCCGCCTTGTTTAGCAATTCCTTCGGCAACGCATCCGGGATGTTCAGGATTTCTTCCATTGCCTCTGCGCTGCTGTCCAGCCGTTCGTTTTCCGCATCGCCCGCCAGCAGCGGAGACACCATTACGAGACTCAAAAGCCCAACAATCAGACGCATAGACAGCCCTCCATTGGAGGCATTGTCACCGGCGGTCAGAGAGTTTTCAATGAGTGGAAGTGTGGGATTCTTCGTTGGCTGAGGTCGGCGCTCTATCCGCGAGCCTGGTGGCTATCGCTTCACTCCCGCCAAAAACCTATCCACCACTTCGAGGAAGTCCTTCGTGTTCTCTTCGCTTGGATAGTGGCCCAGGCCCGGGAGTGTGACGATCTGTACCTGCTGAAGAGTCTGCTTTAACTCGGACTGCGTTGCAGCGGGGACAATGGTGCTTCTTCCGCCAAGCACATAAATTATCGGAGCCTTGATCTCTCGGACAAACCGCCACAGCTCCGTCGGAACGAACCCATTCGCAATCTTGGGGTCTCTCTTCCAGATCACGCGGCCATCCGGTCGTCGTTTCGAGCCGTATTTCACATACGCTGCAAGAACCTCCGGATCGGTCCGTGCGTTCGAGGCTTTCAGTTGGGTCAACAACTCGTCCTCGGACGCCCAGCCCCGTTCATCCTCCTGTCGCATGCGATTCGCCCCGCTGTCCGCAATCTCTCTGGGCCGTTCCGGCCCAACATCCTCGGAGATTACGGCGGCCACCAACTGCGGGTGCATTCCCGCAAATACCTGTGCGACGCGACCACCCGTCGAATTTCCCCAGATCACAATGTTTCGTAATCCGAGCTGCGCGGCCATACTCTCGATATCCTTCACATAATCCTCGACGAGGTACGCCCCTTCCGCAGACCAGCCCGAGTCTCCGTGGCCGCGCATGTCCACGGCCATCACGTGATAGTCCTTGGTGAAGTGCGGCGCAAGATGATCGAAGGTATGCGCAACTCTTCCGATACCGTGCAGCAAAATCATTGGCGGTTTTGTCTCATTCCCCCAATCGAGGTAGTGAATGCGCAGTCCATTCACGTCAACGAACCGATCTTGCGGGCTTTGCGCGAGCGCGCTCGAACATACGATCAGCAGGCTGATCACAACACCTGCACGCTTCAACATGTCAGGTCGCTTCATAGGATTTACACCGGCTGGGAACGTTGTCATTTTATGTTATCTTCGCCGTCACCATGAACAACTTACTTGATCTCTCGAAGCCATCGTTGACGTCGTTTTGGAGAGGGCATACTGGCTTGGACTAGCGATGCCGCACACAAGCGCGGTCTATGCGCCGAAGCTGCTCGACAAAATCAAAAGAGGAGTCCAATGAGAAAACCCTGGTTTCAGCTGACCGCATCGTTGATCGCGATGGTCATGATCGCCAATCTGCAATATGCCTGGTCTCTGTTTGTCGAGCCGATACGAGCCGCCCACCTCGGTCCAAATGGCATGCCCCTGTGGCAACGCAGTGAAGTGCAGGTGGCGTTTGCGCTGTTCTTCATTCCACTTCAGACTTTTGTTCAGCCGCTCGACGGCTGGCTGATGGATCGGATAGGGCCGCGGTTTTTGATCACGATTGCCGGGGTACTATGCGGAGTCGGCTGGAGTCTCATGGGCCGAGCCGATACGTTGACCGAACTGAATCTTTACTACGCGTTCGCCGGCGTCGGCGCCGCTTTTGTGTATAGCGGATGTGTCGGTTCTGCGTTGAAGTGGTATCCGACTCGGCGAGGATTCGCAGCAGGGCTCATCGCCGCAGGGTTTGGTGGAGGAAGCGGACTCTTCAACCTGATTATCCAGAAATATCTCATTCCGGTGTACGGGTATAGAACCACCTTCTTGATCACGGGCGTTATACAGGGCGCGATCATCACGCTTGTCGCCCAGTTCCTGCGGCATCCGGATGCAAGTTTCACTTCTCCGAAACCCGCAGCTGCGGCGACCGCGACCAAGTCTCGGCGAAATACGCAGAACTACAATACGGGGGAGATGCTGGCTCGCCCACACTTCTATATCCTTTATGTGATGTTCGTCACCGTGGCTACGGGCGGTCTCTACCTCACCGCAAATCAGGCCTCGATCGCTACCGACTGGGGAATGATGGGCATCATTGCTACCATCGCCACACTCGGGCCGCTTGCGAATGGGGCCAGCCGCATCTCCTGGGGTCTGGTTTCGGACCGTCTGGGGCGTGAAAACACGATGGTCATCGCATTCTTCCTTCAGGCCCTTAGCCTTGTCGCCGTCGCGACAGCCGGCAGGAACTCGCCAACACTTTTCGTAATTGCTCTAGTCGCTGTTTTCTTTACGTGGGGCGAAGTCTACTCGCTGTTTCCGTCCACTCTTGGAGACTACTTCGGCAGCAAGCACGCGACATCCAACTATGCCTTCCTCTACACCGCGAAGGGCGTCGCCGCGTCTCTCGGAGGCTATCTGGGGACAAGGCTCGTCGACAAAGCCGGGTGGAGTTGGGAGTCTGTATTCTATGGATGCGCCGTTCTGGCGTTAGTATCGGCAGTGATCGCGATGGTTCTCAGGACGCAGCCGTTGCCGCAGAAGGCCGCAGATCGGCAGGTGGCATAGCGCAGGGTTATGCGTGATGAAGAGCGGCTCGAGATGATTGAGAGACTTCGTGTCGGCGAGGCGACTCTGCTTCGCGCTGTCGACGGGGTCGCGGAAGATGCCGCTGCGAAGTCTCCTGCTGCGGGAAAGTGGTCCGCTTTGCAGTGCGTCGAGCATGTTGTCCTGGCGGAAGAGCATATGCTGGGTCTGGTGTTGGCGGCTGAACGATCTCCCGAACCTGTGCTCAACAGCCGTCTCGAAAGGGCAATCCTGGAGCGCGGCGCGGACCGAACGCAGAAACGGGAAGCTCCGGATGTGGCGATTCCCAGCGGCCGGTTTCTGACAATTCATGAAGCGATGGGCGCTTTTTCAAACGTTCGCGAACGGACGATTCAGTTTGTTGAAAATTGCGATGAGGATGTTCGGACGCTGCTGATCGAGCATCCGGTTGTCGGAAGGATTAATGGCTATGAGACTCTGCTGCTGATCGCTGTCCACTCGATGCGGCATGCGGGGCAGATCGAGGAGATTTTGAGGGGCGTAGGGTAATCATAAACGGAAATCCGGTCTTCCGGGGCTATCCTTCTCCCTCCGGGAGAAGGTGGCGCGAAGCGCCGGATGAGGGATTTCCGTTTTACGCTACAATCTTTTTGCGGCCCGCAGAAAGGTACTCTCCCTTGAAACCGCGCCGCATTCCCACCGATCCCGAAATTCTTGCGTACGCCAGAAAAATGCGTCACTCCGACACGCGCGCCGAAAGGCGCGCCTGGGTCTTCCTGCGGGAGCGCCGCATGCTTGGGCTCAAGTTTCACCGCCAATTTCCGATTGCGAACTACATTGTCGATTTTTACTGCGAGCACTTGCGCCTAGTTCTGGAACTCGATGGCGGTGTGCATGACGATCCGAAGCAGGCTCGGAACGACGAGCGTCGCAATACTTACCTTCGGGATCTTGGATACCACGTGTTGCGTGTTCCGAATGGCCTGGTGCTACAAGCGCCGGATCAGCTGGAGTGTGAGATTAAGAAATTTCTCATTGGAGATTGTGGAGAGGGATTGAGGTGTACTGCGGATCCCTCATCCGGCCCTTCGGGCCACCTTCTCCCGGAGGGAGAAGGATAGCCCCCGAAGAGGGATTTCTAATTCCGGTACACTAGCGCTCCATGAACCTTTCCTCCGACGTTGCCATCATTGGAGCCGGGCACAACGGACTTGTCGCGGCAATCCTCCTCGCCCGGGCGGGCCTCAGTGTCACTGTCCTCGACGAACAGTCCGTTATCGGCGGCGCAGCAAAGACGGAATACCCCTTCCCTAAGGCGCCAAACCTTGGCACATCGACCGGCGCGTACCTTCTCGGCGTGATGCCTCCCGAGCTTCTCGCAAAACTCGGCGCGCGTCTGACTCTGATTCGCCGCGATCCTCATTACTTTCTGCCGACAACCGGCAGCCGCTACCTGCTCTTCGGCTCTGACGCCGACGCCATGCGGCACCAGTTCCTGAGTTTTTTCTCCGAAAAGGACTGGCTTGCCAATCAGGCACTCACGCAGGAGATCGGCCAGATTCGCGACGATCTCGCACCGGCATTTCTCGAAGAGCCTCTATCGCTCGAGCAAACCGCCGGGCGATATATTCGTCCTTCGCTCCGCCGGATCTTCGTCGACCTCGTGACGCAGCCGGTCGAGAACTACCTCCATCGCTTCGGATTCGAAAGCGATCTCCTGCTCGCGATGTACGCAGTCACGGACGGATTCTCCGGTCTCACTGCGGGATTCGGCGACACCGGCACAGGTTTGAACTTTCTCTTTCACAACATGTGCCGCCTTCCCGGCTCAGACGGAACGTGGATGATCGCGCAAGGCGGGATGGGTAGCGTGACCAGAGAACTCGGACGCCTTGCCACAGAGGCAGGCGCGAAATTTTTCACCAGCGCCAGGGTCGATCGCATCATCACGCAGGGCAATCGCGTCGTTGGCGTAGCTCTTGAGGATGGCCGTGAGGTGAATGCCGCAACCATACTCAGCAACGCCGATCCATTTCGCATGCGAGATCTCGCCGGCGCCGAAAAATTCTCTGACGACTTCAATGCAAAACTCGACGGCTTCAAAAGACCCGGGACGACACTCAAAGTGAATCTCGCACTGGAGCGTCTGCCGACATTCCGATGCCTGCCGCAGAATCGTGGTCAGCACAATGCGACGATCCATCTCCTTCCCCAGGACACAGACGTCATCGCCGCCGTTCGAAAAGCCTATGAAGAAGTTAAGGCCGGCCGTCTTGCAGACTTTCCAACGATCGAGTGGTACATCCACACACAAGCGGATCCATCCCTTCAAGATGATCAGAAGCGGCACAACGCTGCGTTCTTCGTCGAATGGGTTCCCTACGAGTTGCAACAGGGGACATGGGATGAGCAAGAGTCACGCTATGTCCAACATCTCTTGAATATTGCCGAGCAGTTCGCGCCCGGCTTAACGAACAGCGTGGTCGATACCTTCACTTTGACGCCCAAAAAAATCGAGCGCCATTTCGGCATTCGATACGGGCACATCCACCATGTCGACAACACTTTCGGGTTCGATCGGCGGATGCCTTACTCCACGCCCATTGCAGGTCTTTATTCCTGCAGCGCGGGTTGCCATCCGGCGGGTTCCGTGATGGGTTGCGCCGGCCACAACGCCGCCAACCGCATTCTTAAGGACTTAGCAATAAAACCGACCATCTAGGAATGGGCTAGGAATAGATTCCCACAAAAATCCGTCGGTAATTCTGTCCTTTTGATATAGTAAAAAGCTGTTGTTCGCTTGCTGGAAGTACCTGAAGCCATTGGAGTAGTACAGCGAATAAGGCGAACTAATATTTGAAATTAAAGGAGAAGCCGTAACGTGTCAGATCAGTCTCCCCATGCTGTCTTGGAGGAGGACCAGCGAAGCGATACGAAGGAACTGATAATAAACGATTTCAGTATTCAGGTAGCCACAGTCAACGGGTCGGGAAGCCAATCTTCCAATACCGTCCTTATGCGGTCCATCTTTCAGATGGGGATCCCCGTTAGTGGAAAAAACCTCTTTCCTTCCAATATAGCTGGCCTTCCCACCTGGTTTACGATCCGAGCCAACAAGGCCGGATGGATTGCCCGCCGCAAAGAAATCGATTTTCTCGTAGCCATGAACGCAGACACCGCACGTGAAGACGTGATGTCGCTGGAACCCAATCGCGCAGTGGTCTACGAGGAAACGTTGAACCTCAAACAACTGAGAAAAGATCTTCACTTCTTTCCCATTCCCTTCGCGAAGCTCGCAGCAGGTATCACGACCGATGCCCGTCTGCGCAAGCTTCTCGCCAACATGATTTACGTTGGCGTGGTTGGGGAGTTGATGAATATCGATCCGGCGGAAATGGAGATTGCGCTGGCCAAGCAGTTCAAAGGCAAAGCGAAAGCGGTTGCCCTGAACAAGCAGGCGCTCGAAGTGGGGCGGAAGTTTGCCGCGGAGAATCTGGATCGCAGCCAGCTCCCCTACCGATGCCAGCGAATGGACGCGACAAAAGGGAAGATCATCATTGATGGCAACTCCGCAGGCGCTCTGGGCTGCATGTTCGCCGGAATCACTGTCGCAACCTGGTATCCGATCACGCCCTCTTCAAGCCTTTGTGAAACGCTCGCCGATTACATGGCGGAATACCGTCACGAAGAGAATGGGAAGGCTAGCTATGCCATCGTGCAGGCGGAAGATGAACTCGCCGCCGTCGGCATGGCAATCGGTGCAGGCTGGGCGGGCGCGCGGTCGATGACTTCAACCGCAGGCCCCGGCATTTCACTGATGAATGAATTTATCGGTCTGGCCTATTACGCCGAGATTCCCATCGTGATCTTTGACATCACGCGCGTCGGGCCAAGCACCGGGCTGCCGACCCGAACGCAGCAGTCCGATATTTTCTCGCTTGTCTACTGTTCGCACGGCGACACCAAACACATCATGCTGCTGCCCTGCAGCGTGTCGGAATGCTTCGACATGGCTATCGATGCGTTCGATCTCACAGAACGGTTTCAGACGCCGGTGTTCGTGATGAGCGATCTCGATCTCGGCATGAACAACTGGATGTCCGATGCCTTCAAGTATCCAACTCGGAAATTCGATCGCGGCAAGGTCCTCTCCGCCGAAGATCTGCAGAAGCTCGGCAGCTTCAAGCGCTATGGGGATGTCGATGGTGATGGTATCGGTTATCGCACGCTCCCTGGGACTGATCATCCTGCGGCTGCTTACTTCACACGCGGTAGCGGTCACAACGAAAGAGCTCTCTACAGCGAGCGGCCGGACGACTACAAGAACAACATGGATCGTCTTGCGAAGAAGTACGACACGGCTCGTAGTGCGGTCCCGCAGCCGGAGATTGACTACAAGGATGGCGCGAAGATCGGCTTCCTTGCTTTCGGCACCACGCACTGGGCGATCATTGAATCTCAGGATCAGCTTCAGAGGGAAGACAACATGACGGTCAGCTATTACCGTCTGCGTGCCGTTCCGTTCACGAAACATCTTGTCGAATTCTTCGAGAAGCACGACCGCGTCTATGTCGTTGAGCAGAACCGTGACGCGCAAATGGCTGCGCTGATCAAGTTGGAACTCTCACCCGAGCTCGGGGCAAAGATTCGAAGCATCCTGCACTACAGCGGGTTGCCGATTGATGCGCGCTTCGTGACGGATGCTGTTGTTGCCGCTGAGAAGGGAGAAAAGAAGTAAATGTCCACGACGATGCAACCACCCGCACCACCAAAACAGGTCAACCGTATCGGCTTGTCGGTAGCGGAATACAAGGGCGGCGATTCTACACTTTGCGCGGGATGCGGTCATGATGCCATCACCTCGCAGATCATCAAAGCCTTCTACGAATACGGCGTCGATCCGCGCCGCGTCGCAAAGCTCAGCGGCATTGGCTGCTCGAGCAAGACCCCGGCATACTTCCTGGGCCAGTCCCATGGGTTCAACGGTGTGCACGGCCGCATGCCCGCACTGGCCACCGGCGTGATGCTGGCCAACCGGAATCTGATCTCGATAGGGGTCAGCGGCGACGGCGATACCGCATCCATCGGCATGGGCCAGTTTGTCCATTTGCTCCGCCGGAATATTCCGATGATCTACATCATCGAAAACAATGGCGTGTATGGTCTGACCAAGGGGCAGTTCTCTGCAACAGCCGACTACGGCTCAAGAGCCAAGAGCGGCGCGCTGAACGATCTTCCGGCAATCGACATGTGCACCATGGCGATTGAACTCGGCTGCAACTTTGTCTGCCGATCTTTCGCAGGCGATCCCAAGCAGCTGGTTGCCTTGCTGAAAGCTGCACTGGCGCATCGCGGCACCGCACTGTTCGACATTATTAGCCCCTGCGTGACCTTCAATAACCACGAAGGATCCACCAAGAGTTACAAGTTCGCGAAGGACCACGAGGAATTGCTCCACGAGATCTCATTCGTTCCTTTCTTCGAGCAGATCACCGTGGATTACAAGGAAGGCGAAGTGAAGGAAGTGGAGATGCATGACGGATCGATGATTCGTCTGCGCAAAGCCGACGTCGACTTCGACCCAACGAATAAGATCGAAGCCTTGAACATGCTACGGCGCTGCTACGATTCCGGCGAATTCTTCACCGGTCTTATCTACGTGAATGAAGAAAAGCCCGACTTCCTGACGCAGCTCAACATGGTCGACGAACCTCTCGCCACGTTGCCGCAGGAGCGCGTGCAGCCCAGCGCCGAAGATCTCAAAGAGATCATGGCTGAGTTGATGTAAGAAAAAAATCGGGGCGAGACGGGGGACGGACTACTAAACCCCCAAACTCCTGCGAGAAATTATTGTGCCTGCGTAATTTTTGTCAGGAGTTTGGGGGTTTAGTAGTCCGTCCCCCATCTCGCCCCGATTTTTCCCGGAGAGTGTATTGATTCGGTACTTCTATTATTGCGCGGTATCGTTCGCACTTCTTCCGGCACCTCTCCTGGCGCGACAATCTGTCTCCACACCCCCCGCGGATCGTGCTCCCGTTTCCATGAACCAGATCTGGAATTCGATGCCGGACTTCGTCTGTAAAGAAAAAATCGTTTCCAGTGTCGTCGAAAACGGAAAGACCAAAGAGCAACGCGTCATCGAGTCGGCCTTCATGGTTCAGCGGAAGACGCGAACTCAGGCTGACGGCATTCCAGTGCACTCCAATGTTGAATCGCGAGAAGTGACAGCGATCGGTGGCAAGACTGTGGCAAAGAATGCAAAGCAGCCGTCTCTTCCGCTCTCTTTCGACGGACTTGCCGCGAACATTCTGTTCATGTCGGATGTTCCAGGTTATCGCCCCGGCGCCGCCGGAAATTTGGACGGTCGTCTCTCGGTTCGCGTCACATTTACCACTCGCGGTTCTCAGGAGTTTGTGGAGTTGGCCTTTCCGGCTGTGGTGATGGGAGCGCAGATCGATGCGAAAGCCAATGGTGCGCTTCACGTAGAAAACCGTCTTGCATCACTGAAAATAGCTGGCGGGGTCCCCGTATCAGCGGACTTTCAAAGTATCGCGATCGACGGCAAGGCTTACTGGCTGCCTCGCATTATCAGAGCCGGAACTACGATTGGTAAAAACCAGAATGCTGTCTATGTCGCGGAATACAGCGAGTGCAAGAAGTTTGAAGTCACTACAGAGATTCGCCCCGTCTCGGTACCGGAACACTAGCCAGATCTGGAATGCGGTATACTGCCCTGTCTGTACGGTGGGCGTAGCTCAGCTGGTAGAGCGCTGGATTGTGGCTCCAGTGGCCGAGGGTTCGAACCCCTTCGCCCACCCTCCCCTTACTGCTTCTTGGGTGGTCCTTCCTGTTCTCTGGCCTGGAGTTCGGCTCTTGCCTTGGTGATCTGATCGCGAAGAGCCTGAAGTCGAACCTGCGCAATCCCAAGCTCATTTTGAGCGCGATCCCGATCGGGCACGGACGTCACCGGAGTGTAGATTCGATTCGTGATTTGATTGATCTCCAGTTGCGTTGCGGATTCCTGGTCGATGAGCTGGCGAAGCTGGGCACGCAGCTTCTCGGTTTCAGCCAGCCACTTCTGGACAGGGTCTTCCTTCGGCGTTTCGGGCGTTGCAGCCGCAGTCGCCGGAGTAGCGCCGGCTGTGGGAGCTGCGCCTGCGACAGGGAGCGTACCGACTGCCGGAGCGTCTATCAGCGCTGCGGGAGTATTTCCGAGGCCAGGTTCGGGCACAGTCGGGGGCAAAGTCTTAATATCCGCCATCGTGTAGACTTTCGTTCCGCCGCTCTCAGCGCGGCGAGCGCGCTCCTGGCGGGCGATATCGGCGATCGTCGGGCTGTTCTGCGCGGCGGCATAACTTGCGGTTAGAAGAATCAGAATCAAGGCTTTCATGGGGCAAATTATACTAGGGTGTCGTCACTGCAACAGGGAAAATGCCTTCCTCCCGAAAGCCATCAAAGACGGGGTAATTTGCCCCGGATGTCAAAAGCCGATTCCTTTACGAATGGATCCGGCCCTTGAAAAAGAAGACTTTGTGCGCAACTGTGTCGGTTGCGGGCACGACACCCTTTACCTGCAAAAGGACTTTAATCGAACCCTTGGGGTGGCGATTGTCGTTGCGGGTAGCCTCGCCAGCCTTTACTTCTTTTCAAAGAGTCAGCCGCTGTACGGCATGCTCGCGCTATTTGTCAGCGCCGGCATCGATTTTCTAATTTACTCGCTGGTTGGGGAAGTCACGGTCTGCTATGCATGCCACGCGATCTATCGAGGATTCCATCGGAATCCAGCCCATGGGCCTTTCGATCTAAAAGACCTGGAGAAGTACGGAGGCCGGGATCCGCGGTTTTGAGCGACTAACACACCTGGCGGACTGTCAAGTATTCCCTTTTTCAGGCGAATTTCCACCCTGCGACCCGTGGCCTAAATTCTTCAAATCCGTCACTTTTCTAATAGCCCAAAATCCCCGCCTCGAACTATCATAGCGGGCAGTTACAGAACCAGTTGCAAGACTCTGAAATCCCGGCGGTTCCGCCGAAGTGAAATCATGCAGAAGGGTGGTCCTGATGGCTCGTGTCGTCCGGTTGCTTGGAGCGGTCTTATCTATCGCTGTTTTGCTCGTCACCATCATCCGCGCGGGAGCGGATAGTCCCGTTGCAAAGGCCGTTAAAGCCGGGGATCTCACGACGGTGCGCAAGCTCATCGCATCGCGCTCGGATGTGAATACCCCCACGGGAGACGGGTCTACCCCGCTGCTCTGGGCGGTGCACCTCCCAGACATCGAAATGGTGAAAGCGCTGATTGCTGCGGGCGCGAGGGTTGATGTCCCAAATCACTACGGCGTCACTCCACTGCTGGACGCAAGCCGCACCGGTGATGAGGAGATGATGGAAGTCCTCCTGAAAGCAGGTGCCGATCCCAAGCTCGCGCATCCGGAAGGCGAAACACCGCTGATGGCGGCATCAAGATCCGGCAGTCTTGCCGGGGTGAAGCTGCTGTTGAGTCGTGGCGTCGACGTGAACGCGACCGAGACTTTCCAGCAGCAGACCGCCCTGATGTGGGCCGCCGCAGAAGGTCACGTCGATGTCGTCGAAGCGCTCCTCAAAGCTGGGGCCGATCCGAATCGTAAAGCCCACGTGAGTTCGCTTACCGAGCGTAAGAATGCCGATCACCCCACGGGAGGCTTCACGGCGCTGATGTGGGCGGCACGAAACGGATCCGAAGACACTGTTCGTGCTCTCGTCAAGGGCGGAGCAGACATGGCCATGAAGAACGGCGATAACGCCACTGCCACGATGGTCGCAATTTACAACGATCGCTTTGACATGGCGAAGGCCATGATTGATCTCGGCTCCGATCCGAATGACGGGTCTCTATATACGGCGGTGGAAATGCGCGACTCCACGACCGATCAGTTCGCGTTCGACGGATCTCGTCTCCGGCCGAACAATCCGAACAAGCTGACGTCTCTCGATCTCATCGATCTTTTGCTGGAGCGCGGCGCAGATCCCTACAAACCCTTCAGCGGTCAGTTCCACTCGACGTCAATGCCCAATAGCGATCGATTCGACAACTCACCGTTCATGCGATCGGCGGTGTCGTCGGACGTGGAAGCCCTGAAGGTTTTCATCAAGCACAAGATTGATCTCGACAAGGTTGTGCCGGCTGCAGCCGTCGCGGCTGCAGAGGGTGCGCCCGCAGCACCTGCGGCAGCCGGTGGTCGTGGCCGAGGCGGAAACCCCAACGCGGGACGAACAGCATCTATGGTGACGATGACCGGAGGACGCGCTCCGGCGATGACCGGTGGGCCCGGGTACCTGCGTTCGGCCGGCCCTGTTCCTTATCGTGAGCCCGGAAGCCGCAAGCCCGAAGATGCCTTCGCCACATTGCTGAAAGGCGGCGCAAATCCCAATGCGAAGGCGCCCGATGGCAACACCCTTTTGCACCTCGCCGTTCAGGCGAACAATCTCGACATGATTAACGCTCTCGCATCAGCCGGCGTGAAATACGATCAAACCAACAACGCTGGGCTGACGGCCCTCGATGTAGCAGAAGGCAAGCAGCCTGCTGGTGCCGCTGCCGCCCCCGGACGTGGAGCACGAGGTGGAGCTCCCCCAGCGGCCGGGGCTCGTGGCCGAGGAGGCGCTCGCGGCGGTGGAACCACGCCGCAGGATGTCGCAAAGCGGCTCCGTGAATTGATGGGATTGCCACCGGCGCCACCGGCAGCGACCCCTCCAGCGGCAGCCGCATCCGAAGTACCCGCAGTTCCGACTGCAGCAGAAGAGGAAGAACAGCAATGACAAAACGCTTCCTCGCACTTTCGGCGCTGAGCCTGTCTTTCATCGCCTTGTCCGGCGGGTTGTCTGCCAGCCAGGCGCCACGACCGGCGCAGGCACCTGCGACTCCGGCTCCAAAAGTTGCGACCGCAACACCCGCGACGAATACGGCGCCGAATCCCGCCGCGTACCAGGAGATGCTGAACAAGTACTGCATCACCTGTCATAACGAGAAGGCTAAAATCCCGGCAGGAGCTCCGCTGGCGTTGGACAAAGCGAACCTCAAAGATCCGGGAGCGACCGCAGATGTCTGGGAAAAGGTCGTCCGCAAACTTGGCGTGGGCGCCATGCCTCCGCAGAATTCACCGACACCTGGCTCCGCGGAACTGAGTGCTTTCCGGTCGACATTGATCGCGAGCCTTGATAGCGCCGCTGCGGCAAAAAGCAATCCGGGACGCTACGTCATTCATCGTCTCAATCGCACTGAATACGGGAATTCCATTCGCGATCTCGTCGGCGTAACGGTTGATGTGACCGATCTTCTGCCAAGCGACGGCGGCGATTTTGGATTCGACAACATCGCTTCAGCGCTTAAGACGTCTCCTTTGTTGCTGGAGCGCTACCTGACCGCGGCGCTTCACATCAGCGACCTTGCCGTAGGCGACACTGAAGTGGAGCCTGGAACGCAGACGTTCACGGTAAGTACCGTTGTGACGCAGCGCCAACACGTTGATGGACTGCCGCTGGGCACACGCGGCGGCACAGTCGTTCACTATGACTTCCCTGCCGATGGCGAGTATGTGTTCTACGGAAGACTTCTCCGCACCGTTGCCGAAGGCTATGTCGGCGTTGAAGGACATGAAACGCCATTTCAATTCATTGTGACTGTCGACGGCGAGCAGGTGTTTTCGGCTCCCGTCGGCGGCAAGGAAGATCACGAATCCAGCGGAAAGAACATCACCATCTCTAAGGAAGAAGTCGACAAGCGTATGATGTCGCCGCGGATCAAAGTGACCGCGGGTCCACACGAGGTCGGGTTTACATTCATTGACCGGCCCTCGCAGGAACAGAACATGTGGCAGCCGGTCCTGCGCGACAGCCTGGAAGCACACAATCCTTCGGGAATCCCGAGACTGCGCACGGGCAATATCCAGGGGCCGTACAACGTCACCGGCATCTCGGAAACGCCTTCGCGTAAAATCCTCTTCACCTGTAAGCCGACAACGCCTGCGAAGGAAACAGCCTGCGCTACCGAAATTCTGTCGAACGTCGCACGGCGTGCCTATCGCCGGCCGGTTGTTGAAAGCGATCTCGAAGCCCCAATGTCCTTCTACAATTCGGCCCGCAAAAATGGCGGCGACTTTAACGCCGGCATTCGTGGCGGACTCGCGCGAATTCTCGCAAGTCCGGCGTTCGTCTTCCGCGCCGAAGAAGACCCGGCGAGGCTTACGCCCGGCTCTGCACATCGGATCAGCGACATTGAACTCGCGTCGCGGCTCTCGTTCTTCTTGTGGAGCAGCATCCCCGACGATGAACTGCTGAATCTCGCGATTGCTCAGCGACTGCGCGAACCGCGGGTTCTCGAAGCCCAGGTGAAGCGCATGCTGGCAGATGAGCGGTCCGATACCTTGATGAAGGAATTCACGGGTCAGTGGCTGCAGCTTCGCAATCTCGATAAGGTCACGCCAGATCTCCTGATGTTTCCGGACTTCGACGACAACGTTCGACAGGCTTTCCGCAAGGAAACCGAATTGTTCTTTACAAGCATCGTCCGGGAAAATCGAAGCACGCTGGATCTGCTGGACGCGGATTATACGTTCGTGAACGAACGGCTCGCGCGCCATTATGGGATCCAGGGTATCTACGGCTCTCGGTTCCGCCGCGTGCTGGTGACAGATCAGAATCGGCGCGGGCTGCTGGGTCAGGGCAGCTTCCTGTCGCTGACCTCTGCCGCGAATCGCACCTCGCCCATTCTTCGCGGGAAGTACGTGATCTCGAATCTGCTGAACACGCCACCGCTCCCTCCGCCGCCCGTGGTGCCACAACTCGAAGAGAGCGCACCAAAGGACCGGCCATCGACCGTCCGCGAACAACTCGAACTGCATCGGGCCAATCCGGTGTGTGCGTCGTGCCATCGCAACATCGATCCGATCGGATTTGCGTTGGAGAATTTCAACGCGGTAGGACAGTGGCAGAACGTCACAAAAGACGGCCTCAAGATCGATTCCGCCGGAGTTCTGTTTGACGGCACTCCCGTGGATGGTCCCGTCGCTCTGCGCAAGGCGCTGCTGGCGAGACCGGAAGTTTTTGTCGGTACCGTTACGGAAAAGATGATGATTTATGCTTTGGGCCGTGGCCTCGACCCCGTGGACATGCCTGTCGTACGGGGCGTTATGAGGAGCGCCGCAAAAGATAAATATCCCATGCAATCCATCATTCTGGGAATCGTGCAAAGTTCCGCTTTCCAGATGCGAACCAAATTGAGCGATACTAGCGCGGTGAAGCCCGTCGCACAGACTGCAACAAAGGAGTAGTCCATGTTCATTTCAAAGAAGCACCTGCCCCGCCGCTCTTTTCTGCGCGGCACCCTGGGAACGATGGTGGCGCTACCTTTTCTTGACGCCATGACTCCCGCGCTGTCGGCGCAATCCAAGGCACGGCCGTTCCGTTTCGGCGCTGTGTATATGCCGAACGGAATTTACCCGCAGCTTTGGCATCCGGACAAGACGGGCAGCGATTTCGAATTCAAGCCGATCATGAAACCGCTCGAGCCTTATCGCGACCAGCTGATCACGTTCAGCAAGATGAAGGCGCCGGATGGGAACCCGGAAAACGGCGGCGTGCATATGGGCGCGAGCGCAGCCTGGTTGAACGGCGTAGGTCCGCTAACCCAGCAGGCCAATTACACCGTGATTCGTTCGAAAAAAACGATCGACCAATTCATCGCCGACAAGGTGGCCGAAGACACGCCACTGCGATCGCTCCAGGTCGGAACGGAAGACATGGGCACCTCGGCCGGCGCGTGCGACGGCTATCCCTGCGTCTTCTTTAATACGGTGTCCTGGCGCGATGACACGAGCCCGCTGCCGATGGCGATCAATCCGCGCGTCACCTTCGAACGAATGTTCGGGGAAAACGGCTCCGCGAAGAAGCGACTCGCCAATTTGAAGCAGAAGCAAAGCATGCTGGATTCGATCACCGAAGAAACAGCAAAGCTTCAGAAGAAGCTGGGAGCCGCCGACAACGTGATTCTCGAGGAATACCTCAGCAACGTTCGCGACGTGGAATTGCAACTCGATCGAATGGAAGCCCGCGCCGCATCGATCCCTGAAGGTCAGGCCTCGCCACTGGGAATTCCCGAGACCTTCGACGATCACATGACGATCACCTACGATCTGATGCGCCTGGCCTTCCAGGCCGACATTTCGCGGGTGTTCACGTTCATGGTGGGACATGAAGGAAGCAGCCGCAGCTACGCTCATATCGGCATACCGGAGCCACACCATCCGGTTACGCATCACGGAGACAAGCCTGAAAACATCGAAAGGTACGCCAAGCTGACCACCTATCAGACAGCGAAACTTGCGGAGTTCATCGGGAAACTCAAAGAGACCAGCGACGGCGACGGCACACTTCTCGATCGCTCGATCATCTACTATGGAAGCGGCATGGGGAATGGCAATGCCCACGACCGCAACACGCCTCCCGCCATTATTATTGGAGGCGGCAACCGTAAGCTGCAAGGCAACCGCCACATTGCGGTAGAGAACAAGGAGCCGACAGCAAATCTCCTGCTCACAATCGCGGATATGGCAGGAGCTGAAGTCGAGACGCTCGGCAAGAGCACGGGACGCTTCAACCTGTAGGACTCCAAGACAATTAGCACGATTACGAAGGGCGTTGCGTTTCGCAACGCCCTTCGTGTTTTCGGAAGTCAGCTCGACGCCGATGCCTCGCTCATGGCCTTCAGCGCATCGTCAACCGTGAAGGTGTTGGGCTTCTGGATGGCAGGGAAGTCCTTGAAGGTATCGGCGAACTTCGCGGCCACCGCCTGCACGGCATAGATCAGATAGGCATGCTGGAACATCCAGTCGTTGTAGGTGTTTCCGGTGACCTTTGCGAATTCAAACGGATCGGTCCTCAGGTTGAAGAGCACCGGGGCCCGCAGCCGGACGAAGGGATCGCGCCAGACATCAAGCCCGCCGGCGGTCCGTTGCTCCATGAAGACGACCTTCCAGTTCTGCATGCGAATTGCCAGCATGTCGCCGTCGTCGCTGAAATAGAAAAAGAAGTTGCGCGGGCTGTTCTTCTCCTTGCCGGTCAGGTACGGCAGCAGGTTGACGCCGTCAATGTGGTTCTTGTAGGTACGGCCGATCGTCTTGTAGCCCTTCTTCAGCTTCTCGACTACGTCGGGCGCGCCGGCCATCGCCATGAACGTCGGCAGCCAGTCGTGGTGCTGCACGATCTCGTTGGAGATTGTGCCCGCCTTGATTTTGGCCGGCCAGCGCACGATGAGCGGCACACGGAACGCACCCTCCCAATTGGTGTTCTTCTCGCTGCGGAACGGCGTCGTGCCGGCATCCGGCCACGTGTTGCGATGAGGACCGTTGTCGGTGGAGTACTGAACAAAGGTGTCTTCGGCAATGCCGAGCTCGTCGAGAAAGTCGAGCATCTGCCCGACGTTCCTGTCGTGGTCGATCATCGTGTCGTGATAGTGCGATTGCCACAGGCCCGCCTGTCCGACGCTCTTCTTCTTGGTGTGCGTGTAGGCATGCATGTGGGTCGTGTTAAGCCACACGAACCACGGCTTGCCGGCCTTCTGCTGCCGCTTGATGAAGTCCTGCGCTGCCGCGACGAACTCGTCGTCACAGGTCTCCATGCGCTCGCGGGTGAGCGGGCCGGTGTCCTCGATCTTCTGCTTGCCCACCTTGCCCCAGCGTGGCTGGACCGTCTTGTCGTCCTTGTCCGTCGCCCAGCTGTGCATCACGCCTCGCGGCCCGAAGTTCTTGCGGAAGTCCGGGAAATCGCTCTCCGGCGGGTAGTCCTCATGCTCCGGCTCCTCTTCCGCGTTCAGGTGGTAGAGGTTGCCGAAGAACTCGTCGAAGCCATGGTTCGTGGGCAGCATGTGATTGAGATCGCCGAGGTGGTTCTTGCCGAACTGCCCGGTCGCGTAGCCTTGTTCCTTCAGCAGCGCCGCGATGGTCACGAGCTTGTCCGACATGCCCACCGGCGCGCCAGGCAGACCGACCTTCGACAGGCCGGTGCGGTACACGCTCTGACCGGTGATGAACGAAGAGCGTCCGGCGGTGCAGCTCTGTTCGCCGTAGCTGTCCGTAAACATCATGCCCTCGCGGGCGAGTCGGTCAATATTCGGCGTCCGGTAACCCATCAGCCCGTGGGAATAGCAACTGAGGTTGGTGATGCCGATGTCATCTCCCCAGATCACCAGAATGTTTGGTTTGCTCGTCTTTGCCATCTCAGCCTCTCCCTTCGTCGACTCTATTGCTTCGCCATAGCCACCTGCAGCGTGACCTGATGCTTCAGGTCAAGGCATAAGACTTGTTCTAAAACGGAAGCATCGCAAGACTCGGGACCCGCGCAACAAGACCGAAGATGATCTGCCGGTTCCCCCGGATCAGATCCGGACGCTCCGCGATCTGGCGATCATTGCAAGGTATTCTGGTCGCGCCAATACCTTGAATTACCTAAAAGGGTTGTTTCAGGGAATTCTCGGCGTGCCTCGGCTAACTGTCCGCTCCCTATGGATTCAACCGTCGAAACTTCTGGACGCGCTGTCCGGTGTTCACCTCAGTAGTGTAGAGATTGCCGCGACTGTCGATAGCAATGTTGTGCACAACGTGGAACTGTCCAGCCATCCGACCGGGACGGCCTATCCGTGCCATAGTCTTCGCGCTGTTGCGGTCCACGATTCTCAATTCGTTGTTAACGCCGTCGACCATGAAGATATACATCTGACCCGAATCCGTCGATAACACGAGATCCGAGACCGAACCGTTGAGGAGGGTGTCCTTCTCAAAGAAGCTTTCTGAAACAAAAGTCCCGTCCTTCCGAAACACCTGATACCGGTTGTTGATCCGGTCGCAGACATAGACAAGGTTATCTTTAGAGAGACGCACGCAGTGCACGGGACTGCCGAATTGCTGTGAGGGCGGATTGGCGGGATTGTATGCAGGCATCGGCGCATCGCTGGGCGTTTTGCCGTAGGCGCCCCAGTGACGCTTATAGGCACCGGTTTCAGAATCGAACACGATCACCCGTCGGTTTCCATATCCGTCGGCAACATATACCTCGTGCGCGGCCTCGTCGATTTGGATGCCCGCAGGCTTGCCAAGATTGCGTGTGTCGTTGCTGCCTGCGCCTTGCCCGGACTTTCCGATCTGCAGGACAAACTTCCCATCGAGCGTAAATTTCAAGATCTGACTGTCTTTTTCGCCATTGCCTCCGATCCAGACGAAATCGTTGCTGTCGACAAAGATCCCATGTTCCGAGGCGGGCCACTCGTAACCTGCGCCGGCACCACCCCAATGCCGCACCAGATTGCCTTCCGGGTCGAACTCCAACACCGGTGGCGCCGGAAAGCAGCACTTGCTGATTGGGGGATTAGACATCGCTCCGACTTCCCGGTCGCTCAAAGAAGCGGGGCGGTGGATGATCCAGACATGGTCTCGTTTGTCCACATGGACGCCGGAAACCTGACCGACGAGCCAGTTGTTGGGAAGCGGTTTCGGCCAGAAGGGATCCACCTGGAATTGCGGAACGGTCTTCGCATCGACGCCGGCCGCGACCTCGGTTGACTGCGACATCGTTGCGCGTCGTTCCTGCGGTATGCTACGCGGCGTGAAGTCCGTCGACCTGGGCAATGCCGCTGAAGCGGGCTCCTGCGCCTGGCCTGCGTGCAGTCTGAAGATGGCGACGCCGGCGATAGCGATTGCCAGCAGCGCCAGGAGACATGCAATTCGAGATGCTCGTGTCACCTGAGTTCCTCCTGCAGAAGTTGTCGATTGCCGGTTTGCGAATCATCTCACAGAAGCGCCTCGAGGCACACAGACACGGCGTAAGATCGCTCCATATTCTCGCGCAGATTGTTTCTTTCATTGACCGCACCCTGACTAACCAGGAACTTGTTTCTGGTAAGATTCCAGACTCATTGTTCTGAATCGAGGTGATCTATGTCAGCGGGAACGTTGGAAATCCGAGGCAACCTCAAAAACGACTACCCGGATGTTTTCACACCGGAAGCCGTAGCCGCGCTGGAAGCCCTGGCGGGTTTGGATGCAGACCGGAAGCAAGTGATGGCGGCTCGCATTGAGCGGCGAGCGACGCGAGCGCGAAACCGAGAGCGGATTGTCTTCCTCGACCCCCAGGACACCATCGCTCGAACAAAGATCAAAGCCCAGGATGCGCGCGACGGAAATTTCGTCGGCAGTGAAATTCCGAAAGACCTCCGTCGTCAATGGATCCAAGGCACTGGTCCCGCGGCCAAGCCGAACGCTCCGATAGAAAACAGCATTCGAAATATCGCGTACGCTCTCCTCTCGGGCGCCGATGGCTGGATGTTCGACGGCGAAGACGCGCTGGGACAGATCTCGACCATGTCTCTGGACAACCAGCGAAACCTGAAGCTGGCTATCCATCGCGATCCGGTGTTCATGAAGGTTGCCGAACAGGTTGCCGGCGAAATGAACAAATGGGCTCAGGGGTTCTTCGGGAAGCCCACGATTTCCGATTGGGTAAAGCAGCTCGACTTCACAACGAAAATCTTCCGCGCGCGCGGCTTGCACCTCGATGACAGGCATATCCGCCATGCCAAGGGCGACAGCTTTTCCGCAACCATCGCCGATGCCACACTCTTCATTGTGAACAACCACAAGCGCCTGCGCGAAACCGGCTGCTCGCTCGCGCTGTATATGCCGAAGATCCAAACAGCCGAAGAAGCTGCCCTGTGGGGTGACATTCTCTCGGCGCTCGAGCAACACCTTGGCCTTCCCGACGGTTCAATTAAAGGCTACGTGCTGGTAGAGCAGATCGAGGCGTGTTTTCAATTAATGGAGATCCGCGCCGCTCTTGGAAAGCACTTTCTCGGATTCAACACGGGGCGCTGGGATTACATCAACAGCGTCTCAGATGCATTGGCATGGGATCCGCAGTTCCTGAATCCGAATATCGACGCAATCACGATGACGTACGGCTATATGCGGATCTACGAAGACCGCGTGCGGCGCGCCTGCAGCACGCCCGACAAGCTGGGACAGGTTGCACTGTGGGAAGGAGGTATGGAGCCGAACATTCCCGTGGGTTCTGAGAAGGGCGTCGCGGATGGCATGAAGCGCGCCGTTGCGGGTGCGGAACGCGAGCAACGGGAGGGCGCGAATGGAAAGTGGGTCGCGCATTGGAAAATGGTTCACATCGTGCGGCCGGTCTGGGAAAAAATCGGACAGGACAATCAGATGGATCGGAAGTTTCCCCCGCTCACCTACACGCAAGCCGACGCAGATGGTTTGATGCTGCTTGAGCCCGCGCCACGAACCGTGCGCGGCGCCCGCGACCTGTTGAGTGTCGCACTGCAATACGGCAATGCCTTTGGAGTCGGACTCCAGGCCGCCGCGCTCAAACCTGCGGACTATTTCGGCAACGAAGACGTTCTGTACCTGATGGAAGACATGGCGACCGGTGAAATCCGGCTCAGCATCCTCTGGGAATGGCTTCACAAGAACGCCACGCTGACAGCGGCCGATGAGCAGGCCGGAGTCAAAGCGGGAGACCGCTTCACTCCGGACCTTTGCAAACGGCTTCTTGCCGAGGAATACGAGAAACTCCGCAAGGCCAGCAACCGCGATGTTCACGATTCGTCCAAGAACACCACGTTGCCGATCGCACGTGAAATCGTCGAGACCTATGTGATGGACGACGTCAAACTCCCATGGTACGTCGATCTCCTCAACATCAATCTCGACAACCACGACCTGACAGAGGCTAAAAGAAGGATACGCCTGCTCGCCGATGCGTTTCGGAAAGACGGAACGCGAATTACACAGAACCTCGATTTCGATGCGCAGCGCGCCAAAGCGCAATAAGGAGAAAAGTCATGCTCGGAACAACCAAGATTATTACGTTGGAAGCTGCCAAGAAGATGGTCGCGGCAGGCGAAGCAGAAGCACGCAAGAACGGTTGGAACGTTGCGATTACCGTTGTCGATGCCAATGGCGATCTTATCCTCTTTCAAAAACTCGATGACACACAGCCGGGAAGCATCAAAGTTTCTCAAGGTAAAGCAAGAACCGCCGCTCTCTTCAAACGGCCGACAAAGGCTATGGAGGAAATGATTGTCGGCGGCAAAACAGCATTCCTTGCCATAGAAGGAATCGTGCCCATTCAAGGAGGAGTGCCGGTCGTCGTCGATGCCAAGGTGATCGGGGCAGTTGGTGTCAGTGGAGTAATGTCCGCTCAGGACGAGCAGGTAGCCATGGCCGCGTTAGCAGTTCTCAATACTTAAGGCGACCACGACATTCTTTGATTTTCGAGCTAGACGCACTGGTTCTACATTTATGAGCAGAGAGGAGAGCACATGAGACGGTATTTGATTGGAATTGCCTTTGCCCTGGCAATAGGTGCGACGACGTTGGGAGTGTTTGTGGCGGGGCCACAGGGGCCACCGGCGCCGACGGGAGCCCCAGCAGCTCAAGCGCGAGGCGGTGGAGGTGGAGGAGCGAGAGGGCAACGCGGCGGCGCTCCCGTTCCGCCAGAGGTCACGACGCAGCGGCCAGCCGCCGACGAATTATTGAAAATCAATGCGGCATTGAAGCGCTTCGTGAACACGGACACGTCTCCGGATAGCGCGCTGCTGAAAAAGTATGCGGACCTGATCAACGTTTCTCTGCGGGCCAACACAGCCATCGTTCCAGTTCAAAGTCAGGTACGCACGACAGAACGCCACAACGGCTTCGTCGAGACCGCCAAGAACGGGGATTTCGATATTCTTTTCGCAGGCGATTCCATTACAGACTGGTGGCAGCAGGCTGCCCCAAATGGCGGGACGGACGTGCAGAAGAAATACTTCGGCGATGTGAAGATTGCAAACTTCGCAGTCGCCGGAGACACGACACAGGGTGTGCTCTGGGGTTTGCAGAATGGCGAGGGCCAGGGGCACAAACCGAAAGCGGTCATGCTGATGATCGGGACCAACAATACCGGAGCAAACACAGGGTTCGAGATTGCTGAAGGCGTTGGCGCTGTTGTCTATGAACTGCGCAAGGATTTTCCCGACGCCAAAATTCTGCTGCTCGCAATTTTTGCGCGCGGCGCGGGACCGACCGATGCGAACCGCATGAAGAACGACGAAGCAAACAAGATCATCGCGCGGTTAGATGATGGCCAGCATGTCTTCTTTAAGAACATCAACGACAAGTTTCTGGATGATCAGGGAAGGCTGATCGGTTTCCGCGCCGACAACCTTCATCCGAATGCTCAGGGATACGAGACCTGGGCAATGGCTGTCGGCGATACGCTGAAAGGCTGGGTGAAGTAAAACGTAGTTTTGGGGTCAGACACCTCGAGCACCAAATTCGTTTTGAGCTGAGAATTTGGTAACTGGGGTGTCTGCTTCCCAGTCTATTGGTACACGTTTGCTCGCTTGAAATCGCCGCCTTTGACGATCGATATCTTGCTCGCATCGACATAACGCCGGAAGGCGCTGTTGACCTGTTCTAACGTCAGTGCCTGAAGCTTGGCGTCCAACTGTTCATCCCAGGCGAGCGTGCGTTGGTATTGTTCGCGAGCAGTGATGAGGTTCATTAAGCCGCCATCACTGGAACGGGCTCCGATCCGATCGTCGCGAATCGCTTTCTTGGCGGCGGCCAGTTCGGCAGCCGTGAATCCGTCACGCAGCGTTTTCCTCAACTCGTCGAGGAGGCTTGCTTCGACATTCGGCGTATTGGTGGGATTCGAGATCGCCGATGCGGAGAACACTGCCGCGTCGCCTTCCACCGGCGCGGTGAAGCTGGAAGAGACACTATAGCTGTAGCCCTCGCGGTTGCGGACCCGATCGGGCAACCGGGCTGTGATTCCGCCGCCGAACATGTAGTCCGCCATGAGCATCGCCGCATAGTCGGGATCGGAGTCACGCATTCGAATTCTCTGGCCCGCGGACAATTGAGCGTTTTCCTTGTCGGGCGTCTCGATCTTCGTGTTGATCAACTGAACGTCTTTGTAGTTGTTGATGATCCGCTGATAGGGACTCTGGCTCTGCCAGGACCCGAGCAACGTTGCTGCTTCCTGCTGAACCGCGCCGCCATCGAACTTTCCCACCACGACAAGTTCGCCATGAGACGCACCATAGAACTTCTGGTGAAAGCTCTTTACGTCGTCGAGCGTGACCTTGTTCAGGTCTTCGATCTCTTCATCGATGGTCCGGACGTGACGCACGTCACTGCGCGGATAGGGACTCAAGTCGCTTTGAAGTGCCTCCGTGACCAATGTTCCCGGCTCGGTTCTGCTGCGGTCAATGGCGGCAATTCGCTGCTTGCGAATCTGATCGAAGTCGGACTCCGGGAAAGCCGGGTCTCGCAACATTTCCATCGCCAGCCGCATTGCCGGGATCAGATTCTCAGCGGTCGTGGAGATGTTGGCGCTTGCCGTCTGAAGTCCTCCGCCAATATTGATCGTGGCATTCAGCTTCTGCATTTCGTCCTGAAGCTGTTGCCTCGTTTTGGTCCTGGTTCCCCTCGACAACAAGGCGCTGGTCATCTGTGCGGTAGCATTCTTACCGACCAGCGAATTCTCGTCGCCGAACCTCAGCGTCAGGGATGCCTGCACACGGTTGCCTCGCGTGGCTTTCGGAAGAAACGCCACTCGGAATCCACCGGGCAGAATCGTGCGCTGAATTCTCTTCTCGATGTTTACCGGCGAGGGATCCAGAGCCTCGCCAGTTTCGACGTCGATCTTTGGCTGATAGGTAGTCAGAAGAGTTTCCATCGTCGGCGCAGGAGGTACGGTTGTTCGCGCCGGCGTGCTCGCTTCGGCGACAAAGGTGCCTATCGTGCGATTCGAATTCTTAAAGTACGTTGCGGCAACCTGATTGATGTCTTCTTCCGTGACGCGCTTCAACTCCTCATAGTTCGTAAATAAAAGGCGCCAGTCGCCGTCGGCGATCACATCTGTGAGCTGCATCGCCAGTTGCTGCGAGTTGGCGAACGATCTTTCCATGCGCTGGGTAATGCTCGTCTTAGCCCGATCCACTTCGTCTTTGGTAGGGCGCTCGCTGGCGAGTCCGGCGACCGTATCCAGAATGATTTTCTTCACTTCGTCGAGCGATTGATCGTCGCTCAACGTTGCCGAAATCATCACGACGCCTGGATCGTGCAACTCATAGACATTAACGCCCACCGACAATGCCTTCTTGGTATCGATCAACGCTTTGTCGAGACGGCCAACGCCCCTTCCGGACAGAATGCCGGCAAAGACCTCGAGGGATGCGGCGTCAGGGTGGGCCATAGCCGGCGAGTGGTACGCAATCATGAGATTCTTGCCCTTGCCTACGCGACGAAGTTCGACGGCACGCTCGCCGTCCTGAGGAGGCTCTACCGTGTAGGTCTGATCCAGCTTGCGTGTCGGGCGAGGTATGACACCAAAGGTGGAAGCCACAATCGCGAGCGTCTTCGAAGGATCGATCTGTCCGCTGATCACGACGACCGCGTTATCCGGCTGATAGTATTTCTTGTAAAAGGCCGCTAAACGATCAATCGGAACACGCTCGATGTCCACTCTTGAGCCGATCGTGGATTTTCCGTAGTTATGCCAGAGATATGCGGAAGATAGAACACGTTCCTCGAGCACATTCGTCACGCTGTTTTCGCCGCGCTCGAACTCATTGCGCACCACGGTCATTTCCGTGTCGAGTAGCCCTTTCTCGATCCGCATGTTGACCATGCGCTCCGCTTCGAGTCCGAGAGCCCACCGCAGATTGTCTTCCGATGCATTCACTGTCTCGAAGTAGTTGGTGTAGTCAAAGTAGGTCGAGCCATTCCATCTCGCTCCGTGATCTTCAAGCTCCTTCTTGATGTTGCGGTCGTGAGTGCTCTTGATGAAGTTGAGATGCTCGAGCAAATGGGCCATCCCGGATTCGCCGTATCCTTCGTGGCGCGACCCGACGAGATAAACCGCATTCACGGTAATGACATTGCTTCCCGAGTCCGGCAACAACAAGACACGAAGGCCATTGGGATAGGTGTACTCCGTAATCCCCGCCATCGACGAGTCTTTGCGAACACCTGGAGGGAGAGTCTGACCCTGAAGCAACGGAACCAGCCTCATCGCAAGAAGCATTGCCAGCATGAGTCGAAATGCGGTCTGCCGTCGTTGAAGAGACATGGTGTGTGCTCCTTTCAGACAAAGAGATGGCTCATTATAAACGGCTGGGAGAGATTTATCTTAAGTGGATAAAAGGCCTGCGTCGACACGTGGCAGGGCAGATGACGCAGGCCAGGCAAGATCTATTCGCAGCGAATTCTGACCTGCTTTCCTTCGACGTCATCGACGTCGACGCTCAGTTCGCCGATGTCCTTGATCATGGCTTCCAGGTCCGCGTACGTGGCGCTCGACAAGTCAATTTCGGTGCCGTTGCCAAGCTGGATCTTCTTTTTCCCCAGGATGCCGGGAAACAATGCGCTCAGCCGTAGTCCGCCGCGCACAACGGAAATCGGGACACGGATGTTCACGTTCTCGGCCTTCTTGCCGTCCGGCGCGGGTTTGGTGACCAGGATGCGGAAATATTTTGGATCGGCCTTCTTCTCCTCTGCGCCAGTGCCGGACCCCATCGCCCGCAATAACTGCTCGGCCTCCTGCACCGTCACCTTCCCCTGTGCCACCATCTCGAGCACTTTACGTGTCTCTTCACTCATGACGTCTCCTCACTTCCCTTTCAATCTCTCCAGCGCTTCCGCGACGGTCATCTCGCCGCTCGACAGCCGGTCAAGCACGGCGCTGCGCGTCTCCACCGGAGATTCAACATCGGGGCCCTGTTCGATTTCGACAAAGGACAACTGGCTGCCGATACGGTTCAAACGGTTCTTAATCGTGGGATAGCTAACACCGAAGTATTTCTCCATCTGTTTAATGGAGCCGTGGCACTTCACAAACGCCGCCACGAATACCTGGTCTTCGGCGGCGAGCTGCGCGAGGGGTGGCAGCGTAAACGGTCCTTCGATCGCCACGCCGCTATCTACGAGGCGGACCCGCTCCACTTCGATGGGGGATTGCCCGACGAGCTTGGTGAGATCCTGCCAGTCACGTCCCATAATTTATATGAGACATGCTAGCGCATTAATTAATAAAGTCAATATCTAAGTTAATTTATTTAATCTTTAAGCCGCAGAACCGAGGGCAAACAACCGAACCAGCGGCGGCTTCACTGAGACCGCTAAGACGCCGGTATGTTCACCACCTGAGCTTCCATATAACTTTTCAGGCCAAGTACGGAATATTCGCGGCCGAGCCCGGACTCCTTCGCACCTCCGAACGGGACATGGGCATCAGGCAAAGTGTGTTGATTGACCCAGGTTGTGCCGGCCTCGAGACGCCCGGCGATCGCAGCGCCTCTCTCGATGTTGCTGGTCCAGACGGAGCCGCCCAGACCGTACCGTGTATCGTTTGCCCGGCGGATCGCATCTTCAACGTCGGTATAACGGATGACTGGAAGGATGGGACCGAACGGCTCTTCATCAACCAAACGCGTTCCCTCTTTGATATCCGCGACAATCGTGGGCGCGACGAAGTATCCGGGCCGATCCAGCGCATATCCTCCCGCCAGTATTCTCACGGGCAGTCGCTTTGTGTCTTCCAGAAACCCGAGCACTTTCTCGTACTGCATCTTGTTTTGGATGGGTCCCATCTGAACTTCGGGATCCAGGCCATCACCGACTTTTACAGATTTCGCCAGACTTGCGAGTTCCTGGCAGAACGGTTCGTAGATAGTGTCGTGGACGTAGAGTCGCTTGATCGCAAGGCAGATCTGGCCGCAGTTGGCGAACGCTGCCCAGAAGATGTCTCGCGCAACTTTGACGGGGTCGACATCGTCAAGAACAATTGCGGCGTCATTCCCGCCCAGCTCCAGCGTGACGCGCTTCAGGTTGGTGGCAGCGCTGGCAAGGACCTTCTTTCCCGTCGCGACCGAGCCTGTAAAAGAGATCTTGTCGATCCCTGGATGAGCGGTCATCCACGGCCCCAGGTCATCTCCACCCGCAATGATATTCATCACGCCTGGAGGTAGAACGCCGCGCGTGATCTCGCCCATCTTCAGAGTGCTGAGGGGTGTGTAGGGTGAAGGCTTCTGAACCGCAGTGTTTCCCGTGTAAAGAGCTTGTGCGATGCGGCCAACAGCGATGGAAATCGGAACATTCCAGGGCGTGATGATGCCGACAACACCGAGCGGCCTGTAACGCAACTCCACGCGGCCCTGGGCAGTATCACGCAAGATCTCGCTGCGAACTTCAAGCGAACACAGCTTCTCGATCTGCAAAGGCGTATAGGAAAGTTCCGCGCGCGCGGCCGCGAGTGGCTTACCCTGCTCGCGAACCAGAAGAGGAACGAGTTCCTCGATGTGTGTTTTGAAAGCCTCGCCAAAGCGATTCAGGCAGTCACGCCGCTCTTCAAACGAGAGGGCGCTCCATGCGGCGAACGCCCGCCTTGCCGCCGCGACGGCCGCATCCAGTTGAGCCCTTGATGCATCCGGGCATCGGGCCAACAGGCTCGCGGTTGCTGGATTGACCACATCGAATGAGGCTTCACTCGATACTCCTCTTCCATCGATCGTATGTGTGAATTCCATCGAAGTTCTCAGGAGTGGATTCTACAAGAGGATGCTCCACAACGGCTGCACGCATTGTGCAGATGGCGTTTGAGGAGAATTTCAGTGTCTGGCTTGGGATTCCTTCATCATCTTCCTATACTGCTCGGCCTGGCTCTCCAGATTTGGAACTCCGAGTTCGCGGCGCAGTGAGTCACTGATAAGTTTTCGGTTAAAGGGCTCCTGAGATGCGTCGTTTCCGAACTTGAACTGTGTTCCGTAAATTTGCGGCTTGCCTGCAGACTGCAGATACCGATCCAGTGTGGCCGCTCCGATCCAGAGGGATGACGAATCCCCTTTCGCTACAGCAACCATCGCGAGAGTGTGCGCCAGCAGGTAATCGTCAGAAGAACTGCCATGCTGGAAAATGAATGCAGCCCATCTGTAATCTTCGGCGGACTTCAGCTGACCATCGGCGAGCAATTTGGCGGTTAAAGTTCTCCGAACGGAATCCTCACGATTGATGACATCCCAATCTGCGGAAGTCAGAGATGCCTGATTTTGGCGGACCTTCTGGTCTTCCTCAAAGATCTTTCGCATCTCGGAATTGGACGCGACGTTATGTTCCTCCGGGTATGTTCGGTGAATATCCCAGCCTCTATAGATAGACGCGCTTGCTCCGCCCGGAACTCTGGCAACCGGCCATGCATCGAATGGGGCATCGACAATTTTGAGTGAAGCTGCATCCTTGCCGGTGAGGGTCAGTTCGTAATCGCTGGTATCATTCGGGTCTGATGGATTGACCGTTGTGAACTGCAAGTGATTCTCTTTGATGGAAGCCGTCGATATGGACTCCTTCGCTTCCTCGGCTGAGATCTGAGAGAAGCGAAGCCCGGTCCCATCGATCTGAAAATGCGTTGGACGAATCAGAGTTCCCGTCACTTTGTCGCCATTCTCTACAAGACTTAGGACCAGAAAAGTTCGCTCTCCGAGGTTCATTGTCCAGGTGCCCCCAAACCTCTGCGGAGCCGGACTCGTTTTCGTGCAAGCGGCAGACATCAGAACCATAATGACAATGCAACCCAGGCTCACGGGAGAAAACCGCGCCAGGAAAGAAATCACGTCGCACCTCCAAATAGAAACTGGCATAGGGAACACAATTGAAACATCGCGTTAGCGTCGAAGGATATTAGACTCAGGCCTCTCCGGAAGGTTCGTTTAGGCTAATAATCTTGACCTCTCCCCGATAGTCCTCGAACTCACCCACCTCACGAATGAAGTAGGAAGAGTCTTCGGGATCGTCCTGCACGCCTGGGCTGTCCCAAAGGAACAGCCCATGAAGGGTCATCGTCGGCGCTTCCGACGGCGTTTGTGTGGCTTCCATCTTGGCGGTGTTCATCAGCCACTGCTTGTGGCGCAGGCGCGCGAATTTCTGAGGATCTTGATCACCGGAGCTGACCGGTGGTACACCGAGGTGCTTCGTATCCAACCAAATCTCGAGTTGCTTGTTGTTTTGCGATACAAGGTTATGAAAACGCTGACGCCAGGCGTCGGATGCAAAGGGAGGCCATACGGCATTTTGCGTCTCCTGTCCGAACGGTTGACGCAGCATGATCCGAACGTCGGCACCCTGCTCCAGGCAGATTTCAGCGAAGAGGATGTCGCTCTCGCTCATGCCCCCACAAATTGCCAGGTCACTTGAGTTCAATTTCCAATCCTGTATGTGATGCCTGATCTGGGCGGAGACTTCCTGAACGCGATCAGATGGGAAGTGGGATTTCTTGCGGCCGGGTTGATCAATCCCGTAGCCATGCCACAGAAACACGCGTCTGCAGGTGCACCCGCCGGTTCTTTCCCTCAGGGCGGGATCGATGACGTCGAGCGCTCGTTGCACGGGTTCTCGACGGACGTCCAATTCGGCGAGCAGCCTCAACCGATCACGGAACGTTTGCAACTGGAACGCAGTCGCCGCTGGTATTGCGCACGCCTCCCGGACCTTCTGTATTCCCGCTTCAACATCTCCTTCGATCAGATGTAGGCCGGCCAGCGTCGTGGTGCACCAGAACTGGTCCACGTAATTGCCTTCTTCAAGGGCTTGCTGCTGTTGGTTGGAGGCCGTATAGCGCACGAGGGTTTTAAGCGTATCCAGGTCTATGGGTGTCAATTCCGGGGCCTGGCCCGAGCAGATCTCGCACTGCGGAATTCCGATCTCGCGAAGCACGAAGGCGAGCATCAATGCATTGAAGCCGGCAAAGTACGCCCTGGGATCACTTTGATGCGCACGGGCAAAACTGTGGACAGCCGAAACCGCAAGCTGAGACGCATTCCTGGCTTTATCCTGTCGCTGTGATCCACTCGATTGGGCCTGCCACGACAGGCGCCAGAGGTGTCGGAACACTTGTCCCAAAAGATCGGCAGCCCTGGGATCTTCCTTATGCTTCTCCAGAATTTTTCTGAGCTGATGTTCGGCGGCCGTTGTCTTGCCGAGATGCGAGGCCACGAGTGCGAGGTCCAGCTCCGCTTCTGTCCTGTCGGGACTGAGCCGGATCACGTCTGCGAGCACTTTCTCGGCTGCAGCATAACGGGAGAGGTTGATCAGCGCGATCGCCGCCTCGTATAAGATCCGCGCTTCGTGTATGCGAGTTGGCGCATTCATGGCCAGAGTCAGAATGTCTCCGGGATGACCATTCGCCTGGGCGGCTTTGACGCAGTCGAGCCAGTCATCTTGCAGAGCGCTGAAGTATTTTGCTTTGGATGTCTCGATCCCTTGCCAGTCGACCGGCTTCAAGCCTGGCAAATGGGAATAGACTGGACTTCCTATGGCCTCTCGATCCAATGCACTGGCGTCGCGAAATTTCTTCGAGAGTCGCTCCACCTCCTCGCGAAGCCGCTCTCCATTGGTGCGAATGGAGCCTTTGGAGGTGCCGCGGCGCGGCCCGATGAAAGGAGAGACGTCATAGCTAAAGCTTCGGTCGGGCGCAACGTCAAACGGGGGAGATACGGCCACGCTGGCGTTGACGATGAACACCCCGCGTGGGCAGATACCATGCCTGACGCCAAGCTCGTAGTACACGTTTGCATTGAGGATGCTGATGTCCGCAACGACGAGGTCGGCTGTTACCAGCTCGAAGAACATGTCCGTGCGAATATCCCCCGCAATGGGCTCGCTATCTGCTCTCGCAACTTCATAGCCCGCCTTGTGCAGCGCGGGCATGAAGAGATGCTCGTAGATCTGATCGAAGTTGACTTCAGGGATGGATTTCGAAGCATTCGGCTTGCTAAACCCATGCGGTTTCTTTTTTCCGAACGGCATGACAACGAATGCACGAGGTTGCATCTTGCCTCCGAAGACTCAAACTCGGGATTAATCCGAGGGATACTAGCATGACACGCGATCGGCGCTGCTTTTTGGTGCATACCTGATCGATTGTCTATGCAGGTGAAACTTACGCCAAAGTTTCCGCCACTCAGAATTTTCGTCGTTTAGAGAATTTTGCGGAAATTGATTTTTTGATCATGGAAAAGCCTCTCCACTCCGCGTAGTCTTAGGATCCGATGAAGTCCTGCGACATCAGAAACATCACCTTCATTCATTCACCCGACGCGTTCCTTGCTGAGACTCAGCAGTACGGGGCGATGTTCATGCCGGTATGGGC
>Ga0068863_100000515_pt1 | contig 39374 bp, 26 predicted proteins | sample KBSSwiS62_FD_66596 | JGI IMG/M metagenome (GOLD analysis project Ga0068863, IMG submission 66596) | Switchgrass rhizosphere microbial communities from Kellogg Biological Station, Michigan, USA - KBS Switchgrass S6-2 | ecosystem: Host-associated > Plants > Roots > Rhizosphere > Soil ... | reverse complement strand
CGTCCTCTGATTGCCATCGAAGACAGGCAGTACCCATCCAAAATCTAACGCAGCTGCAACCTCCGATGCTCAGATGCGCTCGAACCGCCCCGTCCATTCATGTCCAGCCTTTTCCACAAATCCAGATCGTGCTATTAATGCCCTCGGCGAGTTCGCAAGTCTATGATTTGATTGCGAAATCAACCGCTTAGTCGCCCAGCGATCAAGCTCTTCTGGGCACCATTTCCTTATATCTAGACACCCCCTGAGGGGTCGACAAAATGGCAGTTTTTTGCCATTCTGAGCCGTCAACCAGCGCTCATTGTGTCTCATTGTTTCTCCATATGTCACCAATTCGGGGGGCATAATCGGGGGCATACCGACAGCATAGGCGCAAAACTGAAAGGCTCATGCCCCCATGTCGCTGAAGGATGTCCAAATCCGTGCGCTGCGCGCTGCCCAACGCCCGTTCAAGAAGGCCGACGGCAAGGGCTTATACGTCGAGGTCTCCCCCACCGGGTCGAAACTCTGGCGGTACAAGTACCGCTACGCCGGCAAGGAGAAGCGCCTCACATTTGGCGCTCACCCCGAGGTCACACTTGCGGAAGCGCGGCGCCGGCGAGAGGAAGCCCGCGCCAAGCTCGAACAGGGCATCGACCCCGGGCTTGAAAAGAAGCAGAAGAAGGCTGCGGCGAAAGTCAGCGCGGAAAACAGCTTCGAGGCGGTCGCCAACGAATACATTTGCAAGATGGGCAAGGAAGGCCGCGCCGATGCAACACTCACAAAAGCGCGCTATTTCCTCGGAGTCCTCCGGCCGGCCATCGGGACGATGCCCGTCAGCGATGTCGACCCGCAAATGCTGCTTGCCGCGCTCAAAAAGGCCGAGGCGAAGGGCAACTACGAGACCGCCAAGAAGGCGCGGAGCTTTGCCAGCCGGGTGTTCCGTTTCGCTGTGGCAACTGCACGCGCACCGGCCGATCCAGCGGCGGTTTTGAGTGGAGCACTGATTGCGCCCAAGGCCAAGAACTATGCGGCGATCCTCGACCCGCATAAATTTGGCGCTCTGCTGCGCGCCATCGACACCTTCGAGGGCGGCGCCATCACCGCGTTGGCCCTCAAGATCGCGCCTCACGTTTTCGTCCGCCCAGGCGAACTGCGTCACGCCGAATGGTCCGAGTTCGATTTCGAGCGCGCAGAATGGCGGATCCCCGAGGGCAAGATGAAGGAGCGCCGCCCGCATGCAGTGCCTTTATCCCGCCAAGTCTTGACGCTCTTCAAGGAACTGCACGACATCACCGGTCCTCAGGGCTATGCTTTCCCGGCGGTGACGACCGCAAAGCGCCCCATGAGCGAGAATACCATCAACGCGGCCTTCCGGCGCCTCGGCTTCACCAAGGACGAGGTTACCGCTCACGGGCTGCGGGCGACGGCCTCGACCTTGCTGAACGAAAGCGGGAAGTGGAACCCGGATGCCATCGAGCGGGCCCTTGCGCATCGTCCCAGCAACGTCGTTCGGGGCATCTACCATCGCGGCGAACACTGGCAGGACCGCGTGCTCATGGCCCAGTGGTGGAGTGATCATCTCGATGAGCTCCGGGCGGGCTCGTAAGTTTTCCACATCCCGCATCAATCCGTGGCGGGGAACTCTTGGCTTTAAGAAGAAGCCTGCTATATTTGGGAAATCCGGGAAGCGTCCCGGTGGTTCAGCAAATTATGTGTGCCTGAGAAGCGCAGCCGTCGGCGAGATTATCGTCGCATCGGTCGCGCGGGTCTTTGTCCACTACCTGCAACCACCGAGGTTTCCTGTGCCCAAGTTGATGACCATCTCGCAGTTCATGGACCGGTATGGCGTTTCGCGCTCGACCGCGTATCGCCTCCGCGACCGTAACCAGATTCCCTTCGTTCACATCGGCCGAACCGTCCGCATTCCCGTCGATGCTGCCGACAACTGGTATCAGTCGCTCTTCAGCGTTTCCGGCAACAGCTAGTCTCCCCAGACAAATTGCGACTGGTGGAGGGTGGCCTGCGGGCCGCTCTCCATTTTTTTCGGCACCGGTCATGCGTGTCTGGATGGGTCTTTGAAACTTACGACATTTTGCTCCTCGATGTTCCACTTCACGGGAGACAAAATCTTAATTTTCCAGACCTTACGTGTGCGGGCGACGGGCACCCTATTTAAGGGCGGGTCTTTTATGCTAATTCCGGTTCCGGCACGGTCCCGAGCGTTGCGCAGGGGCGGCTCCCGAAATCGGGGCGACCGGATCACCTACATGCTCACAGAGCGTCAAGCGCGCATGCTCATCAAAGCAGCGGAGAACTCACTCGACCGGGGCGTCCCGTTCAACCGATTCATCACCGTGTCGTGGGAGCGCGCCGGCATTCCCGCGGAGGCGAGCGTTAAATTCACGGGCAAATTCATCTCCGCAATGCGCGAGTGGCTGACGCGGCACGGCGAGCAGCTGGATTGGGCGTGGGTGCAGGAATCTAGCCCGGGCAACGCCCACTGCCACATCCTCGTTCATATTCCCGCCGGCATAGAACCACTTTTTCGCCCGATGCCGCGACGCTGGATCAAGAAGCCGTTGGGGGGCGCGTATATGGCGAAGACGCTACAATCGCAGCGACTTAGGCTCTGCGCGAGCTCGTGGGCGCCATTTGAAGCCCAAGAGGCAGAATTGATGGCCAAGGTTCACTACATGCTTAAAACAACTCCAGCGGCCCTAGAACGGGCGCTGGACATGGACGGAAGGGGGCACAAAAGCTGGGGACACCTGCAGGGTATTTGGTAAGCGATGCGCGGTCACCCCGGTGCAGGTCAGGCGACAGGGATTGGGCGGTGCTTTGCAATGAGCGCGACCAGCCGAACTTCCCGAAATCCGCGACCGTCTATACTCATTCGTCCGTCCCGGAGTTCTCCTGATGCCCACCTACCACCCCCAAAAAGATGAACATGGGCACGTGCTCGAACTGAATAAGCCGAGCACGCCGACTTCCTTGGACAGTTGGCTCCACTCCAAACGTCTCGCCACTGTCGTCCCGAACTCGCCGATGCCGGAATCCGTGAACCGCGTCGCGGTGACCGCGTGGAACGATGCTCCAACAGCGGAGGCCGGCTGGAATGCGCTCGTGGCCGATTGCACTTTCAGCGAGCCGCAGTTTGATGTCCCGCCGGGCAAGAAGGCTGCATCCGGGGTGGTCGTATTGGAGCCGGACGGTCGGGTCTGGCTGGTCTCGCCCAGCAACCAGTTCGGGGGATACACCAACACCTTCCCCAAGGGCACCGTGACGGGTGCCGACTCGCTCCGCCTCCGCGCAAACGCGATCCGGGAGGCCCATGAAGAGTCCGGCCTCAAGGTCGAGCTCACGGGCTTCCTCGTCGATGTGGCGCGATCTGTGAGCTTTACCCGCTACTACATCGGTCGCAGGGTCGGAGGATGCCCCTCTGCCATGGGATGGGAGGCACAGGCCGTCCATCTGGTCCCGGGGCCGCTCCTGCAGACCGTCGCGACCCATAAGAACGACGCGCCAATCTTGGCAACCTTGAATGCCCATGTGGCCTCGCAGGGGCCCATAGAGGCTGCGGTTCGAGACGGGCGCCATCCCCAACCTGCAGCTGCCGGATCTGTGCAAGCTCCCGATCAATGCATTCAAGCTCCCGCCGGCACCAACATGCAACCTCATCTCGCCCCGGTTGCCTCGGTCGATCCCGGGAAGCTCTATCTCGGCGATGCCACCACGGTGCATACCTTTGTCTCCAGCTTCGCCCACGAGGTGATGGAGGCTTACGACGCGTTCTTGCAGGGGCGTTCACCGGGTGCGTTGGTGCAGCCCAAGATCGAGGGCGTCATCCGCAATTACGGTGATGCCTTGATGGGCCGCGACCAGCACTACCAGATTGCGCCATGGCAGGGCGAGCGGCTGCGCGGGAAGTTCCTCGCCGCCCTTCCGGCGATGAAGGGCGACGACGACCCGGGCGAGGCGTTCTTCAAGCACTATGCCCTGCAATGCATCAAGGGATCGCAGGCGCTGGCCAATGCCCTTCCGGAAAACGAGGCTGGCCAGCATCTGGCCGAAATCCTCGACGATGCCCGCGGCCGCATTCTCGGCGTGCTCCTGTGATTTGCCGATGAACCTTGCTGCCTTCGGCGGCCTAACCGCGCGCTCGATGCGCGAGTGATTGCCAACCCGACGGGCTCGAGGTTGTCTGCGTTGTCTTGGTTGTAAACAATGTTGCGCTCGAACGGGCCAAAAATCCCGGCTTTCCGTTGCGCCTTCCTGCATCCATCCGCGGGCTGGTTGTCGTGCGATTCCCAAAAAAAGGAAAGCGAGAACTCCGGGGCGTCGGCACAACCGGATTTGTCTTGCGGTCCGACAGCCTCCCGATCAATTCCGCTTGCGGTTGCGGCTGGTGGCCGTGCTATTCAGCCGCCATCATTCAGGGGTACTTCGTGAACCAACAGTCTCTAGCCGCCTTCATCTGGTCCGTGGCGGACCTCCTGCGCGGCGATTTCAAGCAGTCCGAGTACGGGCGGGTCATTCTCCCCTTCACCGTCCTGCGCCGCCTCGATTGCGTGCTGGAGCCCACCAAGGCGGCCGTGCTGGCCGAGCTGGCGGCGAAGGAGGCCATGGGCCTCAATCCGGAGCCATTCCTCCTGCGAGCGGCCCGGCAGGACTTCTACAACACCGACCCGCTCGACCTGCGCAAGCTGATGGGCGATCAGGACAACATCCGGGCCAACCTCGAACGCTATATCCAAGGGTTCTCGCCCGCCGTCCGTGACATCTTCGAGCAGTTCGAGTTCTTCGCCCAGATCGACCGGCTGGCCAAATCCGGCCTGCTCTATCAGGTTACCGAGAAGTTCGCCGGCATCGACCTGCACCCGGACAAGGTCGACAACACGGCCATGGGCGGCATCTTCGAGGAGTTGATCCGCAAGTTCGCCGAAATCTCCAATGAGACGGCCGGTGAACACTTCACCCCGCGCGAGGTCATCCGCCTCATGGTCAACCTGCTGTTCGTTGAGGATGACGACGTGCTGACCAAGCCCGGTGTGGTCCGAACCATCTACGACCCCACCGCGGGCACCGGTGGCATGCTCTCGGTCGCGGGTGAGTATCTGGCCGAGCACAACCCGGATGGCCACCTGACCATGTTCGGACAGGAGCTGAACCCGGAGTCCTACGCGATCTGCAAGGCCGACATGCTGATCAAGGGTCAGGACATCTCCAACATCAAGCCCGGCAACACCCTGTCGGACGACGGCCACCCGCACCGGACGTTCGACTACATGCTGTCCAACCCGCCATTCGGGGTGGAGTGGAAGAAGGTCGAGAAGGCGGTCCGCGCCGAGCATGAACAGCAGGGCTACAACGGCCGGTTCGGGCCGGGCCTGCCGCGCGTGTCGGACGGATCGCTGCTGTTCCTCATGCACCTGCTTTCAAAGATGCGGAAATGGACCGAGGGCGGCTGCCGTTTCGGCATCGTGCTCAATGGCTCCCCCTTGTTCACCGGCGGGGCGGGCAGCGGGGAGAGCGAGATCCGCCGTTACGTGCTCGAGAACGATCTGGTCGAGGCCATCGTTGGCCTGCCCACCGACATGTTCTACAACACCGGCATCTCCACCTACGTCTGGATCATCTCCAACCGGAAGCCCGATCACCGCACTGGAAAGGTCCAGTTGATCGACGCCAGCTCCATGTGGCGAAAAATGCGCAAGTCGCTCGGCTCCAAGCGCAAGGAGATGTCGGACGACCAGATCGAGACTGTCACCCGCGTGTTCGGCGGTTTCGTCGAGGCGCAGCTGGCCACGCTGTTCGATGCCGAGGGCAAAGAGGTCGACCGGGTGGTGGTGGCCGAAGGCGATGCCGTTCCGGCCGCGCCCGCTGGCGGCAAGGTCAAGCTCGCTCCGCTCTCGCGCATCTTCCCCAACAGCGCCTTCGGCTATCGCACCATCACCGTGGAGCGCCCGCTGCGGGATGAGCAGGGCGACCTTGTGCTCGGCCAGCGCGGCAAGGCCAAGGGCAAGCCCCAGCCGGACTCAGGCCTGCGCGATACCGAGAACGTGCCGCTGTCCGAGGACGTCGAGGCCTACTTCCGGCGCGAGGTGCTGCCGCATGCGCCCGATGCGTGGATCGATGCCAACAAGACCAAGGTCGGGTACGAAATCCCCTTCAACCGGCACTTCTACGTGTTCGAGGCCCCGCGCCCGCTGGCCGAGATTGATGCTGATCTCGACGCGGTGACAATCCGGATCAAGGCGATGTTGGAAGGGCTTGCGGCGTGAACGTGCCCGTCTACCCGAGCTACAAGGACAGCGGCATCGATTGGCTTGGAGAGATTCCTGCACATTGGCCAGTGAATGCCATCAAACGCATTGTATCCCTTCGTAGCGGAGAAGCGATTACATCAGATTCGATTACCCACGAGGGCGATTACCCGGTCTTTGGGGGTAACGGGCAGCGTGGCTACACGTCATCATACACCCATGACGGCGTTTACGTGTTGATTGGGCGCCAAGGTGCTCTGTGTGGTAACGTCAATTATGCCTCCAGGCGGTTTTGGGCCTCTGAACACGCCATCGTCGCCGCGCCGATCAAGCCGCTGCAAACATTCTGGCTGGGCGAATTGCTGCGGTCCATGAATCTCAATCAATATTCTGTTGCCGCCGCGCAGCCCGGCCTTTCCGCCGAGGCGCTCGGCAACCTCCAAGTACCGATTCCTCCGCTTCCCGAACAAGCCGCCATCGCGGCCTTCCTCGAGCGCGAAACGGCCAAGATCGATGCATTGGTGGAGGAGCAGCGGCGCTTGATCGCGCTGTTGAAGGAGAAGCGGCAAGCCGTCATCTCCCACGCCGTCACCAAAGGTCTCAACCCCGACGCGCCGATGAAGGACTCCGGCATCGAATGGCTCGGCGAGGTGCCCGCGCATTGGGAGGTGACTGCGCTAAAGAGGCTTTGCGCCAACATCACCGACGGCGCTCACATTTCTCCCGAGACTGAAGGTGGCACTCGCTCGTTTGTGTCGACCAAGGATGTCTCGGAAGTGGGCATCGATTTCGTGGGGTGCTTGCTGACCACCGAGGCCAGCTATGACTACCTCGTCCGCACGGGATGTCAGCCAATCGATGGAGACGTGTTGTTTAGCAAAGACGGCACAATCGGGCGAACTACGGTCGTGCGTGGTGCAAAAGAATTTGTGGTCGCTTCTTCTTTGATCATCATTCGCCCCAACCACGAAGCACTGGACGCAGACTTTCTTCACTACCTGTCGCAATCAACTTTTGTGAAAAATCAGGTCGAAAGCTTCGTGAAAGGGGCCGGTCTGCCGCGTCTGTCGATCCAAAACCTGCTCCGCGTTGTTGGAGTCTTTCCTCCTCTCGAAGAACAAGCGGCGATAGCGCAGTGGCTTGCGTCTCTTTCCGGCGACTTCATGTTGCTGGTGAACGAAGCCGAGGGGGCCATCAGCCTTCTCTTAGAACGGCGCTCCGCCCTCATCTCCGCCGCTGTCACCGGCAAGATCGACGTGCGCGGGCTCGTGACCCGACAGGCGGAGGCTGCATGAAATTCGAGACCTTCCGCGCGGGGAAATGGCAATCGCGCTATCAATACAAGAGCTTCGAGCCCGTCCCGGTGAACACCGAATGGACGTGGGAAGACGCCACGATCAACACCCTCCTCGAACAGGCAAACCGCGCGCTCGGCGAGTTGAACGCCTTCTCGCTGATCGTGCCCGACATCGATCTGTTCATCCAGATGCACGTCGTGAAGGAAGCGCAAACCTCCAGCCGGATCGAGGGCACGCAGACGGCCATCAACGAAGCCCTGATGCCCGAGGACCAGATCCTGCCCGAAAAGCGGGACGATTGGCACGAGGTCCGCAACTATATCGATGCGGTCAATGCCGCCACGGCGGAGCTGGGCCGCCTGCCGCTTTCCAATCGCCTGCTGCGCGAAACCCATGCCGTGTTGATGCGCGGGGTGCGCGGCGAGCATAAGGGGCCGGGCGAGTTCCGGACCAGCCAGAACTGGATCGGCGGCTCCAGCCTGACCGACGCCGCATTCATCCCGCCCCATCCCGATGGCGTGCCCGAGCTGATGAGCGACCTGGAAAAATTCTGGCACAATGACGGGGTGCAGGTGCCCCACCTGATCCGAATCGCGATCAGCCATTATCAGTTCGAGACCATCCACCCGTTTCAGGACGGCAACGGCCGCATCGGGCGGCTGCTCATCCCTCTTTATCTGATCAGCAACGGGCTGCTGGCCAAACCGTCGCTATACCTGTCGGACTTCTTCGAGCGCAATCGCGCCAGCTACTACGATGCCTTGATGCGGGTTCGTATCTCAAACGACATGATCCACTGGGTCCGCTTCTTCCTGCGCGGCGTTGCCGAAACCGCCGCCAAGGGGCGGGACGTATTCCAGAAGATTCTGGCGCTCCGCACCGAAGTGGAGGGCGCGGTCATGACGCTCGGCAAGCGGGCACCCAATGCGCGGGAGACGCTCAACCTGCTTTATCGCCGGCCGATCATTTCTGCGGGTGATATCCAGACCACTGTCGGGGTCAGCGCCCCAACGGCGAACGCCTTGCTGCGCGACCTTCAAGGGCTTGGTATCGTCAAGGAAATCACCGGCCAGATGCGCTGGCGGGCATACTCCTTTGATCGTTACCTTGGGCTCTTCGTAAATTAAGGGAAATGCGTTTCCCTTTCCTTGGTGCGCTAGCTAGTTAAATTTGGACGGAGCCGATGAGCATCCACAAGGAAATCAGCTTCGAGGACGAAATCTGCGCCCACCTCGGCGCGAACGGCCGGCTCTACCGGCCGGGCGATGCCGCGCTCTACGACCCGCCACGAGCGCTGTTCCCGCCTGCCCTTGGTCGGCTCCTAGGCTTGTCTCGCGGAGCCGCGGTGACTGAGCGGTGGTGGGGCTGAACGGTATGAATGATGCTCGCACCGAGGCGCTTGCTCTCCTCCGCCGCGCGTTGGGCGATCCGTTTGCTACTTTCCGCGAAGGTCAGTGGGAAGCGATAGACGCCCTCGTAAACCGGCTGGAGCGGCTGCTGGTGGTTCAGCGCACCGGGTGGGGTAAGAGCTCCGTCTATTTCATCTCCACGCGCATCCTGCGGGATCGTGGGCGCGGTCCGACGCTGATTGTCTCACCGCTGCTGGCGCTCATGCGGAACCAGATCGAAGCGGCCGAGCGGCTGGGCATCAGGGCGCTGACCATCAACTCCACGAACACGCATGATTGGCCTGAATATCACCGGGCGATCCGCGCCGGCGAAGTCGATGCCCTGCTCATCTCGCCCGAGCGACTGGCCAATGATGCGTTTGTGCAGGACGTGCTGATGCCGATTGCCGAAACCATCGGCCTGCTGGTGGTCGACGAAGCCCATTGCATCTCGGACTGGGGACACGATTTCCGGCCCGACTACCGGCGGCTGGTCAACGTCCTGCAGCGCATGCCGGCGAATGTCCCCATCCTTGGCACCACGGCCACCGCCAACAACCGCGTCGTCGAGGATGTTTGTAACCAACTCGGCGACATCGGCATCCAGCGCGGTTCGTTGATGCGCGACTCCCTGTCGCTCCAGACGGTGCGGCTGCCCAGCCAGTCCGCGCGCCTTGCGTGGCTGGCAGAGCATATTCCGGCGATGCCGGGCACAGGGATCGTCTACGTCCTGACCAAGCGGGATGCCGATCAGGTTACCGGCTGGCTCAACCGATCCGGCGTGGTTGCGAGGGCTTATTACAGCGGTGTGACGGGCCATGGATTCGAGGACTCGGACGCTTACCGACAACACCTCGAGCAGGCCCTTCTGGACAACCAGATAAAGGTTCTGGTCGCCACCACGGCTCTCGGCATGGGTTACGACAAACCGGACCTTGGGTTCGTGATCCACTATCAGGCTCCGGGCTCTATTGTGGGCTATTATCAGCAGGTGGGCCGCGCCGGGCGGGCCATCGATCATGCTATCGGCGTTCTGATGTCAGGAGCCGAGGATGCCGAAATTCAAGCCTACTTCCGCAACAGCGCCTTCCCGCGGGAGAATTGGGTGCAGGCAATCCTCGCGACCCTCGAAACTGCTGACGGTCTAACAGTGCCTGAAATCGAGCAGGCCGTGAATCTGCGCCGGGGCCAGATCAGCCAAGTTTTGAAGCTGCTTTCGGTCGAGAGCCCCGCGCCGGTCATCGTTGACGGCAATGTCTGGCACCGGACGCCGGTCAACTACCAGATGGAACACGAGCGCATCCAACACCTGACCCAGCAGCGCGAACTCGAATGGCGCGAGATCCAGTCATACATCGACGAGCGCGGGTGCTTGATGGAGTTTCTCGCCCACGCTCTCGACGACGCCGGTCCACGTCCCTGCGGTCGGTGCGTGAACTGCTTGGGCCGGGAGATCGTGCCTTCTGCATTTCGAGATGAAGTGGCGGCGGAGGCTGCCCGGTTCTTGCGCCATGCCGAGATGCCGCTTGAGTGCAAAAAGCAGGTACCTCGTGGGGCCTTTGTTGAATACGACCTTAGTGGCCGGCTGCCGCAAGGACTGAGGGCCGAAACGGGCCGTATCCTCTCCCAATGGGGGGACGCCGGGTGGGGGCGTGCAGTTGCCGACGACAAGCACCGTGGCCATTTCCGCGACGAGCTGGTCGATGCCACGGCGGAGATGATCTTGGAGCGTTGGCAACCCAATCCGGCCCCTGAGTGGGTCACCTGCATCCCTTCAACTAGGCACCCGGATCTGGTGCCAGACTTCGCGCGCCGGCTTGCCGGGCGGCTTGGCATCCCCTTCGTGGCGGCGATCAAGAAGGTGAAGGTCAACGAGCCACAAAAAGGGCAGCAAAACAGCTTCCGCCAGTGCCGTAATCTTGACGGCGTTTTCGGCCTGCAGCAAGTCGACTTTGCCAACGCACCCGTGTTGCTCGTTGACGATGTGGTTGATTCCGCGTGGACACTTACCGTCGCCGCAGCACTCTTGCGAGATGCCGGAAGTGGGCCCGTCTGCCCGTTGGCCCTGACCACTTCAGGTGTAGGGGACTGAGATGAAGCTGACTCCCCAAGCGCAGGCGATCTTGTTGCTGACGACAACCTTCGGGAAGTCGGACGGCAGCGGCGCGAAGCCGCTATCGAACAGCGAATGGGGCCGTTTCGCCAACCGGTTGCGAGCTCATGACCTTGATCCGGCCAACCTGGTCGGCGGCGATCTGGAAGCGCAGCTTGGTGGCCTTGATGACCGCACGTTGTCGATGGCTCGCATCCAGTCGCTGCTTGGGCGCGGGGCGGCATTAGGGTTCGCACTGGAAAAATGGGAGCGCGCCGGCCTGTGGGTTTTGACCCGTGCTGATCGCGAATATCCGGAACGGCTCAAGCGGCGCCTTCGTGCGTTGTCACCACCCGTGCTGTTCGGGTGCGGCAAAAGGGCGCTACTGAACATAGGCGGGTTGGCCGTAGTGGGGTCGCGTGATGCCTCCGATGCGGATCTGGCGGTCACCCGCCATCTGGGTGAGAAAGCGGCCTCTCAGGGCCTCTCTATCGTATCAGGAGGCGCCCGAGGCGTGGACGAGGCCGCGATGGCAGCCGCGTTAGCCGGCGAGGGAACCGGGATAGGGGTGTTGGCGGACAGCCTGCTCAGATCGGCGACATCGTCACGCTATCGAGGCGCCCTTCTCACAGGTGACTTGGTGCTCATTACGCCCTTCAATCCCGAAGCCGGGTTCTCCGTCGGCAACGCGATGGCGAGGAACAAGTATATCTACTGCCTCGCCGATGCGGCGGTCATCATCAGCAGCACACCCAACAAGGGCGGGACTTGGAACGGAGCTGTCGAAGCCCTCAAGCACGAATGGGTACCAGTTTGGGTGAACCGCAGCGAAGCTTCAAAAGCTGGCAATACCATGCTCGTCGGCAACGGCGCGCGTTGGTTGCCTGACGATCTCGATTCCATGTCCAGCTTGTTCGAACCTGCGGGCCTATCCGCTCATGACGACCTCCAGCTACGAGGTCGAGACGAACAACGTGAAGACGAGCAAGCCGCCCAAGACGTCGTTAGCCTTTCGGCTGAGCGCCCCACGGAATTGCACGTTCAGCGCGCGGAGGCAGTGCCATCGAGCAACATAGACAGTGATCCTTACGAGACCTTCTTGGCTAGGCTGGGTGCTCTCGCTGGGGAGCAAGCGTTGTCGGCGGCGCAGATCGCCGAGCAATTGGATCTCAAAAAAGCAAATGTGCGGGATCTTCTCAAGAAAGGGCTCGACGAGGGGAAGCTGAAAAAGCTCGCAAAACCCGTTCGGTATAAATTGACACATGCATCGATCAATCAGCCATCATTGTTCGGCAATGATTTGTGATAATCCGTCTTCATTCGTCGTCGGGGCTGGCCTGCATTCATGAGCATTCATAAGGAAATCAGCTTCGAGGACGAAATCTGCGCCCACCTCGGCGCCAACGGCTGGCTCTACCAACCGGGCGATGCTGCGCTCTACGACCGGCCCCGGGCGCTGTTCCCGCCTGATCTAGTGGCATGGGTCCAGACCAGCCAACCGAAGGCATGGGAGGCGCTCACGCGGGCGAATGGGGCGGGAGCTGAGGCCAAGCTGCTCGACCGGGTGCGCAAGAGCCTTGATGAACGCGGCGCGCTCGACGTGCTGCGCCACGGGATCGAGATCACGGGCGTGAAGGGCATGGTTTCGCTCGCCCAGTTCCGCCCGGCGCTGGCGATGAACCCCGACATCGTGGCCCGCTACGACGCCAACCGCCTGCGCGTCGTTCGGCAGCTGCGCTACTCCACCGCGAACGAGAATTGCCTCGACCTTGGCCTGTTCCTCAACGGCATCCCGGTGGCGACGGTCGAGCTCAAGACCGACTTTACCCAGAGCATCACCGACGCCATCGACCAGTACCGGTTCGACCGGCACCCGCGCCCGAAGGGACACAATCCCGAGCCGCTGTTGTCCTTCCCGAGCGGCGCGCTGGTCCACTTCGCGGTCAGCAACAGCGAGGTCCGCATGACCACCATGCTGGCCGGTCCCGCCACCCGCTTCCTTCCGTTCAACAAGGGCAACGAGGGCGGCGCGGGCAATCCGCTTAACCCTGACGGGCATCGCACCGCTTACCTGTGGCAAGATGTGTGGGAGCGGGCCAGTTGGCTCGAAATTCTCGGCCGCTATCTTGTCACCACTCGGGACAAGAAAAAGCAGATCACCGGCGTCACCTTCCCGCGCTACCACCAGCTTGATGCCACCCGAAAGCTCTCGGCCGCGGTGCTCGCCGAGGGTGCCGGCGGCAAATACCTGGTCCAGCACTCGGCCGGGTCGGGCAAGACCAACTCCATCGCATGGGCGGCGCATTTCCTCGCCGACCTCCATGACGTGACCGACGAAAAGCTGTTCGCCACAGTGATCGTGGTGTCCGACCGCAACGTGATCGATGCGCAGTTGCAGGACGCCCTGTTCGGGTTCGAGCGCACCACCGGCGTAGTCGCCACCATCCGCAGCGAGGGCGGGGCCAAGAGCGGGCAACTGGCCAAGGCGCTGGACGAGGGCAAGAAGATCATCGTCTGCACTATCCAGACGTTCCCGTTCGCCCTCGAGGCCGTGCGAGAACTTGCCGCCACGCAGGGGAAGCGGTTCGCCGTGATCGCCGACGAAGCGCATAGTTCGCAGACCGGCGAGGCGGCGAAGAAGCTCAAGCAACTCCTCTCGCCCGAGGAACTGGCCGACCTGCAGGACGGCGGCGAGGTCGGCGCCGAAGACCTGCTTGCCGCGCAGATGGCCGCCCGGGCGAGCGACGCCGGAGTCACCTACGTCGCCTTCACCGCCACCCCGAAGGCCAAGACCCTCGAACTGTTCGGCCGCCGCCCGGACCCGGCGCTCCCCGCCGCGCCCACCAACCTGCCCGCCCCGTTCCACGTCTATTCCATGCGGCAGGCCATCGAGGAGGGCTTCATCCTCGACGTGCTCAAGAACTACACCCCCTACCGCCTCGCCTTCCGCCTCGCCAATGGCGGGCAGGAATGGGACGACAAGGCAGTGGAGAAGGACGCCGCGCTCAAGGGCATCATGCGGTGGGTGCGCCTGCACCCGTGGAACATCGCCCAGAAGGTCCAGATCGTGGTCGAGCACTTCCGCGAGAATGTGGCGCCGCTCCTCGACGGCAAGGCCAAGGCCATGGTGGTGCTGGGCAGCCGGCTGGAGGCCGTGCGGTGGCAGATCGCGGTAGAGGCCTACATCAAGTCCTGCGGTTACTCGATGGGCACGCTCGTGGCCTTCTCGGGGGAAGTGAATGATGCCGAATCCGGGCCGGACGGCTTCACCGAGGGCACTGCCAGCCTGAACCCGGGGCTCAAAGGCCGCGACATCCGCGAAGCCTTCGCCGGGCCCGAATTCCAGCTCTTGCTGGTCGCCAACAAGTTCCAAACCGGGTTCGACCAGCCGTTGCTGTGCGGCATGTATGTGGACCGTCGGCTGGCCGGGATACAGGCCGTGCAGACCCTCTCGCGCCTCAACCGGGCGCACCCCGGGAAGGACACCACTTACGTCCTCGACTTCGTCAATTCGTCTGAGGAAATCCTCTCGGCCTTCCGGGTGTATTACGACACCGCAGAGCTGAGCGGGGTCACCGATCCCGATCTGGTGCTCGACCTCAAGGCCAAGCTCGACACGTCCGGTCACTACGACGAGTTCGAGGTCGAACGGGTCGTCGCCGTCGAAATGAACCCGCAGGCCAAGCAAGGAGAGCTTATCGCCGCCATCGAGCCGGTCGCGGATCGCCTGCTCAAGCAGTTCAAGACCGCGAAGGCGAAGTATGCCGCCGCGCTGGCCGACGGGCAAGAAACCGTTGCGTCCGAGGCACAGGACGAGATGAACGCCCTGCTGCTGTTCCGCAACGACATGGGCACCTATCTGCGCCTTTACAGTTTCCTGACGCAGATCATCGACTATGGCAGCACCGCCGTCGAAAAGCGGTTCCTGTTTTACAAGCGCCTTATCCCCCTGCTTGCATTCGGCCGTGAGCGCGAGGGCGTGGATCTGTCCATGGTCAAGCTGACCCACCACAACCTCAAGAACGAGGGCAGCCGCCGGCTGGACGTGGATGGCCGCGACCCGACAAAGCTCAGTCCGGCCACGGAGACCGGCACCGGCAAGGTTCAGGATAAGGAAAAGGCGCTGCTGGCCGAGATCATCGAAAAGGTGAACGACCTCTTCGGCGGCGACACCACCGACGGCGACCAGCTTAGCTACGTCACCACCCTGCGCGACAAAATGCTCGAATCCGAGGCGCTGGTCACGCAGGCCAATAATAACACCAAGGCCCAGTTCGATAACTCACCGACACTCAAGAACGAACTGTTGAACGCCATCATGGGCGCCCTCGAGGCCCACACCTCGCTGAGCAAGCAGGCGCTGGCATCTGACAAAGTCCGGGAAGGCCTGAAGGATATCCTGCTCGGCCCGGCGCAGCTCTACGAGGCGCTGAGGGCGATGCCGGGAACAGCGGCGGGCGCTTAGCGAATCAGCCTATTTTCCGGCGGTTGCCAGATGTGACGAAATCGAAGGCACATCACCAAGTTGGGGGCACTTCTGGGGGCAGATCTTCATACCCTGCGAATATTATTAAATATAATCAATTGTTTATATGGAAAATGCGATGCCTCTTCTAGCACCATTTGTTCCTCTCGGAACATTCCCGTGAACGTACTAAACCCGCAGAATCTCTAGGAAATTGGTCCTTGGATCGTGCCGGGTCGTCCCGCCATTTCTGAGGGTCCGCGCATTTTTTGTGGGATGCACGAGCAGGGGGTACCGGGGAGTTTGCCACGGGACCGGGTCGCTGCCGACTGGGCGCGCACTGATCGATTTTCAGGATAGCGCGAAATCGCCCCACTCGGGGGCAAGGGGCGTATCGGCGAGCAACGTCCGGGCCGGCATCATGCGAGCACGTGGCGACCGGCTTTTTGGCATGACGATGCGACCACGAACCGATGGAGCGGGCTGGCGGTTCGGCGCCGGCGCAGCCCGCTCTGGTTTCAACCGGCCAGCAGGCTCAGCCTGGGAGGGTTTTTCGGCAGCGGAATCGCGTTCTGGACCGGATGGGGCACGTAGGCTGCTTCCAGTGTGGCGAGTTCCTCCTGGCTCAGGCTGACATCCAGGGCGGCGATTGCATCGGCCAGGTGGGCGGTTTTCGTGGCGCCGATGATCGGGGCGGTGATCGCCGGCTTCGACAGCACCCAGGCAAGCCCGAACTGCGCGCTCGGGATGCCGCGTTGCGCGGCAACCCGCTGGGTCGCCTCGACCACCACCTGGTCCTGCTGGGCGCTGCGGGCGAAGGCGAGCCGGAACAGGGGATCGGTTTGGGAACGGCTGGTTTCCTCCTCCCACGGCCGCGTCAGCTTGCCGCGCGCGAGCGGGCTCCACGGGATGACGCCGACTCCCTGGTCGATGCACTGGGGCAGCATTTCGCGCTCCTCCTCCCGATAGAGCAGGTTGTACTGCGGCTGCATCGAGATGAAGCGGGTCCAGCCGTGGCGCTCGGCGATGTGCTGCAGCTTGGCGAAGCGCCAGGCCTCCATCGTCGAGGCGCCGATGTAGCGCGCCTTGCCGGCCTTCACGATGTCGTGCAGCGCCTCCATGGTTTCCTCCTCCGGCGTGGTGGCGTCGAAGCGGTGGATCTGGAAGAGATCGACATAGTCCATGCCGAGGCGGGCCAGGCTGTCGTCGATCGCGTGGAACAGCGCCTTGCGGGACAGGAAGCCGGCGTTCGGGGCATTGCGCCAGGGGAAGAAGGCCTTGGTCGCGACCACGACCTCGTCGCGCCGCGCCATGTCGCGCAGGGCGCGGCCGATGATCTCCTCCGAGCTGCCGTCGGAATAGGCATTGGCGGTATCGAAGAAGTTGATCCCCGCCTCGAGCGCCTGGCGGAAGAACGGGCGGCTGTCCGCCTCGCCCAGCGACCAGGGCTGCAGGCCGCGGTCCGGCTCGCCGTAGCTCATGCAGCCGAGGCACAGGCGGGAGACCTTCAGGCCGGAACGGCCGAGATTGACGTATTCCATGATGTCCGCTCCGTGGCTTTGCGCTGTTCGCGCCGATGGTGTATGCCGGGTGGTTGTTGCAAATGCGGGGCTGGGGGTCGTCCCTCCCCTACCCGGGCTACCGGATGGCGGGAATGATCTCCTCGGCCACCCATTGGGCATAATCGTAATATTCCTCGATGGAATCGACTGCGGGCACCGGCAGCCCACTCCAGGTCACACCGAGTTCGCCGAACCAGCCCAGCCGGTCGAGGATGGCCTGCTTGGCCTGTCCCGGCCGGCCTTTGACATCGCCGGTATCGACATGGCCTTCGCCGACCCGGCTGGTGTAGAAGCTGTAGAAGATGTCGGTCAGCTTGCCGTTGTAATCGGGCTGGGACTTGATGAAGTCGATCCGGGCGGGGATTTCCTCCGGCGGGGTCAGGAAGGGCGACCAGCCGGAGGCGTAGCGGGCGATGCGGCGAAGCACGGCATCGGCATCGCCGCCGAACCAGATGGGGATGTGCGGGGTCTGGAAGCACTTCGGCTCGAACGCGACATCGCGGAAGCTGACATACTTTCCTTCGAACTCCGGGCTTTCCTGGGTCCACAGCGCGATCATCGCCTGGATGTATTCCTCGCTCATCGCGCCGCGCTGGTGGAAATCGACGCCCAGCGCATCGAATTCGCCCTTGAGCCAGCCGGCGGCGAAGGCGACGGTCACGCGGCCGCTCGACAGCCAGTCCATGCTCGACAGGGCCTTGGCCGCGACGATCGGGTTCTGCGCCGGCAGGAGAGCGATGCTGCTGCACACCCGGAGGTTCTCGGTCGCCCCGGCCCAGTAGGCCATGGTGGTGTAGGCGCTCAGGTGGTGCGGCCCGGAAAGCTCCAGATGGTCATTCGGGATCACGTGGTGTTCGGGGACATAGACCATGCCGTAGCCCAGCTTGTCCGCCCACTTGGCCAGGCGGGTCTGATCGGCGCCGGTGACCCCGGCTTCCCACGGCATCGAGATCGCCTTGATGCGGTGGATGTGGGGCATGGTGAATTGCAGCTGCATCGTTCTCTCCGGATAGCCGGGTCCCGGATGTCCGGGCCCTGGCTTTGCTCGTCGTCACGCGGACCGGACCGTCCTGGCTCGCGGAGGCTTCCCTTGTCGCCGCCGGGGATGCAAGCGGATTCAGGGATGCCCGATGCCTCGAATGCCGATTTGCATGGCGAGCCGTGGCGCGGCCAAATCCGGGGGTTCGCTTCGCGCACGGCGAGCCTGCGGCCTTCCGTTCAGCGGAGCGGCGCCCGGTTCGCGTGCGCCAGGGTCCAGACATAGGCGGCGACGGCGCGCACGTCGGCCTCATCGAGCGCGGCACTGCCCTTCGGCGGCATGGCTCCGCCCGACTTCTTCGGCTTTTCCACGCCGCGCGCGATCGTGCCGGCCAGCCCGTCGATCGAGCCATCGCTCCACAGGAACTCCGGCCCGGTGAGCGGCGCACCGGCCATGCTGCCGCGGCCGTCCGATCCATGGCACCCGGCGCAAGTGCCGCCCTTGGCCTGCCCCTGGTAGATCGCCCGGCCGGCGGCGACCATTGCGGTGGTCACTCCGGGCGGCAAGGCAGGCGCCGATGCCACCGCAGCGGCCGGGGGCGGTGCATCGGCTGCCGGCTCGGCTGCCGCCAGCCCGGCATCCGGCGGTCCGGCATAGGTGACCCGCCAGATCCTGCCGCGCACGTCATCGGCGATGAAGAGCGCGCCGTCCGGCCCGACCGCCAGCCCGGCCGGGCGGAAGCGCGCCCGGCCGGGCTCCCTGTATGGCCCGGCAAAGCCGTCGGCGAACCGGAACCACCGGCCCGCCGGCCTGCCATCGACCAGGGGCTGGAACACGACCTGGTATCCCGCCTGCGGCATTGGCGCGCGGTTCCACGAACCGTGGAATGCAATGAACGCGCCCTGGGCATAGGCAGCCGGGAACGACCTGCCCGAATGGATAGCCACGTCGTTCGGCGCCCAATGGGCCGGAAACGCCACCAGCGGCGGGGTCTTGCCCTCGCACCGTCCTGCGGTCCTGCCACCGTCCCCGCCATATTCCGGTGCCAGCACCAGCCGATCCTGGAAACCGTCGTAGTAGCATGTCGGCCAGCCGAAATCGGCGCCCTTGAACGGCGAGAACAGAATCTCCGCAGGCAGTTCCGCCCCCTGTTCGGCGGTATAGAGCTTTGGCCAGTTCTGACCGAGCTGGTCCCGCCCGTGCTGCACGGCAAACACGCGCCCGGCGGAATCGACGGCGATCCCGCCGGTGTTGCGGATGCCCGCCGCCCACCGGTCCCTGGCAGAGAACTTCTGTCCGGTCCTGTCCGCCCGGTAGGCCCAGATGCCGCCCCGGGTTTCGGCCTCGATGCAAGGGTCCTGCCCTCTGGCGCCGGGCTGCCGGTTCGGGCTCTCGCACGTGTTGCTCGCCGATCCCGAATTGACCAGCAGCGTGCCGTCCGCCGTCACCGCGAATGGATGCATGGGATGATTGCCGCTCAACGGCAGGCCGCGGAGCACCACCACGCCAGGGCCGGCCGGACGCAACTGCCCTGCCTTCAGAGGATAGCGCACGACCGTGTCATGCTCTTCGACGAACAGCCCGTCGCGCCATAGGGCAATGCCGCTGCCGCCGTGCGCCCCGTTCGCCTCGCCCGGGCCGAACCGTTCGATCGCGTCGGCCACCCCGTCCCGGTCCCGATCGGCGAGCGCCAGGACGAAGCCGCCATCCGGCCGGGGCGGCGCGTTGCGGAAATAGCGGCCGGACCAGCTGTTCACGTAGACCGTGCCGTCTGCCGTCACCGCCATGTGCCGGGTATGGCCGAGGTTGTCGGCAAAAACGGTGGCGCAGAAGCCGGGCGGCAGGCTCAACCCGCCATGGCCCCCGGGGCAGGCGGCGCTCGCTTCGGGCTGCGCTCCGGGATCGGCACAGGCATGGCTGAACGCGCTCCCCAGCAGCAGCGGCAGGGCAACGCGGGCGATCCGGCGAAAGGCGTTCATGGCTGGGCCTTCACGGCTTGAGCGAAACGGGAACGAGGCGGAACGGCAGCTCGACACGCGCTCCGCCGGGGCGGAAGATGGCGGAAAGCTGCCCCTGGACATACCACCCCTGCCCCAGCCCGACATCGACACCGGTCGGCTGGTCGATTCCCTCGGCGAGCGTCGTCACCGTCACCTTGTCCCCATCGAGGGTGAGCCGCGAAACCTTGCCTGCCCCTTCGGCCAGGATGAACGCATTCGCCGCGATCGGTCTCATCCCGTCCGGGTTTGCCAGTGGCCGGGAAAGCGTCAGTTGCGTCACCGCTCCCGGCTTGCTGCCGGCCATCGCCACCCGGAACAGCGCGCCGGAACGCACATTGTTGACCAGCATCGATCCATCCGCCGCGAAAGCGATGCCGTCGATCCCGCCGCCGGTGCCGTTCGCGCCGAGCACCGGGTCTTCCAGCCACACCGCCAGTGCGGACGCGCCCGGCACCCAGCGCAGGATGCGCGGCTGCCCGGTATCGGTCACGTAGAGCGCGCCGTCGGGACCGACCGCCATGTCGTTGCAGACGGGCTTTTGGCCCGGCAGCGCCAGGCTGACCTTGCCCTTGCCGGTCCGCATATCGAAGCCCTTGAGCCAGTGACCCGGGTCCGCCCCGGCCACGCTCGGCAGGACAGCGGGAAAGGCGTTGCTGCAGGTCCAGACGATGCCGTGCCGGCGATCGGCGAGGATGCCGAACTGCGCCCCGCTGCCGAACGCGCCGGGTCCGACGAACTGCGTGACCTTGCCGGTGCGCAGGTTCGCCTTGAGGATGCCGCCGCCCATGCTGGAGACCCAGGCGGTTCCGTCAGGGGTGATCGAGACGCTTTCGGGATGAAGGTGCGCACCCGGCAGCACCACCGGACCCGGCCGGGCAAGAGCCGGCGGCGCTGCGGCGACCAGAACCAGCGATGCGACGGCAAGTGCGTATGTGCCCGGCATTGTCCTGTCCGTCCTGGAGGTCGTGCAGGAGAACCCAGTTCCGGACGTTCGGCAAGGCCCTATCGCGGCACAGGCGCCAGCGCCGGACGATTGTCTTCAGGACAGCATGAGAATGCCCCCGTCGATGCAATAGGTCTGCCCGGTGAGGAAGCCGGCGCCATCGCCGGCCAGGAACACCATCATCGGCGCGAAGTCCTTTTCCGGGTCGCCGAGTTTGCCGCCGAGCGGGACCGCGGTCGCCATCTGGGCATCGTGCCGGGCGAGCTGCTCGGGGGTCATCCGGCTGCGGGTCAGGTCGTACATCGGCGTCCAGATCGCCGGGGCGATGGCGTTGACGGTGATGGCGAACGGCGCCCATTCCCGCGCCAGCGACCGGGTCCAGGCGAGCACGGCGCCCTTGGAGGCGGCATAGTGGGCCTTTCCGGCATAGCCGGTCGCCCCGGTCGCGGAGGCGAAATTGAGGATGCGCCCGCCGCGCTGCTTCAGGTACGGGAAGACCGCCTGGTTGGTGAGCACGGTGCCGCGCACGTTGATCGCCATGACCTCCTCGTAGTCCTCCAGCGCGATCGCCTCGGCGGGGGCGCCGGGGGAAATGCCGGCGGCGTTGACCAGCCCGTCGAGCCGGCCCAGGCGTTCCACCGCCTCGGCGACGCCGGCTTCGACGTCGGCCTTGTCGGCCACGTCGTGGCGGGTGAAGGTGATCCGCCCGCGCTCCTCGGCGGTGAGCACGTCATAGGTCGCGTCCGGCGAACGCTGGCGATACCAGGCGACGATGCGGGCGCCGGCGCGCGCATAGGCGACACTGGTGGCGGCACCCATGCCGGTCGCGGCGCCGGTGACGATGAAGGTCTTTCCTTCCAGCGGCAGCATGATCGCCCTTTCTGGCAGTGGCAGCGGTCTAGCGGTTGGGTCGTTCGGCCGGGGTGATCTGTTCGAAGCACAGGTAGTCGACGACCTGCGAGGCGATCTGCCACCCTTCGCCGGTCCTCACGTAAGTCTCGTGGTAGCGGACGTTGTTGCGGGCGCCATGTTCGGCCTGCTTCTTGAGGTAGACGACACTGATCAGCCAGCTGCCGCTGGCGTGGCTGTCGTCCGTCACGGTGACCAGGCCATTGGTGCCGAACGGAATCTGGGCGGCCAGTTCCGGGTCTGACATCATTTGCCGATAGAACCCGCGCAGCGCATCCCGGCCCCTGAATTCCATGCCGAAGCCGAACTGTGAATGGGCATCCTCGCTGTAGCAGCCCATCATGGTTTCGAGATCGCGCTCGACGATGGCGAGCCAGTAGCGATGGCGGAGGTCCTGGATCGCCAGCCGGTTCTCGAGATATTCGATGCGGGCCAGCAGTGCGCTTTCCATCCCGGTCATGCCTTTCCTGTTGCGTAGCGTCCTCTCGACCTTCAGGACCGGCAGAGGTCCTCGATGTCACGGCGCACGCGATCCCGAACGAACTCGGTGACCGGCGAGGTTGCCATGACTTCCGCCGCCAGTTCGCTGGCCAGCGAAAGATCCTTTTCGCCGATGTAGCCCTGGACCGCCATCGTCTCGCGCTGCTGTGGGCTGCCCGGGTTGCTGCGGAAGTCGATGAAGGCCTTCATCGGCGGGGACATCACCCCGTTGCGGGTCATCACCGTCACCAGCTTGTCGAGCGGGACCGAGGCGGCCTCGGCGATCTTCACCGCCTCCAGCCCGAGCATGATCTCGCACCAGGAGACGAGGTTGTTGCAGATCTTCAGCGCCATCGCCGAGCCGAGCGGGCCGACATGCATGATGTTGGTGGAGTAGGCCTTGAGCACCGGCTCGACCCGCTTCAGGCGGGTTTCGTCACCGCCGAGCATGGAGAACACGAACGGGCCATCGGCGACCATCTCGGTGCGGGTGACGGCGGCATCCATCACCACTATGCCCCGGCTCTCGGCGCGACGGGCGATGTCCTGGACGGTGGCGGGGCGGACGGTGCTGTGGACCAGGATTATCGCGCCCGGCTGCATCGCCGGCAGGAGCTGGTCGACGCATTCGTTGACCTGGCGGTCGTCCTGCACGCAGATGCCGACGCAATCGCTGGTCGCACCAAGCTGCGCAAGATCGGCGGCAAGCGTCGCCCGGCCGGCGAACGGCGCCATCGCGCTCGCGGAAATGTCGAACACCGTGAGCGGCAGCGGCAGCTTGGCAAGTTCCCGCGCCTGGCCGGCGCCCATGCTGCCAAGGCCGATGAAGCCGATGGAATGGATGGCATCCGCCATGTCTGCACTCTCCCGCCGATTGCTTGTTGCCCTGACCCTACCGCGAGCCGAGGCACGGCGATAGCCTTGTTGCGTACTGTTGTAGGCAATGCGGCCTTGCCCCGGAGCGGGTGCGACGCCTATCGTACGGGAACGGGAAGCGGCAAGACAGCCGCGCCCGCGAGAGGAGAAGGCGCATGTCCCCGGCCCCCGTTTCCCCTGCTTCCCTGTCGCCCGCCCCGGCCCCGCCATCGATGTCGCTGCCTAACGTCAGCATGGAGATCCCCGCGCATGTCCCGCCCGGCCTGGTCCGCGACTTTCCGCTCGCCGCGCGACAGACGATTTACGAGAACCCCCATGAAGCCCTGATGCCGGCCATTCACGCCGGCCCGCCCGCGTTGATGGCAACGAACGGCTATCTCGGCTTCTATCCCTGCTGGGTTTTCCGCCGGTCCGAGGACATCAAGACGCTGTTCCAGGACACGCAGAACTTCGTCAAGAAGGGCAACACCGGCTTTGCCGCGATGATCGGCGAGGACTGGGATGTCATCCCGACCGAGCTCGACCCGCCCCGGCACACCGCCATCCGGCGCCTGCTGAACCCATTGTTCACGCCCGCCAGCGTGGCGGTGATGGAACACAAGGTACGCGAACGCGCGCGCAGCACCGTCGCCGCGTTCAGGGAGCGGGGTCATTGCGAATTCATCCGGGAATTCGCCGCGCCCTACCCGGTGTCGATCTTCCTCGACCTGCTGGGGCTGCCGGTGGACCGGATCTGGGAGTTTCTCGAATGGGAATTCGCGTTGCTTCATTCGTCGCGGATCGAGGAGCGGGCCGCCGGTGTGCGCGCGGTCAAGGCATACCTGCTCGAAGTGATCGAGGAGCGGCGCAAGCGGCCGGGTGACGACCTCATCAGCAATGCCCTGCGCCTGGAGGTGGACGGCCAGAAGCTGACGCCGATCGAGGTGTTCGGCCATTGCTTCAACCTCTACCTAGGCGGCCTGGACACGGTTTCCGCCGCGATCGGCATGCAGTTCGCCTATCTCGCCAGGAACGGTGAACAGCAGGCACGGTTGCGCGCCGATCCGTCGCTCCTGCCCAAGGCGATGATGGAATTGCTGCGCGCCTATGCCACCACCAGCCATTACCGCGTCTGCAGCCAGGACGTCGAAGTCTGCGGGGTGCTGGTCAAGGCGGGAGACAAGGTCATGGTTTCGCCCGCCCTGGCCGGCAGGGACCCGGAAGCCTACGACAACCCCGGCGAGATCCGCTTCGATCGCAACGCGCCGCTGCTGACCTTCGGCTATGGCATCCATCGCTGCCTCGGCGTCTACCTGGCGCAGCGGGAGATGTTGTTCGCGCTGGAGGAGGTGCTCGCCGCCCTGCCGCCGTTCCGCCTGCGCGACGGTTTCGCCATTCCCTATCGCACCGGCGGGGTGATGCAGGCGGCGGCGCTGGAGATCGAATGGTGAGCGGCGGCGCGGCGGGCCGCTGGCGCGTCGTCGCCGACCGGGCGGCGTGCTGCGGCTATGCTCTCTGCGAGGAGACCTGCCCGCAGATGTTCCGGCTGGGCGACGACAGCGTGATCGAGGTGCTGCAGGACACGGTGCCCGAGGAACTGGTGCGACAGGCCCGCCGGGCAGTGGCGGACTGCCCGGCATCAGCGCTCACGCTCGTCGCAGCCGATGACTGATCGGCGGAAGCCGGATCGGGTCCAAGGACTTGAATTGCGGGGCGGCGGTTTCATCTAGTTGCTTGTGCCGGCGTTCTGCCCGGTGCGGAATGCGAGGCGGCCGATGACTTCTGGCAAATCCCGGCAATGGATGTGGGCGGATGCGGTTGGGCTGCTCGACCGGATGGAGCGGTTGCAGCGTCAGGGCCACGTTCCGGGGCGCAGCGCCGGCGGCATGGCGAACTGGGAGCCGCCGGTCGACGTGATCGAGACCGACCGGGCGCTGCTGGTGCTGGTCGCCCTGCCCGGCGTCGATCCGGACGAGGCGGAGGCGTTCATCGAGGATGGCGTGCTGGTGGTGCGCGGGCAGCGGGTGCTGCCGGCGGAGATCAGGACGGCGCGGATTCACCGGCTGGAACTGCCGCAGGGCCGGTTCGAGCGGCGCCTGGCCCTGCCGGCCGGGCGCTACGCCGGGGTGCGACGGTCGAGCGCCAACGGCTGCCTGGTGGTGAGCCTGGCGAAGGCGGAGGGCCTATGATGGAACAGCCCGTGGAACAGCGGATGGAGAACCTTTCCGGCCAGCCGAAGGTAGACATGCAGGCCGGCGAGGCCCAGCCGGGCGCCGGGGGTGCGGCCCCTGCCCTGCCGGAACTGCCGGCCGATGCCGTCGCCATCGTGCCGGTGCGGGACTTCGTGCTCTATCCGGAGCTGGTCATGCCGCTGGCGATCCGCCGGCCGGTGTCGATCAACGCGGCGCAGGCGGCGGTGCGGCGCGGTTTCCCGGTGGGCGTGCTGGCCCAGCGCGATGCCGGGGTCAACGAGCCTTCGGCGGCGGACCTGCACGGCGTCGGCACCATCGCCAACGTGCTGCGCTATGTCACCGCGCCGGACGAATCCCATCACCTGATCCTGCAGGGCGAGAGCCGGTTCCGCGTCGTCGAGTTCCTCGACGGCTGGCCGTTCCTCGTGGCGCGGATCGAGCGGATCGCCGAGAGCACGGAACAGAGCGCGGAGATCGAGGCGCGGTTCCTCATCCTGCGCCAACAGGCACTGGAGACGGTGGCGCTGCTGCCGAATGCGCCGGCGGCGCTGGCCGACGGCATCCGGGCGATCACTTCCCCCGGCACGCTGGCGGATACGGTGGCGGGCTATCTCGACATCCAGACCGAGGACAAGCAGGCGATCCTGGAAACGCTGTCGCTGGTCGAGCGGCTGGACCGGGTGGCGCGGCTCCTGGCGCAGCGGCTGGAAGTGCTGCGGCTGTCTGCCGAGATTGGCCGCAACGTGCAGGAGACTTTGGGCAGCCGGCAGCGCGAGGTGCTGCTGCGCGAGCAATTGGCTGCAATCCAGAAGCAATTGGGCGAGGATGACGGCAACAGCGCCGAGATCGCCGAGCTGACGGCGCGGATCGACGAGGCCGGGATGCCGGAGGAGGTGGAAGCCCAGGCGCGCAAGGAGCTGCGGCGGCTGGAGCGGATGCCGGACGGCGCGGCCGAGCACGGCATCATTCGCACCTATCTCGACTGGCTGACCGAACTGCCGTGGAAACTGGCGGAGGAAAAGCCGATCGACATCGGCGAGGCGCGGGCCATCCTCGATGCCGACCACTATGGGCTGGACAAGATCAAGCGGCGGATCGTCGAGTATCTCGCGGTGCGCAAGCTGGCGCCGGAGGGCAAGGCGCCGATCCTGTGCTTCGCCGGGCCTCCGGGCGTCGGCAAGACCTCGCTCGGGCAATCGATCGCCCGCGCCATGGGGCGGCCGTTCGTCCGCGTCAGCCTTGGCGGGGTGCACGACGAGGCCGAGATTCGCGGGCACCGGCGCACCTATATCGGCGCGCTGCCGGGGAACATCGTCCAGGCGATCCGCAAGGCCGGCGCGCGCGACTGCGTGATGATGCTTGACGAGATCGACAAGCTGGGCAGCGGGATTCAGGGCGACCCGGCCTCGGCGATGCTGGAGGTGCTCGACCCGGAGCAGAACGGGACCTTCCGCGACAACTATCTCGCCGTGCCGTTCGACCTGTCGCGGGTGGTGTTCATCGCCACCGCCAACATGCTGGAGACGATCCCCGGGCCGCTGCGCGACCGGATGGAGATCATCTCGCTGCCCGGCTACACCGCCGAGGAGAAGCTGGCCATCGCCCGCACTTATCTCGTGCGGCGGCAGCTGGAGGCCAACGGTGTCACCGCCGATCAGGTCGAGATCGACGAGGACGCGCTGGGCGCGATCGTGCGGCACTACACGCGCGAGGCCGGCGTGCGGAACCTGGAGCGGGAGATCGGCAAGGTGATCCGCCATGCCGCGGTCAGGATCGCCGATGGCTCGGCGAGCCATGTGGCGATTTCCGGCGATGATCTGCAGGAGGTGCTGGGCGGGCCGATCTTCGAGAACGAGGGGGCGCAGCGGACCAGCCTGCCCGGCGTCGCCACCGGGCTCGCCTGGACGCCGGTCGGCGGCGACATCCTGTTCATCGAGGCGACGAAGATGGCCGGCAATGGCCGGCTGATCCTCACCGGGCAACTGGGCGACGTGATGAAGGAAAGCGCCCAGGCGGCGCTGAGCCTGCTGCGCAGCCGCGCCGACGGCCTGGGCATCGCCGCCGACGCCTTCGACAAGGCGGACGTCCATGTCCACGTTCCCGCCGGTGCGACGCCGAAGGACGGGCCGAGCGCCGGCGTGGCGATGTTCATGGCGCTGGCCTCGCTGTTCACCGGCCGCACCGTGCGGGCCGACACGGCGATGACCGGGGAGATCTCGCTGCGCGGGCTGGTGCTGCCGGTCGGCGGGATCAAGGAGAAAGTGCTGGCGGCGGCGGCGGCCGGGATCACGCGCGTGATGCTGCCGGCGCGCAACCGGCGCGACTACGACGAGATTCCGGCGAGCGCGCGCGACAGGCTGGAATTCGTCTGGCTGGAGACAGTGGCGGACGCGGTAGCGGCGGGGTTGGAACCGGCCGAAGAAAAGGACAGCCCTTCGACAGGCTCAGGGCAGACGGAAAGGGTCTAGGCCGCCGCCGTGCTCAGGCCCAGTTCGGGGATGCCGACCGAGCGGCGGCCGAGGAAATCGGTGCGGGCGACGATCAGCCCCATCTTTTCGAGGTGTTCGATCAGGCGGCGGATGCGGCCGGCGGAGCGGGTGCCGTAGGCCCGGGCGAGGCTGTCGTCGTCCGGGCAGGGTTCGCCTTCGAGGGCGGCGCGGGCGATCAGCAGGAACGGGGCGAGGAGGTCGTCCGGCACCCGGTCGGACAGGGCGTGGAGCTGTGCCCAGCGCGGCGCTTCGGGATCGGCAATGCCGGCGACGGCCAGGGCGAAGCGGCGGCGGAAGCGGCTGACATCGCCGACGTGGGCGCCGACCTTGCGCATCCGGCAGCGGACGGAGAAATCCTGGAACAGGCTGGCGGCGGGCTGGAAGGTGGCTTCCGGTTCGGCGGCCATGTCGGCGAGGATTTCGGTGAGGATCGCGCGGACTTCGGCTTCGGGGAGCGACGGGGGAGCGGGGACGGAGGCGGCGCGGAACAGGTCGTCGCCCCCTGCCCCGGCCGGTTCCGGTTCGTCTGCCGATGTGGCGAGGGTGAAGTCGGCAATCCTGTTCAGCAGGTCGCCGGGTTCGGCTCTTGCCATCGTCGGCGCGGGTTGGCCGGCGGCCATGGCTTCGGCTTCGGTCCATTCGGCGTGGAGCAGGTCGTGGAGTTGGCCGGCGTCGGCCTCGGGCATGGGCATCAGCCCGCCGATCACCGTGCGGGCCGAAGTGCGGACCTGGGCGATGCGCACCGGAATGGCGCGGCGGCTGATCGCCGGGCCGAGGCCGAGGAAATGGCCGCGTTCGAGGTCGCGGATCTGTTCGGCCTGGCGGCGTTCCATGCCGAGCAGATCGGCGGCGCGGGCCATGTCGATATCGAGGAAGGTGCGCCCCATCAGGAAGTTGCTGGCTTCGGCGGCGACGTTCTTGGCCAGCTTGGCGAGGCGCTGGGTGGCGATGACGCCGGCGAGGCCGCGCTTGCGGCCACGGCACATCAGGTTGGTCATGGCGGCGAGGCTGAGGCGCCGGGCTTCATCCGAGACTTCGCCGGCGGCGGCGGGGGCGAACATCTGCGCTTCGTCCACCACGACCAGCGCCGGGAACCAGTGTTCGCGCGGGGCATCGAACAGGGCGGCGAGGAACTGGGCGGCGCAGCGCATCTGGGCTTCGAGTTCGAGGCCATCGAGCGCGAGCACGACCGAGGCGCGATGGCGGCGGATGCGGCCGGCGAGCTGGATGATCTCGGCGCCGTCGTAGGCCGCGCCGTCGATCACGACATGGCCGAAGGGTTCGGACAGGGTGACGAAATCGCCCTCGGGGTCGATCACCACCTGCTGGACGAGGGGCGCGGATTCTTCGAGCAGGCGGCGCAGCAGGTGGGATTTGCCGGAGCCAGAGTTGCCCTGCACCAGCAGGCGGGTGGCCAGCAGTTCCTCGATATCGACGCTGACGGAGGCACCGCCGGGGGCGGCGCCGATGACGACGCTGGCACTCACGGGCCTGGCCATAGCGGCGGTGGCCGTGGCGGGGAACCTCGGGACGGGGCTTTTCCGCAGGCGGCTGCTCGCAATTGCGGCGGGTCGAGGATATTGAGGCGGGCATGAGGATAGCTGCCGTCGAGCCGTTTCATGCGATCACCATCGGGCGGCGGGCGCATGCGCTGGCCGCGCAAGGGCGCTCGATCCTGCACATGGAATATGGCCAGCCTTCGACCGGCGCCCCGGCGGCGGCGATCGCGGCGGCCAAGGCAGTGATGGAGACCGATCCGCTCGGCTATTGGGAGAGCGATGCGCTGAAGGCTCGGATCGCCCGGCATTATGCCGAGACGCAGGGGGTGGCGGTGCGCCCCGAGCGGGTGACCCTGACCTGCGGGGCGTCGCCGGCGCTGGTGCTGGCTCTGTCCTGCCTGTTCGCGCCGGGGGCGCGGGTCGCCCTGGCCCGGCCGGGCTATGTGGCCTATCGCAACACGCTCAAGGCCCTCTACCTGGAGCCGGTGGAGATCGGCTGCGGGCCGGAGGTGCGCTATCAGTTGACGGCGGAAGCGGTCGGCGCGCTGGACCCGGCGCCGGATGGGCTGATCGTGGCGAGCCCGGCCAATCCGACCGGCACGATCATTGCGGAGGGCGAACTGGCGGCGATTGCCGCGGTGTGCCGGGCGCGGGGAATCCGGGTGATCTCGGACGAGATCTACCATGGCCTGAGCTATGGCGCGCCGGCGGGATCGATGTTGCGGCATCTGGATGACGCGCTGGTGGTCAACTCGTTCTCGAAATACTTCTCGATGGCGGGATGGCGGCTGGGCTGGCTGGTGGTGCCGGACGGGCTGGTCGATGCGGCCTATGCGCGGATGGGCAACCTGTTCCTGACGCCGCCGAGCCTGGCGCAACATGCGGCGCTGGCGGCGTTCGACTGTGGCGGGGAGCTGGAAGGGCATGTCGCCACGTACCGGGCCAACCGGGCGCTGATGCTGGAAGCCCTGCCGACGATGGGCCTGCAGACGATCGCGCCGCCGGACGGGGCGTTCTACTTCTGGGCCGACATCGGCCACCTGACCCGGGATTCGATGGGGTTCTGCCTGCGCCTGCTGGAAGAGACCGGGGTGGCGACGGCGCCGGGGGTCGATTTCGATCCCATCGACGGCGGGCGGTTCATCCGGTTCAGCTTTGCCGTTTCCACCGACAAGGTTCGCGAGGCGATCGGGCGGCTCGTGCCGTGGTTCCAGCGGCAGGCGGGAAAAACCCCGCCGGAGTGATCCGGCGGGGTCTGGCTCGCGTCAGGAAAAACCGGCTCAGCGCTTGGTCACTTCCTTGTAGGTCAGCTTGGTCACGGCCCGACCCTTGTCACCGGCGGCCAGCGAATCCACCGGAACGTAGACGTAGGTCATGTCGAAAATGATGCCGACGCGCTGGCCGTCGATGCGATCGATCCGGCCGATGCGCGAGCCATCGCTGCTGTAGACCATCTGCCCGAGCTTGGGAGCAAAGGCGGCATCGTCCGCATGGGCGACGGTGGACATGGCGGCCAGCAAGGCGGCGCCGGCGAGTGCAAGTGACTTGCGCATGAAGTGCTCCCGTAATGGTTGGTATCCGTGGCCGGGCCGCAAACGCCCGGCGGATGGGCCGGGTCTACGAGAGCGCATTTTGCAGCGCAAGGTGGAATGCGGTCAGTGGCGAAATTTTTTAAGCATGCATATGATGTGAATGGATGGTTTTTAGATTTTCAATTTTTGTCAATGGCTTGAATGAATTGCGAATGGCCACACAGCCGACCTCCTCGACGTCGTCATTGCCACCAAAGCGGCCGTTGCGGCGGACATATGCTGTGTTGCGACATGACTGTCGCAATGTCTCGCGCATGACTTTCGCGAATCGCAGCACGTTGTACGAAAAATCACGGAACGGGCGCCTGCTTGCTTGGCAAAAACAAACCCCGCCGGAGGCCTTGCTCCGGCGGGGCTGTCGTGTCGGCAACAGGCGCTGCGCGGCTTATGCCTCGTCGTCGCCCTGGATCAGGTAGTCGGCGGCGTCCGCGTCGGTGCCGTGGGTTTCGCCTTCCATCGGCGCCAGGGGATCGGTCAGGCCGGCGGCTTCAGGGCCTTGCGCCAGTTCGGCGGCATGCTCTTCGGCGGCCGTGGCGGGCGCGATCAGGTGTTCCTGGAGCTTGCGGTAGGAGGCCCGCAGGGCGGCATCGCGCGAGGACGCGGTGACGCGCAGGCGGTTCATGCCGGCGCCGGTGCCTGCCGGGATCAGCCGGCCGACGATGACGTTTTCCTTGAGCCCGATCAGGCTGTCGCGCTTGCCCTCGACCGCCGCCTGGGTCAGCACCCGGGTGGTTTCCTGGAACGACGCGGCCGAGATGAACGAGCGGGTCTGCAGGCTCGCCTTGGTGATGCCGAGCAGCACCGGCTTGCCTTCGGCCGGGCGCAGGCCCGGGGCCAGCTTGGCGTTGGTCTCGTTCATTTCCTCGAAGTCGACCTGTTCGCCGGCGAGCAGGGTGGTGTCCCCGCCGTCGGTGATCTCGACCTTCTGGAGCATCTGGCGGACGATCACCTCGATGTGCTTGTCGTTGATCTTGACGCCCTGGAGTCGATAGACTTCCTGGATTTCGGCGACGAGATATTCGGCCAGCGCCTCGACGCCCATGACCTCGAGGATGTCGTGCGGGTTGGGCGAGCCGGAGATGAGGTTGTCCCCCTTCTTGACCCAGTCGCCTTCCTGCACGTCGATCACCTTGGACTTGGGGATCAGGTATTCGACGGTATCGCCCTCTTCCGGCACAATCGCGATCTTGCGCTTGGCCTTGTAGTCGCGGACGAATTCGATCCGGCCCGAAATCTTCGCGATGATCGCGTTGTCTTTCGGAATGCGGGCTTCGAACAGTTCGGCGACGCGCGGCAGACCGCCGGTGATGTCGCGGGTCTTGGCGGCTTCGCGGCTGGCACGGGCCAGAACGTCACCGGCCTCGACCTGCTGGCCATCTTCCACCGAAAGCGTGGTGCCGGGCGCCAGCATGTAGCGGCCGGCCTCGCCCGAGGCTTCGTCCAGCAGGGTCAGGCGCGGGCGCAGGTCTTCCTTCTTGCCGCGGCTGGTGGCGCGGTTTTCGGTGACCAGGCGCTGCGAGATGCCGGTGGCATCGTCGGTCTGCTCGGTCATCGTGCGGCCATCGACCAGGTCCTGGTATTTCACCGTGCCCGACTTTTCGGTGATGATCGGGGTGGTGAACGGGTCCCATTCGGCCAGGCGATCGCCCTGGGCCACCGTCGCGCCATTCTCGTGGAGCAGGTGGGTGCCGTAGGGCACGCGGTGCATGGCGCGTTCGCGGCCTTCGTTGTCCAGCACGACGATCTCGCCGTTGCGGGCCAGGCTGAGCCGGCGGCCGCGCTTGTCGGTGATCGTCGGGATGTCGCGGTAGGTCACGGTGCCGTCGCACAGCGATTCGAGGTGCGACTGCTCGTTGACCTGCGCCGCGCCACCGATGTGGAAGGTGCGCATGGTCAGCTGGGTGCCGGGCTCGCCGATCGACTGGGCGGCGATGACGCCGACCGCCTCGCCGATGTTGACCGGGGTGCCCCGCGCCAGATCACGGCCGTAGCAGGTCGCGCAGACGCCCTGTTCCGCCTCGCAGATCAGCGGCGAGCGGATGCGCGCGCCCTGGATGCCGGCGGCCTCGATCCTGGCGATCGCCGGTTCGTCGAGCAGGGTGCCCTTGGCGACGAGCACGCCGCCTTCCTTGGTGGCGATGTCTTCGGCGAGCGTGCGGCCGAGGATGCGCTCGCCGAGGCTGGCGATGGTGCTGCCGCCCTGGACGATGGCGCGCATTTCGAGCGCCCGCTCGGTGCCGCAATCCTCGACGACGACGACGCAATCCTGCGACACGTCAACCAGGCGGCGGGTCAGGTAGCCCGAGTTGGCGGTCTTCAACGCGGTGTCGGCCAGACCCTTGCGGGCGCCGTGAGTCGAGTTGAAGTATTCAAGGACGGTCAGGCCTTCCTTGAAGTTCGAGATGATCGGCGTCTCGATGATCTCGCCCGAAGGCTTGGCCATCAGCCCGCGCATCCCGGCCAGCTGCTTCATCTGGGTCGGCGAACCGCGCGCACCGGAGTGGCTCATCATGTAGATCGCGTTGATCTGCTTCTGGCGGCCGGTTTCCGGATCGATCGGCGAAGCCTTCAGCTCCTCCATCATCGCGTTGGCGACCTGGTCACCGCAGCGCGACCAGGCGTCGATCACCTTGTTGTACTTTTCCTGCTGGGTGATCAGGCCGTCCTGGTACTGCTGCTCGTAGTCGGCGACCAGTTCCTTGGTCTCGGCGACCAGCGCGTCCTTGCTGTCCGGGATGATCATGTCGTCCTTGCCGAACGAGATGCCGGCCTTGAACGCGTGGCGGAAGCCGAGGCTCATGATCGCGTCGGCGAACAGCACCGTGTCCTTCTGGCCGGTGTGGCGGTAGACCTCGTCGATGACGTCGCCGACGTCCTTCTTGGTCAGCAGGCGGTTGACCACCTCGAACGGCACCTTGTGCGACTTCGGCAGGCACTCGGCGATCAGCATGCGGCCGGGCGTGGTCTCGAACCGCTTGACGTACTGCTTGCCGTCCTCGTCGGTCTGCGGCACGCGGGCGATCACCTTCGAGTGCAGGGTGACGGCGCCAGCATCGAGCGCCTGGTGCACTTCGGCCATGTCCGAAAGCAGCATGCCTTCGCCGGGTTCGCCGGCACGGTCCATCGACAGGTAATAGATGCCGAGCACCATGTCCTGCGAGGGGACGATGATCGGCTTGCCGTTGGCCGGGCTGAGGATGTTGTTCGTGCTCATCATCAGCACGCGGGCTTCGAGCTGGGCTTCGAGGCTCAGCGGGACGTGGACGGCCATCTGGTCACCGTCGAAGTCGGCGTTGAACGCCGAGCAAACCAGCGGGTGAAGCTGGATCGCCTTGCCCTCGATCAGCACCGGCTCGAACGCCTGGATGCCGAGGCGGTGGAGGGTCGGCGCGCGGTTGAGCATGACCGGGTGTTCGCGGATGACTTCATCCAGGATGTCCCAGACTTCCTTGCGCTCCTTCTCGACCCACTTCTTGGCCTGCTTGAGGGTCATCGACAGACCCTTGGCGTCGAGCCGGGCGTAGATGAACGGCTTGAACAGTTCGAGCGCCATCTTCTTGGGCAGGCCGCACTGGTGCAGCTTGAGCTCCGGCCCGGTGACGATGACCGAACGGCCCGAATAGTCGACGCGCTTGCCGAGCAGGTTCTGGCGGAAGCGGCCCTGCTTGCCCTTGAGCATGTCGGACAGCGACTTCAGCGGGCGCTTGTTGGCGCCGGTGATGACGCGGCCACGGCGGCCGTTGTCGAACAGGGCGTCGACCGCTTCCTGCAACATGCGCTTTTCGTTGCGGACGATGATGTCCGGCGCGCGCAGCTCGATCAGACGCTTCAGGCGGTTGTTGCGGTTGATGACGCGGCGGTAGAGGTCGTTGAGGTCCGAGGTGGCAAAGCGGCCGCCGTCGAGCGGGACCAGCGGGCGCAGATCCGGCGGGATGACGGGGACGACCTCAAGGATCATCCACTCCGGCCGGTTGCCCGAGTTGATGAACGATTCGACCACCTTGAGCCGCTTGATGATCTTCTTGGGCTTCAGCTCGGACTTGGTGGTGGCGAGCTCCTGGAGGAGATCGTCGCGCTCCTGCTCAAGGTCGAGGCTCATCAGCATGTGCTTGACCGCCTCGGCGCCGATGCCGGCGGAGAACGAGTCCTCGCCGTATTCGTCCTGGTATTCGTAAAGCTCGTCCTCGGTCAGCAGCTGGTACTTTTCGAGCGGGGTCAGGCCCGGCTCGGTAACCACGTAGCTTTCGAAGTAGAGGATGCGCTCAAGCTGCTTCAGCTGCATGTCGAGCAGCAGGCCGATGCGCGAGGGCAGCGACTTGAGGAACCAGATGTGGGCGACCGGGGCGGCCAGCTCGATGTGGCCCATGCGCTCGCGGCGGACCTTGGTCACGGTGACCTCGACGCCGCACTTTTCGCAGACGACGCCCTTGTACTTCATGCGCTTGTACTTGCCGCACAGGCACTCGTAGTCCTTCACCGGGCCGAAGATGCGGGCGCAGAACAGGCCATCGCGCTCGGGCTTGAAGGTGCGGTAGTTGATCGTCTCGGGCTTCTTGATCTCGCCGAACGACCACGAGCGGATGCGCTCCGGCGAGGCGAGGCCGATCTGGATCTGGTCGAAGGTTTCGGGCTTCGCCATCTGGTTGGTGAACTTGGTCAGGTCGTTCATGGTTCAATCCCTCTGGGGGTGAATTCTGTATGCGATGCCTGGATAACAGGCCCTCCCCCGGCCCCTCCCGCAGGCGGGAGGGGAGAGGAAGGTGGCCCTTCCTGCGGAAGGGCCGCGTCGTTACTCCGCTGCCTCGGCCAGACCGTCGTCATCCTCGCCGGTCAGCGAGGACAGTTCGACGTTGAGGCCCAGCGAGCGCATTTCCTTGACGAGCACGTTGAAGCTCTCGGGAATGCCGGCCTCGAACGTGTCGTCGCCCTTGACGATCGCCTCGTAGACCTTGGTGCGGCCGACGACGTCGTCGGACTTCACCGTCAGCATTTCCTGCAGCGTGTAGGCGGCACCATAGGCCTGGAGCGCCCAGACCTCCATCTCGCCGAAGCGCTGGCCGCCGAACTGCGCCTTGCCCCCCAGCGGCTGCTGGGTGACGAGCGAGTACGGCCCGATCGAGCGGGCGTGGATCTTGTCGTCCACCAGGTGGTGCAGCTTCAGCATGTAGATGTAGCCAACAGTGACCTTGCGGTCGAACGCCTCGCCGGTGCGGCCGTCATACAGGGTGGACTGGCCCGAGGTGTGCAGGCCGGCTTTTTCCAGCATGGCGGACACGTCCGGCTCGCGCGCGCCGTCGAACACCGGGGTGCCCATCGGCACGCCGTTCTTCAAGAGGCCGGCCATGTCGACGATCTCGGCCGTCGAGCGGCTGTCGATGTCGGCGTGGTACTGCTCGCCGTAGATGTCCTTCAGCGTTTCCACGACTGCGGTCGGCGGCGCGGCGGCTTCCGGATTCGGGTTGGCGTGGCGCCAGTCTTCCAGCGCCTTGGTCACCTGCTGGCCGAGGCCGCGCGCGGCCCAGCCGAGGTGGGTCTCGAAGATCTGCCCGACGTTCATGCGCGAAGGCACGCCCAGCGGGTTGAGCACGATATCGACGTGGGTGCCGTCCTCGAGGAACGGCATGTCCTCGCACGGCAGGATGCGGCTGATGACGCCCTTGTTGCCGTGGCGGCCAGCCATCTTGTCGCCCGGCTGCAGCTTGCGCTTCACCGCGACGAAGACCTTGACCATCTTGAGCACGCCCGGCGCCAGTTCGTCGCCGCGTTCGAGCTTCTCCTTGCGGTCCTCGAACTTCTCCTGGATCGCCTTGACGGTCGCGTCGTACTGGGTCTTGACCGCCTCGATCTGAGTCTGGCGGGCGTCGTCCGCCACCGCGAACTTCCACCATTCGTGGCGCTCAACCTCACCCAGGACTTCCTCGGTGATCTCGACGCCCTTCTTGATGCCCTTGGGCGCGGCGGCGGCGACCTGGCCGAGCAGCATTTCGCGCAGGCGGTTGAAGGTGGCGCGGTTGAGGATGCCGCGCTCGTCCTCGCGGTCCTTGGCGAGGCGTTCGATTTCCTCGTTCTGGATGGCGCGGGTGCGGTCGTCGACCTCGATGCCGTGGCGGTTGAACACGCGGACTTCGACGATAGTGCCCGAGACGCCCGGCGGCAGGCGCAGCGAGGTGTCGCGCACGTCGCTCGCCTTTTCGCCGAAGATCGCGCGCAGCAGCTTTTCTTCCGGCGTCATCGGGCTTTCGCCCTTCGGCGTGATCTTGCCGACCAGGATGTCACCGGGGTGCACCTCGGCGCCGATGTAGACGATGCCCGCCTCGTCCAGATTGCGCAGCGATTCCTCGCCGACGTTCGGGATGTCGCGGGTGATGTCCTCCGGCCCGAGCTTGGTGTCGCGGGCCATGACCTCGAATTCCTCGATGTGTATCGAGGTGAACACGTCGTCCTTGACGATGCGCTCGGAGATCAGGATCGAGTCCTCGTAGTTGTAGCCGTTCCACGGCATGAACGCGACGAGGGTGTTGCGGCCCAGGGCCAGTTCGCCCAGTTCGGTCGAAGGACCGTCGGCGATGATGTCGCCGGCCTCGACCACGTCACCCACTTTCACCAGCGGGCGCTGGTTGATGCAGGTGTTCTGGTTGGAGCGCTGGAACTTCTGCAGGGTGTAGATATCGACGCCCGACTTGCCCGCCTCGATATCGCCCGAGGCGCGGATGACGATGCGGGTGGCGTCGACCTGGTCGATGATGCCGCCGCGCAGTGCGGCGATGGCAGCGCCGGAATCGCGGGCCACCGTCTCTTCCATGCCGGTGCCGACGAACGGCGCTTCGGCGCGGACCAGCGGCACCGCCTGGCGCTGCATGTTCGAGCCCATCAGCGCGCGGTTGGCGTCGTCGTTTTCCAGGAACGGGATCAGCGAGGCGGCGACCGAGACGAGCTGCTTCGGCGAAACGTCCATCAGGGTCACGGTGTCACGCGGGGCCATGACGAATTCGCCGTTCTGCCGGGCGGAAACCAGTTCCTCGACGAACGAGCCGTCGGCGTTGGTCTCGGCCGAAGCCTGGGCGACGGTGTGCTTCTGCTCCTCCATGGCGGAGAGGTAGACCACGTCCTTGGTCACCTTGCCGTCGATCACCTTGCGGTACGGCGTCTCGATGAAGCCGTACTTGTTGACCCGGGCGAAGGTCGAGAGCGAGTTGATCAGGCCGATGTTCGGGCCTTCCGGCGTCTCGATCGGGCAGATACGGCCGTAGTGGGTCGGGTGAACGTCGCGGACTTCGAAGCCGGCGCGCTCGCGGGTCAGGCCGCCCGGCCCGAGCGCGGAGACGCGGCGCTTGTGGGTGACTTCCGACAGCGGGTTGGTCTGGTCCATGAACTGCGACAGCTGCGACGAGCCGAAGAATTCGCGCACGGCGGCGACCGCCGGCTTGGCGTTGATCAGGTCGTTGGGCATGACGGTCGAGACGTCGACCGAACTCATGCGCTCCTTGACCGCGCGCTCCATGCGCAGCAGTCCGACGCGGTACTGGTTCTCCAGCAATTCGCCGACCGAACGCACGCGGCGGTTGCCGAGGTTGTCGATGTCGTCGACCTCGCCCTTGCCGTCCTTGAGGTTGACCAGCTCCTTGACCACCGCGAGGATGTCCTCGGTCCTGAGCGTGGTGATCGTGTCCTCGGCATCGAGGCTGAGGCGCATGTTGAGCTTGACGCGGCCGACGGCGGAGAGGTCATACCGGTCGCCATCGAAGAACAGCCCGTCGAACAGGGCTTCCGCCGTCTCGCGCGTCGGCGGTTCACCGGGGCGCATGACGCGGTAGATGTCGGCCAGCGCGTGGTCGCGGTCCTCGGCCTTGTCGGCCTTCAAGGTGTTGCGGATCCACGGACCGGTGGAGATGTGGTCGATGTCGAGCAGTTCGACCCGGTCGATCCCGGCATTGTCCAGCGCGGTCAGGTTTTCAGGGCTGACCTCGTCGCCGGCCTCGATCCAGATGCGGCCGGTCGATTCGTCGATCAGGTCGCGCGCCGAATAGCGGCCGAAGATCTCGTCGGTCGGGATCAGCAGTTCCTTGAGGCCGTCCTTCTCCGCCTTGTTGGCGGCGCGCGGGCTGATCTTGGTGCCGGCGGCGAAGATCACCTCGCCCGAATTGGCATCGACGATGTCGAACGCCGGCTTCGACCCGCGCCACTGCTCGGCGACATAAGGCAGGCGCCAGCCGCCCTCACCGCGCACCCAGGTGACCGTCTGGTAGAAGTGGTTGAGGATCTGCTCGTTATCCAGGCCCAGCGCGTGCAGCAGGGCTGTGACCGGCAGCTTGCGCTTGCGGTCGATGCGGACGTTGACGATGTCCTTGGCGTCGAACTCGAAATCGAGCCACGAACCGCGATAGGG